>Ga0067045_1002438_pt1 | contig 123306 bp, 108 predicted proteins | sample TerdegcTABiofilm_FD_59184 | JGI IMG/M metagenome (GOLD analysis project Ga0067045, IMG submission 59184) | Combined Assembly of (Gp0054472, Gp0054536) Wastewater bioreactor microbial communities from Singapore -Terephthalate degrading...
CCAAATGTATCGGCGTTCATGACGGTTCCCCTTTATTGGGGGATTAAAACGGGAATGCAGTGAGGAGCGTTAGCTTTGAATCTGCAGCTGTACCCGCAACTGTAACCGGCGAGCTTTGCCGCGATATGCCACTGGGGCGCCTGGAAGGGTGTTCTGGGAAGGCGCGGAGGAAGCGATGAACCGGGAGCCAGGAGACCTGCCGTCAAATTGTCGCCCCTCTTCCGACCGGGTCTAGTCGGCAGAGCGGAACTCCGTCGTGGCGACAGTANTGANNGGCNGNNGCTGAACGCACCCTCGCTTCCGGCTGTCGCGCAGGCGCCCTCCGGAAAGTGATTGCGTTCGGTCATCCGTATGGATGCAATCGGGGGAGTTGTCCCCCGGATGGAGAATAGCAATGTCCTCACATGCAGTGAGAGCAATTACTGGCGCTTTGCTCGGCGCCGCCAGCCTGAATTCACTTTCCTTCGCCTATGCTCAGTCAACGGAAGACGAAAGCCGTCAGGAAACCATCACCATAACGGCCAGCCGCCTGAACCTCACCCCGCGCGAGATCGGCAGCGCCATTGCCGTCGTTGATCGCGCGGCCCTGGAAACCGGCCAGATCATCGCCCTGAAGGAAACCCTGCAGGATATTCCAGGCGTCCAGATCAGCGCCGGCCGCCCCGGCGGCAGCACAAATGTCAGCATCCGCGGGTCGGATAATGATCAGGTGCTCTTCCTGTTCGACGGCATCAAGCTCGGCGATCCCAGTTCGACCAGCACGCAGTTTTCCTCCGACAACATGACATCGCTGGACGTCGAACGTATCGAAGTCCTGCGCGGCAATCAGAGTTCCCTCTATGGCTCCGATGCCATCGGCGGTGTCATCAACATCATCACCCAGCGCGCTACCGAAGAAGGCATCCGCTTCAATGTGGAAGCCGAAGCAGGCGGCTATCTCGGCGTGGCCTCCGAACATGGCGACCATCTCCTGCAACGCGGCGGCGTCTCGCTGCTCGGCAAGCAGGGCAAGCTCGATTATCGCCTGTCGCTGACGGGCACAAAGACGGAAGGCCCCTCCATCGCAGATCCGCGCACGGGCCCATCTATCACCGAAGACGACGACTATTCCGTCTGGGCCATCAGCGGCCGCGCCGGCTACCAGTTCTCCGAAACCCTGTCGGGCCAGGTTGTCGGTTTCTATAACGACTCCTCCACCGATCTCGACAATACCACCAGCGACAGCGTCAACACGGTCGACAAGAAAGACACCGCCTACGCTGTTCAGTTGACGCATGAAACACCAGACAGTGCCTGGAAGAACGAGCTGACCCTCTCGCGCTATAATGCAGAACGCCTCTATTTCGGCCCGTTCTATTCCTCCGGGGGCGATCTTTATGACGGCACCAAGGACACAGCCTTGTTCATCACTCGCTATACGGGCTTCGACAAGGTGCAGATTTCTGCCGGTCTCAACTGGGAAGATGAGTCTACGGATCAGGTAACGCTCTATTCCGGCAATTTCAGCGAAGGTATCTCCACCACTTCCGTCTTCACCGAACTTGCCTTCCGGCCCACCGAAGCCCTTTCGATCACCGTCGCCGGCCGTCTCGACGACAATGAACGCTTCGGCCAGTTCGACACCTATCGCGTCACCGGTGCTTATTATCTGCCAGCCACGCTCGCAGGCGGCGATGTGAAGCTGCGCGCCAGCTATGGCACAGGCGCCAAAGCACCGGGTCTCTACCAGCTGTTTGACCCCACCTATGGCAATGCCGGCCTGAAAGTGGAAACCTCCGAAGGCTATGATGCCGGCGTGGATATCAGCTGGGCCAGGGCCGCGCTGGAATTCTCCGTATTCCACAGCGATGTAGAAGACGAAATCGCCTTTGGCTATCCCCCGGGAAAGCCATCGGGCGGCTATATTCAGTTCGGCCGCACGAAGAAACAGGGCGCCGAACTCGGCCTGCGCTATTCGGTAACCGATTGGCTCAGCCTGTCCCAATCCTTCATGGTGCTGGATGCCCAGAATGAGGAAACCGGCCTCTGGCTTGGCCGTCCGCGCTATTCGGGTACAACCAGCGCCACAGCTCAGTTGACGGACAGGTTCGATCTCACAACACGTCTGCGCTACCGGTCGGATAACGCCTCCAGCTATGGCGGCGTCACGCCTGGCTTTGTCACGCTTGATCTCCTCGGAAACTATGATCTGACCAGCCGGGTCGCGCTTTATGGCCGCCTCGTGAACGCTCTGGATCAGGACTACCAGCTTTCCTACGGGCGCAACGAACTCAACCGCAGCCTCTATCTCGGCGTTCGCGCGCGCTTTTGAGCGTGCGGCAACGCCCTGTCAGACCCCAAGGGGAGCCAGCAACATGACCACCGGAACCAGCCGCAGAATTCCGAGAGCGGACATACAGACAAACGGCCGCACAGAACATATCTGGGCCTTGCCTGCCGATCAGTCCTTTCTCGAGACACTCCTGCGGGATCTCTTCGAGAATCATCCTGAGAAGCTCACCTTCGGGCCCCTGATCCAGGGCGCCGCCTATGAACTGAAAGCCCCCGGCAAGCCGGAACGCATCACGCTCAATGACGGTTATCTTACCGTCCATTGGGGTGGCCGGGGGCATTTTCATCTCTGCATCGGCAGCAATTATGGTGCCCTGAAAGGTGAAGGCGGCGGCCCGGAACTGATGGTCCGCCGCCGCACAGCCCGCGCTGAGTTCTATCGCAGCCTCGACAAGCATGGCCACCCGGTCAGTTGGGGTCTGCGTCTCTTCAATGGGGCGGGCGAGCCGCAAATCGCGGTCTTCCTGCCCAATCCCTTCCTCACCGACGATGATCAGCTGGCTGAGGAGAATGATTTCTCCCGCCTCGCGCTTTGGGAGTATCTGATGCAGCACTATGCCGGGTACGGGCCAGACCCGCTGGACCGGCAAGGGAAGGGCTTCCGGCATGGCTAGGCGTGCGGCCTTCTGCCTGGCAGTGCTGGCGTTCCTTGCCGGACCGTCCGCGTCCGCCCATGCCGAAACGCCAAAACCCCGCGCCGCCTCGGCCAGCATCTGCGCCGACAAGTATCTGCTCGCCCTCGCCGATCCCGAGCAGATCGCCTCGCTCAGCTGGCAGGCGACGGGCCCACTCTCCACCTTCGCGGAAGAAGCCGCCGCCTATCCCTCCAATCGCGGCGGCGCGGAGGAGTTTCTTGATGCGAATGTTGAAATCCTGATCCTGAACAGCCATGGCTCGATGGAGCTGCGCCGCATCATGGGCCAGTTCGATGTCGAGATGGTCGTCATTGCCACCACCACCATCACCTTCGACGAGATTGCCCAATCCGTACGAGATGTCGCCGCAAAGCTGGATCAGACAGCGCGCGGCGAAGCCCTCATCGCCGACATGCAGGCGCGCCTTGCCCGCATAGACCCTCAGGTGGTGGAGGAAGACGCAGGTCCCTCCGTCACCTATTTCCGTCCGGAAGGCGGCGGCGCAGGGGCGGGCACCTTTGTTGACACGGCCCTGCGCCATGCCGGCTTCCGCAATTTGCAGGCAGACCTTGGCAACACCGGCTGGGGCCGCGTCCCGCTGGAACAGCTCGTGCTCACCCCGCCGGACGGTCTTGTCACCAGTTTCTTCGACACGGCCTATAAAGGCGTCAATGCGCGCTTTTCCAGCCATTCCCTGTTCACGCGGCTGTCGGCGGAAAAGCCCGTCATGCCGGTGCCGGGCCGTTACTGGACCTGCGCCGGTCCCATGCTGATCGATGCTGTGGAATCTCTTGCGGCCCAGCGCCGGGAACATTTCGGAGGTGGTCATGACTGAAGCAGCCACAGCCGCGCCGCGCCGCGCCGCCCATACCGTCAGCCATCGCATCAGCTGGCTCAGCCTCAATCTCGCCCTTCTGGCGCTGATCGGGGTCCTTGCCTGCGTCTCGCTCACTATCGGCTATGTCACTTATCCGGTTACGGATGTTGTGGCGGCCCTTTTCGGCCTTGGGGATGATAAAGTCATCACCATTGTGCGGGAGTTGCGCCTGCCACGTCTCCTGCTGGCGCTGGCCATCGGGGGCGGGCTTGGCGTGTCCGGCGCCGTGCTGCAGGGGCTTCTGCGAAACCCGCTGGCAGAGCCTGGCATTCTCGGCATCTCTTCCAGCGCCAGCTTCGGCGCCGTCATCACCATCTATTTCGGCCTCTCGGCAACCTTTGTCTATGCGCTGCCAATGGCGGCAATGGCGGGCGCGGCCACCGCTACAACCGTGCTCTATTTTCTCTCCGCCCGGAATGCCAGCACCCTGACGATCATTCTCGCTGGCGTCGCCATCGGCGGCCTCGCCATCTCGCTCACTTCTCTGGCGATGAACCTTTCGCCCAATCCCTGGGCCATCAACGAGATGATCTTCTGGATGCTCGGTTCGGTGAAGGACAGGTCGATGCATGATGTCGCGCTCGCCGCGCCTTTTGTGCTGGCCGGGGTAATCCTCCTCCTGCTGACCAGCCGGGCGCTCGATGCGCTGACGCTCGGCGAAGATGCCGCGCGGAGCCTGGGCGTTGATCTGAAGCGCGTCCGTGCCCTCGCCATCATCGGCACCAGCCTGGCCATCGGCGGCACGGTCGCCGTCTCCGGGGGTATCGGCTTTGTCGGCCTGGTCGTGCCCCATCTGCTGCGGCCCCTGGTCGGCCATGTCGCCAGCCTGCTGCTTCTCCCCAGCCTACTCGCGGGCGCCGCGCTCGTCCTTGCGGCGGACATCGCCGCCCGCCTCATCCGGGTCGGCGTCGAGATCCATCTTGGCGTGCTCACCTCGCTGATCGGCGCGCCTTTCTTTTTCTATCTGATCCTCAGAACAAGGCAGCGCGTCGAATGAGCCTTCTGGAAGCCAGGAACATTTCTGTCGATATCGGCCGCACACGGATTCTCACGGGCGTCTCTGCCAGCTTCCGGTCCGGCTACCTGACCGGTCTTGTCGGTCCGAACGGCGCGGGCAAGTCCACGCTTGTGCGCGCGCTCTGCAATCTCCTGAAGCCCGCCGCAGGGGAGGTACGCCTGAGCGGCGCGCCCATCACCAGCTTCCATCGCAAAGAGCTCGCCCGCAAGCTCAGCTATCTTCCCCAGGGGCACACGATGCACTGGCCGCTGGAGGTCGAGCGTCTGGTGGCGCTCGGCCGCCTGCCGCATCTCGGGCCTTTCTCCGATATCGGTCCGCAGGATCAGGCCGCCATAGACCGCGCCATGGCGCGTACGGAGGTTTCCGCCTTCCGCTTCCGTGTCGCCGAAACCCTGTCCGGGGGCGAGCGTGCCCGCGTCATGATGGCCCGCGCCTTGGCGGTTGAGACAGATATCCTCCTGGTGGATGAGCCTGTCGCCGCGCTGGATCCCTACCATCAGCTCCATGTCATGGAGCTCCTCCGCAGCCTGGCTGATGAAGGCAAGCTTGTCGTCTGTGTGCTGCACGATCTCGCCCTTGCGGCCCGCTTCTGCAACGCCGCCGTGCTGATGTCGGAAGGCCGCGTCCTGGCGCAGGGCGCGCCGCAGGATGTGCTGACGGACACGCATCTGCGCGCGGCCTATTCTATCCGCTCCCTTCAGGGTCAGCACGAGGCCGAACCCTTCATTCTTCCCTGGCGCCGCCTGGATGCGGACGCCTCAAAGCCGGAGCCTCGCCCATGCTGAAACCTGCCTCTGATGCTGCCATCGTGGTCTGCTCCACCTGCCGCCTCACCGAGACCGAGCGGGAGAATGAGGAGGGCAAACGCGGCGGCGCCCTGCTTGCCGAGGCCCTCCGCGCCGAGGCGGCAAAGCGCGATGGCCCCATTGCCATCGAAGACATGCCCTGCCTCTTCGCCTGCTCGCGCTGGTGCACGGTCCATCTGCGCGCAGACGGCAAGATCTCTTATGTCCTTGGCGGTTTCGAGCCGACAGCGGAGGCGGCAACCGCCATCCTCGACTATTTCGAACATTACCTCGCCAGCGAGCACGGCGTTGTTCCGTACAGGAACTGGCCGGAGGGCGTCAAAGGCCACTTCATCACCCGCTCCCCGCCCTCCGGCAAAGTGGTGGGCTGAAGTCATGGCCCTGTTGACAGACGCCGCCATCCAGGCCGCCATCAATGCCAAGACCAAGCCGCTCGGCGCCCTTGGCCGTATCGAAAGCCTCGCCGCGGATATCGCCCGTTTCCAGAACACGCTCCGGCCCCGGATGGAGCGTTGCGGCCTCATCATCTTTGCCGCGGATCACGGCATCGCGGGGAAAGGCGTCTCGAAATTCCCGCAGGCCGTCACGCGCCAGATGGTGCTGAACTTTCTCGCAGGCGGCGCGGCGGCCAATGTCTTCGCCGCCACATCCGGGGTCAGCCTGCGCGTTGTCGATGCCGGCGTCGCGGGCGATCCTATCATCCACTCCCGCCTCATTTCCCGCCGCATTGCCCCTGGCACGGCCAGCAGCCTACACGGCCCGGCAATGACGCCGGCCCAGCTTGCCGCCGCCCTGGCCGCAGGTAAAGCCCTCGCCGAAGAGGGCAATGACGACGCCCTCGCTTTCGGCGAAATGGGCATCGCCAACACCTCCGCCGCTACCCTGATCGGCCACAAGCTCACTGGCGTTTCCATCTCCGCCCTCACAGGCCGGGGCACGGGCCTGGATGACGCGGCCCTCGCCCGCAAAACAGAAATCCTCGCTCGCGCCGCCGCGCGCACACCAGATGTTCTGTCGGCGGAAGAAACCCTTATCCAGTATGGCGGCTTCGAAATCGCCATGATGGCGGGCGCCATGCTCGGCGCAGCCAGGGCAGGGCGGATGATCCTGGTGGATGGCTTCATCGCCACCGCCGCCGCGCTCGCCGCCGCCCGGCTTGACCCCGCCGCCCGCCGCGCCATGATCTTCGCCCACACCTCGCCGGAGCCTGGCCACAGGCATCTCCTCGCCGCGCTGGATGCTGCGCCGCTGCTCTCTCTCGGCATGCGCCTGGGCGAAGGCACCGGCGCGCTGCTCGCCTGGCCGCTGGTGCGCGCTGCGGCCGCCATGCTCCGCGATATGGCGAGCTTTGAAGACGCAGGGGTCAGCGGCCCGGTATGATACGTTGGCTGATGAATGAGGCGGCGATCCTCCTGCTGGCGCTGCAATTCCTCACGCGCCTGCCGGTGCCGGCCGCGCGCCTGTTCACGCAGGCCCGGCTTGCCGCCACGCCGCGCTACTATCCCCTCATCGGCCTTCTCATCGGCTGTGTTGCCGCGCTCGCCTATTGGGCCGCTGCGCAGGTGTTCCCGGCGCTCCTCGCCGCGCTGCTCTCCACCGCCGCCACACTGCTCTTCACCGGTGCCTTCCATGAGGATGGCCTTGCCGACACATTTGATGGCGTCGGCGGCGGCGTCACGCGGCCGCGTGCCCTGGAGATCATGAAAGACAGCCGCCTTGGCACCTATGGCGCCGCCGCCCTTGTCCTGGCGCTTGGCCTCAAGGCCGCCGCGCTCGCCGCCCTTCCGCTTGCCTTTGTCCTCGCGGCGCTTATCGCCGCTCACGGACTATCGCGCGCCTCCGCCGTGCTCGTCATCGCCACCAGCCGCTATGTCCGTTTTGAGGGCAAGGCAAAGCCGGTCGCTACCGGCCTCGGCTGGGGCGGCCTCGCCGTCACGCTGCTCAGCGCCGCCGCCATCCTCGCTGCCCTCATAGGCGCCGCCCACTGCCCCCCCGGCGCCATCCTCTCCGCCCTCGCCGGTCTCGCCCTCGGCCATGTGGCCCTGCGCCTCTTCTTCGAGCCAAAGCTCGGCGGCTATACCGGAGACGCTCTCGGCGCGGTTCAGCAGGCCAGCGAAATCGGCTTCTATCTGGGGCTTCTCGCATGGCTCTGATCCTCGTCCGCCACACCCGCCCGGAAGGCACAGACGGACTCTGCTATGGCCGCCTCGATGTGCCGCTCGCCGCGAGTTTCGAGGAAGAGGCGCGCGCGCTCGCTGCCGGTTTGCCGCCCTTTGACCACCTCATCACCAGCCCGGCCACCCGCTGCCGCCGGCTCGCCGACTGGCTGGGCGCGCGGCGGGGTCTTGTGCCGCTTGTCGATCATCGCTTCCAGGAAATGGATTTTGGCCGCTGGGAAGGCCGCCTCTGGTCGGAAATTCCCGAAGGCGAAATCAATGCGTGGGCAGAGCATTTCTTCGAAGGCCGCCCTCATGGCGGAGAGAACGTGGCAGACCTCGCAGACCGTGTCGGCCGCGCCCTCACCTGCGTCCGCCGCTGGCCCGGAAACATCCTCATCATCACCCATGCCGGCGTGGTGCGCGCCGCGCTGGCCGCAGCAGGGCAGGCGGGCGCCTGGCAGGCCAGCATCGCTTATGCCTCCGCCACATGGCTCGACGGGCTGGAGGCGAGGGAGGAATGACCGCGCTGCTGATGGCCGGCGCCCTCGCCCTGGAGGCGGCGTTCGGCTGGCCGGACTGGCTTTATCGGCGCATCCGCCATCCTGTCGTGTGGATCGGCGCGCTCATAGCCGCGCTGGAGCGCCGCCTCAACCGCCCCGCCTTCAGCCACCGTGCCCGCTACGCCCTCGGCGCCCTCACCAGCCTCCTCACCCTCGCCGCCACTGGCAGCGCCGCCGTCGCGCTCACCCGGCTCATCCCCGAAACGTTTTGGGGCGCGGCTCTCGAAATGCTGATCGCCTCCAGCCTCCTCGCCTCGCGCAGCCTGTATGCCCATGTCGCTGCCATCGCCGCGCCGCTGGAGGCGGGAAACCTGGCCCTCGCGCGAGAGAAGGTGTCGCTGATCGTCGGGCGCGATCCTGCCCGGCTCGACGCCCCCGCCATCACGCGCGCTGCCCTCGAAAGCCTTGCGGAGAATGCGTCCGATGGCGTCATCGCGCCGCTGTTCTGGGGGGCGATCTTCGGCCTGCCGGGCATCGCGGTCTACAAGGCCGTCAACACGCTGGACTCCATGATCGGCCACCGCACCGGCCGTTACGCAGCCTTCGGCGGCTTTGCCGCCCGGCTGGATGACGCCGCCAATTTCATCCCCGCCCGCCTCACAGGCCTGCTCATCGCGGCGCCGGCATGGCGGCGCGGCGCTCTCTCGGTCATGCTGCGCGACGCGCCCCGCCACCGCTCGCCCAATGCCGGCTGGCCCGAAGCGGCGCTGGCCGGCGCGCTCGGCGTGCGTCTTTCCGGCCCGCGCGTCTATGGAACGCAGGTGAGTGACGAGCCCTGGCTGAATGCGCCCGCGCCTGATCCCCGGCCTGATCAGATCGGTGCGGCCTTGTCCGGATTTGTCCATGCGGTGTCCCTTGCGGGCCTCCTTCTGGCGGGGATCGGTATCCTCTGGTGCCTCGCATGAACGGGCCTGACCTCGTCCATGGCGGCGCGCTCGACCGCGTGAAAGCCCTTTATCCTCTGGCGCCTCAGCCCTGGCTGGACCTCTCGACCGGCATCAACCCCCATCCATACCCCGCGCCGCCCCTCCTGCCGCACAGCTTCGCCCACCTGCCCACCACCAGCGAAAACGAGGCCTGCCGTCAGGCGATGGCGCAGTATTACGGGGCGCCGGTGGCCAGTTTGATGCTGGTTCCGGGCACGGAAATCCTCATCCGGCTTCTGCCGTCACTCCTTGAAGTTCAGACAGTTGCACTCGCCCGGCCGACCTATGGCGATCACCTTTCCTGCTGGCAGACTGCGGGGGCTAACGTGGTGGAGATGGCAGACCCGGCAGAGCTCGCCGGCAAGGTGGATGCCATCGTCCTATGTAATCCCAACAATCCCGATGGCCGGATCTGGCCGCCGGAAATCCTTGAAGACTGCCGCGCGCGCCAGGCTGCCCGCCAGGGCTGGCTGATCGTGGATGAGGCGTATGCGGATATTGCCCCCAGCCTCTCCCTCGCCGCACGGGGCGGGGCGGCGGGGCTGATTGTCCTGCGCTCTTTCGGCAAGTTCTTCGGCCTGGCCGGCCTTCGCCTCGGCGGCCTGATCGCTCCGGAGGCGCTGCTGCGGGAGGCGCAGAAACGCTTTGGCGTCTGGCCGGTCTCCGGTCCGGCGCTGCATGTGGGAACACAGGCAGTGGCAGACACAGACTGGATTGCCGAGGCCCGGCACCGCCTCGAAACGTCCAGACTGGCCCTTGATGAGGCTTTGAGCGGCGCCGGGGTACCCATCCTCGGCGGCACATCGCTGTTCCGCTATGTGCAGGTGCCCGATGCCCATGCCCTGTGGCAGGCGCTGGCAGAGCAGGGCATCTATACGCGCCGCTTCTCCTGGAGCCGGCACCATCTGCGCCTTGGTCTGTCTGCAGACGATGTGGGGAGGCAGCGCCTCTCCGCTGCCCTCGCCGTTAGCCTTTGAGCACCAGGGGCAAACCCGCTGCAACAAACTCCACCCTGTCCACCACTTCCGCCACCCTCTGGTTCAGCCGGCCCTGCTCATCCCGGAAGGCGCGCCCCAGCGGCGTTTCGGGCACAAGCCCCATGCCAACTTCATTGGAAACAAGGCATACGGGCGTCTTCATCTCCCCGATGGCGGCGCACAGCCCGGCTGTTTCGGCCGCCACATCCCGCCCGCCCAGCATCAGATTGGACAGCCAAAGCGTCAGGCAATCCACCAGCACCGCGCGCTGGCTGTCCTTCAGATCCTGCAGGGTACTGACCAGTTCCAGCGGCGTATCCACCGTCTGCCAGCTGCCATCGCGCTCGCCCTGATGGCGCGCGATCCGCTCGCGCATTTCCTCATCAAACGCCTGCGCGGTCGCCAGATAAATCCGCTGCGCCGCTGCGGCCTCAACCAGCGCCTGTGCCCGCCGGCTTTTCCCTGAGCGGGCCCCGCCCAGAACCAGCGTGCTCTTCATATCCATCGCCCAATAATCTGTTTTGTCTGCGCTTGTTTCTCTAAGCACCGATCATCCTGCCCGCAACCGGGCATGCCCTCCGGCGCAGCCTCTTTTCAGCGGCTAGCGAAGAACGCTCTGCCACAACCGGTCCAGCGGTTTGCCGGGGCCGGGGGGAATGGCGGTCACGCTGCCGGCAGGTGTCCCGGCCAGGCAAGCGCCTCCCTCTCCCAGCCAGGCAAGCGCTGCGGCGCGCTCTTCTGCCGTCAAGCCGGCAAACGCCCCCTGCAATTCTCCGAGGCAGGCCCGTCTGTAGGGGGAAGCAGGCAGCTTCCAGTGAGCGCCCCTTTCTTCATAGCTCACAAATCGCTGCCGGTTTTCAACAGCGGCCGCGTTGAGGGCCAGATAAGGAAGATAGTCGGCGCCAATGCGCTGCAGTAGCGGCCCCAGGTCGTTGGGAACATCGCCGGGCAGGGGCGCGGCTGCATGGGCCTCCGGACCGGTCGCCCACATGCGGCTGACCCAAGCAAGCGTGTGAGGCGCTTTCTCGCGGAGACGGGCGGCGGGTGTGGGATCATAGGAAAAGTGCCGGAAAAACGGCCCCATCAATCCGAAATCCGCTTCAACCGGCCGCTCACCCATCAGATAGCTCCGTTTCGAGAAGATCGTTTCCAGCACGCCGAGCAGCCAGTGAAACTGTTCCTCGATCAGAGGCGCAGTTTCCCGCGTCACGCCATCTTGCTTCAGATAGGTGCGGCGCTGACGATTGAGGATGAACCATGTGCGCAGCCCGTGCGGTCCGGGTACATCCCGCAGCAATGTCCGCGCAATCTGGGAACTCATGAGCCTGGCATCTTCCGCGAAGGCCCACCGGTAATAGAGGGCGGGGCGCCACAGCCATTCATCAAACGCATCTTCCAGAAGCAGGCTGGTAAAGCGCGCCAGAGGTGTCCGTGGACGGAAGGATGGCCCGGCGGTGCCGGCTTCGAAATGGGCGATAATCGGGGTTGTATCCGTCAGCCGGGCTCCATCCGGGCAGCCAAGCTGGGGCATCTGGGCAACGCCGGTCCGGGCTGCGCAGGCGCGAAAATCCGCGCTGTCCATTTCCACATACTCGAACGCAATGCCCTTGGCCCGCAGATAGGTTTCCAGCTTTCCCGTGAAGTAGGAGAGCTTCAGGCCGTGGAGGCTATATGCTTGGGTGCTCATCTGGTCCTCGTCCCGATTTTCTCTGAAATATCGTCGCTTAAATATTATGGCACACTAAATGCCATAAAATCCGCAAATGGGAAGCTGGCTTCATTGCCGGATATTCCGATAGCCCTGACCGGCATTTCCGGTGTATCTATTGCCAGCATGGATGACCGTCGTTCATCGCATTCGGCCAATCATGCGGAGAAGGTTGCAGAGATCGTAGCCTCACGCTCCGCCGCTGCGCGCTCACCGGTGGCGGCGTCCTGGGTCCGCTCCTTTCACAAATACGGGCTGGAGCCGGATGCGCCCGGCCGGACGGGCCGTCTCAGCCAGTCGGAGGTCGGCCTTCATCGCGAGGCGATTGGCCGGCTGTTTCATGTGTCTCAAGCTGTGATGGATCAGCTGCATTCCAGCCTGGGACTGGCCGGGTGCAGCGTGATCTTGTGTGACGCTGATGGGATCGTGCTGGATCAGCGGCTGCGCGCGGGAGACCAGCAGGATTTCGAGACGGCCGGCCTGGCAAGGGGGGCGGACTGGTCGGAAAAGCGTCAGGGCACCAACGGAATCGGCACGGCCATTGCCGAAGGCCGGCCAGTGCATGTGCTGCGGGATCAGCACTACCATACTCGCAATACCTCGATGATCTGTCTGGGCGCGCCGGTCTTTGGGGAGACGGGCAAGCTGGCGGCGGTGCTGGATGTCTCCTCCTGCCGGGGGGATCTGGACGCGGCCTTTGTGGCGCTGATTGCCCAGACGGTGGAGCAGGCGGCCATGCGGATCGAGGCGGAGAATTTCTGCCGCTCCTTCAGCCAGGCCCGGATTGTTCAGGGCACGGCAGAAGGCCAGCAAGGCCCTGTATTGCTTGCGGTTAACGGCGATGATCTGGTCATCGGCGCAACACGGAGCGCCCGGCTGCACTATGGCCTGGACGATGCGGCGCTGATCTCTCCCCGTCCGGCGATGGATATTCTGGGCGACCAGGAGCGGCGGGGCATGGGGCTGGAAAGCGCCGAGCGGCGGGAATTGCGCCGGGCTCTCGCGCGGGCAAATGGCAATGTCAGCGCCGCTGCGCGCCTGCTCGGCATCAGCCGGGCGACGCTTTACCGGCGGATGGAAAAGCTGGGCCTCCTGCCGGAAAGCTGAGCCTTCCGGGGTATTTTTCCGCACTTTTCACGGTCAGACTGTCTCAGTTTCGAGACAATTGCGGACATTTCCGGACAGAGCGGGGCATGACACAGACAGGCTGCGGCCTGATCCTGCCTCCATGCTCTCGCACCCAGCGACGAGGGCCAGTCACCAGTTGACATGTCACAAGCTCACGGAGGAACCCATGGCTGACACTGCTCACGCGCCCGCTCAATTCACCGTCTCTCCCTTCAAGGCCCGTTACGACAATTTCATCAATGGCCGCTTCGTGCCGCCGGTGGGAGGCAGGTATTTTCAGAACACCTCACCGGTCACCGGGCAGGTTATCTGCGAGATTGCCCGCTCCACAGCCGACGACATCAATCTGGCGCTGGATGCCGCGCATGACGCCAAGCAGCGCTGGGGGCAGACCTCGACTACCGAGCGCGCGCTGATCCTCAACCGGATCGCTGACAAGATGGAGGCCCATCTCGAACTCCTGGCCCTGTGTGAGACATGGGACAACGGCAAGCCCATCCGCGAAACGATGGCGGCAGACCTTCCGTTAGCGGTCGATCACTTCCGCTATTTCGCCGGGTGTATCCGTGCGCAGGAAGGCGGGATTTCCGAAATCGACCATGACACGGTGGCCTACCATTTTCATGAGCCGCTGGGCGTGGTTGGCCAGATCATTCCCTGGAACTTCCCCCTGCTCATGGCGGTATGGAAGCTCGCGCCGGCACTGGCGGCGGGCAACTGTGTCGTGCTGAAGCCGGCCGAGCAGACGCCGGCCTCAATCATGGTGTTTGCCGAACTCATCGCGGATCTCCTCCCACCCGGTGTGCTCAACATCGTGAACGGCTTTGGCCTGGAGGCGGGGAAACCCCTCGCCTCCAGCAACCGCATCGCCAAGATCGCCTTCACCGGCGAGACGACGACGGGCCGCCTGATCATGCAGTATGCGTCCGAAAACCTGATCCCGGTGACGCTGGAGCTGGGCGGAAAGTCTCCCAACATCTTCTTCGCGGATGTGATGCGGGAGGATGACGATTATCTAGACAAGGCGCTGGAAGGCTTCACCATGTTCGCCCTGAACCAAGGTGAAGTGTGCACCTGCCCGTCGCGCGCGCTGATCCATGAGTCGATTTATGACCGTTTCATGGAGCGTGCCCTGAAGCGCGTGGCCGCCATCAGGCAGGGGGACCCGCGCAACCCCGAAACGATGATCGGCGCGCAGGCCAGTTCCGAGCAGAAGGAGAAGATCCTCTCCTATTTCGACATTGGCCGCCAGGAAGGCGCAGAAGTGCTGATCGGTGGCCAGGCCGCCGATCTGGGCGGCGATCTGACGGGCGGGCATTATATTCAGCCTACGGTGCTGAAGGGGCATAACCGGATGCGGGTGTTCCAGGAGGAAATCTTCGGGCCGGTGGTTTCGGTGACCACTTTCAAGACCGATGAAGAGGCCCTCGCGATTGCCAATGACACGCTCTATGGCCTCGGCGCGGGCGTGTGGAGCCGGGAGGCCAACACCTGCTACCGTTTCGGGCGGGGCATTCAGGCGGGCCGCGTCTGGACCAATTGCTATCATGCCTATCCGGCGCATGCGGCCTTTGGCGGATACAAACAGTCCGGCATCGGGCGGGAAAACCATTCCAAGATGCTCGACCACTATCAGCAGACCAAGAACATGCTGGTCAGCTATTCGCCGAAAAAGCTCGGCTTCTTCTGAGCCTCGTAGAACTGCGTATTGAAGGCGCATGGGAAGGCCCGGATGATCGAGCCTTCCCATCCCCGCCGCAATATCCGTGAAAGGAATACCCAATGGCCAAGACAATGAAAGCTGCGGTTGTCCGCGAGTTTGGCAAGCCGCTGGTTATTGAAGAGGTGCCCGTTCCCGAGCCCGGCCCCGGCATGATCCAGGTGAAGATTGCCGCCTCCGGCGTTTGCCATACAGACCTGCACGCCGCCGAGGGGGACTGGCCGGTAAAGCCCAATCCGCCCTTCATTCCGGGGCATGAGGGCGTTGGCTTCGTCTCTGCGGTGGGCGCAGGCGTCAAGCATGTGAAGGAGGGCGACCGCGTGGGCGTGCCGTGGCTCTACACGGCTTGTGGCCATTGCCGGCACTGCCTCGGCGGGTGGGAGACACTCTGCCATGACCAGCAGAACACAGGATATTCCGTGAACGGCGGGTTTGCGCAATATGTGGTGGCAGACCCCAATTATGTGGGACATCTGCCGGATAACATTGCCTTTGACGAGATGGCTCCGATCCTCTGCGCCGGCGTGACCGTGTATAAAGGGCTGAAGATGACCGACACGCGGCCTGGCGACTGGGTTGTAATTTCGGGCGTGGGCGGCCTCGGCCATCTGGCGGTTCAATATGCCAGGGCGATGGGGCTGAATGTGGCCGCTGTCGACGTGGACGATGCCAAGCTGGCGCTGGCGCGCCGCCTGGGCGCCAGCCTGACCGTCAATGCGAAAACCTCCCGCGATCCGGCGGCGGAGATAAAGAAGGGCACAGATGGCGGCGCGCAGGGCGTTCTGGTCACGGCGGTTTCGCCCAAGGCTTTTGAGCAAGCCCTCGGCATGACGGCACGCGGCGGGACGGTGGCGCTCAACGGTCTTCCGCCCGGCGATTTCCCGCTGCCGATTTTCGACATGGTGCTGAACGGCACTACCGTGCGCGGCTCGATTGTGGGTACACGGCTGGACTTGCAGGAGGCGATCGACTTTGCCGCAGAGGGCAAGGTGAAGGCGACGGTGGCCTTGGAGCCCATGGAAAACATCAACGATATTTTCCAGCGGATGCACAAGGGACAGATCGAAGGCCGGATCGTCATGTCTGTCGATTGAGGCCTTCTGCCTTTCCGCCGCCCAGAAGGAGACAGCCCCATGCCCAGCGATATTTTTCGCGTCACCGCCACGCCCGCCGCGCTGGACCTGCTGGCGGAGATCGTGGGCGATCATGGGCCTGTGCTGTTTCACCAGTCTGGCGGGTGCTGTGATGGGTCTTCGCCGATGTGTTATCCGCAGGACGACTTCAAGCTGGGCGAGAATGATGTGAAGCTGGGGGAGATCGGGGATATGCCGGTGTATATTTCCGGCAGCCAGTTCGAGCTGTGGAAACATACCCAGCTGATCATTGACGCTGTGCCGGGCCGGGGCGGGATGTTCTCGCTGGATAATGGCCGCGAGCGCCGGTTTTTGACGCGCTCGCGCGTTTTCACGCCCGAGGAACTGGCGGCGCTGGACGCTTGAGGCAGAGGCCGGGAGGCCAGCCGGGAAATTTCTGGACAGGTGGCCTGCGCGTTCCTACACGTCGCGGAGAGGGCGCCCCTGCGGGCGTCAGCCTGGAGGCAGGGAGTGATGGGCCCGCGCGCAATCATGATCCAGGGCACTGGCTCTGATGTTGGCAAGTCGCTGCTGGTGGCCGGGCTGTGCCGCATTGCGCGGCGCCAGGGCCTCACCGTAGCGCCGTTCAAGCCGCAGAACATGTCCAACAATGCGGCCGCAACCGCCGATGGCGGGGAGATTGGCCGCGCGCAGGCGCTGCAGGCGCGGGCCTGCGGACTTGATCCGGAGACGGACTTTAACCCTGTTCTGCTCAAGCCCCAGTCTGACCGCACATCGCAGGTAATCGTGCATGGGCGCCCTTCGGCCACGCTGGCGGCGGCCGACTATATGGCCCGGCGCGAGGGCCTGCGCAGCGCGGTGCTGGAGAGTTTCGGGCGGCTGACGTCGCGCTTTGATCTTGTGATCGTGGAAGGGGCGGGCAGCCCGGCGGAGATCAATCTGCGCGGCGGCGACATTGCCAATATGGGCTTTGCCCGCGCGGCGGGGGTGCCCGTGGTGCTGGCCGGCGACATTGACCGGGGCGGGGTGATCGCGGCGATTGTGGGAACGAAGACGGTGATCGAGGCAGAGGACGCCGCCATGATCCGGGCGTTCCTCATCAACAAGTTTCGCGGCGATCCTTCCCTGTTTACGCCGGCCATGGCGGATATCGAGCGCATGACCGGATGGGCGGGCCTGGGCATTGTGCCCTGGCTGAGCGCAGCGGCGCGCCTGCCGGCGGAGGATGCAGTCGTCCTGGGGCAGATGAAATCAAGGGGGGACGGCAAGATCCGCATTGCGGCGCCGATGCTGTCGCGGATAGCAAACTTTGATGATGCCGACCCGCTGCGGAATGAGCCGAATGTGGACTTCCTGTTCGTGCCGCCGGGGCAGGCGATCCCGCGCGACACAGATGTGATCATCCTCTTTGGCACCAAATCCACGCTGGCGGACATGGCTTTCCTGCGGGCGCAGGGATGGGATCATGACATCCTGGCCCATGCGCGCACGGGCGGGCGGGTGCTGGGTATTTGCGGGGGATATCAGATGCTGGGCCAGTGGCTGTGCGATCCGGAAGGCGCTGATGGCCCGGCCGGAGAGATGCCGGGGCTGGGCCTGCTGCAGACCGACACGACCATGCAGGGGGGAAAGACCGTCCGTCCCGTGACGGGCCAGTGCGCGCGCACGGGGCTTGCCGTCAGCGGCTATGAGATCCATGCGGGGCTGACGCGCGGGCCGGATGGGGCGCGGCCTTTCCTTCAGTTGCCGGATGGTCCTGAAGGCGCGGTCAGCCCGGACGGGCGCATTGAGGGCACTTATGTGCATGGCCTCTTTGCCGAGGATCGCTTCCGGTCGGCCTGGCTGGAAGAGGTGCGGGCGGGGGCGTCATCCGAGGCGGCCTATGGGGCATCGGTGGAGGCGGCGCTGGACGCGCTGGCCGATGGGCTGGAGGCGCATATGGATGTGGCGCGTTTCCTTGCGCTGGCCGAGCCGCCGGGCTGGCGGGGTTAGTCCCGCGCGGGCGGCAAGCCGGGCTGGCCGGCCTGGCCCGGATGGGCGGCGACATAGGCCTGTTTGAGTTCGGCGGAGCGATTATGGTGGCCATCCGGGCTCCAGCCCGGCGCATTGACCGCCCGGCCCAGCCAGCGCCACGGGCGCAGGCCATCGCGGGCGCAATCGGTCAGGAAGCCGCCGAATTCGTGGAAGGCGATGGTGATGGGATTGTGCGTGGTGAGCTGTTTGACGATGCCATAGCTCGGCTTGTCCTCCTCCAGCTCGGGCACGAAGGTTCCGAACATCTTGTCCCAGATGATGAAGACGCCGGCATAGTTCGTATCCAGATAACGCGGGTTGGTGGCGTGGTGGACGCGGTGGTGGGAGGGGGTGTTCATCACCGACTCGAACCAGCGGGGCATCTTGTCCACCGCCTCGGTGTGAATCCAGAACTGGTAGATCAGGTTAAGGCCGCCGGCGAGGGCGAGGACATAGGGGTGGAAGCCCAGCCAGACGAGCGGCAGGCCGACCAGGATGAGCCCCGTGAACGGGCCGAACCAGGGCTGGCGCAGAGCGGTAGTGAGGTTGTAGTGCCGGGAGGAATGGTGGGTGACATGCTCCATCCAGAACCAGCGCATGCGGTGGGCGAAGCGGTGTTTCCAGTAATAGATGAAGTCATACGCCACGAAGCAGAGGGCAAAGCTCCACCAGGTCATTGGGATGGTCATGATACGGAAGGGCCAGGCCAGCATCATCATCCAGAGGGCGATGGTGGCTGTAGCGGTGTTGACCACGACATTGCCCAGACCCATGGCCATGGAGGCGAGGGCGTCCTTCGTTTCGTAGCGGCCCTTGGCGCGGCCGGTTTTCACCGCCCACCATTCCCACGCCACCGAGGCCACGAAGACCGGGGCGGCCAGGGCGGTCACATCCGGAAAAGGCGTGAAATCCATGGGCGATGATCCTTAGAAGGACGAAGCCTGCGGGACGCCGCTCTGCTTGTAGACGACGCCGCCTTTCATCACGAAGTCCACATCGGCCAGGCGCTGCATGTCTGCCAATGGATCAGCGGTGACGGCGACAAAATCTGCCTTGCAGCCGACGTCTCCGCAGCCGACTTCCCCGGATTTGCCGAGGGCTTCGGCAGCGAAGGAGGTGCCCGCGCGCAGGGCCTGCATCGGCGTCATGCCGAAGGTGACCATGCGGGAGAACTGGTTGCCGTTGAGGCCGTGGGGATAGACCCCGGCATCGGATCCGAAGACGACCTTGGCGCCGGCCTTGACGGCGGCGCTGAAGCTGGCGCGCTGGCGGGCGGAGATGGAGCGTTCCTTGGCGAGGGATTCTTCCAGGAGGCCATTCTTGGCGCCTTCGGAGAGGATGTATTCGGTGTTGTAGATGTCCATCGAGAGATAGGTGCCATGCTCGACGGCGAGCTGGATGGTGGCCTCGTCCATGATCGAGCCATGCTCGACCGTATCGACACCGGCGAGGATGGCATTGCGGATGCCGACGGTGCCATGGGCGTGGCTGGCGACCTTGAGGCCGCGGGCATGGGCCTCTTCGACGATGGCCTCAATCTCTTCGATCGTGCCTTGCGCTGCGCCCAGCGCAGTGCCTTTGGAGAGGACGCCGCCGGTGGAGCAGGTCTTGATCAGGTCCACGCCGTATTTGATGTTCTCCCGAACCTTGGCGCGCATTTCCCAGGGGCCGTTGGCAACGCCGGCGCCTTTCAGGCCATATTCGGAGGGCAGGAGGTTCATGTCCGAGCAGTGGCCACCCGTGATGCCGACCGGCGGGCCGGAAACGATCAGGCGGGGGCCGGGCACTTCGCCGGCCTCGATGGCGTCGCGCAGGGCAACATCAGCATAGCTTTTGGCGCCGAGATTGCGCGCGGTGGTGAAGCCGGCCAGCAAAGTCTTGCGGGCATTCTTGACGCCCTTGATGGCCATCCGCTCGTCCGAAAGGCTCAAGGAGTAATAGGGGCCGTCTTCGGCGTCGCTGGTGAGGTGGACGTGCATGTCGATGAAGCCGGGCATCAGCCAGGCCTGGCCGAGATCGACCGTTTTGGCGTCCCTTGGAGCCTTGAGGCTGGCCTTGGTGCCGCGCTGGGCGACCACGCCCTCCTCAATCACGAAGGCGGCATCGCGCACGGTTTGCCCGGAAACGGGGTCAATGAAATGGCCCGCCGTGAGGTAGACCGTTTCGCCGGCAGCGGGGCTGGCGGCAAGCGTGAGCGCTGCGGCGGCAGCAGCGAGAGCGCGAAGGATCATGGCCGGGCGATTCCTGAAAATTTCGTCATGCGTCGTGTCTGTTGTGCGGCGGCGGATGCGCTTGCGTCAAGCGCCCCGGCGCGCTTGACGGACGTTAGGGAAGGCGGGCCTTCTCGGGCGGGAGACAAATCACTGGAGGAACCCGACGATGGCTAGGCCCAAGGAATTCAAGGAAATCATTCTCGACATCGAGGACGGTATCGCCACTCTGACGCTGCACCGGCCGGACAATATGAACGCCTTCACCGGCACCATGATGTACGAGATGATCGAAGCCTTCGACATCACCGACGCCAATGATGACGTGAAGGTGGTGATCGTGACCGGGCATGGCGACCGGGCCTTCTGCGCCGGGGCCGACCTTTCGGCCGGCGCCAAGACGTTCGACTATGACGCCCGCGCCGGGGATGGCGAGAAGGGCCGGACCGAATCGGTGGACATCCAGCGCGATGGCGGCGGCCGCGTGACCCTGCGCATTTTCGAGAGCCTGAAGCCGGTGATCGGCGCGATCAATGGCGCGGCTGTGGGCATTGGCGTGACCATGCAGCTGCCGATGGATATCCGCATTGCCTCGGACAAGGCGCGCTTTGGCTTTGTGTTCAACCGCCGGGGCATCAACCCGGAGGCAGCCTCCAGCTGGTTCCTGCCGCGCCTTGTGGGCATCCAGCAAGCGCTGGAATGGTGCTATACCGGCCGCGTGTTCCCGGCCGATGAGGCGCTGAAGGGCGGGCTCGTGAGCCGTGTTGTTCCTCATGCGGACCTGATGACGGTGGCGCGGGAACTGGCCAAGGAAATTGCCGATAACACCGCGCCGGTTTCCAACGCGCTGACGCGGCAGATGATGTGGCGGATGCTGGGCGCGAGCCATCCGATGGAAGCGCATATCGTGGACTCCGCCGCCATCTATACCCGCGGCAAGACGCCGGATGCGAAAGAGGGCGTGATGAGCTTCCTGGAGAAGCGCACGCCGACCTATCCGGTGAAAGTTTCCGACGGAATGCCGGGCTTCTTTCCCTGGTGGGACGAGCCGGAGTTCGAATGGATCGGCAACAAGTAAACCCGGACGGCGAGGGGCGATAAGGCCATGCAGACATTATTGCCCCTTGCCGCCGAGATTGGCGACATCCTGAAGGCGCGGCGGGAGACCGTCGCGATTTCGGAATCTTCCGCTGGCGGACTGATTTCCGCCGCGCTGCTGGCCGCGCCGGGCGCTTCGCGCTACTACCGGGGCGGCGGCGTGATCTATACCCCGCAGGCGTTCCGCGGCCTTCTGGGCCTGACGCGGGAAGACCTGGGCGACAAGCGCTCCTCCTCCGAGCCCTATGCCAGGATGCTGGCCGGGCGCATCCGCGAGCTGCTGGAGGCTGATTGGGGCCTCTGCGAGACGGGCGCCTCCGGGCCAACGGGCAACATGTATGGCGACGATGCGGGGCATACCTGCGTGGCGCTGGCCGGGCCGGGGGGCGTGCTGGTTTCCCGCACGCTGGAGACCGGGATTTCAGACCGGGAGGCGAATATGCGCCTGTTTGCGGCCGAGGCGCTGGACCTGTTGCGCGGCGGGCTCGGCTGAGGCTGGCGGCGGCGCGCTGCTATTCAGTCAAACTCAATCTTCTTTCGCTTTCGTCTTCCCGGGATTTGCGAAAGCAAATGCCCGGGATCCGGCGCAAGAAGGAAAGTCTGGATCCTGGTCTTCGCCTTCGGCGAAACCGGGAAGACGCATCATGAGATGTGCGACTGCGGAGCGTTCAGGAGATAGGCCCTCAGATGGCCTTCGGCCATCGAGGGTGACGATGGAGGGGGGGAATCTGACTTGCGCACAAACGCCCTTATCCTCCCTCGCTGAGCGAGGGAGGCGGGCGGCTGATTGGGCGGGGATTTCAGGATGTGTTGAGGAGGGGCGTGCTGCGGGCGGCCTGGGTGAGTTCCTGCAGCAGGCTGAGGGCATTCTGGCCGAGGGGTCTGGCCGCGCCGGGGATCTTGCCGGACGACAGTGTTCTGGCGGCGGTGGCGGCTGAGGCGGCGCAGCGGCGGCGCCAGCGGCGGGCGACCGGAGCGGGGGCCTCATAGGCGGCGCGCAGCGCTTCGAAGCGGCGGCGGAAGGCGGCGGCAGGATCGCGGGGCGCGGGCGGCGGGGCCGCAGCCGGGCGGGCCTCAAGGGCAGCCTCGGTGAGCAGTGTGATGCGGGGCATGAGTTCTTCGGGAAGATAGTTTGTGCCCGGATATTTTACCGGGCGCGGCTGAGGCTCGCTCATGCGGAAAAGGGGCGCACGGGGAGAGGCAGCAGCCTGAGGGCCGGGCGATGGCGGGCGGGCGCTGGCTTTGGCAGGCGCGCGGGCGAGGGCAGCGGGTGCCGGTTCCAGCTGGAAGGCCATGAGGATGATAGCCCGGCGCAGGGCAGCCTCCGCAGGCAGGAGCGCGCGGCGCGTGAGATAGCGGACAACCCGCGCGCTGAGCGGGGTGTTTCCCAGCCGCTCCAGCGCAGTGTCAAGAAAGCCGATCAGATCAAGGATGAAATACCGCGCCCTTCCGAGGAGGCCGTTCAGGATGTCAAGATCATCCGGGGGCTGAGGGGGCGTGTCTTCCATGCCGGGAAGACTAGCATGGGCGCAGAGGGGGTGGACAAGTTTGCCGTAATTTCTTTCAAGGGGTTGAAAGAACCGGGATTTTTTGCGGGATATTGGGGGATAAGGGGGCGAGCCCGCTCATCCTTCGACTTCGCTCAGGATGAGCTTTGCGGGGCCTTGCGAGATCCCCGCCTTCGCGGGGAGGAGCGGAAGGGGGAGCGCGGCCGCTATTCGTAGACGTCTTCGCCCATGCGGGATTTGTCGAGGTCTCCGAAGCGGGTGACGTTGGAGTCGAAGGCGAGCTTGACTGTGCCGATGGGGCCGTGACGCTGTTTGGAGACGATGACTTCGGCGGTGCCGTAGACCTGATCCATGCGGGAGCGCCAGGCGTTCCATTTTTCGTTCGAGGTCGGATCGTTCGGATCGGCGGGCGGCTCTGTCCGCGCGAGGTAGTATTCCTCCCGGAACACGAACATCACGATGTCGGCGTCCTGCTCGATCGAGCCGGATTCGCGCAGGTCTGACAGTTGCGGGCGCTTGTCGTCGCGCTGTTCCACGGCGCGGGAAAGCTGAGACAGGGCCACGATGGGGACGTTGAGATCCTTGGCGAGGGCTTTCAGCGCCGTGGTGATCTGGGTGACTTCCTGCACGCGGTTGGCCTGGCCGCCGGAATTCGACACGGTGATCAGCTGCAGATAGTCGATCACGATCATGTCGAGGCCGACCGAGCGCTGCAGGCGGCGGGCGCGGGCCGTCAGCTCACTGATGGAAATGCCGCCGGTGTCGTCAATATAGAGCGGCAGGTTCTGCAACTCGGCGGTGGCTTCGACGAGTTGTTCGAAGTCTGCCTTGGTGAGGTCGCCCTGGCGGATGCGGTGGGCGTTGATGCCGGTGCGCTCGGCGAGGATACGGGTGGCGAGCTGTTCGTTCGACATCTCGAGCGAGAAGAAGGCCACGACCGCGCCGTCCATCGTTTTCTTCGAGCCGTCTTCCTGGGTTTCGTATTTGTAGGCAGCGGCCGCGTTATAGGCGATGTTGGTGGCGAGCGAGGTTTTGCCCATCGAGGGGCGGCCGGCGAGGATCAGCAGGTCAGACCGGTGGAAGCCGCCAAGCTGGCTGTCGAGATCGCGCAGGCCGGTGGGGATGCCGGCGATCTTGCCGCCGCGCTTGAAGGCGGCTTCGGCAGTGATCAGCGATTCGGCGAGGGCTTCGGCGAAGCTGGAGAAGCCGCGCTCGGCGCTGCCGCGCTCGGCGAGATCGAAGAGGGCGCGTTCGGCCTTGTTGATGAGGACCGAACCGGTGTCGTCGGGCTCCGGCGTGATGGCCTGGGACTGGATCGTGCCGCCGACATTGATCAGCTCGCGCCGGATGGCGAGGTCGCGGATGATGCGGGCATAGTCCTTCACCTCCGGCCCGAAGGCGGCGGCGTCCAGCAGGTCGACGAGGTATTTCGCGCCGCCGATTTCGGCGAGCTTTTCCCGGTGCTCGAAATATTCGCGCAGGGTGACGCCATCGGCGACCCGACCGGTCTGGATCATGTTGGCGGCAACCGCATACACCTCGCGGTGGGCGGGGGCGTAGAAATCGTTCGGGGTGAGGATGTCAGCGATGAACTGGTAGACGTTGTTGTCGAACAGGATCGCGCCGAGCACGGCGGCTTCGGCGGCAAGGTTGTTGGGCGGCGTGATCGCGCCGCTTCCCGGCTTTTGCTCAGACATGGGCACCCCCGTGGCGCAAACGTTTACTATAACGAACCGGGTTCGTTTTGCGACTCGCCGAAGCAGACTGGGCGCAAATTCCCGGGTCTCATCCCCAGCCTTCTGACCAAAGAAAAACGGCGGCCCGTGAGAGCCGCCGTTTCTGATTGTGTGCTGGAAGGCTGGCGAAGATTACTCTTCGTCGCCACCCAGTTCGGCGCGCTCGGCAGCGGCAGCGGCGAGCTCGCCGGCCTGCTCATCGGCCTGAGCCTGGTTGGCAGCGGCCAGGGCAGCGACGATGTCCTCACCTTTTTCCTGACGCTCGGCTTCTTCGGTCGAACGGGCCACGTTCACCTGGACTTTCACGCTGACTTCAGCGTGCAGGCGGACGGACACTTCGGAGATGCCGATAGCCTTGATCGGCTTGTCGAGGCGGACCGCAGCGCGGTCGACCTTGTAGCCGGCAGCTTCAGCAGCTTCTGCGACGTCGCGGGCCGAAACAGACCCGTAGAGTTGGCCGGTTTCGCCAGCCTGACGGATCAGCACGAAGGTTGCGCCTTCGAGTTTTTCCGCTTCGGTCTGGGCAGCGTCGCGGGCAGCGGCGTTGCGGGCTTCGATGGCTTCACGCTCGACTTCGAACCGCTTGCGGTTCTTGTCGTTGGCGATGAGGGCCTTGCCTTGCGGGATGAGGAAGTTGCGCGCGAAGCCGTTCTTGACGCGGACTTCGTCACCGATCTTGCCGAGGCGGTCGATGCGCTCAAGGAGAATGACTTGCATGGGGGTCTCTCCTTACTTCACTTCAAACGGAATCAGGGCCAGCATGCGGGCGCGCTTGATGGCCTGAGCCAGCTTGCGCTGGTTCTTCAGGTTCACAGCCGTGATGCGGCTCGGCACGATTTTCCCTTTTTCAGAGATGTAGCGCTGCAGCAGTTTCACGTCTTTGTAGTCGATTTCCTGAGCATTCTGGCCGGTGAACGGGTCCACCTTGCGGCGGCGGCCGAACGGGCGGCGGGCAGGAATGTTCGTGATGTTGATTTTCTGTGCCATGTGTCGGTTTCCTTCCCGTTAGTCGCGCGGACGGCGCTCTTTGCGAGAGAGAACCGGCGAAGGCTCGTCGCTCAGCGTTTCAACGCGGACGGTCATGTAGCGCATGACATCTTCGGAAATGCGCTGGCGGCGTTCCAGTTCGTGGATCGCGTCGGCGGGGCCGTCGATGTTGATGAGGGAGTAGTGACCCTTGCGCTGCTTCTTGATCGGGTAGGCGAGGCTGCGAAGGCCCCAATACTCGGTCTTGCCGACAGTGGCGCCTTTTTCCTTGAGGAAGGTGGAAATCTCTTCGATGAAGGTTTCAACCTGGGCGGGCGAGATATCAGGCCGTGTGATCACGACATGCTCGTATAGTGCCATGTTTTCATTCCCAAAATTACGAAGATGCGGCACCGGGGAGCGGGAAACTCTTCCAGTGATGGCCCCTCTTTCTCCGGCTCATTCCGGATAGTTGAGGACCGCACCTTGCTGTGAAGAGGCGCTCTTAAGCCTATCCTTGTGGAAAATTCAAGCGCTTGCATGCCGGAAGGCGCGCATAGGGTGCATTGGCACCTGCGGCCTTAACGCACGCTACGCAGCGATCGCCTAATACAGCTAGCGTTCATCACTGGTCTGAGGGCTTGCCTTGATCACTTCGGCGTAGGGTAAAAAGCCAGAACAATCCGACAGTTGCGGCTGACCAAGGAATGAGGATCGCAAAAAACCATGAGAGGAAAACTAGCGAAGAGTATGCAACATCCAAGTTTCCGTCGAGAATGAACTCCCCCTGCATGTTGTGCCGCATTCCCGCATAGAGGCAAATGCCCGCCCAAACGGTAGAAATAAGTACTCCCATAGCTAGGAACTTTTTCATGTTGGATCATGCCTGCTAACAAATTTCATGGTCGCCAACCATAAACATGGGACAAATAGTACGGTGCATTGATTGAAGTGCAATGTGCTTCATCTGCCCTCGGCTTGTACCTTTTGCCGGACCGCTTTAGGCACGCCGGAAAACAAGGGAGATTAGAGCAAGCATGACCCTCGCATTCATCTTTCCCGGGCAAGGCAGCCAGGAAATCGGCATGGGCAAGGCACTCGCCGATGCCTTTCCAGCAGCAAAAGCAGTGTTTGACGAAGTCGATGACGCGCTCGGCCAGAAGCTCTCCGCCCTGATGTGGGAAGGCGATATCGCCGAGCTGACGCTCACCGCCAACACCCAGCCCGCGCTGATGGCCCATTCGGTGGCCGCGATGCGCGCGCTGGAGGCCGGTTTCGGGGTTTCGGCGAAGGATGCGGCCTTTGTGGCCGGGCATTCGCTGGGCGAGTATTCGGCGCTGGCATCGGCAGGATCGATCAGCGTGGCGGACACCGCCCGCCTGCTGCGCATTCGTGGCAATGCCATGCAATCGGCCGTGCAGCCGGGCCAGGGCGCCATGGCGGCGCTGCTGGGCGCCGACTACGACCAGGCGGAAGCGGCCTGCAAGGCGGGCCGCGAGACGGGCGGGGTGTGCGACATTGCCAATGACAACGCCCCCGGCCAGCTGGTGATTTCCGGCAGCAAGGCGGCGATTGATGCGGCCGTGGCCTGGGCGCAGGGCAATGGCGTGAAGAAGGCTATGGCGCTGAACGTGTCTGCCCCCTTCCATTGCGGGCTGATGCAGCCGGCGGCCGATGCGATGGCCGCGGCGCTGGCGGAAGCAGAGATCAAGGCGCCGGTGGTGCCGCTGGTGGCCAACGTCATGGCGAGCGCTGTCACAGACCCCGAGACGATCCGCCAGAATCTCGTAAAACAGGTGACCGGCCGGGTTCGCTGGACCGAGAGCGTGCAGTATATGGTCAGCCAGGGCGTCACCACGACAGGGGAAGCCGGGGCTGGCAAGGTGCTGACGGTCATGCAGCGCCGGATCGAGAAGTCACTGAACGGCCTCACCCTCGGCACGCCCGAGGATCTGGAAGCCTTCGCGAAAGCGATCAAAGGGGGCTGAGACGTATGGAGCTTGCGCGGCTGCTGTTTGGCGATTTCAGGACCTATGTTTTCCTGTTTGTCGTCCTTCTGGTAGCGCTGGAGCTTTATCGGCGGCACAGAAAGAACAAGGCGCCCAGAATTTCTCCCGAGGAATACTGGCAGCAGGACAAGGAAAACTAGACCATGTTTGACCTTACGGGCCGCACGGCCCTCGTTACAGGCGCTTCGGGTGGTATTGGCCGGGCGATTGCGCAGGCCCTGTCCGAGGCAGGGGCCAAGGTGGCCCTTTCTGGCACGCGCGAAGCGGTGCTGCAGGAAGTGGCATCTACCCTGAAGGGCGAGACGGCCATTGTGCCCTGCAACCTGTCTGATCCGGCCGCCGTGGACGCGCTGGTGGGCCAGGCAGAGGCCGCCATCGGCCCGCTGGACATTCTGGTGGCGAATGCCGGCATCACCCGCGACAAGCTGCTCATCCAGATGAAGGATGAGGACTGGAGCGACGTGATCAATGTTAACCTGGGAAGCTATTTCCGGCTGACCAAATCAGCTGTGAGGGGAATGATGAAGCGCCGCCACGGCCGCATCATCGGAATCACCTCGGTTGTCGGGGTTACGGGGAATCCCGGACAGACAAATTATTGTGCCTCCAAGGCGGGCATGATCGGCTTTACCAAATCGATCGCCCAGGAGGTCGCCTCGCGCGGCATTACGGCGAACACGATTGCCCCCGGATTCATCGAATCGCCCATGACGGATGTGCTGCCGGAAGCCCAGAAAACGGCGCTTTTGGGGCAGATTCCGGCCGGAAGGCTCGGGGCAGGCGGCGACATTGCTGCAGCAGCAGTGTATCTTGCTTCGAATGAAGCGGCTTATGTCACCGGCCAGACGCTGCACGTAAATGGCGGCATGGCAATGATTTAAGCCCAGCAGTAGGGCATCAGACTAGGGCTTGGCGCTCATCCGTAGTGTGTGCTAGGCGCAACACCAATGGTTCGCATGAGGACCAGTCATCAGACATATCGAGAGAGGTATTCATGTCTGACGTTTTTGAACGTGTGAAGAAAATCGTAGTCGAGAACCTCGACGTGGATGCTGACAAGGTCGTGGAAAGCGCAAGCTTCATCGATGACCTGGGTGCAGACTCGCTGGACCTCGTCGAACTCGTGATGGCTTTTGAAGAAGAGTTCAACATCGAGATCCCCGATGACGTGCAAGAGTCGATCCGTTCGGTCGGTGACGCCGTCTCGCACATCAAGGCTCACGTCTAAGACGCGGGGCCAAGTATGTCGGAGCGTCGAGTCGTCATTACCGGTATCGGTATCGTTTCACCGCTAGCCAATGGTCGTGAGGCCACCTGGGAGCGGCTGATTGCCGGTAAATCCGGAGCAGGCAAGATTGACGCCTTCGATGCGTCCGACATGCCGTGCAAGATCGCTTTCCAGGTTCCGTGGGCTTCTGGCCGCGGGGGCGGGGCTGGCGATCCGCACGCTTTCGATCCAGACAAGGTGCTCTCCGCCAAGGAGCAGCGCCGGATCGACGAATTCATTCTTTACGGGATCGCCGCGGCGGACGAAGCCCTTGAGGATTCCGGCTGGAAGCCGGAGACCGAAGAGGAAAAGGAACGTTCCGGCGTCATGATCGGCTCGGGCATCGGTGGCCTGGAATCGATCTACGATACGGCGATCACGCTGCACGAGCATGGCCCGCGCAAGGTCAGCCCGTTCTTCATTCCGTCGTCGCTGATCAACCTGGCCTCCGGGCAGGTGTCCATCCGCCACGGCCTGAAAGGCCCTAACCATTCGGTGGTGACGGCCTGTGCAACCGGGGCCCACGCCATCGGCGATTCTGCCCGTCTGATTCAGTATGGCGATGCCGATGTCATGCTGGCGGGCGGTGCTGAAGCCGTGATCGGCCGCATCGGCATTGCCGGCTTCTGCGCGGCCAAGGCGATGTCCACCAATTTCAATGACACGCCCGAAAAGGCCTCGCGCCCCTATGACAAGGACCGCGATGGCTTTGTGATGGGCGAAGGCGCTGCCGTTCTGGTGCTCGAAGAGTATGAGCACGCCAAGAAACGCGGCGCGAAGATCTATGCCGAAGTGATCGGCTATGGCCTGACGGGCGATGCCTACCACATCACGGCCCCTGCCGAAGGCGCCGAGGGCGGCTACCGCGCCATGAAGATGGCGCTGAAGAACGCAAAGATCGACCCTTCGGAGATCGACTATGTGAACGCCCACGGCACCTCCACCCCGAAAGGCGATGAGGGCGAAGCGGGCGCGGTGGAGCGGGCCTTCGGTGATCACGCCAAGAACATCTCGATGTCTTCCACCAAATCGGCCGTTGGCCACCTGCTCGGCGCGGCCGGCGCGATTGAGGCGGCGTTCTGCGCGCTGGCGATTCGCGATCAGGTGATGCCGCCGACGCTGAACCTCGACAATCCGAGCTTCGAGACGGTGATCGACCTCATCCCGCACAAGGCCAAGAAGGGCCAGGTGCGCGCCGCGATGTCCAACAGCTTCGGTTTTGGCGGTACAAACGCCTCGCTGGTGCTGCGCAAGGTCGACTGACGCCTCACGCGAGTGTCTGACGCATTCTAATGAACCGCTGGCTGTGAAGCCGGCGGTTTTTCATTTTCCCTGACAGCGCGGCGACTCATGGCAAGGTTCATGACATATCGGTTATTGCCTGATCCGGCTGCGGAGTATGCTTTTCGCCAGCCATCTGGCCGGGTTAGAACTCCGCGCTGGGACACGCTAACAAGAGGCCTGCATGGGATTCCTTAGAACGCTCTTTGCCTGGGTGTTTGTGCTCGCATTCATTGCGGCGGCAGCCCTCGTGGCCGGTTGGGTGTGGATCAACAATGAAATGACGCGGCCCGGGCCCCTGCAGGACGAGATCGTCTTCATGGTGACAGAGGGCGACACGCTGACGGCGGTGGCCGCCCGGCTGGAGGCAGAAGGCGTCATCAAGGATGACCGCGTCCTTCTGCTCAAGAATCGGATCGACCACGAAATGCAGGGCACGGCCACGCATGTGAAGGCGGGCGAGTATATCCTCGATCCCGGCATCAGCATGGCCGGCGTTCTGACGGTGCTCACCGAGGGCCGCTCCATTCTCCACCGGATCACGCTGCCCGAAGGGCGTACCACGGCGCAGCTTCTGCGCATTATCGAGGCGGATGAAACGCTGGTGGGCGAGATGCCCGAAGTGTTGCCGGAGGAGGGCACGCTTCTTCCGGATACCTATCTTTTCCACCGCGGCATGACGCGCCAGCAGCTGATCGAGAAGGTGCAGAAGGCGCAGGCCGATGTGCTGGCCGAACTCTGGCCCCAGCGCGCCGAGGGCCTGCTGCTGGAGACGCCCTATGAGGCGGTGATCCTGGCTTCCATCGTGGAGAAGGAAACCGGTATTGCGGAGGAGCGCGACGAGATTGCCGCCCTCTTCACCACGCGCCTCAAAAAGGGGATGCGCCTGCAGAGCGACCCGACGATCATCTATGGCATTTCGCAGGGCGAGCCGCTTTACAACGCCAAGGGGCAGCGCCGCACATTGTTCCGTTCAGAGATCGACCGGCATACCGAATGGAACACCTATCAGATTGACGGCCTGCCGAAGACGCCGATCTGCAATCCGGGGCGGGAGGCGATTGCGGCGGTTCTGAATCCTCCGGATACGGAATATCTGTTTTTTGTGGCGGACGGCAAAGGCGGGCATCTCTTTGCCAAAACGCTGGCCGAGCATAACCGCAATGTTGCGGCTTACCGCGCCTATGAGCGCAAGGAAATCGAACGGGAGCGGTCGAACTGATGGGCACATTGTCGGGAATGACGGGGTTTGCCCGCGTGACGGGCGAAGCGGCCTGGGGCGGCTGGGCCTGGGAAGCCAAAAGCGTCAATGGCCGCTCTCTGGATGTGCGGGTGAATGTGCCTCCGGGCGCCGAGGCGCTGGAGCGGGAAGTGAAGGCCATGGCGGCGGCGCGGTTCAATCGCGGTTCGCTTCAGGTGGGCCTGCGGATAGAGCTGGCAGCGTCTGGCGCAACGGCCGTGATCAATGAGGCGCTGCTGGCCGACCTGACGCAGGCGGCGCGCAAGGTTTCGGGCCGCGAGCTTTCGTCCGAAGCGATTGCGACGCTGATGGCCGTGAAGGGCGTGGTGGATGCAGGCGCGACCTCCACGCGGGACGTGATGGATGAGGCAGCGATTGCCCTGCTGGCAGCGGCAGCGGGCGAGGCGCTGGACGGGCTGGCCGAGGGGCGCCGGGCCGAGGGCGCGTCGCTGGCGGTGCTGCTCGGCGATCTTCTGAACGAGATGGAGCGGCTGACTGGCGTGGCGGAGACGTTTGCGGGCGCGCAGCCGGACCTGATCCGCGCGAAGCTGACCAAGCAGCTGGAAGACCTTGACCGGGAAGGCCGGGTGGACGCCGAGCGCTATGCGGCGGAAGTGGCCTTGTCGGCGGCGAAGGCGGATGTGCGTGAGGAGCTGGACCGGCTGGCGGCGCATATCAAGACGGGCCGGGAGCTGCTGAAGGCAGGCTCGCCTGCCGGGCGGAAGCTGGACTTCCTGGCGCAGGAGCTGAACCGGGAAGCCAATACGCTCTGCTCGAAATCCCTCAGCCTCGATTTGACGAATGCGGGCCTTGGCCTCAAAGGGGTGATTGACCAGTTCAAGGAGCAATCGGCCAATGTCGAATAGCGGACATCCCAAGGACAGCGGCCACCGGCGCGGGCTGATGCTGGTGCTGTCGAGCCCGTCGGGCGCGGGCAAGACCACGCTGTCGAAGATGCTGCTGGAGGAGTTCAGCGATGTGAAGCTGTCGGTTTCGGCCACCACGCGCCCGCCGCGGCCGAATGAGGTGGACGGGAAGGACTATTACTTCAAGACGCCCGAAGCGTTTCACAAGATGATCGAGGGGCGCGAGTTCCTTGAATGGGCGCAGGTGTTCGACAAGCATTACGGCACGCCGAAGGCGGATACGGTGGCCCGGCTTGAGGCGGGCGAGGACGTGCTGTTCGATGTGGACTGGCAGGGCGCCGACGCGCTGCACGACCAGATGCCGAATGATGTGGTGTCAGTGTTCATCCTGCCGCCGAGCATCGAGGCGCTGCAGGCGCGGCTGATGGGCCGGGAAGGCTCAACGCCGGAGATGGTGGCCCGCCGAATGGACGACGCCAAGCGCGAGATCATGCACTGGCGGCGCTATGACTATGTGATCGTCAATGACAAGCTGGAAGTGGCTTACCAGCGGCTGAAGCGTATTCTGCTTACGGAGCGTTTGAAGCGCCTGCGCCAGCTGGACCTGGAAGACCATGTCCGCAAGTTGCTGGGTGAAGGGTGAAGCTTTGGAGTTCGCCCGGAAAGCCAATCTATTCCTTTCAGTGATCGGAATGATGACTTTCGCGGGGTTGTTTCTTTACGTCACGCTTGCACCTAAAGATTTCGACCGCCGCACACGCAACTTTGCCGTTGAAATGGTCAAGGCTGAACTGGACGACCGGTTTTCTTCGGTAGCGTCATCGGACACGGCGGAAGATATCAGCGCCGTGGCGGGACAATTTTCCAAACGGCTTCGGGATCAGATCGACAGCTGGCGCGGAAGTCTCGATGCAGGGATCGACGTCTTCATCGCTGATATTCTAGCAGCGGCGTGCGAACTTGATTGCGAGCGCCGCGATGAAGCGCGGAGGGCCGTGAGGCGCTTCTATGAATCCTCCATCGAACGGTACGGATTTGCGCTGGACCGGCTCGAGGACATTGTGGTCGGCGAATATCAGGAGATCATGTCGGAACTTCGCGCTGATCTGAAGATATTCTCCGGAAGCACAGCGGCGGCGTTCGCCTTGGCACTTTTCCTTTCGGTGTTCAGAGGGCCTGCTGCCCAGCACCTTTTGCCGATATCCATCACACTGACGCTGACCACCATATTGGCGATAACCTGGTATGCCTTTGGCCAAGATTGGGTGATGGCGGTGATTTACAGCGACTATTGGGGGTGGGGCTATAGCCTGCTCCTGTTGGGGCTGTCGGTCCTTATGATTGATATCGCAGCGAACAGGGCGCGCATCACCAGTGGCATTTTGAACGCGCTTCCAGGTGGAGCCAATCTATCGCCTTGTTAGTCTTGGACGAGCGATCTAGCGAGCGTCCGGAATTCCTGCTGAGTGAGGGTTTCGGCGCGGGCGGTCGGGTCTATGCCGCAGTCTTCCAGCCAGGCCTCGGCCTTCATGCCGCGCTTCTTGGCGAAGGGTTTGAGGGCAGCGCGCAGCATCTTGCGGCGCTGGCCGAAGGCGGCCCCGGCGATCTGTTCCAGCAGGGCGAGATGTTCGAAGCGCTCGCCCGGCGGCAGCGGCTCGAACTCCACCACGGCGCTGTCGACCTTCGGCGGCGGGCGGAAGGCGCCCGGCGGCAGGGTGAAGGCGATGCGCGGCCGGGTGACGGCCTGCGAGATGACGGCGAGGCGGCCATAGGCGTCGGTATCAGGCTTGGCGCAGATCCGGTCTGCCACTTCCTTCTGGAACATCAGCGCCATGCGCCCGCGCCAGGCGCCGGCTTTCAGCCAGTCGATCAGCAGCGGGGTGCCGACATTGTAGGGAAGGTTGGCGATGATCATCACCGGCGTGGTGGCGCCAGCTTCGGTCAGCACCTTTTCCCAGTGAACCTTGCGGGCATCCTTCGCGATCACCTGCAGCTTGCCGGATTTCGCTTCGGGCCAGCCAAGCAGCGCTTCGGAGAAGCGCGGGTCTGTCTCAACGGCGATCAGCAGGGCGGGGTCTTCGTTGAGGATCGCGCGGGTGAGACCGCCGGGGCCGGGGCCGACCTCGATGACGGTTTGCCCTTTGACGGAGCCAGCGGCATTGGCGGCGCGCTTCAGGATGCTGGGATCGAACAGGAAGTGCTGGCCCAGCGCCTTGCGGGCCGGGGCATCGGTGAGGGCGGGCGTTTCGCCGCTCTCCTCATCGTAATTGTCGATGTCGTTGCTCATGCGGCGTTCCTTGCGCGGTGGGCGGCCTGCTCCCGCGCGGCGTGGAGGGCTGCGATCAGGCTGTCTGGTTTGACCGTTCCGGCGGCGGCCGCGTCATAGGCGGTGCCATGGTCCGGGCTGGTGCGGATGACGGGCAGGCCCAGCGTGGTGTTGACGCCGCCCCACATGTCCAGCGTCTTGACCGGGATGAGGCCCTGATCATGGGTCATGGCGATGACAGCATCAAACCGCCCGGCGAGCGCTTCGGCAAACACTGTGTCGCCGGGGCGGGCATCGGAGATATCGATGCCTTCGGCGCGGAGCTGCGCGGCGGCGGGATTGATGATCTCGATCTCCTCGCGGCCAATCGTGCCGTCTTCGCCCGCATGGGGGTTGAGGCCGGTGAAGGCGAGGCGGGGGGCAGGGAGGCCGAAATTCTGCCGGAGGGCGGCGTGCGTGATGCGGGCGATACGCGGCAGGCGGCCATCGGCCAGGGCGCCGGGGACGGCGGTGTAGGGCATATGGATGGTGGCAAGCGCCACGCGCAGGCCGCCGCCGGTGAGCATCATCACAGGCTCGGGCGCGGCCTGGCCCTCCGGCGCGCAGAGATCGGCGATGAACTCGGTATGGCCGGGAAAGCGGAAGCCCTGGCCGTAAAGCAGCGCTTTGTTGATCGGGTTGGTGACCACCGCGCCCGCCAGGCCGGCGAGGGCGTGGGCGGTGGCCAGCTTGATGGCGGTGATGATGCCGGCGGCGGTTTCCGGATCAGGCTTTCCGGGGGTGACGGCGCGGGCATTCTCCAGCGGCAGAACCGGCAGGGCGCGCGGAAAGACGGCGGCGGCTTCAGCGGGCGATGCGATGATTTCCACAGGCACGCCGGGGTAAAGCGCCGGCCAGCCGATGACATAGAAGGCGCTGGCCACGTCAGCGTGCAGGGCCTTCCAGGCAGCCATGGTGATCTGCGGCCCGCAACCGGCAGGATCACCCATCGACAGGGCCAGAGGGAGTGCAGAGGGCGTGGTCACGCGCCGGGGTGTCGCGCCAATTGCGCGGCGGATCAAGCGGTTTCGCCTGTCCTAGCGGTAGATGATGGTGGCCAGGCGCCGCGCGTTGCGCAGTTCGCGCTCGGAAATCATGTTGAGCTCGCGGGATTTCAGCGACCCTTTGAGGTCTTCACGCGAAGGCAGGGCCTCGGCGCCATCTTCGCGGCGGCAGACGTACATCACGGCGAGGCCGGAGCTGACGGCGAAGATCTCGGTCGGGCTGCCGACATCAGCGGCCAGGACGAGGCTGCGGCCTTCCGGGCCAAGCTCCTCGACATTGATGTCGGTGATGTCCTGGGCGCGGAGGGTGGAGCGGGAGTTGGCAACCGACTGGACGTCGTCGCAGCTGTTGATGCGGCCGATGGCTTCGGTGAGCGTTGCTTCGGCGCCGTCTGAAGCGACGAGGCGCTTCAGGTCCACGCGGGTCACCGGCTCGGCCGGCTCACGCTTGCCGCCAACCAGGATGATGTAGATGCCGTTTTCGGTCTGGATCGGCTCGAGCAGGCCGTTTCCGGAAGACGCGCGCACGGCGGCGGCAATGGCGGGATCGAGGTCGTCCGTCGTCACCCAGCCCATATCGCCGCCGGCGGCGGAGGTGGGGGCCGAGGAGATGCGCTGGGCGGCGACGCGGAAGTCAGCGCCCTGATTGAGCTGGGCAATGATGGATTGCGCGGCCGGCATGGCCTCCGCCTTGGTGGCGTCGTCGGGCGCGTAGAGGAAAATTTCGCCAAGCCGGTACTGGGTTTTTTTGGAGGCGGCACGCAGGCGGTCGAGTTGATCGTCGACCTGATTCTCGGAGATGCGGATACGGTTGCCATAGAGGCCGCTCATCAGGCGGCTCCAGGCGATCTCGGCGCGCATCTGTTCTTCCAAGCTGACCGGGTTGACGCCGGAAGCCGTCAGCTGCTGGCGGAGGACTTCGCCGGACAGGCCGGCATCAGCGGCCATATCGCGAACCGCCGCGTCGATTTCGCGGGCATCCACCTCGACCTTGTATTCGGCCACGCGGTCCAGCTGCAGTTTTTCGTCAACCAGCTGTTCCAGCGCTTGGCTGGTGATCTGCTGCACCTGTTCCTGGGTCGGGTTGGCGGCGCCAATCGTCAGCAGCAGCAGGCGGGCGCGTTGGCGCACATCGGAATAGGAAATGGGCTTGTCATTCACGATGGCGGCAATGCCTTCGAGGGTCTGCCGGTCTGTTTCCTGCGCGCTGGCGGGCGAAACGGGGGCGCTGAGCGCGCTGATCGCCGCAAAAGCTGCTGCCAAGAACACAACACGTACCATACGACGTCTCCATGGCCCCAGAATTGGGAAAATAGGCCTGTTTTCGCTGGCAGACCTTACAAGTCTCGTCTCATCGCGCAACGCGCCGCTACAGTCATCAGCGAAGTTTGCTGCAGTTCATTTTTTGTGTGGACGCCGCTCAGAAGCCGTTGGAGCCGAAATTGCCCAGGGACAGCAGGGAGAACCGGATCTGGAAGCTTTCCTGCGGGCCAAGCGTCCGGTCGCGGACTTCGGACCGGTCATAGATGATCTCGAATCGCGCGCAGTCGTCGGTATAGGCGATGCCCAGCTCCTGCCGTGTATCCACATTGCGGCTGATATCGCGCAGCTGGCTGAAAATGACCGAATAACCGCCGGCTATATCGATTTCGCCGCGCAGATAGATGCCCTCATCGGAGGTTCCGGCCGGGCTGATGCGCGCGTCGATCTTGTAATACTGGCCGACCGCGCGGAAGCGGTTGAACGAGGTTGACGCGCGCATATCGAGCCGGCTGAGCGAGAGGTCGTCCTCGTTCAGACGAACGCGCGAGTTGAGCTGCAGGGCGCTGCCCATCTTGAGGCTGGTGGAGGCCACCCAGTCCGAAGAGGTGCCATTAAGGTTGCTGGCGACATCAAAGTTCGGGTCAGCGCGGGAGCGCCAGCGGCGGCCGACCGTGGTGGCAACTTCTGTGCCGTTCTTCCAGATCGCGCGTGCGGTGATACCGGCGCTCAGCTTTCCGTCGCCCTCATAAAGGTCGAAATTTCCCACGCCATTGGGTTCAAACAGGCTGGATTCGTCGAATTCGTAGAGCAGACTGTCTTCGACCGGGATGGCCGGGTCGTTCGCATTCGCGAAGCCCCAGGCGGCCATGACCGTGGGTTCGATCATCAGATCAACGTTCTTGCCGCGCCGGATCAGCGGATAGGCGATCGTGGCGCCCGTGTTGCCAACAGCGCGTGACACCGAATCCTTGCCGCTGACCGCTTCGTCCAGAAGGTAATAATCGCCGCGCAGCTCTGCGAAGGGCTTGAAGGTGAAGCCGCCGGGCAGGATTTTCATCGTGCTCCAGTCGCCCCCGAGGCTGACACGGTGGCTATCGGCGCCGACATCGCGCGTGAGGATTGCCGAAGAGGCATTGACGGAGGCGAAGCCCAGATCGCCCATATCCCAGTATTTCTCGGCATAGGCGAGCGGCGCCACCTGGGGCAGGCGGGAAGCATCATCCTCGCCGCGCAAGCCCTGGAAGTTCAGGACGGCGGCGTCTGTATAATAGCTGTCGCCCTGACCGGTAACGAAGAGTTGGGAGAGCAGGCGGCGGGGCTGGTTGGAGTAGAGGCCGCGCTTGGCGTTCTGGTTGCTGATCCGGTAGCGCAGGTCGTAGAGGTCGTCCGTCTGGGTTTCCACGCCGAAGCCCCACTTCCAGCCCGGCGTGATCGTGAACAGGCCGTTGCCGTAGAGGTGGCCCCGAAAGGTCTCTTCGCCGAACGTGGTGCCGTTGCTGTCGAAATCGGCTTCGTGGGTGAAGCTGGCATCGAAACTCACGGCGCCGGAATAGAAGCGCTTGCGCCCCTCAACGCCGATCAGCGGGTTCACATTCTCATAGACGGTGGGCGAGATCGTGAGATCTGAATAGTCCGACACGGCCCAGTAATAGGGCTGCTTGTAGAAGGTGCCGAGCATCGTGGAGATGCCTGCATTCGGCATCAGGAAGCCCGAGCGGCGCTCTGAATTGGGGTCGGGATGCGATAGGTAGGGCAGGTAGAAGACCGGTACGCCCCCGACTTCCAGAACCGCGTCGCGATAGGAAATCATCTGCGTTTCTTCATCCAGCACCGCGCGCCGCGCGCGGATCTGCCATGTGGGATTTTTCCCCTCGCAGACCGGGCAGGCAGTGTAGACGATATGCTCCATGGCGTTGATGCCATCGGAGCGGCGGATGGCCGATTTCGCCGCGACCGAGGCATTGCCTTCCAGGCGGGCGGAATAGCCGATGGCATAGCCATCCGAGAGGTTGGGGCCGACATCGACCTCATCGGCGAATTGCTGGCTGCCATCGGCCTCGATGATGATGACATTGCCCGAAGCGCGGGCGCGCTCGGTGGTGCGGTCATAGATCAGCCGGTCGGCGCGCAGGATGCGACCCTGATAGAGGGCTTCGACATTGCCTTCGGCGATGATGGTGTTGTCGGCGGAGTTTTCGTAGACCGTATCGGCTTCCAGAACCACGCGTTCATCGGTAGCCTCAGCCGTTGCGCCGGCGTCCGCGGTACCCTGTGCATGGGCCGCCACCGGCAGGACCGCCGAAAAACCGGCGAGCAGGGCATAGTGAGACCATTTCACGACAGACGGCATCCTGAACAACCCGTACACAACGCCCCACCCGGTATCTGGCACCGCGTTTATCCCGAAACCGAGGCTTAGAGAGGAACCGCGGGGGCGTCCAGCCATCCAATTGCCGGGATGTGCATTCGGGCCATTACAGTGTTGTCAGGCCACAGCCAACCCTGACGATTTCCTGACAAATCAATGCCTAGCAGGGGCAAAGGCGGCCGCAACGGGCATATTTCCGGGCTTATCCGGCCGCTTCCGGACATTTCCGGACAGGAATTACACAGCCCGCGCCGCCAAGCCGCCCGGAAAGGTGATCGCCTCACCGGCGAGTTCCAGCTCCATCAGGATGGCACCGACGCGGGCCGCGTGGATGCCCGTGGCGCGGGCGATCTCGTCCAGCGGCATGGCGTGGGGGCTGAGCGCTTCACGCACGCGGGCGGTTTCCGAAGGCGGGATCGGATCGCCGCCGCCATGGACGGGATCATAGAAATCGGCCGGGGGCGCGGAGACCTGCAGCAGGGGGAGGCTGCTCAGCACTTCGAGCACATCACCGGCATGACGCATGAGGGCGGCGCCATTGCGGATAAGGTTGTTCGTGCCCGCCGCACGCGGATCCAGCGGGGAGCCGGGCACGGCCATCACCTCCCGGCCCTGTTCATTCGCCACGCGGGCGGAGATGAGCGAGCCGGAGCGTTCGGCCGCTTCCACCACCACCGTGCCGCGCGCAAGGCCCGTGATGATGCGGTTGCGGCGGGGAAAATCCTGCGCCTTGGCGCGGTGGCCGAAGGGCATTTCGGAGAGGATGAGGCCCTGCTGCGCGATTTCGGCATAGAGCCGGTCATGCTGGGGCGGGTAGACGTGATCGATGCCGCCGCCGAGCACGGCGATGGTGCCTGTGGAGAGGCTGGCGGCGTGGGCCTCCCCGTCAATGCCGAGGGCGAGGCCGGAGACGATGGTGTAGCCTGCCTTGCCGAGGGTGGCCGCCATATCCCGCGCGATCTTGCGGCCAGCGGCAGAGGCATTGCGCGCGCCGACGATGGCGCAGGTGGGCTGGGCGGCGAGGGCGGCATTGCCCAGGAGGGTGAGCGCGGGGGGCGGGGGATCAAGCGCGCGCAGGAGCGCGGGAAAGTCCGGCTCGCAACTGGCCACAATGCGGGCGCCGTATTTTGTGGCGGCGTCGATCTCGCGGCGGATAAGGTCCGCAGGCGGAATGGCGACGGATTTGCCGCGCACGGCGCGGGCGGCGATTTCCGGCAGGGCGGCGAGGGCGCGCCCGGCATCGCCGTACCGCCCGATCAGCTGGGCGAAGGTGACCGGGCCGACATTCTGGGTTCGCGCGAGGCGCAGCCAGTCAAGCCGCTCTGCATCCGTGAGGGAACGCGGCAGCGTCATCCCTCGGCAGCGTCTTTCTTCTTGGCGCCGAAGCGGGGCTCTGTGCCATTCAGCAGGCGACCGATATTGGCCCGGTGCGTCCAGAAGACGAGGACGGAGAGGGCGGCGAGGCCGCCGAGGATGACCGGGCTGCGCTCGCCCAGAAGATACGCCCCCGGAGGAACCGCGACCGCGGCGGTGAGGGCGGAAAGCGAGGAAATGCGCGTCAGCGCGAACATACCGAGCCAGACCGGCGCGCCGACGACGAGCCCGTGCAGCGGCGTGATGAAGAGGAGGAGGCCGGCATAGGTCGCCACGCCCTTGCCGCCCTTGAACTTCAGCCAGAGGGGATAGCAATGGCCCAGGAAGGCGGCCGCGCCCGCCACCATGCCTGCCTCCCGGCCCGCAATCAGCGTGAAGGCGAGGGCCACGAGGCCGGCCTTCAGGCTGTCGAGCAGGACGGTGGCGAGGGCCAGATCCTTGCGGCCGGTGCGTAGCACATTGGTGGCGCCGATGCTTTTGGAGCCGATCTCCCGGATGTCTCCGAGGCCGGCGGCCTTCACCAGGACAAGGCCAAACGGGATCGACCCGGCCAGATACCCCGCCACCGCCGCGACTGCGTAGATTGCCCATTCCGGCATGTGTGCTGGTTCCTTGCCCGTCCCTGTTGACGGCAAGGTTTAGGGGGGCGGGGGGAATGGGGCAAGGGGGGTGAGTTGGGCGGTGATATCCTCCGCTGCGTCGTGGGGAAGGAGAAGGGGGGAGACGGGCGCGCGCCGACCGCCGCCCACTTGGCCCGATTGAGGGGAGATTGGGCCGGTTTCAGGATTTGCAGGGACGGGGGCGCTGGGTAGGCTGGTGCTTTGCAGGCAGCGGAGGAGGCAGTGTTCATGGCCAGCAGGGCAGGGTTTTCACGCCGTACACTTTTGCAGACGATTGCGCTGAGCGCGCTGGCCGGATGCGCGGGCGGCGCTGGCGCGGGCAGCGGATTGAGCCTGACCAGTAGCGGCATTGTTCCGCCTGTGGCGCCGCGTATCCCGTTTCCTATCGAGCAGCTGGGCCGCACACGGAATGATTATTACCGCTGGATGAAATATATTCCCGAGACGGGCACCCGGGAGATGGCCACGCTGCCCGAGATGATCCGCGCGCATCTGGAGGCGGAGGCGGCCTATGCCGAGGCTGTGCTGGCGCCGGCGCGCAGGCTGCAGCCGGAAATCACGGCGCAGATGCTGGCGCGCGTGCCCGGGAATGATGCGCCGCCGGTGATCCCGTCCGGCCCCTGGGCCTATGCCAGCCATTATCCCGAGGGTAGCGCCCATGCCGTTTATACGCGCGCGCTGCTGGCAGACCCCGGCGCCGCCGAGGTGTTGCTGGATGAGGCGGGGCGGGCAGCGGGCGCCGCCTATTACCGCACGACCGGGCACCAGCCGAGCCCTGACCACAGATATTATGCGTGGGCGGAAGATGTAATCGGGAATGACCGGCACCGGATCTGCGTGAAGGATACGCAGACCGGGGCGACAAGCGTGCTGGTGGGGGAAGATGCGTATGGCTATGGCGGCCTCGTATTCAGCCCATCTTCGCGCTTCCTGTTCTGGATATGGCGCGATGGCCGCAACCGTCCGACGCGGGTTTACCGCACGCCGGTGGGCGGGGGCGCGGCGGAGCTGGTGTATGAGGAGGCCGACCCAGCCATCTTTATGCAGATCAAACGCACTGCGGCGGGCGGATATGTGGCGATCACGATGTCCGGGCCGGATACGTCCGAGGTGTGGCTGGTTTCGGCGGAGGATGAGACCGGGGCGCCGCAGCTTGTGTTCCCGCGCCGCGACAAGGTGCGCTATGAGGTGGACGAGTGGGCCGGGCGGCTGGTCGTCCTGACGGATGAGGACGCGCTGGACAACAAGCTGCTGGTACTGGCGCCGGGCGCGGCGCCGGAAACGCTGGTGGCGCACCGGGCGGGCAGCCAGATCCTGGAAGTGTTTCCGTTCGAGAAGGGATTGCTGCGCCTTGAGCGGCAGGATGGCCTGCATCAGCTGATCCTTCTGAGGACGGATGGAAGCGAGCGCGTTATCGGCTTTGACGAGGCGGCGTATGCGGTGTCTGTGCCCGCCGGGCAGGATTATGCGGCGGCCCGCTGCCGGATCACGTTTCAGTCACCGCGCCTGCCGATGCAATGGATGGATGTGGACCTTGCAACGGGCGCGCTCAGCCTTGTGCAGAAGGCCGGGCGGGCGGGGTATGATCCCGGCGATTATGTCGTTGAGCGGATATTTGCCGCCGCGCCGGACGGGGCGCAGGTGCCCGTAACACTGCTGAGCCGCAGGGGCACGCCGCGCGATGGCGCCCCGCCCTGCCTGCTTTACGGGTATGGCGCTTATGGCATTTCCAGCGAGCCGGAATTTTCCGTGCCCGCGCTCACGCTGGTTGACCGGGGATGGACCTATGCCATCGCGCATGTGCGCGGCGGATCGGAGCGGGGGCGGCAATGGTTTCTCGACGGGCGCCGCCTCAGCAAGCGCAACAGCTTTATCGATTTTGTAGCGTGCGCGGAGCATCTCTGCGATCTGGGCGTGACGCGCAGGGGCGCGGTGGTGGCCTATGGCCTGTCAGCGGGCGGACTTCTGGTGGCTGGGGCCATGAATGAGGCGCCGGATATGTGGGCGGGCGTGATCGCACAGGTGCCGTTTGTGGACATGCTGAACACGATGAGTGACGCTGACCATCCGCTGGTGCCGCTGTTCCGGCCGGACTGGGGCGATCCGCTGGCCGATCCGGCGGCGTATGATTACATGTTCTCGATCTCGCCTTACGAAAATGTTCAGGCCACGGCTTATCCGCCCCTGCTGTGTACATCCGGGCTCAAGGATGACCGGGTGGGCTATTGGGAGGCGGCAAAGCTGGTGGCGGAGGTGCGTCATACCTCCACCGGCAACGCGCCCGCCATACTGGTTCTGGATGCCGAGGCGGGGCATCAATCCAGCGGCGGGCGCGAGGCGGAGTTCCGCGAGATGTCGCTTTTCTGGGCGTTCGCGGAAGTGGCGGTCAGCGGCGGGTTAGGTGGCTGAGCCGATCTCTTCGATCAGCTGACTCACATCGCCGCCATTGTTATCCAGCATGGCCTGGAACTGGGCGCGCTGTTCGATGGCGAACCAGAGGCCCATGGCTTCGATATCGGTGACTTTCCAGCCGTTGTTATCGTTCACGCGCCAGCTGACCATATGTTCCTTTTTGTCGACGCCGCTGACCTTTGTGGTGACGATGGCGTCACCGGGCTTGCGCTCGACGGTCCGCAGGATTTCAACTTCGGCTTCGGAGAAATCCGCGAGGTGTTCCCGCAACTGAACCCGGGCGAAGGAGCGGAAGGCAGTCATGAAGTCTGCCTGCGTGGCCTCATCCATTCCGCGCCAGTGGCGGCCCATGGTGAACTGCGCAACGCGTTCGACATCGATCACTTTGAGAATTTCATCCGCCTCCTGATCGGAGATATGCGAATCCTGCAGCGCCGACAGGGTGCGGTCCACAGCGGTTTCCACGACAGCTTCGGGGGTGGCGCCGGAGGCAGCGGCGGGCTGGGCCAGGAGGGCAAGGGAAAGCGCAAGGCCGGTGAGGGCGTGGCGCGTCTTGAGAGCTGGGAGAGACTTCAGGACTTGCATGTGGGGCTCCATCGGTTTGTCGCATCCGGAGGGATTTTGACTTCGCTGATGAACGCCCGGCTGTGGGTATCGGTTCCCGCCCCCGCTGAGGGAGGGGCTAGAGTGTGTGTCTTTCAGGCATCAATGCAGAGCTGTTTCTGGTCGCCAAGGCCTTGTATTCCAAGGGTAACCACGTCTCCGGAGCGGAGATAGCGCGGCGGGCTACGCGAGAGGCCGACGCCGGGCGGTGTGCCCGTGGAGATCACGTCGCCAGGCTGCAGGCTCATGAATTGCGAGAGATAGCTGACGATATGAGGCACGCTGAAAATCATCGTGGAGGTGGAGCCGCGCTGCATGGCTTCCCCGTTTACGTCGAGCCACATGGAGAGGGCGTGGGGATCGGCCACCTCATCGCGCGTGACGAGCCAGGGGCCGATGGGGCCGAACGTGTCGGCGCTTTTGCCTTTGACCCATTGGCCAGTCCCTTCCAGCTGAAAGGCGCGTTCGGAGACATCATGGATGATGCAATAGCCCGCGATATGATCCAGGGCGGCTTCCTCACTGACATATTTCGTCTGTTTACCGATGACGATGCCGAGTTCGACTTCCCAGTCCGTCTTTTCGGAGCGGCGGGGGATTTCCAGATTGTCATTCGGGCCGCAGATGGCGCTGGTGGCCTTGAAGAAGACGACGGGCTCTGCCGGGACGGCCGCGCCGGTTTCGGCGGCGTGATCGGCATAATTCAGCCCGATACAGATGAATTTTCCGACGCCGGCCACGCAGGGGCCGACGCGGCTGGCGGCCGGGAGAATGGGGAGGGAGGCAAGATCAATTTTCCTCAGCTGATCCAGAACCGCATCGGCCAGAGCGGGGCCATCCCAGTCATCTATCAGGGAACTGACATCGCGGATGTGGCCATCAGCATCCAGGATTGCCGGTTTTTCGCGCCCTGCGGGGCCGACTCTCAAGAGTTTCATCTCATCAGCTCCTAATTGGTCCAGCCGCCATCCACGACATGGATGGCGCCTGTGGTGAAGGAAGCCTCATCGGAGGCGAGATAGACGGCCAGATGGGCGATTTCTTCCGCTGTGCCGAGGCGGCCCATGGGCTGGCGGGCGATGAACATCTGGCGGGCTGTGTCATAATCGCCCTGCGCCGACATGCGGCCCTGCAGGGAGGGCGTATCGACCGTGCCCGGACAGATAGCGTTGCAGCGGATGTTGCGCCCGGCATAGTCAGCGGCGATGGCCTTGGTGAGGCCGATCACCCCGGCTTTGGTGGCGCCATAGGCGAAGCGATTGGGCGCCCCTGTAACGCTGGAGGCGACAGAGGACATGTTCAGGATGACGCCGCCGCCACGGGCCAGCATGTTCGGCAGGGCGGCGCGGCAGGTTTCATACATGGAGGTGAGGTTGATCTGGAGGGATCGGTCCCAGTCGGCCCGCTCGCACTGCTCGATGGTACCGTGATGGACCCAGCCGGCAACGTTGAAGAGAATTCCCAGATCGCGATGCGCCGCAAGGAGGCGGGCGATGGCGGCGGAGTCGGTTACATCGAGGATCTGCGTGTCGATGTTGGCAGAATCCTTCAGCTCAGAGAGGGCATCGGCATTAATGTCGGTCGCGATGACGTGAGCGCCTTCGCGCGCGAACGCCTCTGCGCAGGCGCGGCCAATGCCAGCGCCCGCAGCGGTAATCAGCGCCTTTTTGCCTGCCAGACGGCCCATATTATGCTCCTGATCGATTGAGATAGATGCGCCGGGCATTGCCCGCCCAGACGGCGCGTTGATGTTCCGGGAAGAAACGATTTATCAGCCGCGCGCTCTGGCTGGCCCAGCCGGCATAGTCGCCGGCGAGATTGAGGACTGGCCAGTCGCTGCCCCACATTACGCGGGACGGCCCGAAACAGTCTCGGATGTGGGCGGCGATCTCTCCGAGAGCGTCATCACTTGTGCGGACGCCCGCTTCTGTGAGCAGGCCGGAGAGTTTGCAGGCGACGTTGGGGCGCTGGGCGAGGGCGGCGAGATCTGCGCGCCAGGCGGCGAGATTGCCGGTGGCGATCTGGGGTTTTCCGCCATGGTTGAGGACGATCTGCAGGGCAGGGTGGCGGTCTGCGAGACGTGTCATCACGGGGATGAGATCGGCGCGGGCATGGCCATCAAAGACGAGGCCGTGGCCGGCCATCGCTTCCAGAAGGGGTGAGGAGGCGGGGCGGAGAATCCATTCCGGGTCCGGAAGGTCTGCGATCATGGGGCGCAGGCCCAGCATGCGGGGATCGGCTGCGCGGCGGGCGATTTCGGCGGCGGCGCCGGCCGCTTCGAAATCCACCCAGCCGACCACACCGGCCACTCTCGCGTCGGCTTCAGCGAGGGAGAGAAGATAGTCTGTTTCCGCGGCGGTGGCGGCGGCCTGGACGAGGATGACGGAGGAGACGCCGGCGGCGCGGGCGGCGGGCCAGGCATCGTCAATTTCGAAGTCGCGATAGATCGCGCCGAGGTCAGGCGTCATCCAGTCATAGTCACCGCGCGCGAGACGCCAGACATGCATATGGCTGTCGATCCGTTCGATCATGGCACTGGCGCCTCTGCAGCGATGAGGCCTCTGTCTTTCAGCGCGGTCCAGAGATCGGGATTGATCTCTTCTGCGATCCAGCCGGCGATTTCGTTTACCTGCCGGGCGGATTGCGCGCCGGGGATGACGGAGATGACTGCCGGATGCGCCTTGCTGAAGTGCAGCGCGGCCGCCGGAAGGGACGCGCCGAATGCCTCGCATACGTTTCGCAACGTGTTGGCCCGATCGACAGCCCAGCCGGGCGCAGCGGCGTAATTATAGTGGAGCGCGTCACCCGGCGCGGCGGCGAGAAGGCCGGAATTGAAAGCGCCGCCGATGATGACTTTTATGCCCGCGCGGTGGCATTCATCGAGGAAGCCGAGGGAGGCGGTGTGCTCCAGAAGCGTGTAACGCCCGGCGAGCAGCAGCACGTCCAGATCGAAATGGTCCAGAACATCGCGGCAGACGTTGATTTCATTGACGCCGAGGCCGATGGCGCGGGTGAGCCCTTCCCATTTCATCGCGGCCATTTCCGGAAGGGCTTCTTCCAGCGCCTGAGCCAGAATTTGCGGATGGGCCGCGCCGTGGGTCATCTCGCCAATATCATGCAGGAGCAAGGCATCAACCGAAGCCACGCCGAGGCGGGCCTGACTGCCTTCAAAGGCCGCGCGGATGCCGTGAGCGGAATAATCGAAGACGGGAACAAAGGGCGCCGGAGTGGCAAAGCCATTGTTCGGAATGGGGCGCCCGTTGGCGGGCTCCAGCCGGCGGCCGACCTTGGTGGAGAGGGATGGCCGGGCGTCTTCGGCCCAGCGATGGGCGCCGACGCGCTGCTCGCTGAGGCCGTGGCCATAGAAGGGGGCGGTGTCGATATAGGTGAGGCCTGCCGTCTGCGCGGCTGCCAGGGTGCGGCTGGCGTCAGCATCCGAAACAGCCGTGTACAGATTTCCGAGCCCCGCTGCGCCGAGGCCGAAATCCGGCAGGGAGAAGGGGGCAGGCGCAGGGGTCATCCAGCGACGGGCTCCTCCGCCCAGACCTTGCCATTCGGGAATTCATGATCGGCCATGCTCTGGGGCCAGAGATCTACCGAATAGCCCGGCGCGAGCGGCGCAAGATAGCGCCCGTCGCGGATTTCTATGGGGTTGCGGAAATGCTGGTGCAGGTGGGCGGCGTGTTCGATGACGCGGCCCTCCATGGTGCCGGAAATGCAGATATAATCGATCATCGACAGGTGCTGCACATATTCGCAGAGGCCAACGCCGCCCGCATGGGGGCAGACGGGGATGCCGGCTTTGTCGGCCATCAGCATCACGGCGATCACCTCATTGACGCCGGCCAGGCGGCAGGAATCAATCTGGCAGAAGCCGATGGCCTCCGCCTGCAGGAATTGTTTGAACATCACCTTGTTATGGGCGTGTTCGCCGGTGGCGAGTTGGATGGGGGCGACCTGGCGGGCGATTTCCTTGTGGCCGAGCACATCATCCGGGCTGGTGGGTTCCTCCACCCAGTAGATGTCGTAAGGGGCGATAGCCTTGATGGCGGCGACGGCCTGATCGATGTTCCAGACCTGGTTGGCGTCGACGCTGAGCTTCACATCCTTGCCGAGGGTTTCGCGGAAGATGGCGCAGCGGCGCATATCGGTGGCGAGATCGCCGCCCACCTTGATCTTGAAATGGCGCCAGCCTTCGGCATACGCATTTTTCAGGAGGCTGACGATCTGATCATCCGTATAGCCAATCCAACCGGCGGAGGTGGTGTAGGCGGGGTAGCCTTCGCTGAGCAGGCGCTCGATGCGGGCGGCCTTGCCGGGGGCCTGCGCCGTCAGACGGGCGAGGGCTTCTTCCTTGCTGAGGAAGTCTGCAATGTGGCGGAAGTCGATGGCGGAGACGAGCTGCTCCGGCGAAAGATCGGCCACATAGCGCCAAAGCGGCTTGCCCGCGCGCTTTGCCAGGGCATCCCACACGGCATTGTTGAGGGCGGCGGCGGCGAGATGGACCACGCCCTTTTCCGGGCCGAGCCAGCGATACTGGCTATCATTGAGCAGGAGGCGGGAGGCCAGGCCAAGGTCTGCCTCGAACTCGTCCAGGCTGCGGCCAATGAGATGTTTACCGAGGCCATGGATGGCGGCGACGCAGAGATCCGTGCCCCGGCCGATGGTGAAGGTCAGGCCGTTTCCATCCGGATCGCCGCCGCGCATTTTCAGCGTGGCATAGGCGCAGGAATAGTCCGGGTCCGGATTCATGGCGTCAGAGCCATGGCTTTCCCGTGACGTGGGGAAGCGAATGTCGCGGGCCTCAATGCTTTCAATCATGCCGAAGGTTCCAATGTGTCAGGGGGTAAGCGGCATGGTCAGCCGGTGGGAGGGGAATGGGGCCGCAAGGCCGGAGCGGGGCGTCATGTTTTCCTCCCTGGATCATTCTTAGCGGCCGCCTCTTGGCGGGTGGCCTCTGCGGCGATTGTTAGGTAAAGAGTGTTTCATATGCAAGCGGGATGTTTGTATATGAACTTGAAATGACCTCGCGTCAGGCGGCGCGAAGTGGCACCCTGATGACAGTAGCGCGGGAGGAAACGATGCAGCGTAAGGCGATGATGATCCAGCTGAAGCCGGAAAAGATGTCGGAATACAAGGAGCTGCACGCCAATGCCTGGCCCGCGATCCTGCGGCAGATCACGGCGTGCAGTATCCGCAATTACAGCATCTTTCTGCGCGAACCGGAGAATCTGCTGGTGGGCATGTTTGAATACCATGGCAGCGACTACGAGGCCGACATGAAGGCGATGGCGGATGATCCGGAGACCCAGCGCTGGTGGGCGCTGACCGACCCCTGCCAGAGCCCGCTTGCCTCAGCGGCGCCGGGCGAATGGTGGGCGCCGATGGAGGAAGTGTTCCATCACGATTGAGGGCAGCCTTAGCGGGGCGCGTGGCCCAGCGCGGCGGAAATGCGCGCGGCGGCCTCGGCCACCAGATGGGGCGCTTCTTCCAGCGAGACGCGGGCGCGGCGGGTGACCACGAAAGGCACGGTGAGGCTGGCGACGGCGCCGCGGCTGGTGGCATCGAAAATCGGCGCGCCAATATCGGTCACGCCATCCACCATGCGGGAAGGCATGCAGACAAACCCCTTCGCGCGCACGTCCTTGATCTGTTCATAGAGCGTTTCAAGCTCGTCCGCGCTGGCGCCGGCGGCTTTCAGGTCTTCCGCCATCTTGGTTTCATGGGCGGGCGAGGCGAAGGCGAAGAGAACGAGGCCGGAGGCTGATTTCATGATCGAGCGGCGATGGCCGAGGCGAACGCTGAAGCCGACATCATCGGGACTTTCCGTCCGTGCAATGACGACGATCTGATCGGAGCTGACTACGGCGAGCTGGATCGACTGCATCATGCGCGAAGCAAGGGCCGACATTTCCGGCAGAGCGGCCTCGTGCAGGTCCATCTTGGGCGGGGAACGCATGCCGACTTCGAACAGCCGGTTGGAGAGCTGCAGCTTTTCCGGGTCGTCCGTGCGCTCCACATAGCCGCGCATCTCGAGCACGACCACCATGCGGTAAATCTCGCTGCGCGAGCGGCCGAGATTGCGGGCGATATCCGAGATGGATTGCGGTGTGCGCAGGCTGGCCAGGCATTCGAGAATATCGAGGCCTTTTTCCAGCGCGGGGGCTTTATAGGGCGCTTCCGTCATTGATCGCCAGTGTCCTCAGATTGCTCGGGCTGTTTTATATATGAACCAGAACTGTAAAAATATCCATCCGTAACAGGGGCAAATTTCGCGAAGGGGGCCCTTTCCAGGAAAGCTTCAGGCGCGCTTTTCCCCGCCGGCGAGCATCTGGCGGGCAGCCTTCTCGGCGAGATCCACAGCGCGCTCGATTTCCTCGGCAAGTTTGAATTTGCCCGGCGCGGTGGCCCATCTTTCATGCGGCAGGATGAGGCACTCTACCAGCAGGGCGGCGGCGAGATCGGCCAGATAGCCGGAGGCGCGATCAAGCTTGAAGTCTGCGGCGATATATTCCGCATAGACATCTTTTTGTCCGTGTTCGTACTGTGTCCAGGCGAAGGCCAGTTCCCGGTCATGGCGCAGATTGTTCCAGAGAGCGGCGTCTGATTGGACGGCGCTGCGGCGGATGGCGGCATAGGCGAGGGCTTCCTCACGGTAGAATTCGAAAAAGCCCTTGCTCGCCCGCGCGGCCCAGGCCCGCTCTCGCAGCGTGTCGACACCTTGCGCAGCGAGGCTGCTGGCGAGGTCATTCTTGGAATTGAAATGCATGAACAGCGTGGTGACGTGAATGTCGGCCGCGTCTGCGATGGTCTGCATCGTGGTGGCGGCAAAGCCGGTCTTGCTGAACTGTTCGAACGCGACGTTGAGAATTTTCTCGCGGGTGCGCCGGCGCCGTTCTGTGCGCCGTGGATACTTGATCTCCGCCGCCGTGGCCGACCCGTCCCCCTGGACGGGCTCCGGCTTTTCGGTTTTTGGAGTTTTGGCCATTGAAAGTCTCTTGTCCAGGATCAGGGTGGTCTATGGGGTATTCTAGGATGGAACGCCGGGGCGTCAAAGTTGTTCGGCCCTTTTGCGCGCCAGTGTTTCAACAGCTCTTTCATGATCTTGCTTTGAAACAGGATAAAAGCTCATGATGACGAGCGCCGCCGAGGTGAAGAGGAAGGTTGCCACTGTCAGTGCCAGTGCCAGATCGTTCACCGTAGAGAGGTCTACGGCGCCCGGTTTAGCGTCATTCGGGAAGCCTACAAGCGTCAGCAGCAGGCCGGAGACAAGGACGCCCATTCCCGACACGGTCTTTCCGATGAAGGTGGCGGCCGAGAAGAGAAGGCCTTCGGATTGCCGGCCGGTTGTCAGTTGAATCTGGTCGGTTGCGTCGGCGATCATTGAGGCCGTCAGGATGGCGGCGGCCACCACCGACATGGCCACCACCGCCTGGAATACAAACAGTGACGGCAGCAGGGCGGGGTTTCCATTCTCCGGGAACAGACCGCCCAGCCTTAGCAGAACGGGAACCACGATGCCCGTCAGCGTGACGGCGAACAGCGCCAGCGTGGTCCATTTCTTGCCGAACGATCTGGACAGAGGAAGCGCAATCACCAGGGCGAGAATGACGCCGAGCAGGCCAGCCGAGGTGAGCACGGCAATCTGGTCGCTCGTCAGTTCCCAGAAATAGGTCTGCATGTAGATGGTGAGCGCCGCGTTCAGGCCGCCGGCCATGGAGCCGAAGATGCTGCCGATGAAGATGGGGGCGTTGACGCGGTGGAACAGCGTCGCAACCATTTCCCTTATGGTTTGCAGGAAAGGCTGGCGCACAGGGGGTGGCGGGCTGATGAGGCTGGATATCCGGCTGTGCGTGCCAAGGCTCGACGCGAAGATGGCGGTGGCCATCAGGGGCGCGGCGATCCAGGCATAGGTGTGATAGCCGGAGCTGTCGAGCAGGCCGCCGGCCGAAGCGGCTTCGGGGGAGAAGATGGACGTGAACACGAAGATGCCCATCAGGATGCCCCCGGCGACGCCGAAGAAATACCTGTAGGAAACGAGTTCCGTGCGCTCATGATAGTTCTGGGTGAACTCTGCCAGTAGCGCCGTGGACGGAATTTCATAGATGCCGATGAAGGTCCGCGTGACGGTGGTCATGATCAGCAGATAGGCGAAGAGAACGGTGTGGGAGGCTTCTGCGGGAGGAAACCAGAGGAGTAGGTAGAAGACCCCCACGGGCAGCACGGACGCATACATGAAGGGATGCCGCCTGCCCCATTTGCTCCGCAGGCTGTCAGACCATTGCCCGACCACGGGATCGAGAATGGCGTCCGCGACCATGGCCATCATGATCGCGGCGCCAACCCAGGCGGCCGGGAGGCCCATCACCTGGTTATAGTAGATCATCAGGAGGGCGTTGAAACCATGGTCCTTGATACCGAACGCTATGGTTCCAACGCCGTAGACGAGTTTCGTCGACCAGGGCAGTTTTCCAGCCTTTTCAGCCATCGACTACTCCCCCGGCCGCCGGATCAGAAGCGCACTTGCAGCTGGACGCCATAGGTGCGCGGCGGGGTGAGGTAAAGCGTGGTGGCCGAGCCGCCAGCGGGGATCGCCGTCAGCGTGCCGGTTGCCCCGTCATAGCCCTGTTCGTCGAACACATTCTTGACGTAGCCAACGACGCGGTAACGGTCTGCCGGGCTTTTCCAGACGCCGATGAGGTCCACCTGATCGAAGGCTTCAGTCTCCGAATACGGACGGTTGAAGACGCCGTGATAGGTGGCGTCCTGCCAGGAATAGTTGCCCGATACCGTCAGATCGCCATTTGCTCCAAGCGGGATGTCATAGCTGACATTGAGGCCCAGCTTGTTGGGGATGGTGCGCGGCAGCATCTGGCCTTTGAGATCCTGGGGCTGGTTGCCATTGGCATCGATCGGGCCGACAGGCTGCGCGTCGGGTTGCAGGCCAAGTGGGTCCACGACATCAATGAAACAGCAGGCGCTGCGCACTTCGGAGTCGTTATAGGCATAGCTCGCAAGGATCCGCAGTTGGTCCGTAGGCGTCCACATGGCTTCGAGTTCGACGCCCTGGGCGCGCGAATCTTCAATATTGAAGAAGCGCGTGAGCCGCACACCATTTTCCACCACATCCAGCGGCGCCTGAAGGCCGTCATAGGCATAGTAGAAGTAGCTGGCGTTCAGCTGCAGCTGGTCACCGATGGATTTCTTCATGCCCACTTCGTAGGCGTCAAGGGTTTCCTTATCGGTCAGCGGAAACTGGCTGATGCCGCCGGCATTGAAGCCGCCGGATTTGTAACCACGGCTGTAGCGGGCGTAATAGTTCGTGCTCGCATCCGGTTGCCATTGGATGCCAGCCACGCCCGACAGCGCGTTCCAGTCAGCCGCGAGGCGGCGGCGGGCAAGGCCCGTGGCCGGATCAATCTCTACCGCGCTGGCAACGCCAGGGGCGTCGGCATAGGACACCGTTGCCGCCGTCAGGTCGATCACCGGCGCCAGGGCCCCAGAACCGCCGAGCGAAATACCCGGAATGATGCCATAGCCCAGCACGCGCAGCTGTTCGGAGCCATATTTCTCGTCCTGAGAATAGCGCAAACCACCGGTAAGTGTGATCGTGTCAGTAACCGCATAGTCCGCCTGACCGAACACGGCGTAGGATTTGGTATTCAGATCGGAGATCGCGGTGACATAATCGCCGCTGGGATTGGGCGCGGCGCCAAACGGGGCGAGCATCTGCGGCTGGGCGGCGTTGCCGAAGTGCGATTCCTGATGAGCATCTTCATAATAGGCATAGGCGCCCAAAATCCACCACAGGTCCGAATCGGTCGTGGACTGAACAGTCAGCTCATGGCTGGAATAGGCGCGGTCTTCGATATAGCCGAAGGTGCGGGAGGGGTAGATCGTTGCCGGGGCGCAGATCGGGCCGATATTCTCGATCAGCCAGGCGCAGTTTGGCCCGCCGGTGAAGAGTTCGCCGGCGGCAATGTTCGCAGGGTCCAGCGGGTAGGTGTAGGAGATCATGTCCGTGTTGTCGTCATCACGGATCGAGTTGTAGTCGAAAATGCGGTAGCCGCCCTGATACTTGATATCGACGGTCGGCAGGCTCCAGGTGGCGATGGCGGCAAAGCCGTAATTGCCGTCAACATTGGACTGCGTAGGCGTGTTCGCATTGAATTTGCGGATATCGTCCACGCCCGGATTGGTGGTGGTGGACCCGGCCTGGGTGAAGCCCGGCATGTAATAGCCGAAGGCGTTGCCCGGCGTCAGATAGCCCGGCGGGAAGGGGAAGGGATCATAGGGCGAGGCGAGGTTGGTGCTGCGATTGCGCAGCGAGGCGTCGAGGTAATCTGCCTTGAGCCACAAGGAGAAACCTTCTGCCGGGTCCATGTCCAGCTGGAACTCCGCATACGTTGTTTCATTCGCGCCCCCTTCGCTGGGGCCGCCGGCAACGTTCTTGTAATAGCCGTCTTTCTGATCGCGGAACGAGCCGCCAAGCTTGGCGCGGACCTTGTCGGTCAGCGGGCCGGAAATGGCCGCTTCGATTTCATAGGTCTGGTAGTTGGCGATACCGGCGCGGGCCTCGGCGGTGAAGGTGTCGGTGGGGCGTTTGGAGATGACGTTGATCGCCCCGCCGATGGAATTGCGGCCATAGAGCGTGCCCTGCGGGCCGCGCAGGATCTCGACTCGCTCGACGAAGAAGTCACTCTTGCCGACGGCGCTGGTGGAGGAATCATAGATGCCATCGGCGTAGGTCGCCACGCCGGGATCGGAGCCGTTGGTGTTGGTCTGGCGGCCCACGCCGCGGATGAACACGCGGTCGTCGCCTGATGAGAAGGCAAGGCTGGGCGTGAAGCGGGCAAAGTCTGCTAGGCTGTCTAGGGCGAGTTCCTGGCGCGTCTCTTCGGTAAAGGCGGTCACGGAGACAGGCACATCATTGAGGCTCTGCTCACGCTTTACGGCGGTGACGGTGACCTGTTCCAGACGCTTCACTTCGCTGGAGTCGGTTTCTTCCTGGGCGATGGCCTGGCCCGTGGCAACAATGGCCAGCGCGCTTGCGGCTGCCCACAAAGATGGTCTCTTCATTGTCGTATTCCTCCCAATCATCCTGTTTTTGAGTCAGCCGTGGCCTAGATGATTTTCGGCAGGATAAGATCGATTAATCTATTTGCATAGGGTTATCTTGAGTTTCCGTCGCGTTCGGTGCTGGCCGGGCGGCGGGCCGGGGATGCTTGCGCCTGCGGCCTGCCTGCTGTTACCCCTCGGGAAGACCAGAGGGCGGCGAGATAATGAGGAGTGCCGGGCATGAAATATGGGATACTGGGCGCTGGCCTTGGCCTGCTGGTGTTGGCCGGGTGTGGGCCACAGGCGCCGGAACAGGGGCCCGCGCCGGAGGCCGAGGTGCAGACTGATCCGCTCGCCAGCCTGCCCCCGCCGAGGGAGGGCGTAGCGACAGACCGCTTCGCGCGCCTGGCACTTTCCTGCGTTCACAAGGAATATCCCAACAAGATCAGCCATGTGCTGAACTCCGCCGCTGACGCGGCCCCGCCGCGCCAGCTTTATCCGGCCTTCTATGGTTGCTTCGACTGGCACTCCTCGGTGCATGGCCACTGGCTGCTGACGCGCATTCTGAATACGGACCCGCAGACACCTTATGCCGGCGCCATAAAGGCGGCGCTGGCGCAGAGCTTCACGGCGGAGAATATCGCTGGGGAGGTCGCCTATTTCCAGCAGCCGGACCGGGCCTCCTTCGAGCGCCCTTACGGCACGGCCTGGTTCCTACAGCTGATGACGGAGCTGCGCCAGGCGGAGTTCGCCGAGGCGGCCGGCTGGGCAGAGACACTCGCCCCGCTGGAAACGCTGATCGCGGACTATACCAGCGCCTGGCTGCCGAAGCTCGTTTATCCCATCCGCGCAGGCACGCATAACCAGACCGCCTTTGCTTTTGGCCTGATGATCGACTGGGCGGACGCCACCGGCAACGCAGCCTTCCGTGAACAGATCGCTGCCAAGTCGCTGGAATTCTACAGCGGAGATGTTTCCTGCCCGCTGGCCTATGAGCCTTCCGGGGAGGACTTCCTCTCCCCCTGCCTGATGGAGGCAGACCTGATGCGCCGCGTCATGAGCCGGGAGGACTTTGCTGCCTGGCTCACGGCCTTCCTGCCGCTGATCCCGCAGGATGGGCGCGGGGACTGGCTGGCGCCCGGCGTGGTGCTTGACCCGTCCGATGGCAAGCTGGTGCATCTTGATGGGCTGAACCTCTCCCGCGCCTGGGCGATGGAGGGGATTGCGTCGGCCCTGCCGGAGGCCGACCCGCGCCGCGCCGCGCTGCTCGCCTCAGCGGCGGTTCACAAGGAAAGCGGCGTCGCTGCCGTCAGCGAGGAGCATTATGCCGGCAGCCACTGGCTGGCGAGCTTCGCCACCTATCTGGAAACCCGCAGAGGCATTCCCGCCGAATGAAAGCCCGGCTCTCCTTCGGCCCTGGCGCGCTGGTTGCGGCCGCTTTCATTGGTCCGGGTACGGTAACGGCCTGCACGCTGGCGGGCGCCAATTTCGGCTTTGCGCTCGTCTGGGCGCTGGTCTTTGCCACGTTCGCCACGATCATCCTGCAGGAGATGACCGTGCGTCTCGGCATTCTGGGCGGGGCGGGGCTTGGCGAAGCGCTGGTCGCGCCGGGGACGCCAGTGGCGCTGAAATGGGGCGCAATCATCCTTGTGCTGGCCGCGCTGGCACTGGGCAATGCGGCCTATGAGGCGGGCAACATCACGGGCGGCGCGCTGGGGATGCGCGCCATCCTCGGCGAGGGAGACGGCGTGCAGAGAGCTGCTGCGCTCGCCACCGGCCTGATCGCCGCGCTCGTACTCCTGCTTGGGCGGTACAAGACGCTGGAGCGGTTTCTGATCGGCCTCGTCATTCTCATGAGCCTCGCCTTTGCCGCCAGCCTTGTGCTGGTGCGGCCGGATATCGGCGCGATGCTGGCGGGCCTGCGGCCGCAGTTGCCCGATGGCAGCCTGCTGACCGCCATGGCGCTGATCGGCACGACGATTGTGCCGTATAATCTGTTCCTGCATGCCGCCGCCGTGCGCGAGCGCTGGAAGGAGAATGCCGAAGGCGGCCTTGCCGCCGCGATTGCCGATACGCGCGTTTCCGTTGGCCTTGGCGGGCTCATTTCCATCCTTGTGCTGAGCACGGCAGCGGCGAGCCTCTTTGGCGCGGGGCTGGTGATCAGCAGCGGCGCGGATATGGCCTCGGCGCTGGAGCCGGCCTATGGTCCGGCGGCGCGAATTCTTGTCGGCGCAGGCCTCTGCGCGGCGGGGCTTTCTTCCGCCATCACTGCGCCGCTCGCCACCGCCTATGCCGTGTGCGAAGTGACGGGCCGGCCAAAGTCCGGCTGGCTGTTCAAAGGTATCGCGCTGACGATCGTGGCCATTGGGCTCAGTGTTGCGCTGCTGGGCATCCGTCCGGTGCAACTGATCCTTGTGGCGCAGGTGGCCAATGGCCTGCTGTTGCCGATTGTGGCTGTGTTCCTGCTGATCACCATGAACCGGAAATCCGTGCTGGGGGATCATGTCAACGGGCCGGTGCGCAATGCCCTGGGCGGTCTTGTCGTGCTGGTGGCGGCGTTCCTCGGGTTGCGGCTCATCCTGCGCGCGGTGGGCATCTGGCCATGACGCGCAGCATCTGTCTTAACGCCGATATTGGCGAGCTTCCGGGCGAGGCGGGCCGGGCGCTGGACCGGGCGATCCTCCGCCAAGTTTCCCGCTGCAGCATCGCTTGTGGTGGCCATGCGGGCGACACTGAGTCGATGACGCAGACCCTCCAGATGGCGCAGGAGTTTGGCGTGCTGGCGGGCGCGCATCCTTCCTATCCGGACCGGGAGGGATTCGGACGTTCCCGGAACAATGTCTCTGCGGCAGAGCTTGCCACTTCGCTTAAGGATCAGGTGTCAGACCTGCTGCGCATTGCGGCGGCGACCGGTACGCAGGTGCGCCACATCAAACCCCATGGCGCGCTGTATAATGATGCAGCTAAGGATGCCGGGCTTGCTGGCATGGTCGCCGCGTTGTGCGCGGAAACCGGCATTCCGGTTCTGATCGGCCCGCCTGCCTCCGAGATGGAGCGCGCCGCCAGGGTGAGCGGCCTTACCTATGTTGCGGAGGGCTTTGCTGACCGCGCCTATGAGGCCGATCTCAGTCTTACCCCGCGCAATCTTCCGGGGGCTGTCTTTCGTGACGCGGAAAGCCAGAACGCCCAGGCGCTTTCCATTGCGCTGCGCCACGAAGTGATTACCCGCACGGGGGAGACCGTTCCTCTCCATGTGCAAACCCTTTGCCTGCATGGCGACACGCCGGGCGCCGCGGAGAATGCCGCGCGGCTGCGCACCGTGCTGGAAGCCCGCGGCGTTACGATACGCCCATGAGCGCGCCGGAAATTTTCTTCGTGGGGGATGATGCGCTCGCCGTGAAGCTGGCGGAGCGCGCAGCGCGTCACGCGCTTGCAGCGGCCTTGCGCGCATCGGGGCAATGGGTGGACGTAGTGCCGGGGAAGGGGGAGGTTACGGTTCAGTTCGATCCGCTGGTTGTTCCGCCCCGACAGGCAGAGGCCTTGTTGCGCCAGCAGGCGGTAGATATTCCGGAAACGGAGGATGTGTCGGTGCAGGCCATTACCCTCCACATGCAGGCCGATGACACAGCGGGGCCGGACCTTGCCCGTATCGCAGCCGAAAATGGCCTGACGGCCGAGGCGTTCCTTGCGCGCATATCTGCCTCGCCCCTGATCGTTGACATGATGGGCTTCACCGCCGGATTTGCCTATGTTTCCGGGCTGGATCCTGCGCTCATCGCGCCGCGTCTCGATACGCCCCGGCAGAGGGTTCCGGCAGGCTCGGTCGGCATGATCTCCGGACAGCTGGGTCTTTATGCGCTTGCCGGCCCGGCAGGCTGGCCGATCATCGGGCGTATCGCCGAGCCGTTGTTTGACGCCCGGCGGGAGGCGCCCTTTACTCTGGAGGCGGGTGTCTCCATCCAGCTGGTGATCGAGCGTTAGGCATGGTGGTGACAGTTCTCACGCCCGGGCCCCTGGCCACCCTTCAGGGCAGCGCTCGCCGCGGCCTGCGCCATCAGGGCATTCCCGCCAGCGGCCCGGCCGATCCGCTCTCCATGGCGCTCGCCAACCGGCTTTGCGGCAATCTGCCGGATGTCACCGCTGTTGAAATCACCTTCGGGGGCGCCGCTTTCGAGTTCCGTCAGGATACGGTATTTTCGTTCGCGGGCGCGGCGCTTTCGGCTACGCTGTCCGGCGCGCCCGTGCCCGCGCATGAAACCCTTGAGGCAAAGAACGGCGATGTGCTGGCATTTGCCCATCCCGCTGCGGGCGTGCGGACATATCTCGCCATTTCGGGCGGGCTCCGCGCGGAGGCGATGTTCGGGAGCGCGTCCACCTTCCTTCCTGCCGGATTTGGCGGGTTCTTGGGCCGCGTGCTCCGGGCCGGAGATCAGATGGAAAGGGCAGGCGCGGCGAACAAGCCCCCGCCTCTCGCCACGCCTACCCCCCTGCGGCCGCACATGGCGCGCGCCCACAGTCTGAGAGCGGTTCCTGGTCCGGACTTTGCCGCGCTGACGCCTGCCGTCTGGCGGGAAACCTTCCAGACAACCAACCGGATGGACCGCACGGGGCTCGAACTCACCGGCAACTGGCCGAAGCCGGAAGCTGGTGCGCACCGCCCGAGCGCGGCCCTGTTTGCCGGCGCCGTACAGCTGACGCCTTCGGGAAACGGCTTTGTTCTCCTGCCGGACGCGCAGACAACCGGAGGCTATCCGCACATCCTGCAGGTAATCCGGGCAGACAGGCATCTGCTTGGCCAGATCGCGCCGGGGGACCGTGTCAGTTTCCTGACGAGATCCGTGGACGATGCATATCAGGATCTCCGGGCAAAAGCCGGATACCTTGCAGAATGGCTGCCGGAGTTTTGCTTCTAGGGCGCAGGTCCGTCCGTTGACGAACCATCGGCGCTATAACATCGGTTGTCCATTTCCCGCTCGCGAGCATGCGCGGCAACCCACCACGCACCCAGCACGAAGCCGAAACTCGTCCCAACCCAGAACATTACAAGAGAGATAAACCACGTCACAATCCACACCTCCTTGGTGGCCCAAGGCTTAGGAAAATGATCCCCGTGGAACTATCGCGTGGCGGCGTTTTCCAGCGCCTATCCCCAGCTTGTTCGCTGGGTCTGTGGATAGTCCGCTTCTGTTCGCTGATATTTGACTGTCAGTATACGTGGTTATCACAAATTAAGCAAGAATTGCGTTACAAGAAAGTCATGACACGGAACATGTATATATCCACATTGTCATGAAGGGCGGCTGAGGCACGCCGCCTGAGCCGAGGGGTGTGCCACCATGAGACGATGCGCCTAGATCTTTGTGGGGGTGGCCGGCGCGCGTCTTCCGAATCGGGTGGGTGGGATAAAGTCGGCTGCCAAACTGACCCGGCCGCTCTCTTCAGGCATGGGGGGCGGCCGTCCTCCGCTGCCCCGGCAACCCCTCCCAGCGGGCGGCCGGGCTGTCCTTGGGGAATGCGGCGCGCGCTCCTGTTTCGGTCACGTGAGTGTGTTCCTGGCCGTAACGTGACCGGAACGGGTAGGCTCTTGACAGAAATAATAGATGGATGTCCAACAAACATCATATGGCCCCAAGAGGCGATAATAAGACATCCTGGGAGGATACATTGTCATTCAAACGTAACGTGCGGCTTCTGGCCGGTACGGCCCTTGTCTGGTGTGCGGCGCTGGAAGGCGCCTGGGCACAGGAAGCCACCACCCCCGCAGAACCTGAAGCGGCCGAGCCCGCCGCGCAGGAAAACGACCGGCGCCTCTCCACCGTCACCGTTACCGCGCAGCGCCGCGAAGAGAGCGTTCAGGACGTGCCGCTGGCCGTGACCGCCGTCACGGGTGAGCAGATGGCCGCCCTGCGCGTGGAGAACATCGAGAATATCAGCCTCATTTCGCCCAGTATCACGTTCAGCAAGACCAACTCCCCGGCCGCCTCGTCGAACATCCAGATCCGCGGCATCGGCACGACCGGCCAGTCACGCGTGTTTGAAGGCGCCGTGGGCGTGTTCATTGACGGCGTTTACAGAACGCGCTCCGGCCAGGCTCTGTCGAGCTTCCTCGACATGGACGGCCTGCAGGTTCTGCGTGGTCCGCAGGGCACGCTGTTTGGCAAGAACACCTCGGCCGGCGCGCTGCTGCTGAACTCGGCTGCGCCCAATCTTGATGAAGTTTCCGGCTTCGTTTCGGCCAGCTATGGCAACTACAATGCGTTCGACGTTTCGGGCGCGGTGAATATTCCGGTTACGGACACGTTTGCGCTGCGCCTTGCCGCCAGCCATTCGGAGCAGGACGGTTTCCTCGAAAGCCCGGCTGGCAAAAGCGAGGGCGACCAGAATATGGATTCGTTCAAGCTCAGCGCCCTGTGGGAGCCAACCGATGCGCTCTCGGTCAAGCTGATCGCCGACTATTCCAAGCAGGATGACGAAGTGGGGTATGCCACCGTCAACGTTGTGGATGGCCCTCTGACGCCGCTGATCAACGCGCTCACCCTGGCAAACGGCCTGGCCGTTCCCTCCAACAACATCAACGACTATCAGGCCAGCATCAATACGCCGACCTCGAACAAAGTCGAAGACAAGGGAATCGCGCTGCTGGTTGACTGGGATGTTGGCCCCGGCACGCTGAAATCGGTCACCGCGCTGCGCGAGTATGATACTGTTCAGAATGCAGACGCAGACTTCACCGGCGCAGACATCCTGAACATCAACGAGCTGTTCAACTCGCAATTCTTTTCGCAGGAATTCACCTATGGCGGCGAGGTTTCCGGCGCGGTGAATGCGAACTATCTGTTCGGCGTCTTCTACTCCGATGAAGAGTTGGACATGGGCCGCAACCTCTCGCACGGCACGCAGGCGCAGGTCTTCTGGAACACGCTGCTCGGCGCGCAGGGTGTGCCCTCGGCCATCATCAATGCGGCCCCTGGCGAATGGGCGCGCGAAGTGCTCATCGGCACGGCGGAGTCCCTTGCTCTCTTCACGCATTGGGATTTTGCGCTCACGGACCGGGTCAACCTGATCGCGGGCCTGCGCTATTCGGAAGACGACAAGACAGGGTCGTTCTACTACGATCTCTTCCGCGATCCGGTGTTTGATCCCTTCGCCATTGCTGGTTCGGGCCCTGGCCCGGAATACGCCCGCAACTTCTCCGACGAGGCAGTCTCCGGTACCCTCAGCCTGCAATACCGTCTGAACTCGGACGTTATGTATTACGCAAGCTATAATCGCGGCTACAAGGCTGGCGGCGTCAACGTCGACGCCAGCGGCGCCGGCGTGCCGGGCAGCTCGCTCAACCCGCTGGATACCGGCTCGTCAGCGAATCCAGTGTTCGCGCCCGAAACCATCGACGCCTATGAAATCGGCGCCAAAGTGGACTGGATGAACGGCGCGGCCCGCACAAACGTCGCCGTTTTCTATAACGACATTCAGGATCTTCAGGTCGCCCAGTTCCTGGGACTGATCTTCACCATCCTGAACTCGCCGGAAGCGGAATCCTACGGTGCGGAGTTCGAGCACACCCAGGCGCTCACCGATTATCTGACCTGGAACGCTTCGGCCACCTGGCTGCCGGAAGCGAGCTATGGCGAAGATGCCGGCATTGGCGTCCTCTCCGGCCGCCGCTTCCCCAACGCCCCGGAACTCTCCGCCAACACTTCGCTGAACCTCAATTATGAGCTCTCCGGTGGTAAGGCGCTGACGGGTCTCGTTCAGGTCCAGTATATGGGCGACCGGTTCACCAACACTGCGTCGAACCTGAAGGAAGATGCGGTCACGCTGGTGAACGCCAATATCGGGCTCACATTTGACTCAGGGCTTTCGGTCTCTGCTTTCATCCGCAATGCGTTCGATGAGCGCTATGTGATGCAGCACTTCAATACGCCGATCCAGGATACCGACCGGAACGGCTATGTAGCGGCGCCGCGCACCTTCGGTGTGTCTGTCCGCAAGACCTTCTGATCCAACTTTATCTGCCGCGGCGGGAGAAATCCTGCCCGCCGCGGCCAGCTTTATTACGCAGGCGCACAATGAGGCGCCTTGTTTCCTCCCCGAAACTGGCGCGCTGCACGCGTTGTGCAGCGCCGCATTTTTCAGCGGTCCTGTCATCCATTTGACAGGCTGTTGCAAACACGCATCAATGTTCCCGATGCGTACAAAAAATAATCGGGCAGCACCAAAAAGCTGACCCTGAATCTCGGGGGAGATAATGAAACAACATGAGCGTCGGCAGCAGTCGTCGGATAAACTCATCAATGCCTGTCTGGAGCTTGCCTCTGAGCAGGGCGTCTCAGCACTCACATTTGATAATATCGGTTTGCGGGCCGGATACAGCCGTAATCTGGCTTTCCAGAAGTTCGGCTCCAAGGGCGGCCTGCTGGAAGCCGTCATCAACCATCTGCATGAGGTGATGTCGGAACGCCGCCGCCGTCAGGATCTCGATTCGTTGCCGGGTCTGGACGCGCTGCTGCTCTATTGCGACGTGCATATCGCTGCGCTCGACAAAACATCGGAGATGAAAGCCTATTTCATCCTGATGAGCGAGGCGATTGCGGCCATGTCCGACATGCGCGAACAATTTGTCGGCTCTCACCTGCGCTCGGCCACCGAGCTCATGCGGATCATTCGCCTCGGCCGGGAGGATGGATCCATTCGCAAGGATGTAAATGTCGAAATGGCCGCGCGCCTTATCGGTACACAGCTGATCGGCATTTCTTCGCAATATCTGATCGAGCCGAGCTTCAATCTGAAAAAGGCCCGCAAGGAACTGCATCAGGTTATCCGCGCCGCCTATGCCGCCGGGCAGCAAGGCGATGCCTCGCGGAAATCTACCGCAGCAGTGTCGGGCAGATAGGTCGTCCGTTCACGGTAGGGAAGGCTGGTGCGCCGGTTGACGGTCATCCAGCGCGCTTATAGCGTCAGGGCCAGCCAGTCACCGGAGAGAAAGATGAAAACCCAGGCAGCCGTGGCCTATACCGGACAGCCCGGTTTCAAGTATGAAACCGTGGAAATCGAGGCGCCACGCCCCGATGAGATTCTGGTTCGCGTGCTCGGTGTGGGCCTTTGCCATACCGATCTGGTGTTCAGCTCCGGCGCGGCGCCTTATCCCTTTCCGGCAGTGTTCGGCCATGAAGGCTCCGGTGTGGTGGAAGCGGTGGGCGCGGACGTCACCAAGGTGAAGCCGGGCGACAGCGTGCTCATCACCTTCCGCTCCTGCGGCGCGTGTGACCGCTGCGGGACGGGCGACGCCGCCTACTGCCGCACCATGCCGCTGCTCAACTATACCGGCCGGCGCACAGATGGCACTTCGGCGATCAGCAACGAAGCCGGTCCTGTCTCGTCAAACTTCTTTGGCCAGTCCACCTTTGCCGGCCATGCCATCACCTATGAACGCAATGTCGTGAAGGTCGACCCCTCCCTCCCGGTAGAGATCATGGGTCCGCTCGGCTGCGGCATCCAGACGGGGGCCGGCGCCGTGATGCGCTCGCTCGCCGCGAAGCAGGGCTCTGCCTTCCTTGTCACCGGGGGCGGATCGGTGGGCCTCAGCGCCGTGATGGGCGCGAAGATCCAGGGCTGCGCCACCATTATTCTGGTGGAGCCGATGGAGTCGCGCCGCCAGCTGGCGAAGGAGCTGGGCGCGACGCATTGCATCGATCCCACGGCCACAGCGGACGTTCCTGCCGCCGTGCGCGCAATTGCGCCGATGGGCGTGGACAACGCGCTGGACACAACCGGCATCCCTGCAGTTCAGGCCGCTGCGCTTGCCTGCCTTGGCTCGAAGGCCACCCTCGGCCTCGTCGGCGTCAGCGCGCCGGGCACGCCGATGCCCGGCGATGTGAATACGGTGATGACGTTTGGTCAGGCCGTAAAAGGCATCATCGAGGGCGATTCGGATCCCGATGAATTCATCCCGGAACTGATCGAACACTTCAAGGCAGGCCGTTTGCCGTTCGACAAGCTGGTGAAGACCTATCGTCTCAGCGAGATCAACGAGGCCATCGCCGCCCAGCATCATGGCGAGTGCGTGAAGGCTGTTTTGATTCCCTAAGGACGGCGCACATCGGACTGGCGGATGTCCGCCAGCGTCCGGCAGCCCATCAGCGCCATGGTGATTTCCAGCTCCTCGCGCAGCGTGCGAATGAGGTGCGCCACGCCCAACGCGCCCGCGACGCTAAGCGCCCAGATATAGGGCCGGCCGATCATCACGGCGTCGGCGCCCAGCGCGATGGCCTTGAAGGCATCGCTGCCGCGCCGAACGCCGCTGTCAAACAGAATGGGCGCGGCCTCGTTCAAGCGCGCGGCAATTGCGGGCAGGGCGGCAATCGCGGCAGGCGCGCCATCCAGCACGCGCCCGCCATGATTTGACACCACCACGCCTGCTGCCCCGGCATCCACCGCGCGGGCAGCATCATCCGGGTGCAGAATACCTTTTACAAACACCGGTAGGCGGGTCGCCCCAACCAGCCAAGCAATGTCTGCCCAGCCTGGCGCGGCACGCATCATGGCGTCGAACACGGCGCTTTCGCCGGGTTTCAGCGCGGGTGGGGCAGTCTCCGGCGGCAGGTTGGCGGCCACCATTCCCGGCGGCAAGGCAAAGCCGGCGCGCTGTGCCCGGTTGCGGATGCCACCAATCGGCGCATCGACCGTTACCAGCAGCGCGCGGCAGCCGGCGGCTTCGGCTCGGCGCACGAGCGCTTCGGTGTCCGCGCGGGCCGGTTGCATGTAAATCTGAAACCAGACCGGTCCGCCTTGTCCGGCGACAGCCTCTATCGTCTCCGTTGCCATGCAGGAAACGGCAAATGGCGTCTGCATCACGGCGCTGGCCTGGGCGCTGGCAAGCTCCCCCTGCGGATGAAACAGCTTCTGCCAACCGACAGGCGCCAGGATGAAGGGATGGGAAAGGGCCTCGCCTGCCAGCGTCAGGCGCGTATGCCCGCCAGCCACATCGGCCAGAACGCGCGGGATCAGTGTCAGCGCTTCCAGCGCCTGGGTATTGGCGCGCAACGTAATCTCGTCGCCCGCTCCGCCGGCCAGATAGGCCAAGATGCGCGGGTCGAGCATTTTCTCCGCATACCGCTCATAATCACCAGCGCTGACGATATCCGGCGGGATGGCCGGGAGAGGGGCAGCGGCGTGGGTCATGCCTCCGCCCATTGGCGCAGGAGGTTGTGATAATGGCCGGTCAACGCCACCACTTCGGACGCATCGGAAATCTTGGCTCGCAGGGAGAGTATGGTCATGTCCAGCTGGAACAGCATGCCCCGTCGCGCATCATCGCGCACCCGGCTCTGCGTCCAGAGGAAAGAAGCCAGCCGCGTGCCGCGCGTGACAGGCTCCACGCGGTGCAGGCTGGTGGAGGGGTAAAGGATGGCGTCGCCGGCGGGCAGCTTCACCTCATGAACGCCGTAAGTATCTTCAACGATCAGTTCGCCGCCATCATACTCATCGGGGGAATTGAGAAAAACCGTGGTGGAAGCATCCGTGCGTACACTGATGCCGGTATAAGGGTCGGTATGGAGGGCGCTGTCGACATGATTGCCATAATGCCCGCCGCCTTCATAGCGGTTGAAACGCGGCGTCAGCACGGTGTGCGGCAGGGCGGCAGACTGGAACAGCGGATGGCGCAACAACGCCGCCTTTACGATCTCCCCCATCGGCTTTGCCTCGGGCGCATCAGCGGGCAGTTGCAGGTTTTGCTTCACGCGCGCTGCTTGCGCCCCGGCGGTGGCGGCGCCATCGCGCCAGTCCGCCGCCGAGAGCGCGTTGCGGAGTAAGGCCAGCTCCCGTCCGTTCAGAACATCTGGAATATGCAGGAGCATGGCCGTCTTCCTTGCGTCAGAATCGGACGTTCAGCGACAGGTAAGCCGTGAGCGGCTGACCGGGGGTGAGACGCGCGCCGGAATTATTCAGTGTCGAGATATAATCCTCATCGAAGAGGTTATACACGTTGAGCTGAAGGGCCAGCTGCTCGCTGAACTCATACCGGGCCATCGCGTCCACCACCCAGGCTTCCGGGATCACCGGAACGTTTTGGGTCGAGATGTCGGTGGCCGGGTTCACCACGCGCTTCTGTTCACCGGTATAGCGGGCGCCGCCGCCGAAGGTGAAGGCGGGGGTCAGCTTGTAGGTGCTCCAGACGGTGGCAGAGAGATCCGGCGACCAGCGCGCGGCTGCGCCCTGGGTGTTGTTGCCGGTCGTGCCTTCGGTCACTTCGGTATCCATCGTCGTCAGGCCGGCGGAGATCTGCCAGTTCTGCGTCAGCTTGCCGACAGCGGAAAGCTCGATGCCTTCCACCTTGCGTTCGCCCAACTGCTCATAGGTGTTCGATCCCGGATCGAGCACCGCCAGTTCATCCTTGTTCGTGGTCGAATAATAGGCGGCCGATACGGCGAGATGTTCGCCGAAGAGATCCCATTTTGTGCCAACTTCCAGGCTCTCCGTTTCCTGAGGATCGAAGGCCGGATTGTTGATGCTGGATTCCGAAGACGACAGCGAGAAGTTCGCTCCGCCCGGAGGGGTCAGCGCGTTGCCATAGCTGATATAGACGCTGCCATTTTCGCGCGGCTTGTAGAGCGCGGCCAGCTTCCAGCTGACGAGGCTGCCATCTGCGGTGATTGAGGTTGGCACCAGCGTGCCCACCGGCAGAGCTGGGTGCGAGGTGGCGGTGGAAACCGACACGGCATCATAATCGATGTCGTAATTTTCCGCGCGCAGTCCGGCGGTGAAGAACCATTTCTCGTCCAGCTTCACCGTATCGAACAGGAAGGCAGCCAATGTCGTGGTGCTGCCATCGGTTTCTGCGCCGGTTGCGTAGGGAACGGCCAGGCTGACATTGGCAGAGGGATTGTAGAGCGGCGCGGCCGGAATGGTCAGGCCGGTGGTCGAGAAGGAAAGTGACTTCTGGCTTTCATACAGGGCCTCGAGGCCGGTGGAGAAATCATGCACCAGGCGGCCGGTCGTGAAGCTGCCGGTGAGGATGGTCTGGTTGCCGAGGATTTCGTTCGTCTGGTCCACGCGCTGGCGTGAGCGGGAGACGGTCCAGGTGGCGGGATCAGAGGAAGGGGCAGACAGGGCGTTGATGCCCGTCAGCACACGGTCCATCTGTGTCTTACCATAGCGGGACGTATTGGTCAGCGTCAACCCGCCGCCAAGGTCATGGATCACCTTGGCAGTGATCATGTTGGCTTCCACATCTTCATAGTCGGCGCTGCTGCCATAGAAGTTTGAAGGATCAACTGCTGCGCCCGCGCGCAGGTCCGCGTTCGCGTTATAGAAACCTTCAAGGCCAATGGAGGGAATGCCGCCATCGGGCACATTGTCCTGAACGATGTGCTGGCCGAACAGCTGGAACTCCGTACCCGTGCCTATGCCGAAGGCGATGGAGGGCGCGATGCCGTATCCGGTGTTCGTCACTTCGTCCCGGCCCGGCACCGGCATGTCCTGCACCATCACATTGAGGCGCACGCCGGTCGTCTCGCCGAGCATCTTGTTGGCGTCGCCGGTCAGGCGGACGCCGCCCTCAGTGGTGGCCCCGGCATTGAGGGCCGTGAAATCATCCGCACGCGGCGTTTTGGAAACCTGGTTGATATAGCCCGAAGAGGCGCCCCGGCCGATATCGGAGCCGGCTGGCCCCTTGGCCACTTCAATCTGTTCGAGGTTGAAACTGTCGCGCGTCACGGCGCCCAGGTCGCGGATCCCGTCCTGGAAGATCGAGCTTTGCGAGGAGAAGCCCCGCATGGTGAAGGTATCGCCAGAGGAGGTGTTGCCGTTCTCGCCCAGCTGCATCGTGATGCCCGGCGTGTTGCGCAGCGCTTCCATGAGGCTGACGGCGCCCTGGTCGGCAATGAGCTGGCCAGAGATCACGCTGATCGTCTGGGGCGTGTTGACCAGTTCCTGGGTCAGCTTCGGGGAGGAAACGCGCGGCACGATGTAAAGGGTTTCACCCTCCACAACCACCGTCTCTTCGCGTTTCTCCGGGTCGGTGTTGCGGGCGTCGTCGGCTTCCGCATGGGCGGCGAGCGGGCCGCTCAGGGCGGCAATCAGGGCAAGGCTCGTGGTCAGTCCATGTTTGCGACTGCGTATCATTATCGTCTCCAGAATGTGGGGGCGTCCGGGCGGCGCAGGTGCTTGCGCCAGGCGCGGACGAGGTTGGCTTTCAAAATGCCCGCAAAGCGCGGGGATAGGGCAGGCCATGAACGTGCCAGGGAGGTCCGGTGTCCCATGCGGCTCGTTGGGCCGCAGGCGGAAATGGGCAGAACCTCCCGAGAACGGCCATCGGGCCGGATGGAAAACCTCTCCTGTTTCTTTCCTCTTGGGGGGCGCAAAGAAGGCTGATCCCTGCTTCACGCAGCGGACTCAGTGGCTCCAAATCACCCCGGAACAGCGGGTAGGCCTATTGAGAATGGTTTGCAAGATAAATCTTGCAAATGCTTCACATTCTCGTTTGGGTGTGCTGAGGGCGCAGCAAGGAGGCCCGAAGGCGCTTAACCGGCGCTGTCGGGGTCAAAGTGACAGAAATAACGAGCTCCCCAGGAAGTTTACCGGACATATGGATACCTTCCCACAGGCTCACTCTATAGGTCGCCCGCTTAAAATTGATTGGATCAATAGTTTCGCCTGACGCACTCTCTCCGGACAGATTCACACGCGAGGAGAGAAACAATGGACGGCAACGACCTGCCCCCCCAAGACAAATGCCCCGTCATGCACGGCGCCATCACGGTTGCGGGCAATTCCAACACGGCCTGGTGGCCGGAAACGCTGAACCTCGACATTCTTCACCAGCACGACACGAAGGTCAGCCCGCTTGGTAAGGACTTCAACTATCGCGATGCGGTCAAGACGCTCGATTTTGAAGCCCTCAAGAAAGACATGCACGACCTGATGACCAACAGTCAGGAGTGGTGGCCGGCTGACTATGGCCATTATGGCGGTCTCATGATCCGTCTCGCCTGGCACTCCGCCGGGTCCTACCGTCTGGCCGATGGCCGCGGCGGTGGCGGCTCGGGCAACATCCGTTTTGCGCCGCTCAACTCCTGGCCGGATAACGGCAACCTCGACAAGGCTCGCCGCCTGCTTTGGCCGATCAAGAAGAAATACGGCAACAAGATCTCCTGGGCCGACCTGATCCTGCTGTCGGGCACTATCGCGTATGAAAGCATGGGCCTCAAAACCTATGGCTTCTCCTTTGGCCGCGAAGATATCTGGGCGCCGGAGAAAGACGTTTACTGGGGCGCAGAGAAGGAATGGCTCGCGCCGTCTGACTCGCGCTATGAAAATGTCGACCAGCCCGAGACGATGGAAAACCCGCTTGCTGCCGTGCAGATGGGCCTCATCTACGTCAACCCGGAAGGCGTCAACGGCAAGTCCGATCCGCTGAAGACGGCGGCCCAGGTTCGCGAAACCTTTGCCCGCATGGCGATGAATGACGAAGAAACCGCCGCGCTCACCTGCGGTGGTCACACCGTCGGCAAGGCCCATGGCAATGGCGACGCCAGCAAGCTGAGCCCGCCGCCGGAAGGCACGGACCTCGAAGCCCAGGGCTTCGGCTGGCTGAACCCGCATATGGACGGCAAGGCCACGAACGCCATCACGTCGGGCATCGAAGGCGCCTGGACCACCCATCCCACCAAATGGGACATGGGCTACTTCAAGCTGCTGTTCGGTTATGACTGGGAACTGACGAAGTCGCCGGCCGGTGCCAGCCAGTGGCGCCCCATCAACATCAAGGAAGAAGACATGCCGGTCGATCCGACAGATTCTTCCAAGCGCGTCATGCCGATGATGACCGATGCCGATATGGCGATGAAGGTGGACCCGACCTACAACGCCATCTGTCAGAAGTTCATGGCGGATCCGGCCTATTTCGACGACTGCTTCGCTCGCGCCTGGTTCAAGCTGACCCACCGCGACCTCGGCCCCCGCGTCCGCTACATCGGCCCCGACGCGCCGAAGGAAGATCTGATCTGGCAAGACCCGGTTCCCGCCGGCAACACATCCTACGATGTGGCTGCCGTCAAAGCGAAGATCGAAGCCTCTGGCCTGTCGATCTCCGAAATGGTCTCCACCGCCTGGGACAGCGCCCGCACCTTCCGCGGCTCTGACCTTCGCGGCGGCGCCAACGGTGCCCGCATCCGCCTCGCGCCGCAGAAGGATTGGGAAGGCAACGAGCCCGCCCGCCTGCAGAAGGTGCTTTCGGTGCTCGAGCCGATTGCCCGGGAAACAGGCGCCAGCGTGGCAGACGTGATCGTCCTTGCCGGGAATGTTGGTATTGAGAAGGCCATCAAGGCGGCCGGTCTCACTATCGCCGTTCCTTTCGCGCCGGGCCGGGGCGATGCCACGGCAGAACAAACCGACGCAGCGTCCTTCTCCGTTCTGGAGCCCATCGCTGATGGCTTCCGCAACTGGGTGGCGAAGGAATATGCCGTGAAGCCGGAAGAACTGCTGCTCGACCGGGCTCAGCTCCTCGGCCTCACGGGCCCGGAGATGACGGTTCTCCTCGGCGGCCTGCGTGTCCTCGGCGCCAACCATGGCGGTACGGCGCACGGCGTGTTCACCGATAAGGTTGGCGCGCTGACGAATGACTTCTTCGTCCACCTCACCGACATGGGCTATCGCTGGGTGCCGAAAGGCAAGAATGCGTATGACATCGTGGACCGGAAGACCGGCGCCGTGAAGTTCACCGCAACCCGCGCAGACCTGGTGTTCGGCTCGAACTCCATCCTGCGCGCCTATGCCGAAGTCTACGCCCAGGACGACGCGAAAGAGAAGTTCGTGAAGGACTTCGTGGCAGCCTGGACCAAGGTGATGAACGCAGACCGGTTCGATCTGCACTGATTGGCCAGCGAACTAAAAAACAGGAAGGGCGGCTCGTGAGAGCCGCCCTTTTTATTTGCCCGAACGGGGGGCGATTATCCCGCCTGCCCATCCAGCGCCAGCTGCACCCAGGCGCGCGTTTCCGCTTCCGGGCTCGCGAGACCCTGCGCCACGTCTACGCGGTAGTGCGGCGCCACGCGGGCCAGCACCATGGCGTAAAACTTCTGTACGCGGGCAATGTCGTCCTGCGTATCGCCATCCCACGCCTCGGTGGCTTGCCGCTCCACCGCCAGCGTGTCCAGCCGCGCCAGCATCTCGCGCACCTCCAGAAGGCGGCAATTGTCCGCCATTTTCTGCAGGCGCTCGGCGTCCGGCATGTCATAAGGGGAAAGCCCCTCATGGGCCGCGGCGGAAAGATAAGGCAGCAGGGAAATCTTGTTCACAGCCGGCCCCTGCCATTCCTCCAGCAGGGCCCCCCAGATTTCCTGTGCCTGATCCGTCCAGAGACGTTCATCTTCGAGGCTGGCAAAGCCTGAATTGAACGGGTCGTCGGGTTTGTAGCCATTCTGGAACAATTCGTCCCAGCGCCGGATGCGCTCGATCAGATCGGCGCTGAAGCCAAGGCTTTCCGGATCAATATTGGTATAGGTCTCGTCATCCCATAGCGGCCAGCACTGGTATTCTGGCGCCAGACGCAGGCAGCTCGGCGGTTTGGTGGGGTCATAGTCTGGCCCTTCATCCTCTTCCGGATCAAGAAAGTCCGGATAGTTTTTGCCCTTCCTGCTGGAGGGGCCGCTGCTGGTATTTGTCAGCAAAAAGACGAACGCTGCCGTCAGCGCGCCCATCGCGACAAGATCAGCCAGCAGGCCGGCAATCCCCGTGCCCAGCCAGCTTCGCCACAGGCTCTGCTGCTCCATCATCAGTACCAGGGCAAATACGCCCACATAGATCAACAGCGCGTTGCGCGTCGCTACCCGGCCGCGCCGCTCCGCCTCATCGGTGACGGGACGGAGGCGCGCGGCCCAGAGGAGGTATCCGGCCTGTGCCGCGATGTTCAGGGTGAAGATCACCAGCGCCGCCCGGCTCTGCGCCATCAGCGACAATCCCGATGCCAAGGTCAGCCAGCCGCCAATTGTCAGCAGGCGGGTTGCCGTCTCCTCAACGCGGTCGCGTTTCAGGGTGATGGCGGCAATCGCCTGGTCCAGCAGCCGGTCCATCGCCATGCGCCGGATGAGCACCACCCCGCCCAGCGTGTAGAAAAGACTGATGGCAAAGACAATCCAGGGCAGGGCGGTCAGCATGGCGGTCTGTCAGCTCCGGAAGGGCAGAAGGGGTCTGCTCTACCGTTAGCCAGGATCGCTTGCGCCGCCAGCCCCTGAAACGGGGGAGTTCAGAACGGCGAAATTGCCAGCCGGATGATCTCCGTCAGCCGCTTCTTCAGCTTTTCGCGCACCTCTGGATCATCCGTCATGTCGCCGGAAATATGCTGGCTGATCGACGTGCCAAGCAATACTGCGCCAAACAGCTGTGAGCGCTCCTTGGCATGCTCCCCGCCGATCACCTCGGCAAAGGGCCCATGAAACCGTTCGTGGATTGAGGCGCGCACAATCGGGCCGGAAATCGGGGAGTTGCCCGAATGCAGCATGACGAGGATATCCTCCAGAGGCTTGCCGTCATCTTCCGGGTCGAACATCAGCTCGCCCACTCGCTCGGGCAGGCCTTCCAACTCGCTGCCGATCACGTCCACGCCGCGCTCGCCCGAATTCATCACGGCGGCGAAAAGCTCTTCCTTCGATCCGAAATAGCGCGACACCAGCGCCGCATCCGCCCCCGCCAGAGAGGCGATCTCACGGATGCCGACATTCTCGTAGCTGTCGCGTGCAAACAGGGTTCGCGCCGCGCAGAGGATGGCGTTTTTGGTGCTGGCGGCGTCCCGGCGCCGGATTGGCTGACTACATTTCATACGTTTTCCTACCCCACAAAAATTAATTTGTCATCACCTGTTGACTTACGCTTCCCGCGACGTCATATGCGGTCAACAGCTGATGACTTACAGGCGTTTCTCCACCGGTTCGCCTTGTTTATGAAGGAAAAATGAATGCGTTCGCGCCATTTTGCAACCGTTTCCGTTCTGGTAACGGCACTTGTCGTGGGGGCATGCAGCGCGCCCCAGGCACAAGAACAGGGCGGTCCTCCCCCGCCGCAGGTTGATGTTGCCGTCCCCCTTTCTTCCCAGGTTGCTGACTGGAACGGTTATACCGGCCGTTTCGAGTCCGTTGAACGCGTAGATGTACGTGCCCGCGTCAGCGGCTATGTGAAATCGGTGGCGTTTGAAGATGGTGCCCGCGTCAAGGCAGGGGACCTGCTGTTCACCCTCGATGACCGTCCGTTCCGCGCGACGCTCGCCCAGGCCGAAGCGCAGCTCGCTCAAGCCAAGGCGCAGCTCGGCCAGGCCCAGTCGGATCTGGAACGCTCCGAAAAGCTGGCTGAATCCGGCGCCGTGTCGGTCGAGGAACTCGAACGCAACCGCACCAGCCTGGCCAGCGCGCAGGCCAGCGTTGCCGCCGCCGAAGCCGGGGTAGAGGCCGCCCGCCTCGATCTCAGCTTCACGCGCGTCACAGCCCCCATCGATGGCCGCGTCTCGGCCCGCAATGTTGACCCCGGCAACCTCGTCGCTGGTGGCAACTCGGCCGGCGACATTCTCACCACCATCGTGCGCGACGAAGAACTCTACTTCACTTTCAACGTCTCCGAGGCCGACTATCTCCGCTACATGCGCGCCGAACAGTCCGAAGGCGCCGTGAAGGCAGAGGCCCGCCTGCAGGATGAGGCCACCTTCACGCGCCCGGGCGAAGTCATCTTTGCGGACAACCGCATGGGCGACACCACCGGCTCGATCCGTGTGCGCGCGCTGGTCGAGAATGAAGACGGGCTCATCCGCCCCGGCATGACCGGCGAAGTGCGTATCAACGGCTCGGCCCCTTACGCCGCGCTGATGGTGCCGCAAGCGGCCGTCCAGACCGATGGCACACGCCGAACACTGTTCCTGGTCAATGAGCGCAACGAGGTTGAGGCTGTTCCGGTCCAGCTGGGTCCGCTCAGCGGCAACATGCAGGTCATCACTGGGGGTATCCAGGCGAATGATCGCGTGATCGTCAACGGCCTGCTGCGTGCCCGTCCGGGCGCGACAGTCAACCCCGTTTCGGTTCAGCTTGACTATGAGACCGCGCCCGAAGGCCCGGTCACCGTCCAGAGCCGTCCGGCCATGACGGCCCGCCGCATCGCAAACTGACACGCGGCGGCTTGCTGGCCGTCAGCCTATTCCATTCTCTTCCTCCCAGAGAGACGAACCCATGCGCCTGTCCCATTTTTTCATCAAGCGGCCCATTTTTGCGGCCGTTATCTCGATTGTGATCACCCTGCTCGGCGCATTCGCGTTCCCGCGTCTTCCGCTTGCTCAGTATCCTGAAATTGCCCCGCCCACCGTGGTTGTCAGCGCGTCCTATCCCGGCGCATCGGCCGAAGACGTGGCTAACCAGGTTGCCGCGCCGCTGGAGCAGGAAATCAACGGCGTGGAGGGCATGATTTATATGACCTCCTCGTCCACAGCCGACGGTATGGTCATGCTGACCATTACCTTTGAGCCGGGAACCGATCTCGATACCGCTCAGGTTCAGGTCCAGAACCGCGTCTCCCGCGCGGAGCCGCGCTTGCCCGAACAGGTGCGTCAGACAGGCGTTTCCGTCAACCAGCAGGCATCCGGTTTCCTTCTGCTCGTTGCGCTCGTCTCGCCGGGTGGCCAGCTCGATCAGGATTACGTGGCCAATTATGCCGCCTCCACCATCAAGGACCGCTTGCTGCGGATCAATGGGGTTGGCGGCATTGAAGTGTTCGGGGGTGGTAACTATTCCATGCGTGTCTGGATCAATCCGGAACGTGCCGCCGCGCTGAACCTCACCTCCAGCGACATTGTCGCCGCCCTCCGTGCCCAGAACATCCAGGCTGCTGGCGGTACGCTCGGCCAGGCGCCCTTTGCCGAAACGGGCGCGCCCGAGTTCCAGATCCCGGTTCAGATACGCGGCCGCCTGATCGAGCCGGATGAGTTCGGGGATGTTGTCATCCGGCGGGATGCGGATGGTTCTGTCGTGCGCCTGCGCGATGTGGCCCGTGTCGATATCGGCGCTGAAACCTATCTGATGCGTTCTTATTTCGACGGAAAACCCGGCCTTGGCCTGGCTGTCAGCCAGCTTCCCGGTTCCAACGCGCTGGATACCGCAGAGCATGTGCTGGCGGAAATAGAACTGGCGAGCCAGGAATTCCCCGAAGGCCTGGAATACATGATCCCCTATAACCCGACAGAGTTCGTTGAGGCCTCTGTGTCGGCGGTGGAACATGCGCTGATCGAAGCGGTGTTCCTGGTGATGATCGTCATCCTCGTCTTCCTGCAAACCTGGCGCGCGGCGCTGATCCCGATCCTCGCGATCCCGGTCTCCATCATCGGCGTGTTCGCCGTGCAGCTGGCGCTCGGCTATTCGATTAACTCGCTGTCCCTGTTCGCGCTGGTGCTTGCCGTGGGTATCGTAGTGGATGACGCCATCGTCGTGGTGGAGAATGTCGAGCGCTCGATCCGCGAAGGCAAAAGCCCCATGCAGGCGGCCATTTCCTCGATGAACGAGGTGGGCGGCGCGCTGATTGCCATGAACCTCGTGCTGGTCTCGGTGTTCGTGCCCACCCTGTTCATGGGCGGCATTCCGGGCATCTTCTACGAGCAATTCGCAGTCGCCATCGCTTCGGCGGCGGTCATCTCGCTGCTGGTGTCGCTCACCCTGTCGCCGGCCCTCTGTGCGCTGCTTCTGAAGCCGCACGAAGAACACGGCCACAAGAAGGGCAACCCCATCCTCGCCCCTCTGCGCTTTGCCGGCAACGCTTTTAACAACGGTTTTGACTGGCTGTCGAACGCATATGGGTCGTTCGTCGCCAAACTCGTCCGTATGCTGGTGATCGTGATGATCGTGTATGCCGCACTTCTGGCCACTACCGGCTGGCGTCTCACGGCAACGCCCACGGGCTTCATTCCGGAGCAGGATCAGGGCTTCCTGATCGGCGTTGTCCAGCTGCCCGCCGGCGCGTCGCTGGAGCGCACCGACACCGTGATGCGGCGTGTCGTTGAAGAACTGCGCGCAACCGAAGGCGTCCAGGGCGTTGCCGCCATGGTCGGCATGGACGGCTCCAGCTTCTCGGCGGCGTCCAATGCAGGCACGATGTTCATCCGCCTGGCAGACTTTGAAGAGCGCAAAGGCCGCGACGATCTCTCCGCCGTTGCCATCTCCCAGCGCCTCACCGGCCATTTCATGGCGGCGCTTCCCGAAGGCAACGCCTTCATCATTGCCCCGCCAGCTGTGCAGGGCATGGGGCAGGGCGGCGGCTTCAAGATGATGATCCAGGACCGCGCCGGGGTCGGCACCGCAGCGCTCCAGGAGGCAACCTATGCCATGATGGGCGCCGCTGCGCAGGATCCGCGGGTTACCAGCGTCTACACAACCTTCGACACCAACTCCCCCACCGTTCGGGTGGAGGTGGACCGCGACCGCGCCCAACTCCTGGGCGTGGAACCGGGGGACGTCTATTCAACCCTCGGCACCAATCTCGGCTCCACCTATGTGAACGACTTCAACTTCGTCGGGCGCACGTTCCGCGTCACCGCGCAGGCAGATGCCCCGTTCCGCGAAACGGCCGCCAGCATCGGCCAGTTCCAGGTGCGCTCGTCCACCGGTGAAATGGTGCCGATCTCTGCTGTGGCTCAGATCATCGATGGCTCCGGCCCGGTCCGCATGGTGCGCCACAACATCTTCCCGGCCATCGAACTCAACGGCCAGACTCCGGCTGGCGTCTCCACCGGTGAATCCCTGAAAGCGATGGAAGAGATCGCCGCTCAGGTTCTGCCCGAAGGCGTCAGCTATGAGTGGACCGAGATGGCCTATCAGGAGAAGGCGGTCGGGAATTCCAGCACGATGATCTTCGTGATGGCCGTTATCTTCGTCTTCCTCGTCCTGGCCGCCCAGTATGAAGCCTTCACGCTTCCCTTCGCGGTTATCTTCATCGTCCCGATGTGTATCCTTGCCGCCACCATCGGCATCAACATCGCCGGCATGGCCAACGACATTCTCGCCCAGGTCGGTCTCATCGTCCTTGTCGCGCTTGCGGCCAAGAACGCGATCCTTCTGGTCGAGTTTGCCAAGCAGCAGGAAGAAAACCACGGCCTCACACCGCGGGAAGCCGCCGTCTCCGGTGCCCGGATGCGTCTGCGCCCCATCCTGATGACGTCCTTCGCCTTCATCTTCGGCGTTATGCCCCTGGCGTTCGCCACCGGGGCAGGGGCCGAGATGCGCCAGTCGATCGGTATCACCGTGTTCTCCGGCATGATCGGGGTGACAGTGTTCGGTCTGATCTTCACCCCGGCCTTCTATGTCATTGGACGGATGATCTCGAAAATTCTCCCCGGCTCAAACCGCAGCCATGACGATCACACACCCACGCCGGTCGAAGGAGGCCAGGCATGACACATTTCAAACTCACCACCCTGGCCAGTGTTGCCGCGCTCGCCCTGGCGGCCTGCGCTACGGTCCCGGCCGCCCCTGACAGCACTGTCACCCCCCGCGTCGAAGGCGCGTTGATCTCGGCGGAGAATGCCGGGGTCACCGATGCGGCTGTGCCGAAAGACTGGTGGCGCCTCTACAACAGCCCGGAACTGGACAGCCTCGTCCAGACGGCGCTTGCCAACAACCGCACCCTGGCCGGCGCGGCGGCAAATCTGGAGCAGGTGCGCGCAGGTCTCACCGAGGCGCGCTCCGCCCTCCTTCCGTCCACCACCGCCACCGCCAGTGGTCAGTATGCGCGCGATCCGAGTTTTGCCCCGGGCGATGTGGAGACCGATGTTTATTCCCTCGGCTTCCAGACCAATTATGAGGTCGACATCTTCGGCCGGGTCAGCGCTAGCATTGATGCGGCCCGCCAGGATGCCGCCGCTGCGGAGGCGGCCTATCAAGCGGCCTCGCTGATGGTGGCCGGTGAAACCGCCCGCGCATGGATCGATTATTGCGCCGGCAATATCCAGCTTGAAACAGCCGAGTCGAACTATGGCCTGCAGGAAGAGACCCTGGGTCTCACGCGCACGCTGTTCGATGCCGGCCGCGGCATCCGCCTGGATGTCGTGCAGGCCGAGGCCGCGCTGCGCCGCGCCGAAGCCGACATTCCGTCCGTGCGCGCTGCACGTGACGCCGCCTTGTTCCGCCTGGCCCGCCTGACTGGCCAGACCCCGCGCGAGATGAGTCAAGCGGTCCCCGCGTGCGAGAGCATGCCGCAGCTCGTCTCGCTCCTCCCCACCGGGGAAAGCGCAGCCCTCCTTGCGCGCCGTCCGGATGTGCGCCAGGCGGAACTTCAGCTTGCCGGCGCGGCGGCCCGTGTGGGCATCGCCACGGCAAATCTCTATCCCTCGGTCAGCATCGGCGGCTCGGTCAGCACCGCGTCGCTGGGCGGGACAGGTGACCTCTTCAAGGAAGACGGCCTCAGCTTCGGTATCGGCCCGCTGATCAGCTGGAACTTCCCGAACGTGGCCGCTTCCCGCGCGCGCCTGAAATCGGCAGAGGCCGGCGTGGACATCGCCCTCGCCAATTTCGACGAGACCTTCCTCACGGCGCTGGAAGAGGCCGAAGTCGCCCTCACCAACTATGCTGCCGAGAAAGAGCGCTATACCGCCCTGGAAGCTTCTGCCGCAGCGTCCGAAGAAGCCGCCCAGCTTGCCCGCACCCGTTACCGCGCCGGCTCGGCCAACTTCCTCAGCGTCCTCGATGCAGAGCGCACCTTCATCGAAACCCGCACTTCGCTGGTCCAATCGGAAGCGGCAAAGGCTAGCGCGGAGATCAACGTCTTTATGGCCATGGGTGGCGGCTGGGCTGACTAGCTCTGGCTCCACCAGTGGCCCAGCACGGCGCGGGATGGCACCAGCTGTCCCGCGCCGTGTCCGTTTGTGTCCGGATTTGTCCGGTTCCTGTTGGAGTTTTTTTGGAGGTTTCCGGAAAAAACTCCAACGCCGCAGCCCTCACCTTCCACGCCCTCTGGGAGAGGGGGGGGACCCTCGGCATTTCCCAGGTAAAAATCTGGGACCTTCTCTCCGACCTTCCCCAAAACCGGCCGCGCCCCCGCGCGTTCCGGCCCTTGCTGCTGCGCGCTACTCTGCCCGCTTGCGATCGGGGAGCGGTTCGTCCGGCGAAATCAGGATGCGCGCGGCGGCGCCGTCTGGATCATCAAACTGGCCCGAGCGGACCGCCCAGAGAAAGCCGACAAGGCCCATCGCGCCCATCATCAGGGCAATCGGAATGAGGAACACTAGGCCGCTCATACCTGTTTCTCCGTGTTCAGAGTAAGCCGCAATGCGTTGAGGCACACGATAATGGAAGAGCCCGACATGGCAATCGCCGCCACCAGCGGGGTCGCATGCCCCATGATGGCAATCGGCACCGCCACGACATTGTAAATGGCCGCAAAACCGAAATTCTGCAGCATTACCGCTTTGGCTGCCCGCGCGGTTTTCACCAGGCCGGGCAGGGGCGAAAGGCCGCCGGAATAGACCGTATCAGAGGCTGACTGGCTCACATCCAGCGCGCCGCCCGGCGCAGCCGAAGCATGGGCCAGCGCCAGCGCGCCAGCATCATTCAGGCCATCGCCGATCATCAGCACCTTGCGGCCTTCCGCCTGCAGGGCTTCCAGCCGGGCCACTTTGTCCTGCGGACTGGCACTTGCCGTCCACTGATCAATGCCCAGAGAGCGGGAAACTTCCGCCACCGCTTCGGCCCGGTCGCCGGATACGATTTCCATCGTCATCCCCATCGCCCGCAGCTTTGCCAGCGTGCCGGCGGCATTCGCCTGAATGTCGTCCTCAAAGCGCAGCTCCACCGGCATTTCCTGCCCGCGCGCAAAGAACAGCGTGGCGCCGGTATGGCCGGTGGCCTTGGCGCCAGTCCATTCGGCAGAGCCGAGCCGGCAGGTCACCCCGTGCACCTCGCCTTCAAGGCCAAGGCCGGGATATTCCTTCACATTCTTCGCCAGCGGTCCGGCCCCGGCAGCGGCGGTGAGCGCCCGCGACAGCGGATGCCGGCTCGCCCGCGCCAGCTGCGCAGCTTCCGCCAGAAGGCTTGCCGGAATGCCGGTCGAAACAAGCCGCGGCGTGCCAAGGGTCAGCGTGCCGGTTTTGTCGAAGATGATGTGATCGCAGGCGGCAATCCGTTCCAGCGCGTCGCCGGATTTAAGGTATGCCCCGCCCTTGAACAGGCGCCCTGCGGCAACGACCTGCACCACCGGCGCGGCCAGCGCCAGCGCGCAGGGGCAGGTGATGATCAGCGTAGAGACGGCAATGAGGATCGCCTCGCGCAGGCCAATGCCCCCGATCAGCCACCAGCCAAGGAAGGTCAAGAGCGCGGTGGAATGAACCACCGGCACGTAAAGGGAGACGGCCTTGTCCGCTATCTGCCGGTAGGTGGAGCGTTTCTGCTCACCCGCCGTCAGCATCTGGCTGATCTCGGAGAGCAGCGAGTCGGCTGCTGCCGCTGTTGCCCGCCCGGTCAGCGGTTGAGAGAGGTTGATCGAGCCGGCCATCAGCTTCATGCCCGCCCCGGTCCAGCGCGGCAGGCTCTCGCCGGTGACGAGGCTTTCGTCCACCTCGGATTCGCCGCCCTCGATCACCATATCCACCACGGCCCGCTCGCCTGGCGCCAGGAGGATGCGGTCACCCGGCTTCACCTCTTCGGAGCGCACCGATTGGGGCGTTCCGTCTGCGGAAATCCGCGTCACCGTCCGGCTCGCCAGCGCGGCCAGATCCCGCGCGGCTGACCAAGCCCGGCGGCGCACGCGCGCGTCCAGGAACCGCCCGATCAGCAGGAAGAACAGCAGCATGCAAGCGGCATCGAAATACGCATGTTCGCCGCCCCGGATCGTCTCAGCCACGCTGACGGAGAAGGCCAGGATCAGCGCCAGAGAAATCGGCACATCCATATTGGTGCGCTTCTTTTTCAGCACATTCCAGGCGGATTTGAAGAAAGGGCGGCCCGAATAGATCAGGGTCGGCAGCGCAATTACGCCGGAGAGCGCATGCAGGCCCTGCCGGGTGGCCTCGCCCATCTCGCCATGCCCGCCCCAGACCGAGACCGACAACAGCATGATGTTGGCCGTGGCAAATCCGGCCACGCCCATGGCGAGCAGCAGCGACTGCTCCTCCTTCTTGTGGGCATCGTCATCCGTGCTTGTATCAAGCGGGGCTACGCCATACCCCAGGTTGCTCACCGCTTCGCTTATCCGCCGGGGTTCAAGATTGCCGGACCAGGCTATGTCCAGCTTCCCATTGGAAAGGTTCAGCCTTGCGCTCTCAACGCCCGGCAAGGCCGTCACCGCCCCCTCGATGCGCGAGAGGCAGCCGCCGCATTTGGCCCCGCGCACGGTCAGCGACAGGCGGCTCTGCCTGCCTACCTTGCGGACGAAAGCGGTGGGGTCGGACGTGTCCGAACCGCTGGGCGGGGCAAGTCCGCTGGGGCATCCGTTGGCGTCGAGGGGAAAGTCAGTCATGGCACGATGATTTCACGGCTAGCGCGGAATTCGAATCCATCCGTTTCCGGATCGACATCGGCGGCAATATTGACGCTCCAGGCGCCGGCATGCAGATCGCCGAGTTCCGCCACATACTCACCGCCCCCGGCGGGGGTCAGGGTGATCATCCGGTCGAATGCCCGGTCGCTGGGATGGCGCAGCTGTGCCTGCGTGCCGAAGACGGGCAGGGCGTTGCCATCGCGCGTCAGCAGACGGGTGGTGAGCAGGAAGCCCGAATTGGTGCCGCTGATGCCGATTTCGGCGTTCCAGCCAGCCGCCTCCTGATGTGCCCGCCGGGCCAGTTCCTGATTGTAGTCCAGGCCGGTGAGATAGGACTTTTCAACATCCTCGCCGGGAAAGCTTGTGATCGCAGCCCAGAGGAAGATGCCGTTCACGACAAACATGAAGCCGAAAAATCCGAGGAACCAGAGCAGGGCATGCCAGCCCTTCATCTTGCCTTTGCCGGAATTCTCGAGAGACAGGGAAGCAGCCATTATTGGTCTCCTGTTGTGAACGGCGCCTCCGCTTCGGCGATTTCGCCGGTGGCAACGTCCTTGATCTGTACCGTGAGGGTTGTGCGGCGGGACAAGCTTTCCGGGGAAGCTGTCACCAGAAGGCGGTAGCGGGCCACACCATGGGCATCCGTGGTGACCTGCAGGCTGCCGCCATCGGGCGCCGAGCCGAGGCCGATGATCTCGAAATCTGCTTCGGGCAGGCCCTCTACAGAGATATCAACGGCGCGCACATCTGTAGACTTGTTGACGAGTTTCAGCGTGTATCCGTTGCGGATGCGGCCATCCGACAGGCGGATGAAGGGCGGGGAGCGGTCTTTCAGCACGTTGAATTCATAGGTGGATTTCGAGGTGTAGCCCCACACCATCAGCAGGCTGATGGCAGCGATCAGGATGGCATAGAGCACTGTGCGCGTGCGCAGCAGCTTGTAGCGCGGTTTTTCCCCGCAGGCGCGGGCGGCCACAGCGACATCGGTGTCATAGGCGATCAGTCCCGTGGGGCGATCAACCTTCTTCATAATGTCGTCGCAGGCATCAATGCAGAGGGCGCAATGGATGCATTCGAGTTGCGCGCCGTCGCGAATGTCGATGCCCATCGGGCAGACCTGGATACACTGTTTGCAGTCGATACAGTCGCCCCGGCCTTCCCAGCTTTGGTCTTTTCGGTGGGGGCCGCGTGGTTCGCCGCGATCATAGCGGTAGGTGACGTTGAGGGCGTGTTCGTCGGTCAGGGCACCCTGAATGCGCGGCCAGGGGCAGAGATAGGTGCAGACCTGCTCGCGCATCGTGCCGGCGAGGGCGTAGGTGGTGAAAGTGAGGATGCCGGCAAAGAAGTAGGCCGTAAGCGGCGCTTCGCCGGTGAAGAAGGTGCGGGCAATTGTGGGCGCGTCATGCCAGTAGAGGATGAAGGCGCCGCCCGTGAGAAAGGCGATCAGCAGCCAGACGATATGTTTGCCGATCTTGCGCCAGGCCTTGTTGAAGCTCATTGGCTGGTGATCGAGCCGCATACGGGCGGCGCGGTCGCCTTCGAAGGCGCGCTCTACCCATATGTAAAGGTCAGTCCATACCGTTTGCGGGCAGGTATAGCCACACCAGACGCGGCCGAAGAGGGACGTAACCAGGAACAGGGCCAGCGCCGCCAGGATGAGCAGGCCGCCCAGATAGTAGATCTCCTGCGGCCAGATTTCGAGGAAGAAGAAGTAAAACTTCTCCCCTTCAAAATCGGCCAGAACGGCCTGGTCCGGAATGCCCTCGCCGCGCGGCCAGCGGATCCAGGGGATCAGGTAATAGATGCCCAGCGTGACAGCCATCACGAGCCATTTGAACGACCGGAACTTGCCGTGCGCCAGCTTGGGATAGATCTGGTTGCGCTTTTCATAAAGCGAGGGGGGATGCTCCGGCTGTTGCCCCGGAGCACCCCTTCCGCCAGCTTTGATGAGCGTGACTTTAGTCACTTCTCACCCCCGCCGAGCGAGTGAACATAGACAGCCAGGGCCTTGATGGTCGGATCATCAAGGCGGCCCTGCCAGGCGGGCATATGCGCGTTCCGGGCACTGTAGATCGTCTGCTGAATGTCGCGCGGCTCGCCGCCGAACAGCCATTCATGATCTGTCAGGTCAGGCGCGCCGAGCTGGCGATTGCCCTTACCATCAGCGCCGTGGCAGGTGACGCATTGAGTGGCGAAAACCGGCGCAGCGCGGTCAACGGCGGCCCTGTTGGCTTCGCGGCCCGACAGATCCAGAACATACTGCACCAGGTCGTCGATCTCCCTCGGCGTCAGCAGTCCGTCCCGGCCGAAGGCGGGCATCGTGTTGCGGCGCGTATCGGGATCTTCGGTGTGGCGGATTCCGTGGCGGAGCGTTGTTTCGATCCCCTCCAGCGTGCCATCCCAGAGCCAGATATCATCGGCGAGCATTGGATAGCCCTTGGCGCCGCGGCCACCGGCGCCGTGGCAGGTGGCGCAGTTGTCCCCGAAGGCGCTTTCGCCCATGGCCAGGGCAAACTGCTGCAGCGACATGTCGTTCTCGATCTCGTTCAGCGATGCGGTGACGAGACGGCTGGCAGCGGCGGCACGCTCCGTATGCAGCTCTTCCACTTTCCGGGCGACTTCGGCACGGTCCGAGTGACCAGCGATACCCAGCGTGTTGTTCATGCCCAAGCCCGGAAGCGCGGGAATGGCGGGCATGACGATCATGTAGCCGATGGCCCACACGATCGTGCCATAAAAGACGTACAGCCACCAGCGCGGGAGAGGATTGTTGAGTTCCTTGATCCCGTCCCAGCTGTGCCCCGTCGTCTCAACGCCGGAGACTTCATCAATATCCCGTTTATGGTCAGTCATCTGACGGGTCCTTGTCGATCAGAGGTTGATGTGCGGCCGCGCGGAATTTTTCGCCATTGCTTGGCCAGAGGGCATAAACGACGGCCACGAGGAACATCAGCACGAAGAAGCCGAGACCCCAGGTCTGCGCGAAGCTTGAAAGTGTTTCATACATCTTGCCTGCTCCTAGCGCCGGTTGCTGAGGTCGTTGGCCTCATAGGTGGAGAAGTCGACCAGGGTGCCTGTCATCTGCAGATATGCGATGAGGGCATCCATTTCGGTGACGGCCTGCGGGTTATGATCGAAGTCGGAGATCTTCACCGTGCCTTCGCGTCCTGATGCTTCGGTATAACGGGCAACCAGGGCATCTTCGGCGTCGAAGTCTGCGTTGGGCGAAGCCTGGGCGACGAGATCGGCCTTGGCATTGGCGATCATGTCGTCCGTATAGGGTACACCCGCCAGACGCAGGGCTTTCAGGTGATCTTCGATGTCGTCATATTTCAGCCTTTTCTTTGCAAGGAAAGCGTAGGGCGGCATGATCGAGTCCGGAACGACCGATTTGGGATCTTTCAGGTGGTCGAGGTGCCACTCGTCCGAATATTTGCCGCCAACGCGGGCAAGGTCGGGTCCGGTCCGCTTTGAGCCCCACTGGAAGGGGTGGTCGTACATGCTTTCGGCCGCCAGCGAGTAGTGGCCGTAGCGCTCTACTTCATCCCTCAGGGGACGCACCATCTGCGAATGGCAGGTATAGCAGCCCTCGCGGATGTAGATGTTGCGGCCTTTCAGCTCCAGCGGCGTGTAGGGACGCATCCCCTGAACCTTCTCGATGGTGTTCTCGAGATAGAACAGGGGCGCGATCTCCACGAGGCCGCCGATGGCGACAACCACAAGGATGCCGACGGTGAGAAGCAGCGAGTGGCGCTCAAGCTTTTGGTGTTTGTCCATGATAGCCATGTTCAGTGCTCCTTATTCGGCAGGCTGAAGCGCGGGGGTTGCAGTCTTGGGCGCATCGGGTGCGGCGGCCTCGCCGGCGGCGCCATGACCCAGGGCAGTGCGCACCAGGTTGTAGGCCATCAGCAGGGCGCCGGTCAGGTAGAGCAGGCCGCCCGCCACGCGGATCATGTACATGATGTGTTTGGCTTTGACCGTTTCGATGAAGGCATACTCAAGGAAGCCGAACTCGTTATAGGCGCGCCACATGAGGCCCTCGGTGATGCCGGCCACATACATCGCCACGATGTAGAAGAGGATGCCGAGCGTCGCGAGCCAGAAGTGCCATTCCACGAGGGCTTTGGAGTAGAGCGCCTTGCGTTTCCACAGCCAGGGCGTGACGCAGTAGAGCGCGCCGAAGCTGATGAAGCCGACCCAGCCCATCGAGCCGGAGTGGACGTGGGCGATGCCCCATTCGGTGTAGTGGGAAAGGGCGTTGACGGCGCGCACGCTCATCAGCGGACCTTCAAAGGTCGACATGCCATAGAAGGCGAGCGCCACGATCATCATACGGACGATGGGATCTGTGCGCAGCTTGTCCCAGGCGCCCGACAGGGTCATCACGCCGTTGATCATGCCGCCCCAGCTGGGCATCCACAGCATCACCGAGAACACCATGCCGAGGGTTTGCGCCCATTGCGGCAGGGCGGTGTAGTGCAGGTGGTGCGGGCCGGCCCAGATATAGATGAAGATCAGCGACCAGAAGTGAACGATCGACAGGCGGTAGGAATAGACCGGGCGGTTCACCTGCTTGGGGATGAAGTAATACATGATTGCGAGGAAGCCGGTGGTCAGGAAGAAGCCCACGGCATTGTGGCCATACCACCATTGTGTCAGCGCGTCCTGAACGCCTGCGAACAGCTGATAGCTCTTGGAACCCGTCAGGCTGACTGGGATCGCCAGATTGTTGACGATGTGCAGCATCGCGATGGTGACGATGAAAGACAGGTAGAACCAGTTGGCCACATAGATGTGCGGCTCTTTCCGCTTCCACAGGGTGCCCAGGAAGACGAGCAGATAGGCGACCCAGACGATGGTGAGCCAAAGGTCGGCATACCATTCGGGTTCGGCATACTCCTTCGACTGAGTAACGCCGAGCAGGTAGCCCGTGCCGGCAACCACGATGAAGAGGTTGTAGCCCCAGAAGACGAACCAGGGCCACATGCCGCCGGCAAGGCGTGTGCGGCAGGTGCGCTGGACGACATAGAAGCTCGTCGCAATCAGCACGTTGCCGCCGAAGGCAAAGATCACGGCGGACGTGTGCAGAGGGCGGAGGCGGCCGAAATTCGTCCATCCCAAATCCGGGAAGTAGAAGATGTTCGGGAAGGTCAGCTGCAGAGCGATGATAACGCCGACCAGGAAGCCGGCGATGCCCCAGAACATGGAAGCGGCCACACCGAACTTGACGATGGTGTCTTCATAGATCGCCGGGTCAAACGGGTTGCGGCCGTTCAGGCTGCCCGCCCAGAGCCCGGTTATCAGCAGGCCCAGGACGGTAAGGAAGAAGAAGGTCCAGGCATGGGCGGCCATCATCGGATCGGCAGCATTGCCGGCGATGATCAGGACACCGAGTGCAACAAGACCGGTCAGGGTACTGACTGTGCCTATGCTGAACCCCGGCCCTGCGCCTCTGGATATGTCAGCGCGTGTATTCATTGGGATAGCCCCCTCCAGTGCTGAATCGCAGTGATCGATACTGGTGCGTAACTGCCGGAGGGGCGGGCCAAACTGTATAAGGGGAAGTACGGATGGGCCTGCCTGTCGCACCGGAGGTAATCGGATAGGACAGCAAAGGAGAGAGCTCATGTGGAAGACGGCAGCTCTGGGCACCGCCCTGACCGCGACTGGCGCGGTCAAATTCACCAATCATCTCGGCGAGATGGGGCGTCAGGCGACGCTGCAGGACTATCTGGCCATGCGCTGCGGAGGCGGGGCGCCGCTGCCTGCGCCCGGCGCAGAAACCAATGAAATCATGGCTTTGGCGGCGATGCACTGCTGGGGCTGCTATGCCATGGCGGCGGGCGTCGCGATGCTGGCCTATGCCCTCTGGCAGGCCGCTCAGCCACGGCTGAAGGCGCTGCGCCGCCGCGGATAAAAGACGCCGCCTTGCGCCGCACAGCGGCAGAGGGCAGTGAAGGGGGGCATTGCCGGATGGATCTTGACGGATGAGCGACACGCCGAAAACGACGCAGACGCCTGTGAACCTGCTGGACGGGGAGACCCTCCAGCTGCACCTCGCCTCGATCCTTGCTTCTGTTCCGGACGGTATGGTGGTGACCGACGAGTCCGGGAAAATCATGGCTTTCAGCCGGGCCGCAGAGGCCCTCTTCGGCTTCAGGGCCGAAGAGGTTATCGGCCAGCCGGTCAACATGCTGATGGCTGGCCGCGACAAGGCGAACCACGACAATTACATCGGCAATTACCTGCGCACCGGCGAACGTCAGATCATCGGCAAGGGCAGGGTGGTGATTGCGTCACGCGCTGACGGCACGCAATTCCCGATCGACTTGAAAATCGGGGAGGCGCGAATCGGGGATCATTTCCTCTTCACCGCGTTCATCCGTGACCTGACAGAGCAGCAGAGATCCGAGCTGCGGATGCAGGAAATGCAGTCGGAACTGGTCCATTTCTCCCGCCTCAGCGCCGTGGGCACGATGGCCTCTGCACTGGCACATGAACTCAACCAGCCGCTGACAGCTGTGGCAAATTATCTCGAAGCCAGCCGTGACCTGATTGATTCGCCCGACCCCGAGACGCAGGAGATCCTGCGGGAGGCGCTCACCGAAGCGGCCCGGCAGGCTGTCCGGGCCGGTGAAATCGTTCGCAAGCTGCGGTCCTATGTCTCGCGCGGCGAGGTCGATGCCCGACCGCTCAGCCTCAGCCCTCTCCTGGCAGACGCCATTGCGCTTTCCAAGCTCTCGCGGGATCTGGCGGATATACCGATCAAGCTTGAACACGATGAGGACGCCGACCTGGTGATGGGCGATCCCATCCAGATCCAGCAGGTGGTTATCAATCTCATACGCAATGCGATGGACGCCCTGTCCAACACCCAGGACGCCCGCATCACAGTCCGTGTCTTTCTTGCAGACGAGCCGGGTTTTGTGGCGGTGGAAGTGTGCGACAACGGCCCCGGGCTCACCCAGGAACTGCGCGAGAACATCTTCAAGCCCTTCGCCACGACCAAATCCCAGGGCATGGGGCTCGGCCTGTCGATCTGTCAGACCATCGTGGAGGCGCATGGCGGGACCATCCGCGCCATTACGCCGCCCGAAGGGGGCACCTGTTTTCGGTTCACACTGAGAAAAGATGCTGCTAAATCAGTATCATGACAGATACTCGCCTTATCCATCTTGTCGATGATGATGAAGCCATCCGCCATTCGGCGAGCTTCATGCTGCGTCATGCCGGATTCCGCGTGAAAACCTATGTCGATGGCGTCACCTTCCTTGACCAGGTTGAGGAGGCCGAGAAGGGCTGCATCCTGCTGGACGTGCAGATGCCCAAGATGGACGGGCTGCAGGTGCAGGAAGTTCTCAATGAGCGCGGTGTGGCGATGCCGGTGATCGTCCTGACCGGGCATGGCGATGTCGCCGTGGCCGTTCGCGCGATGAAGGCCGGCGCTGTAGACTTCGTTGAAAAGCCTTATGCCAAGCAGACGCTGGTCGAGGCCCTGACCCGCGCTTTCGAGCGTCTGGAGGCGCGCCGCAAAGAAGAGGTGCTGGCCGATGAGGCCCGGGGCCTGATCGAACATCTCACGGCGCGCGAGAAGGAAGTCCTGCTGGGTCTGGTCGATGGCCAGACCAATAAGGAGATTGCCATCTCGCTGGATATTTCACCGCGTACGGTTGAGATTCACCGGGCGAATGTGATGGAAAAGATGGGCGCGTCTAATCTTTCAACCGTTCTGCGAATCGCCTTCGCTGCGGGCTTCGGCATTGAATAAACAGCAGCTTTTAGGGGCTTCTACCTACAGACTGCTGAGGGAATTCCGTGCAGGTTCCAAGCTCCCGGAGTGCCGGAGAGTGATGTGAGCGCCACCGCAAAGTCTTTGCCAGTTCATCCCCCCCGCCGCATCGCCGTTGTCGATGACAGCCCTGCGGTGCGTCAGTCCCTGCGCCTGCTTCTGGGCGCGCGGGGCTTCTCCGTGGACACGTTCAACGGGGCAGACGAGTTGCTGGTGGATGTAAAGCCGGGCGATTTTGACTGTTTCGTGATCGACCTGAAGCTTGATGGCATGGATGGGTTTGCCCTGCTCTCCGCCTTGCGGGAGAAGGGCATCGATACACCCGCCATCATGATTTCCGGCTGGGAGCTTCCCACGCTGGAAGCCTCCGCCCACCGGGCTGGCTTTATTGCGCTCGTCCGTAAACCGATGATGGACACGTCCCTCGTCCGCGTCCTGCGCGACATCCTTCCGGCGTGAGGCGCGGTTCAGCCAAGCTCGTCAAATGGGATCGACATCAACGCACCGCCCATCTGGCGCAGCGAGGTCTCGTATTCATCCTCGCTCAGCCGGCGGATTTCGCACAGGCACCATATCTCCCCGCCAGAGCAGATGTGCGGCGTATCCATGCCGCGGAAGTAAACCGGGCCGGAGGGGGTGACGATCCGGTTCAGGGACACCGTCATGGCGAGTTCGCCTGAGAAAATTCCTGAACGCTCCCAGGCGAATACCTGCTCGTCAGCCTCCTCGCCGAACTGGCCGTAGAGGCTTTTGCCCTTCAGCAGCTTTTCCACCGAAACTTCGGCAGGGACCCTGCGGCTCATCTCGAGAAGAATGGCGCCCTGCCGCAACAAGGTGGATGGCCAGTCCGACATCTGCACCCGGAGTTTTGCGAGAGTGTCAAGTTTATTGGCAGGATTTTGACGCATCATGTCACGCATCCGGCGGCGCAGCTTTGCGCTGGGAAGCCCGGCGCCGCGCTCCCAGCGTGACACGCTTGTCTGGTCAACTTCCAGAAGATTTGCCAGCGCCCGCTGGGATAATCCCTGACTGCGGCGCAGATTGATGATCATTCCGGCCCAACCGGTCTGCTGAAGCCTCTCCATCGGTCACCCCGGCCAGATATATTCACGCGGTTCCAGTCAGACGACATTATCCGCTCCCGTAATCATTTTTGTGACGGTCAGGTGATTTGAGGCGCCGCGATTATGGATTGTTCACGCAAATGCAAAATCACCGTCGCGCCGCCCCTGTAATCGGCACCTCAGAAATTCAGCTTCTGGGGTGTCAACCATGTCTGCCTTTTCCTTCCGAACATCGCTTCTGTGCGCCTTGTCTGTTTCAACCCTGTCTCACGGCCTCGCCCTGGCCCAGGAGGAGGAGGCGCTGAAAATGGAGCAGGTTATCGTTTCATCTTCACGGTCTGCAGTTCCCGTCAGCCAGATGGGCGACGCAATCAGCATTCTCGATGCCGCCGAGATCGAGTTGCAGCAGCTGGCAACGCTTGACGAGGCGCTGGAGCGTATTCCCGGCGTTGCGATCACGCGCTCGGGCGGGGTGGGGCAAAACACGCAGGTCCGGATGCGGGGCTTCACCACCAAGCATGTACTTGTGCTGATTGATGGCGTGAAGGTCAACAATCCCTCCGAAGCGGACAACCAGTTCGGTATCGACCACCTTTTCCTGGACAATGTAGAGCGCGTGGAAGTTCTGCGCGGGCCGCAATCGGGCGTCTACGGGGCCGATGCTGTGGCCGGTGTCATCAACGTAATCACCAAACGTCCGAATGGGCCTCTGGAAGTGCGTGGCTCTGCGATGGTTGGCGACAACAGCACCTATGAGCTGACCGCTGGCGCCCAGCAGGGCAACGACACATACGGCGTGTCCGGCAACCTTTCCTATTATGACACGGCAGGTATCTCGCTCTCCAGCCGCCCGCCGGGCAATGTCGAGCGTGATGGCTATGAGAACTTCACAGCGCAACTGCGCGGAGAAGTGCGGCCAACCACGAATACCGAGCTGAGCGCATGGGTGCGTTATACCGATGCGATGAACGAGATCGACGCCAATTATCTGCCGGCGAACAATCCTTTGGGGCTGCCGGCATATCTTTTCCAGGACAGCGAAGGGCAGAATGAAAGCCAACAACTCTTCGGCGCGGTCAAGGGCGTCTGGAAGACCTTTGACGGTAAGCTGGATCACACGGCGCAGGTATCCATTGTCGATCTGCAGGATGTCTACACCGCGCCGGGTACGGAGCAGGAAAGCGAAGGCCGCACCGTTGAGGGCATCTACTACGCCACCTGGCGGCCGGCCGAGCGCGTGACCTTCGTAGGCGGGGCCGAGTACCGCGATGAACAGGCCGTGTTCGAGCAACCCGTCGGCGCGGGCTATGCGCTTATCGATGATGGCATTTCCAACACGGCGGCCTTTGCCGAGGTGAATTTTGAAGTCCTCAAAGGCCTCTTCCTTTCCGGCGCGGCGCGCTATGACGACAATGAGAAATTCGGGGGTGAATTCACCCACCGCCTGACGGCCGCCTACAATCTGCCGGATGCGTTTGACCTTCCCGGCATCGATACGAAACTGCGCGCGTCATATGGTGAAGGGGCCGAAGCGCCCGGCCTGCGCCAGCTGCTCGGCTCGTCGGCGACCTATGAAGGCAACCCGGACCTCCAGCCGGAGTCCAGCTGGATGGCGGACATCGGCATTGATCAGCGCCTGGAGAGCGGTCTGGCAGGCTGGAGCGTTACCTATTTCGACGGCGTTGCCGATGATGGCATCTTCTCTATCTTCAACCCGCTGACGGGAAAGTCTTCCCCGCAGAATATTCAGAGCCCTGTCGATATGTCTGGCGTCGAGCTTGATCTGCGTGTGTCGCCTGCGTCCTGGATCGATCTGCGCGGCGCCTATACCTATCTGGATGTCTCACAGCGTTCCGTGGGTACACAGCTTTTTGGCCGCCCCAAACATGAAGCCAGTGCTGCTGTCACTGTCCGTCCCATGAGCAAGCTGGCGCTTACTGTGGATGGCTACTGGCGCGACGAATTTTTCAGCGATTATCCGAGCAGCTATGTCATGCCCGGCTATTCGCTCTATAGCGTTTCTGCCGTTTGGGATGTGACCGACCGGGTAAGTCTGGCTGCGAAGATCCACAATCTTACCGACAAGTTCTATGAGGAGAAACTGGGCGACTCGACCTATGGCCGCACCGCTCAGCTTCGCCTTTCGGTCCGCTATTGAGGGAATGATCATGTTCAGGAACAGCCTTCTTCTGGCCTGCGCCAGCTTGCTTGCAGCCTGCGCCAGCGCCCCGGATGCGCCTGAGGCGCCGGCCGGACCGGTGTCCTTCCCCCTGGTATCGGCGGCGGGCGATATGCCCGGCTTCTTCGATTGCCTGCGCGAGAACGATGCCGTGATTATCAGCGGCCATCGGGGCGGTCCGGTGCCCGGCTATCCCGAGAATGCGCTGGAAACCTTTGCCCACACGGTTTCGGAAGTGCCCGCCCTGCTGGAGGTGGACGTCCAGAAAAGTGCCGATGGCGTCCTCGTCCTGATGCATGATGACACCCTCGCGCGGACCACTGACGGAGAGGGCGAGGTGCGCAGCATGACATTCGAGCGGCTGCGCGAACTTTTCCTCGTGGACAATGACGGAACCCTCACGCAGTTCCGGATTCCGACGCTGACGGACACGCTAAGCTGGAGCGAAGGGCGCGCTCTGCTTGCGCTCGATCGCAAAGCGGAAACAACCTATGAGGATCTGGTGGATGCGGTGAGGACGCAGAATGCGTTTGCCCGCGTCGTCTTCGCCACTTACTCGCTGGAGGACGCAGCCCTTGTCTATCGGCTCGCGCCCGAAGCGATGATCGTGACGCCGATAGAGAAGCTTGAAGACCTCACCACCCTGCGCGAAGCCGGTGTCGATCTCTCCCACATCCTCTCCTGGGGCGGCACGGAAGTTCCGAACCCGGATTTCTATGCGGCGCTGGCGGCCGAAGGCGTTGAGTCCGCCTTTGCGCCGCTCGGCTGGTGGACGGGATCCTGGGACAGCCGGATCCGGATGCTGGGCGACGACACGCTTTATCGCCGCATCACGCAGGGGGTGCATCTTGTTGCAACGGACCGTGTGCGGGAAGTGGCGGCTGTCCTGCCGGGGGTTGCGCGCGCCAAGGCTTGCGTGACGCCCTAATCGTCCTGAAAGCGGTAGAGTGAGATGCCGCGAGCGCGTTCGTCGAAGACCAGCTTGCGGCTTAGCGGGGCATGGGCGCGTGAGGCGCAGTTCTGCCGCTCGCAGAGGTAACAGTTGACGCCGATGGGGGTCGGCTCGGCTTTTTCCAAATTATGGTCGGCTGCGTAGACGAGGCGCTTAGCATAGGCGATGTCACAGCCAAGCCCGATGGCCAGCTTCGGCCCCGGCTTATCATAGAAGCCATCGGTGCGGGTGATCGTGCGGGCGATGGAGAAATAAGTCGTATCATCCGGCATCTGGATGATCTGGGTACGGATACGGCCTGGCGATTCGAAGCATTCATGAATGTTCCAGAGCGGGCAGGCGCCGCCAAACTTCGAAAAATGGAACCGCCCCGCGCTGAAGCGTTTGGAAACATTCCCCGCCGTGTCGATACGCACGAAGAAGAAGGGAATGCCTCGGGCATCCGGCTTCTGCAGCGTCGTCAGGCGGTGGGCCGTCTGCTCGAAGCTCGTATTGAAACGGTGGCTGAGCAGTTGCACATCATATTTCGTCTTCTCCGCTTCGCGCAGGAAGGAATGATAGGGCATCAGCACGGCGGCGGCGAAATAGTTGGCCAGGCTGACGCGGGCCAGACCGATGGCGTCCCGGTCTGTAAAGCCGGCCTTCATCACATAGGAATCGATGAGCTCCCCGAATTCCAGCATCCCGAGCTGGAAGGCAAGCTGGAACCGCCGGCCCGACTGGGGCAACAGTTCGGAAAGATCAATCCCGCGCTTGTGCCGGTCATAATAGCGCAGCGTGTTGGGCATGATGTCATACGGAACCACTCGCACGCGCAGCCCATGCTGACCCTTCAGCTGCTGGATCATCGCTGCATACGGATCTTCATGTATGGTCGATAGCTCCGCCGAAAAGGCTTCCGCTGCCTCGTCCAGCTCCGGGAAATAGTTCCGGTAGTCCTGTAACATCTGGCGCACGGATTCCACGCTGCGTGCAGACTCTTCCAGAAGCTCCACCTTCTCCCGGTCCGTTAGTGGATTATTGTCCGAATAGGTGCGCAGCGCCAGTTCGCGGTATTTGTCATAGAGATGTACAAAGGCGCGCGCGATGTCCGGGCTCGCATTGACGATATCCTCGACATCATTCTTGCCGACCTGGCCAGCCTCCAGCACCGGATCGCGGATGACCTCCATCAGCTCCGATACGAGCCGCGCATCGCCCATCCCGCCCACATCGGAAATGTCAAAATCGTAAACCCGCGCCAGAGTTAACAGGAGGTTGGCGCTGATCGGGCGCTGGTTGCCCTCGATCAGGTTGATGTAACTTGCCGACACGCCAAGGTCTTCGGCCATCTGCGCCTGGGTGATGCCCAGCGTGCGCCGCAGCCGCCGAATACGCGGGCCGATAAGGGTTTTTTCCTTGCGCTCGGCCATCAGGCACTCCGGCTAAGTTTACAAAAGTTACAAGTGACACAGGGTTCTTGTTACAACGTAAACATAAAAACCCAATGGAAACAGAAAGGTACTCGATCCTTCGGCGATCTGTAAATATGGTTGTGTCAAGAATTAAGACACCCAGGGAGAACCGGCCATGTCCATCGCTGCCACACTTGAACAGCCTTCCGCAGCTCGCGCGAAGATCGAAGTGAAGGGCAAGGCCGCCGGGGTAGACCGCGTGCTGACCCCGCAGGCGCTGGCCTTCATCGAGGCCCTGGAGCGCCGCTTTGGTGCCCGCCGCCGTGAGCTTCTCAGCCTGCGGAAGGAACGCCAGGCCCGGTTTGATGCTGGCGAACTGCCCGATTTCCTGCCCGAGACAAAGGTTATCCGCAACGGTCATTGGGAAGTCGATCCGGTTCCGTCCGTTCTGCTCGATCGTTCGGTCGAGATCACGGGCCCGGTTGATCGTAAGATGATGATCAACGCGCTGAACTCCGGCGCCAAGATGTTCATGGCCGATTTCGAGGACGCTTCCTCGCCCACCTTTGCCAACATGATCGACGGCCAGGTCAACATGCAGGACTTCGCCCGCGGCAAGCTGGCCTATACGGATACTGCGTCGGGCAAATCCTACGCGCTGAATGATAAAGTCGCCGTCATGATCGTCCGCCCGCGCGGCTGGCATATGGAAGAGGCGCATGTCCTCGTCGATGGCCGCTCGGTCTCGGCCAGCCTGTTCGATTTCGGCCTGCACTTCTTTCATAACGGCAAGATGCTGTTCGATGCCGGTATCGGCCCGTTCTACTATCTCCCGAAGATGGAGAGCCATCTGGAAGCCCGCCTCTGGGACGAAGTGTTCGAGTACGCACAAGGCGAAATCGGCATCCCGACCGGCTCCATCAAGGCCACCGTCCTGATCGAGACGCTGCCGGCTGCCTTCGAGATGGACGAGATCCTTTACGAGCTGCGCCGCCACATCGCGGGCCTCAACTGTGGCCGCTGGGATTACATCTTCTCCTACATCAAGACCCTGCGGAAGAACCCGGATTTCGTGCTGCCGGACCGTGCGCAGGTGGGCATGGACCGGGCCTTCCTCAATGCCTATTCGCTGCTCCTCATCAAGACCTGCCACCGGCGCCGGGCACATGCCATGGGCGGCATGGCTGCGCAGATCCCGGTGAAGAATGACGAAGCGGCTAATGACGCTGCCTTCGCCAAGGTCCGCGCGGACAAGCTCCGTGAAGTGAAGAATGGCCATGATGGCACATGGGTGGCCCACCCGGCGCTTGTCCCGGTCGCCATGGAAGTATTCAACGAACATATGCCGCTCGGCAACCAGGTGCTCGGTCAGCGCTGCTTCCCGCCGATCAGCCAGAAATCGCTGCTGACGCCGCACACCGGCGAAATCACCGAAGCGGGCGTGCGCACAAATGTGTCCGTCGGCATCGAATACACCGCTGCATGGCTGAACGGCCGCGGCGCCGTGCCGATCCACAACCTGATGGAAGATGCCGCCACCGCCGAGATTTCCCGCAGCCAGATCTGGCAGTGGATTTATCATGGCGCGCAGGTCAAGGCCGCCGATGGCGCAGCCCGCACCTTCACGAAGGAATGGTTCGCGGAAATCCTCGCCGATGAACTCGGCAAGGTCCGTGCTGCCCTCGGCGATAATGGCTTCAAGGCGGGCCGCTATGACATCGCCGCCGAAATCTTCACCAATACGGCGACTTCCGAAGACCTCGCCGATTTCCTGACGCTGCCCGCCTATGAAGCGCTGCGCACCCTTGCATGATCCGTCAACACACTAATCAGAACTTTCTCCAGGGAGATCCTCTCATGTCCAAACGACCCACTTACGCCGAGCTGCGCGCCCAGGTTCAGAAACGTTACCCCACCGGACAGGCGCCCGGCGGTGTGACCGTTGACGATATCGTCCAGCTGAAAATGCAGAACACCTACAACACCCATCTCGACATTGCCCGCGAGATGGCCGGTGTGATGCGCGCCGATATGGCCGCCTATGACAAGGATCATTCCAAATTCACCCAGTCGCTCGGCTGCTGGTCGGGCTTCCATGCCCAGCAGATGATCAAGGCCGTCAAGCGCATGAAGGGCACCGCCAAGGGCACTTATGTCTATCTCTCCGGCTGGATGGTTGCCGGCCTGCGCAACCGTTTTGGCCACCTGCCGGACCAGTCGATGCACGAGAAAACCTCTGTCGCAGACCTGATCGAGGAAATTTACGTCTCCCTGCGCCAGGCCGATGAAGTGGGCCTGAACGATCTCTTCCGTGAGCTGAAAGCGGCTCGTGAAAAAGGCGCGCCGGCTGACGTGATCGAGACGATCATCCAGCGCATCGACAATTTCGAAAGCCATGTCGTGCCGATCATCGCCGACATCGATGCCGGTTTCGGCAACGAGCACGCCACCTATCTGCTCGCGAAAGAGCTGATCAAGGCAGGCGCCTGCTGCATCCAGATCGAGAACCAGGTGTCGGATGCCAAACAGTGCGGCCACCAGGATGGCAAGGTCACCGTTCCGCGGGAAGACTTTATCGAGAAGCTGCGCGCCTGCCGCCTCGCCTTCGAGGAACTCGGCGTGGATGATGGCGTCATCGTGGCCCGCACGGACAGCCTCGGCGCTGGGCTGACGCAGAAGGTGCCGGTTTCCCAGCATGCCGGCGACCTTGCTTCGGAATACACCAAATGGCTCGAAGTTGAAGAGATCACGCCTGCCAACCCGTTGAAAGAAGGCGACCTCGCTCTGCAGCAGGGCGGCCGCCTCGTGAAGCCGGTGCGCCTGCCCAACGGCCTCTTCAAGTTCCGTGAAAACACCGGCGCAGACCGCGTTGTGGAAGACTGTATCGCCAACCTCACCCTTGGCGGCGCAGACCTTCTCTGGATCGAGACCGATACGCCGGATGTGGACGTGATCGCTGGCCTCGTGAACCGCGTGAAAGCCGCTGTTCCCGATGCGAAGCTCACCTACAACAATTCACCGTCGTTCAACTGGACGCTCAACCTGCGCAAACAGGTCCGCAAGGCATGGGCCGCTGAAGGAAAGATTGCCGAGGGCGAATATCCGGAAGCGGAGCTCATGTCGGCCAAGTATGACGACACCCCGTTGGGCAAGGAAGCCGATGAGCGCCTGAAGCGCTTCCAGTATGACATCTCCGAACGTGCCGGCGTGTTCCACAACCTGATCACGCTGCCCACCTTCCACATGACGGCCTTCGCCACCGACCAGCTTTCGCGCGGTTATTTCGGCGAAGACAAGATGGCCGCCTATGTGAAGACCATCCAGCGCCAGGAAATCCGCAACAACGTCTCGGCTGTGAAACACCAGCACGAAGTCGGCTCGGACCTTGGCGATACGTTCAAGGAAATGGTTGCCGGTGAACGCGCCCTGAAAGCCAGCGGCGAGCACAACACCATGAACCAGTTCGAGAACGTCTGACACCTTTCCTGCTGCGTAGGGAAAACTCCGGCCCCATCTGCCTCCGGGCAGATGGGGTTATTTTTATCTGGGCTTCATCGACATCACGACGACTGGCTCGTCGCCCGTGACCATGTAGCGAAGCAGCAACGTGCTTGCTGAAGGCGGGGGCGCGAGAGCTTCCGCGCGACAGATATAGTCGTAGCCGGACCTGGTACTGACAGTCACTTCGCCAAGAGTGTGCGCCGGATTTAGGATGATGTTCCTGAAAGCAGCGCGACAGCTCTCTCTCACAGCATCATCTTCCATCAGGGTCTCGTCCGGACCTGGCGCTTCCATGGGGACGCGCATGACCTGGCCGTCCGCTTCTTTCAGGGGCTGAGCCCATGTTGCGCTGCCCCCTTCCTGTGCCGTTGCAACAATCGGGCAGACGGCCAGCGCAGCGGTGAGGAGTACAAAGCGCATCCTTTTCGTCTCCCATGCCTGCAGACCGGGAGACCCTACCATCATCTACCAGGACGGGAAACCCGGGCGCCTGAAAGTGACCGTCTGATCCTGCTCAGGGATGAAGCTCACCCACCGCAAATGTCACCGCTGTCGAATAGGACCGCACATCCGTCTCGGCGCCTTCCGGAGCGGGGGCGATGTGGCGGACGAGAAGGGCATAGACCCCCGGCGCCAGGTCTTCCAGCCGGATCTCGCCACCGGGCGAGACGATCAGGGGCGCCCCGTCATGAGCGCCGGCAAGGAAAGCATAAGCCGGGATCAGGAACGCCTCGCGGGCGGCGAGCGGCGCGCCGCCGAAGGTGACCCGGAATGTCCGGAATTGTCCGATGCTGTCCGCGACCTGTCCGGGCGTGACTGCCAGTTGACCGGCAGGGGATGTATCCGCGGCCGTATTCGTTCCCCCACAGTTGAGATAAGCCTCTGAAACCGTAGCCGTCTGCGATGTCAGGATCTGCGCGCCCGCCGGCAGGCGTGCCGGGTCCATATCTTCCCCACCAAGGCGAAGATATTCCCCATTCACAAGGGCAACTTTTCCTTTGCGGCCAAGGCGTTCACCGCTCGTTATACGGTACGTACCCGGCATATCCAGCGAGGCTTCCAGCCGCGTCATCGCATGGTCGGCTGTTACCTTATCGAGCGGAATGGCCTGCCCCTGCGGCCCCACCAGCTGAAACTCCGCCGAAAGCACAATCTCCGGGGACGGAAAGTAGTCACTGAAGGTCGCAATCGCCCCAAAGCCACTGCAGCTCTTGTAGGCAAAGGAATCGGGCAGCACGAACCCCACATGGGCCGAAGCGGGCAGGGCAGCGGCCAGCGCAGCAGCGCCCGCAAGAAAGGGCTTTGCAAACCGCATCATTTCTCCCCCGCTTTCGGGGTGGCGGCGACGCGCTCAGCCAGCGGCGCCAGATCGAAGGTCACGAATTCCCGCACGAGTGCCCGGCCCTTTGGTCCGGCTTCCGCCAGTGGAATTTTCCCCTCAGCCACTTCGCTCGCCAGTTCCAGAAGCGGAACATAGAGCGCTTCGCTCTCACCCTGGATTGTCAGACCGAACCGGTTGTTTTCATTTCCAATCCTGACCCACTCATCGCGGATTTCGGTCCAGAAATCGGCCGTGCCCGCCCAATAATCCAGAGCTACCTCAACCGCGAGATCGCTGTCGCGCTCATAGGTGTTCACGCCGACTTCTCGCGCCAGCAGCGCGGGCGTGCCCGAAGATAGCACCACCTTGTCATTGTCCTGCTCATGCACCCAGCCAAGCGGCGTGATGACATGCCGGTTCACGGCATTGATCGTGTGATAGTCGTTGCGGGTCGTCATGTCCCGGCGGGGCAGCGGGCGCCATTCATGCGGTGGGGCCCAGGTCGGCGCGCCAAGGTCATAGGTCCAGGCCGCCACAGCGCTGTAACGCGGCGCATCGTCCACCTGATACACCGTTTGCGACCATTTTCCCTTTCGCTGTGCGAGTGGAATATCCTGCCATTCCCAAGCATTGCCGCCAATGAAGCTCAGGATACGGTCGGGTTCATACTGCCAGTCCTGCCGCCAGTGCTTGATCGGGAAGGTCACGTCCCCGTGGGTAGCCACCAGGATATGCTGCAGGCTGATGAAATCGCCCCGGTCCTCGATCACGCGAACCACTTCCTCCGCCCCGGAAATCTTGGGCGGTGTTACAACATAGTTTTCGTTGAAGGAAACCGTCTCGATGAAATCGAATGACACCTTGTAATCGCCCGCCATGGCGAGAATCGACGCGCGGTCCCGCTCGAATTTCGCCGGATCAACCACCTCGCCAGTGGCGGCAGCGGTGAAACTTGCAGGCGTGGTCTGGGCCGGGGACGCTGCGCAGGCGGTCAGGGAAAGCGCGATCGCAGCGGCACTGAAAAGCAGGAATGAGCGGGATCTGGATGGCATGGAGGCCTCCTCCTGAGGAGTTCGGGTGGCGAATCTGTTCCCTTCTGCATAATGCGAATGAGAATTACTTGCAATCCTTCGGAAGCTTTGCGAAAAGAAATATTGAGAATCATTCGCAACATCCCAAGGTGCCTCCATGTTCCCCAATGTCCTCCCCGCCCGTTCTTGGCGCAGCCGCCGCCCGTGCCTGCTGCTGTCTGCGGCCGCGTTCGCTTTCGCTGCCCTCCCGGCGCTGGCCGAGGAGGCACCCGAAGAGGCCGAACAGCGGGAAGAGACCGTCACGGTCTATGGCACGTCCAACCCCTTGCCGGTGTTTGATTATCCAGGGCAGGTGACCGTCATTTCGCGCGACACGCTGGAGTTGATCCAGCCGAGCGCCATGTCGGACCTGCTGCGCGATGTGCCCGGCCTTCAGTTCAGCGGCGGCCCGCGCCGCACAGGCGAGACGCCCAGCATCCGCGGCCTTGGGCGCGAGAATGTCCTGGTCCTGCTCGACGGCGCCCGCCAGTCTTTCAGTTCCGCCCATGATGGCAGCTTCTTCCTCGATCCCGAACTCGTGCGCACGGCCGAAGTGGTGCGCGGCCCGGCCTCGGCGCTTTACGGTTCGGGCGCGGTTGGCGGCGTGCTCGCCTTCGAGACGGTCAATGCGGCAGACCTGCTGCGCGAGGGCGAAAGCTTCGGCGGCCGGCTGCGCACGGCCTATCAGAGCGTCAATGAGGAATGGCTCGGCTCGGCCACCGTCTATGGCAGGTCGGGCAAACTGGACGCGCTCGCCAGTCTCGGCTTCCGCCGGTCCGGGGATATTGCGCTCGGGTCGGGCATTGATCTTCCATCGGATGACGAAATTACCACGGGAATCATCAAGCTTGGTTATCAGTTCACTGATGCCTTGTCCGGGGAAATTGCCTGGCAGAAATTCAGCAATAATGCCGTCGAGCCGAATAATGGCCAGGGAACGCTGGGGACGGGCGACGCCACGCTTGACCGGGATGTCGACAAGGACATCAGCAGTGAGCTGTGGCGCGGCGCGGTACGGTATAATCCGTCATCGGACCTGATTGACGCAAAGCTCACCGTCTACCAGTCCACCACCGGTGTGGATGAGTTTGACGCCACCGTTCCGCGCACGACCCTGCGGGAAATCGAGACGACGGGCGTCAGCCTGCGCAATGCCTCCCGCTTCCTGCTGGGGCCGGTCGAGACCACGCTGACGGTTGGCGGCGACTGGTATGAGGACAGCCAGACCGGTACGGATTCGACAGCCACCGGCGGCATCCGCGGCGGCGTGCCTAACGGCAGCGCTGAGTTTGCAGGTATCTTTGTTCAGGCCGAAGCCGCGGTTGAGCGCCCGTTCGGCTTGCCGGGGCGCCTGATCGTCATTCCCGGCATCCGGCACGACTCGTTTGAAAGTTCGTCCGATCTCAGCCCCGACAAGGCTTCGGATGACAAACTGTCGCCGCGTCTGGGGGCGAGCTATGCGCCGGTCGAATGGCTGCGTCTTTATGCGTCGTATACGGAGGGTTTTCGCGCGCCGTCCATCAACGAACTTTATCTCGATGGCGTCCACTTTTCGGTGCCCCACCCGACACTGTTCAATCCCGCGCTCGGGCGGTTTGTCTTCGTGAACAATAACTTCGTGCCAAATGCGGATCTGAAGCCGGAATCGAGCGAGACGGTGGAAGTGGGGTTCGGTCTCGATTTCCGGAATGTGCTCACCCGGGAAGACCGCTTCCAGGGAAAGATTTCTTATTTCGAGAGCGATGTCTCTGACCTCATCAACCTGACGGTCGATTTTTCCTATGATCCCACCTGCTTTGTTGGGCCTTCCTTCTTTCCGTGTACGGCGGGCAGCACCAACTCCGCCAACATTGCCGGCGCCAGCCTGGAAGGTTGGGAGGCGGAGGCCTCCTATGATGCGCCGCTCTGGTTTGCCCGGGCAACGCTTTCAACAATTGAGGGCACCGATACCGCCACGGGCGAAGACCTCGGCACGCTGACGCCCGACCGCCTGACACTCGATACCGGCATCAAACTGACCAGCTGGAATACCCGCATTGGCACGCGCATTCAGGTGGCGGACGAGTTCGAGCGCCGCGCGCTTTCCGGTGGCAGCCTGATGGTGGCCGAGCGACGGGCGGGCTATGTGGTCCTGGACCTTTATGGTTCCTGGCGGCCGCAATTTGCGCCCAACCTGCGTATCGATGCCGGTATCGATAATATTTTCGACCATGACTACGACCGCGTCTTTGAAGGCGTGTCAGAGCCTGGCCGGAACTTCAAGATCGTTTTGTCCTGGCAGTTTGGTTAGTAAAAGGAGTGTCCCATGATCTGCATGCCCATTGATGACAGCCAGATGCTATGCTGGTTGCGGTCGCAGCTGAAAGTGCTTTCAGCCTGGCGCGAGGAACTTGTCTGCCGCAACGAGACCGATCTTGAGGCGGTCTCACGGCTGGAACAGCATCATCAATGGCTGCATGCCGAGCTTGAACGGCTCGATCCCGGCATGCGCCATCACGGCTGACGGTCAGATATCCAGCACTACGACGCGGTCCAGAAGGGCCTCGATTGCGTCATTGGATGTTTTGCTGTGAACCATCATCTGGCGGAACTCATCAGGGATGAACCCGCCTTCGATGATCCGTTCAAGGAGTTCAAAGAAGGGCGACCAGAAACCGTCCTCATCCAGAAAGGCCATGGGCTTGGCGTGCAGACCAAGGCGCGCCCAGGAGAGGATTTCCACCGCCTCTTCCAGCGTGCCAATGCCGCCGGGCAGCACGATGAAGGCCTCGGACTCGTCAAACATCATCTGCTTGCGGGTGTGCATGTCGTCGACGATGCGGTGTTCGACATCCTTGTAGATGCGTTCTTTCTGCAGGAGGAAGCGGGGCATGATGCCCAGCACATCGCCGGAAGCCTCATGCGCGGCGCGGGCGCAGGCGCCCATCAGGCCAACGCCGCCGCCGCCGTAGACGAGGCGGATACCCCGCCGGGCGAGTTCCCGGCCAAGCTCTTCGGCCAGCCGGATATAGCGCGGGTCCACCGCGTCTGAGGCGCCGCAATAGACGCAGATCGAGCGAATTTTTGTCATTTTATCAGTCTCTCGGCTCATTCTTTCCCCTAAGTGATAGGAGGCCTTGAGCCGCTTCGCCAGCCGCTTTCTCACGCGATGGGGCCGTGCCTGCCAATTGGCAGGCGTATCACGCTGTGACCAAAATGCCACACCTTGGATGCGGAGGCATCCCGTGAGGCGATCCAATCTGAGACCCAGCACGTAGCGCCTTCTGGGGAGGGAACCGAGGTCTGTTGCCAAGGCGGCAGTCCCGCATCCGAAAGGCAGTAATATGAAGAAACTCGTTTTGTGCGCGGCAGTCGCCGTTTTTGGCGTGCCTGCAGCATATGCCCAGTCGCATGACTGGAGCGGCTGGTATGGCGGCATCAATGCGGGGGAGGGGCGTGAGGCTGATTTTGATCTAAGCGCTGTTCTGGAGGTCGATCCGGCCACCAGTTTCTTCCCGGCGCCCTTGGCAGGCGGTACTTTCCCAACCAATCGCAGTTTCAGCGGTGATGGCTTCGTTGGGGGCGTCCAATGGGGCTACAACGTCCAGAATGGTGGTCTGGTGCTGGGGGGTGAACTGGATCTGCAAACGTCAGACATCAGCTCCACGATTTCCATTCCGAACGCGCCGGGCGGAGCGGCCAACAATCCCGATGGCTTCACAGACCTGAAATTTGGCGTCGATTACTTCACGACCGCCCGCACACGCGCGGGCTATGCGTTTGACCGCCTGCTGGTCTACGGCACAGGCGGTATCGCCTATGGAAAGGTCGAGTTCGACCGGAACTACCGCGTGGCTGGTGGTGAAATCCGCGATAGCGCTAGCTCCAATCGAACCGGCTGGATCTATGGCGCCGGGGCAGAGTTTGCCATGACGGACCGGATTTCGGTGCGCGGTGAATACTCCCGGGTAGATCTTGGCAGCGGCAGTTTCGATACGTCCTATTCGGACGGCACGATTGGCCGGGCCAGCATCGATACCGAGTTTGATGTGCTGCGCGCAGGCGTGAATTTCCACTTCTGAGCCGTCCTGTTCCGGCGATCCGTGCCCCGGCTGGCGACAGCTGGGGCATTCCTTTGGCCGTTACACGCAAGGCCGGGTTTCACTTCGCCCCAAACAGCGCCATATGGCAGGCATGAGCCCGCCAAATGCTGCCGTTCCGGCGCCCGAAAACCATGACCGTATCGACAGCGCTGATGGCGGGCTGTGGAAATCCATTTTACGCATTCTGACCCTGCTGGGCCGGCCGGAACTCGCCAAATGGCGGCCGGTGATGGCACTGGCGGTAATCATCACACTTGCCGCTTCGGTGCTCGAGGTCGTCTCGCCGCTGGTAATGGGCCATGCGATCAACCAGGCCGTGCCGGAGGGGGGCGTGGCGGCGAACTTTGCAACGGCGGCCCTGTGGCTGACCTATGGACTGGCCCTGCGCTTTGCCGCCGCCGCCCTGCCACAGGTGCGGGACTGGCTGTTCTCCCCGGTGAGCCAGGACGCCCAAAGGGTGGCGAGTGTGGATGCGTTCGGCCATTCTCTCGCGCTGTCGCTGGGCTTTCACCAGACCCGGCGCACCGGGGCGCTGAACCGCATCATCGAACGGGGCGCCAGCGCCATCGACTATCTGATCCGCTTTCTGGCGTTCAACATTGGGCCGACGCTGGTGCGGTTGGTGCTGGCTTCGGTGGCCCTTGGCATTGCCTATGACATCCGCCTGTCGCTGATCGCGGTGGCGACGATAGCGCTTTACGTTGTCAGCACGGTGATCATCACTGAGTGGCGCGTGCGCCAGCGCCGGAAGATGAATGAGGCGGATACGCATTTCCGTGCCACGGCGATCGACATCCTCACAAATTTCGAAACCGTGAAATCCTTCGCTGCCGAAACCCGCGAAACCCGCCGGTTTGACGAGGCGATGGCCAATTACAACAAGCATTATGTGGACACCAACCGCAGCATGTATGTGCTGAACACGGTGCAGGCGCTGGTGATGAACCTGGGCCTCTTGGCGGTGATGGTGCTCTCAGCCTGGAACGTCATTCAGGGCACGATGCAGATTGGCGACCTGACGGCGGTGATGCTGATGCTGCTGTCGCTCTATGCGCCGCTGAACATTCTTGGCTGGGCCTGGCGGGAGATCAAGCAGGGCGCGGTGGATCTGGAGAAGCTGCACGGCCTGATGGGTATGGTGCCGGAAGTGCAGGACGCCCCCGATGCTAAGGCGCTGTCGGCGCCGAAGGGCCATGTGACCTTCGAGAATGTGGCCTTCAGCCATGAAGGCCGGGCGGTGGGCGTTTCGGGCGTGAGCTTTGACGTGGCGCCGGGGAAAAAGGTGGCCTTTGTCGGCACCTCCGGCGCGGGCAAATCCACTCTGCTGAAACTCTTGTTCCGCTTCTATGATGTGGATGCGGGCGCGGTGAAGGTGGACGGGCAGGATGTGCGCGGGCTGACGCAGGAATCGCTGCGGGCGGCGCTGGGCCTCGTGCCGCAGGATGTGGTGCTGTTCAACGACACGCTGCGCGCCAACATCGCCTATGCGCGCCCGGATGCGACCGAAGCGGAGCTGCGTGAGGCGGCCCGCCGCGCGCAGCTTCTGACCTTCATCGAAAGCCTTCCCGATGGCTGGAACACGCGCGTGGGCGAGCGGGGGCTGAAGCTGTCGGGCGGGGAAAAACAGCGCGTGGGCATTGCCCGCGTGATTCTGGCGAACCCAGCCATCCTGGTGCTGGACGAGGCGACGAGCGCCCTCGACAGCGCGACGGAAGCGGCCGTTCAGGAGGCTCTGGAAGAGGCTTCGGCGGGCCGCACGACGCTGGTGGTGGCCCATCGCCTATCCACCGTGATCTCGGCCGATGAGATACTCGTTCTGGAGGCGGGCCGCATTGTGGAGCGCGGAACGCATGAGGGGCTGCTGGCAAAAGGCGGCAAATATGCTGATATGTGGCATCGTCAGGCGCACCGCGCCGAACCCGCTGAACTTCTCAGCGAAAACAGACCTGTAGAGGAGGCGAGCCGATGAGCGATGATTTCGAGCGCCAGTCGCTGCCCTGGATGAAGACCGTGTTTGACTGGGAGTCCGTGGCCGCTGCGGCCGGGGCATTTCTGGCGGCCTTGCTGCTGGGCTGGATCTGGGCGCCGCTGTTCTGGGTGGGCTTTGCCGCGATGGTGATCGCGCTGGCCGCCGGGCGCTGGGCCAAGCGCACGCCGCCGGACCTCGCCTATGGGGTGGTGGCGCCGTGCGACGGGGTGGTGGTTTCGGTCGGCTATGGCGACGCGCCCGCTGCCCTGCGCCTGAAGGGCGAGAGCCTCATTCGGGTGCGGATTGCTTCTTCGCCGGTCTCTACCAACAAGCTCTATGCGCCGATGGCCGGGGGCGTGGAGATCGTGTCCCTGCAGCAGGGCGAGCCAGGCCAGCCGATTTCGCCCAAGCCCGACCAGGAAGGGCTGACGCGGGCCTATGTGACCTTTGAGAGCCAGGGCGAGCAGGCGGGCATCGTGCTGACGACCGGCGGGCTGGGCCCCCGGATCGAGTTGGCGGTGGACCATGGGGATGTGGTGCGCTTGGGGCGCAGTTTCGGCACGCGGCGGCTGGGCGGCTGGTGTGATGTGTATCTGCCCGCCGACATCCGCACGCATGTTTGGGCCGGGCAGACGCTGACGGGCGGGGAGACTGTGATTGCGCATTTCCGCTCTTCGGTGTCGGAAGATTATGAAGATGCAGAAGCGGCCTTCTCGGGCGCCGCGACGCCGGCCCCGCAAGCCCAGCGGGAGATGGTGGCAGCCGCAGCGGTGGCAGCGGCAGGCGGGGTGAGCACGCCTGCCGAAGCGGCCGAGGATGAGGCTGATGCCGTTCTCGGCGAGTTCTATGAGGATGATTATCCCGAGCCTGATGAAGTATTAGCACCGGAAGACCCGGCGGCGATCTTTGCGCGTCTGAGGGAAGCGGCCCGAAAACACGGCGAAGGCGACTGAAACCTGAAAAACCCCTCCGGCGACGGAGGGGTTTTTGTTTGCGGCAGCGCGTGGGCGGCGTTGGAGCTTTTCCGGAAACCTCCAAAAAACTCCAACGGCGCTCCAAGGACAAATCCCGACAGGTTCAGCTGGCCATGTGCGGATAAAGGTGAGAGACGGGGGCGACGAAGGTTTCCTTGATGGTGCGGGGGGAGGACCAGCGCAGGAGGTTGAAGGGGCTGCCGGCCTTGTCGTTGGTGCCGCTGCGGCGGCCACCGCCGAAGGGTTGGCGGCCAACAACGGCGCCGGTGGGTTTGTCATTGATGTAGAAATTCCCAGCCGCGTCGCGCAGGGCGAGGGAGAGCTGGTCGATGACGGCCTGGTCCTGCGCAAAGATGGCGCCGGTGAGGGCGTAAGGGGTGGACTGGTCCACCAGGGCGAGGGTTTCAGCGAGCTTGCCATCGGGATAGGCATAGAGGCCGAGGACGGGGCCGAAGATTTCATCCGTCATCAGGCGGGACCTGGGATCATCGCAGGCGATGACCGTGGGCGGGATGAACCAGCCTTGATTGTCTGACGGGGAGTCGCCGGCAAGCTTGCGATGGCCGGGCGCGGTAGCGGCATAGTCGAGGAAGCCGGAGATCTGCTGATAGGCGCGCTGGTCGATCACGGCACCCATGAAATTCCGGAAGTCTGAAACGTCACCCATGGTTAGGCTGCTGACGGTATCGGCAAGGCGTTCGGTGACCGGTTTCCAGAGGCTGAGTGGGATATAGGCGCGGCTGGCGGCGGAGCATTTCTGACCCTGATAATCGAACGCGCCGCGCACCAGGGCGGTGACGAGCGCATCGACATTGGCAGAGGCATGGGCGAAGACGAAATCCTTGCCGCCGGTTTCCCCTACAAGGCGGGGATAGGAACGGTAGTTGGAGACGTTCGCGCCAGTGGCGCGCCAGATACGGTCGAAGGCGGCGGTGGAGCCGGTGAAATGCACGCCGGCGAGATGCGGGCTGGCAAGTACGGCCTCGCCAATGGGGGCGGGATTTTCCGCCGGGAGCATGTTGATGACACCGGGCGGGAGGCCGGCCGCCTCGAACAGATCCATCAGGAACGCCGCCGAATATACGGCGCGTTCGGACGGTTTCCAGACGACCGTGTTGCCCATCAGCGCTGGGGCGAGTGAGAGGTTACCGGCGATGGCGGTGAAGTTGAACGGGGAGGCGGCGAAGATGAAACCATCGAGCGGGCGATGGTCCAGCCGGTTCAGCTCTGCCGCAGAGGAAAGCGGTTGCATCGCCTCGATCTCTTCGGAGAATGCCACGTTAAAGCGGAGAAAATCGATCAGCTCGCAGGAGGCATCGATCTCCGCCTGATAGGCGGTCTTGCTCTGCTGCAGCATGGTGGCGGCAAGGAGGCGGGCATTGAAGGGACCGTCGAGCAGCTCTGCCGCGCGCAGGAAGACGTTCCGGCGCGAGGCGGCGGGCATGCGCGCCCAATCGTGCCGCGCGGCCATCGCCGCGTTAATGGCGGCCTCTGCCTCGGGCGCACCCGCCGAAGCATAGCTGCCGAGGCTGCGGGCATGAGCATGCGGCTCGCGCATCTCTGTGGCGGTGCCGGTGTCGACCTTGCGGCCGTTGATGACGGGGAGGACGCGGCGCGGATTGGCGCGCTGCAGATCAATCTCGGCCATGAGGCTCGCGCGCTCGGGCGTGCCGGGGGCGAAGCTGCGGACGGGCTGGTTCTGGGGAAGGGTCATGATGGCTGCCTCGACTTTATTGGCGAAACTAGCAGCGGGGCAGGCGGAGTGCCCTCCGGGTAGGGACGTTTCGTTGCGCGATCGGGCCAGATTTGCCTGCGGCGTCAAGGCATCTTCATCCAAGCCTGGAGCGGGTGGCCTTCCAGGGCGGCGTGTATTTCGGCGCGTGAGGTTTCGGACTCGTCCTGGCCGGTCTTGAAGCGGGGTTGGAGCGAATCAATCTGCATACGGAATCCGATGATGCCCTGCAGCAGGCTGTCGAAGCGGGGGCCGATTTCGGCGGCGGTCCAGCCCGAGCCGTTGTGGGTTTCCATATGCGTGACAAGGGCATGGATCGCAGGCTCAGTGAAGGCGTCGTCGAGCGTGATGGCGCCGGTGACCTTGAGGGAGACGAAATTCCAGGTGGGCGCCCAGCCGGGCTTGGAAATCCAGCCAGGCGGGACATAGGCATGGGGGCCGAGAAAGAGGCAGGTGGCTTTGGGATTCTCCCATAGCCGGGGAATCAGTGGAGCAGAGCGCGGCAGGTGGCCCAGGAGGGATAGGGGCGTGCCTGCCGCATCTGTCTCCATCAGGAGCGGCATCAGGATAGCGTCAGCTGGGGCAGCGGTGGGTACGACCCAGGCGAGCGGATTTTCCGCTGCAAAGCGGAGGATGTCCGCCTGCGGAACGGATGAAAATTGCGCGCTCATGCGTTGAGGATTCCGGCCAGCCAATCCGACGCATCCTGAAGGGCGCGGCCGGCGCAGGCGGAGATGCTGACCGCTTCGAGGAAGCTGTGTGTGGCGCCTTTGTAGACCATGGCGGAGACCTCGACACCCGCCGCCTCGAGGCGGGCGGCAAGTTCCGTATTCTGGTCGGTGAGGATGTCGCATTCGGCTATGCAGAGATGCACGGGCGGAAGGCCGGCCAGGTCTGCCAGAAGCGGGCGGGCATAGGGATCATCCGTAGATGGCTTGCCGAGATAGCTGACCCAGAAATCCCGCATCTCGTCTGTGGTGAGCATGTAATGGTCACCATCATAGCGTTTGTAGGAGGGGCGCGGATCGGTATCGAGGGCGGCATAGTTGAGGAGCAGGGCGTCGGGCAGGGGCTCTCCCCGGTCGCGCAGGCGCAGGGCGGTGGCGAGGGAGAGGTTGCCGCCGGCGGAGTCCCCGCCCAGTGCGATACGGCCGGTGGATAGCCCGTACGCGGCGCCGTCGACGCGCAGCCAGGACAGACAGGCTTCCGCATCTTCCAGCGCGCGCGGGAAACGGTGTTCCGGAGACAGAGCATAGTCCAGCCCGACAACGGCGCAGCCGGTGCGGTCTGCATATTCGCGCATCAGCCGGTCATGCGTGTCGATGCTGAACACGGTCCAGCCACCGCCATGCAGATAGATCAGCGTGCCCTTGCCGGCGCCCGATTGCGGGATGTGGATGCGGGCGCGCACGCCATCTGACCCGAACTGGACCATCCGGGTTTCGGCCATATCCGGGCCGCCGCGGGCCCAGGGCGCGCGCACCTGCTCGCAGATTTCACGGCGGCGGGTGATCGTGGTGGGCGGGGCCACGGCGGCGAGCGCGGCAAAATCTGCCCCGGTGCGCTGTATGAAGCGGCGCACGTCCGGATCAACATCATCCGTGCGGGACAGGGGCGAAACGCTCATGGGGGATACTCTTCTATGTTAGGTGGGCGTGGGGGCGGACAGGCCGGGCGGCGCGGATCAGGCGCTGGTGGCGGCGGCGTGGGCTTTGCGTTTGGCGGCGATGCGAGGGCCGCGCTTCTTCAGCCACACCCAGATGCCGGTGAAGCATTGCTCTGCCGTGGCGAGTCCCAGGATGAAGACGAAGAACACCGCAAGGCCGCCGCCGATTTCGCCGGAATGGAGCGGATAGACGGCGCGGATCATCACCAGGCCTGCGCTGTCCGTGTAGGGATTGACTTCGTGGATCCAGTCGCCGGTGGCTGCGTCGAAATAGTAGTAGATGGGGCCGAGATATTTGTAGTTGAGGTCACCGGTGTCGCTGAAGGTGGTGCCGTAGAGGTTCCAGTTCTGGTAATAGAGCATGGTGGCCGGCTTCCAGGCGATGCCTTCGGCGGCGGCCTGCGCCTGCGACAGGGCGAGCGCGTCGGCATAGCTCATTGCTGGCGTTGTGCCGTCTGGATACGGCGCATCGAGATGGAAGAGGGACTTTTCCAGTGGCGCTACCGTGGTGGCGAACGGGTCCCAGAATTCATCGAAGAAGTTCAGCGTGACGGAAGTGAACGCCAGGATGAAAAGGAAAGGGAAGAGCCACAGCGCGCTGGCGCGGTGAATGTCCAGCATCTGGCGGGCGAACGAGCGTTTCGGGCTGTAGACCCAGCTTGGCCACCAATTTTTGAAGAAGGGGCCCTTCCTCGGAAAAGTGAGGTAGAGGCCGACGCCGGAACTGATGAGCCATCCGAGCGCGACGAAACCCATGAAAATGCGGCCGGCATCGCCTGCCAGAAGATTATAATGCAACTCCAGGATCAGCGGGATGAGCTGGCGGTTGTTCAGCCCCGGATCGGTGCTGCGCATACCGGCAGCTTCGCCGGTGGCCGGATTGAGGAAGACCTCGTCATAATCAAGCGCGGCTTCACGAGGTTTGGGCGCCACCGTGATGAGGATATTTTCCGTTTCATCTGCACTCAGAGGAAAACCGGTGACCTGGATACCCGGGTTGGCCGCTTCATAAAGGGCGACCGCCTCGATGGGCGGCAGACGGTCTGCGGCGCTGCCATCATAGGTGAACAGATCGCCGTTCGCCCACCGGTCCAAGGTGGAGCGGGCGGTGAGGATGCTGCCGGTGAGGGCGGCAATGAACAGGAAGAGGGCTGTGATGATGCCAAACCAGCGGTGGAGCACCAGCCATGTATTCTTGGTTGCCGCTTCGGCCATCGGCCCGCCCTCCTGCACTTCTTCAACCGGGACGATAGGAGGGGTGGTTGGAAACAGCCATAATGCGCCGGGTCGAAAAATACCTCAATCGGGTCCGCAGGGCCAAGGGGAAGGCCGCCTCACACAGATTGGCCAATTAGGGACAACTCCAGACCCGAAGCCGAAATACAGGATTTTGGCGCAATGCTATCGATGGCACCAGTTCGCATTGGGCGAATAAAGACGCAGCAGGGGTGCAAGTCATGATGCAAGGACATCGACAGATGGGACATCGAAAATATTTCAGGGCAACGCTTCTCGGCGCGGCCGCAGGGCTTGTGATGCTGGCGCCGTCTGCCATCGCGCAGGAAGGCGGAGAGGACGCTGCCAGCGTTCAGGAAACCATCATCGTGATCGCGCCAGAGTACGTGCCTCAGGATGGCGCCACGGCCAACAAATCCAACATTCCACTGATCCAGACGCCGCAATCGGTGTCGATCGTCACGCGCGACCAGATCGACCTTCTGAACTTCATCGATGCCCAGCAGGCTGTGCGCTACACCGCCGGCGCGTTTGGCGAGAATTACGGCCCGGATCTGCGCTTTGACTTCATCTCGGCGCGTGGTTTCCGCCCGCGGGAATATATCGATGGACTGGCTGTTCCGGCGACGACGACGATTTCCAGCGTTGGCCTCGACCTTTATGCCTTCCAGACCTTCTCGCTACTCAAGGGGCCGGCCTCGGCGCTTTATGGTAACTCCCCGCCGGGCGGCCTTTACAACCTGTCGCTGCGCCGCCCATCGGATGAGTTTGGCGGTGAGCTGGCCATCAAGTATGGCACGCAGGACTACAAGCAGGTGGCCGGTACTGTGGCCGGGCCGCTGGGCGAAAGCTTCAGCTATAGCCTGACGGGCCTTTACCGCGACCGCGAGACCTTTCGTGATCTCGTCAGCTCCGACCGGAGCCTGATCTCGCCGGCGCTGACCTGGAATATCGCGCCGTCCACGGATCTTACGCTGCTGGGCTATTTCCAGTCTGACGCGGTGAACGGCGACACCAATGGCTATCTGCCGGTGGCTGGCACGCTGGAGCCGAACCCGAACGGAAAGATTGGCCCGAAGACCAATCTCGGCAACCCGAACAACCGGTATGACCGCGATCAGTGGGGCATCGGGTATGAGCTGGTCCATGCCTTCAATGAAAATGTGAAGTTTGTCTCCAATACCCGCGTCAGCCGGTATGCCGAGCGGTCTTCGACGCTGTTCTATGGCGGCGGCGGGTTCATCAACACGACAAACCCGAGCGATCCCAGCTATTACCGCACCATTCAGCAGTATAACTATGCGTACAAGGAAGATGTTGACGGGTTTACCACCGATAACCGGCTGGATATCGACTTCACTACCGGCGCGCTGACGCATGACCTGATTGCGGGCTATGATTATCGCAAGGCGGAGGATGAAGCTGGCTTCGGATTTGTGTTTGCCGGCACGATTGATGCGTTCAACCCGACCTACCCGCCGCAGGCGAGCTACAAGCCGGGCTATCCGACCCCGTACAACGACCAGACGCTGAAGCATTCCGGCCTCTATGTTCAGGATCATATCGGCTACGGCAATCTCTACGTCACGCTGAGCGGGCGGTACGACGATGTGAAGGTGAAGAACCATCTCACGGGCTTTGACCTCAGCGAAGACGCCTTCACCTATCGGGTGGGTGCGAACTATATCTTCGACAGCGGCCTTGCGCCTTATGTGAGCTATGCGACCTCGTTTGAGCCGGTGCTGGGGTCGGATGTCGACACGGGCGAGACCTTCAAGCCGAGCGAGGGTGAACAGGTGGAAGCAGGCATCAAGTATGATGCGCGCGGCCTGCCGGACGGCGTGGACCTGCTGCTGACGGCGGCTGTCTATCAGATCAACCAGAACAACATCGTTTCGGCGGTTGGCTCGCCGACCCCGATTGCCAGCAAGCAGACGGGCGAAGTGGAGGTCAACGGTTTCGAGGTGGAACTCGTCAGCCGGATCAACGACCAGCTCTCGATCAACGCTTCCTACAGCCGGACGGACAGCGAAGTGCTGGCCAGCTCCACGCCGCAGGAAGTGGGCGCCGAACTGCCCGTAACGCCGAAGGACAAGGCCTCGCTGTTTGTCGACTGGACGTTCGTGCAAGGCCCGATGGCTGGCCTCGGTATCGGTGGGGGCGTGCGCTATACGAGCGAGAGCCAGGGTGGCCTGCCCGGCCCGTTTGCGCCCATCGTCTATACCGGCGAAGCCTCGACGCTGTTTGACGCGGTTATCCGCTACGACACCCAGAACTGGCGTTTTGCCATCAACGGGTCCAACATTTTCGATAAGGAATATGTTGCCCGCTGCGCTGGTGTTGCAAACTGCACCTATGGCGCGGGCCGGCAGGTGATTGCAACGGTGACGCGCAAGTTCTGATCCGTAAACTGAGTGAGCGCCGCATGAAGAAGTTCACGCCAGAGGGATGCCGGAGCGCCGCTTCGTTTCGTGCACGCCTAATGACGGCGGCGCTCATCCTCGGCCTGTCCTCCTGCGCGGGAACACCGGCGCAGGAGGCAGAGACCCCGCCCCAGGAGGCGCGATCTTACACAGCAGGCGTGACGGGCAAGCAGGATATGCCGCTCGCCCGGCCTGGACAGACGCTGCCGATGCGTGCCGCGCGGCAGATTTCGTTTGAAACTCATGAAGGCTCGCAATTGTCGCTGGATGTCTCGCCGCGTGGCGAGACGCTGGTGTTTGACATGCTGGGCGACATCTACACGCTGCCCATTGGCGGGGGGAAGGCAACGCGGCTTACCTCCGGCATGGCGATGGACTCGCAGCCGGTCTGGTCGCCCGATGGGCAGACGATCCTGTTTGTCAGTGACCGGTCCGGCGCGGAGAATCTCTGGCTGATGGACGCGCAGGGCGGTAATCTGCGTCAGATCAGTCTGTATGACGACAATCCGGCTTTTGTTTCTCCCGAATGGGCGCCGGACGGGCAGAGTCTGATCGTCACGCGCTTCTGGGCGGACCGGAATGCCTATGAGCTCTGGCGGTTCCGGCCAGTTGAGGGCGATATGGGCGAGGTGCTGCGGTCTACGCGGGCGGGCGATGGCTCGGAAGGGGCCGTCAGTTCGCTCGGCGCGCGGTTTACGCCTGATGGCCGGGCGATTTATCTTTCCTCGCTGTCTAAGGGCTATCCCGCGTTCAACGCGCTCGCGGCCTGGGGCATTGTGAAACTTGATCTGGACACGGGGCAGGAAACCGTTGTGCTGCCCGCCGGAAAGGCGGGGGAGAGCACCTTGCCGCGCTTCCGGCCGGCCATCTCTCCGGATGGCAAATATCTCGTTTTCGGAGACCGGCGCGAGGGCGTGTCGCAGCTCAAGATGATTCATCTGGAGACCGGCGCTGGGCAGGTGCTGGCCGAGACAGACCCGGACGCCATCCTGGCCGCGCTGACCAATGACGCGATTGCGCGCTATGATTTCTCGGCAGACGGACACTCCATCTTCCTCAACCGGCAGGGGCGCATTGATCGCATTCCGCTGGATGGCGGAAAAGCAGAAATAATTCCGTTTACGGCGGATATAGATCAGGCGCTGGGGCCGCTGGGGCGGCATCCGGCGCAGATCGAGACGGGCGAGGTGCGTGCGCGGCTGATCCAGTCTCCCGCGCTTTCGCCCGACGGCCGTTCGCTGGCATTCACGGCGCTGGGGCGGCTTTATGTGCAGACGCTGGACGGCGGCGCGCCGCGGGCTGTGCGGGCAGAAGGCGAGACCGGATTTCATCCCGCCTGGTCCGGGGATGGGGCGGCGCTGGCATTTGTGAGCTGGACGAAGGATGCGGGCGGGGCGGTGTGGATCGCGCCAGCGGATGGCAGCGGCGCGCGCCGGATCAGCTCCGAAGCGGGGTTTTATACGCATCCTGTTTTTACCCCGGACGGGACAGCGCTCATCGCAGTACGCTCGCCCGCAGAGGCGCGGCGGCGGACCTATATGGAATATGGCCAGTGGCGGGACGGCGAACTGGTTCTGATGCCGCTGGATGGGGCGCCCGTGCGTGTGCTGGCGACGGGACGGATGGGCGGAACGCCGCATTTTTCCGCGGGGGCAGGCGAGGTGTTGATCAATACTGGTGCGGGCGTAGAGGCGATATTGCTGGAAGATGGCGCGCGGCGTGGGGTGACGCAGGCCGTTGGGCCAGGCTGGTATTTCTCCGAAGGCCCGGCGCCGGCGGATGATCTGCGCGTGTCCCCCGATGGCGCCTGGGCGCTGGCGCAGATTGGCCAGCAGTTACATCTCTACAAGCTGGATGATGCAGGCGGGACGTTCGATCTTTCAAGGCCAGCCGGACCACATGTTCAGTTGACGGATATTGGCGCGGACTATTTTGGCTGGAGCGCAGACGGACAGGAGATCTACTGGGCGCTGGGGGCGACGCTGCGCCGGATCGCGCTGGCGGATGTGACTTTCGAGCTCGGCAGGGCGGAAGCGGCGGCGGGGCGCTTGGACATTTCCGTTACGGCCGCGCGCGATGAGCCCCGGGGGCGTGTGTTGCTGAAAGGCGGCCATGTCGTGACGATGGCAGACCGCGCCGCGCCGGAGGCCATGCTGGAGAATGCCGACATCCTGATCGAGGATGGCCGGATCGTGCAGATAGCGCCCGCCGGGGATATCCGCGCGGCGGCGGGGGATTCCATCGTGGATGTGGCGGGCGCCTATATCATCCCTGGACTGATCGATGCGCATTACCATGTGGCCGACATCCGCCGGGATGTTCTGGATTTCGATGTGTGGGGCCTGAAGACGAACCTTGCCTTCGGCATTACCACTGTGTTTGATCCTTCCTCCCTTTCCATCGACATGCTGACCTATCAGGATCTGGTCGAGACAGGGAATGTGTTGGGGCCGCGCCTCTACACGACCGGCCCGGCGATTTTTGATTTCAATGACTTCCGGAGCAAGGAAGAGGTTCTCTCCGTGCTTCGCCGCTACCGGGATTATTACCGCCTGTCGAACCTGAAGCAGTATCGCACCGGCAACCGGCGTGTGCGTCAATGGGTGGCCGAGGCGGCCAATGAGCTGGGCCTGTCGGCAACAACCGAGGGCGCACTGTCTTACCGGTTTGGTCTGACGGGCATTCTGGACGGATTCTCCGGTGTGGAACACGGTATCCCGGCCATCGATCAGTATAAGGATTTTGTGGGGCTTTATGCGCGCAGCGGGACAAGCAGCACGCTGACGTTGATGATCACGCATGGCGGCCTGCCGGCGGACCGGGTTTTCATGCAGCGAAATGACGCCCTTAACGACCCCAAATATGCTGATTTCGTGCCGGAATGGTTTCGTGAGATGCGCTTTGCCAATGCAGCGCCTGCGCCCTTCTGCGACTACACTTACGGGATGGTGGGCGCCAGCGCCCTGAAGGTTCACCGAGCCGGCGGCGTAGTGGGCCTGGGCGCGCATGGCGATATTCCGGGTCTGGGCACGCAATGGGAAATGCAGGCCTATGTCGAGAGCGGATGGACGCCCGGTGAGACGCTTTGGGCCGCCACCATGGGCAGCGCCCAGACGATTGCGCGGGAGGCCGCGCTGGGCAGCCTCGAGCCGGGAAAATTCGCGGATCTTGTGATCCTCAACACCAATCCGCTGGCGGACATAAAGAACACGCTCGACATCCGGTATGTGATGAAAAACGGGCGGCTCTATCTGCCAGGGACACTTGCTGAAGCCGAGGCGACAGCGAAGCACTGAGGCGGCCGCCACCGCCCCGGAAAATCTAGAGAAAAACGTCTACAGGAGGAACGTAAGTGACCCTTGCACGCACACTATTGTCTGCAACGACCCTGATGGCCGCAGGGCCATTGGCTGCGGAGGCTAGCGAGAAACGCATATTCATGGACATCGGCGCTGTTTCGGCGCTGCATGATCGCGGCGAACAGATCGGCCGCCAAACGCTCGAATTCGGCGCCGGTATCGAGATCGATGTTCAGGAAGCAACCGTCTACGGAGCTTTTTACCGCCTGCTGCCCGTGGGCGATCAGCGGGCGGCGTTTGAGGATGAGGCCGATTTTATCCTCGGCGTGGCCTGGGGCGGACACGGCTACAGCGCCGATGTTTCCGCCAACTGGCTGACCTATCCTGGGGAAGAGGCAGATTCGAGCCTCGAAGTGGTGGGCGCAGTTACGTTGGAGGCGCCGTTCGCGCCGACGCTGATCGGTTTTTATGATACGGATCTGAAGGATTGGGGGCTGGAGTTTGCCGCCGGGCCGGAATGGGCGCTGGGCGACTGGACGCTGTCGGCCATCGGCCGGGCGGGATTTGTGCAGCCGGGGGACGATTCGGCCCATCGCTCCTATGCCGGGATTGAACTGGCGGCGGCGCGGCCGGTTTCCGAATTTGTGGAGTTCGGTTTCTTCGCGCGGGCCGATACCGCCGATGAGGCGTCCTTCGCTCACCGTTTCGGGAATGGAGAGATGACATCCTTCCGCAATTCCGGGATCGCTGCGGGCATCAGCCTGGCGTTTATCCGCTAAAAGGGGCGCCTGCACGCCGGTGGCTCTGGCTGCCGGCGGGCGAGGGCGGTCCGACCATGCTTTAAGCAGGCGATGCCGCCTTTTTGGCCCGAGAAGTTTCATTAGGTCATATTTTTTCTTTTTTGGGCCACGCGGCCAGTCATCATCTTGTCACATCAGCGGACGGTGGCATCATTTGCGGGTGTTACGGCAGTCCCGAGAGGACAGGATGAAAAGCACCCATCAACTCGATCTCAGCCGCCGCCCGGTGGTTGCGCTGGCAGATGAATATCCTTCCGGCTTTGTCGATACTGCGCATTCGCATGAGCGCATCCAGCTGCTCTATGCCTGCTCGGGTGTCATGTCGGTGGTGACGGACAAGACGAGTTTCGTGATCCCGCCGCAGCGGGCGGTGTGGATTCCCAGCCAGGTGCAACATGAGGTTTCCTGCCGGGGGCCGGTATCGCTGCGGACGCTCTACATCGATCCGAGATATGAGCGGGATGATCCGGACTGTCATATCGTCGAGGTGGGCCAGTTGTTGCGGGCATTGATCCTGGAAGTGACGCAGTTTGACCATGACTACGACCTGCAGGGCCGGGAGGGACAGATTGTCAGCCTGCTCATCAGCGAGCTGCTGGCCTCGCCCAAGGTGCCCTATGCCGCCCCGATGCCGACCGATCCGCGCCTGGTGCGCGTATGCCGCGAGATCATCGAGAACCCCTCCGACCAGCGCGACATTGACCAATGGGCCGACATTGCGGGCATGAGCCGGCGCAGCTTTACCCGTGCTTTCAAGCGCGAGACGGGGATGGGGGTTGCCCTGTGGCGCCAGCAGGTGCGGCTGCTGGAGGCGCTGTCTCTGCTGTCCACCGGATCGAGCGTCACCAGCGTGGCGATGGATGTGGGCTATGACAGCGCCAGCGCCTTCTGCGCGATGTTTCAGCGGGCGTTCGGTGTCTCGCCAAGCCGGTATTCGTTCTGAGAGCTAGGCTTTAGCCGAGGCCGCCCATCAGCGTGTATTTGATGTCGAGATAATCGCTGACGCCATACTTTGAGCCTTCGCGGCCAAAACCGCTTTCCTTGCGCCCGCCAAAAGGGGCGATGGCGGTGGAGATCAGCCCCTCATTCATGCCGACGATGCCATAGTCGAGCGCGGCGGAGACGCGGAAGGCGCGGGCGAGGTCTTTGGTATAGGCGTAGGCGGCGAGGCCGAACTCTGTGTCATTGGCCATGGCGATGGCCTCTGCCTCATCCCCGAAGCGGAAGAGGGCGGCGACAGGGCCGAAGGTTTCCTCGCGCGCAATGCGGGCGGTGGCAGGCACATCGGTAAGGACTGTGGGCTCGAAGAAGGTGCCGCCAAGCTTGTGGAGCTTGCCGCCGAGTTCGATGCGGGCGCCCTTGAGGAGGGCGTCTTCAATATGGGCTTTGACGGTTTCCACAGCATCTTCATTGATCAGCGGGCCCTGGTCGATGCCTTCATCCATCCCGTTACCGACATTGAGTTTTCTGACTGCTTCAGTGAGCTTTTCGGCAAAGGCATCATAGATGCCAGCCTGCACCAGGAAGCGGTTTGCGCACACGCAGGTCTGGCCGGAATTGCGGAACTTCGAGGCGATGGCGCCTTCGACGGCCGCATCCAGATCGGCATCCTCGAAGACGAGGAAGGGGGCGTTGCCGCCGAGCTCCAGGCTGAGGCGTTTGAGGGTGGTGGCGCTTTGTTGCATCAGTTTCTTGCCGGTCTCGGTGGAGCCGGTGAAGCTGACCTTGCGGACTTTCGGGTTGCTGGTCAGCTCGCTGCCGATCTCTCCGGCAGAGCCTGTGATGACTGAGAGCACACCTGCGGGAATGCCGGCGCGGCTGGCCAGTTCGGCCATGGCGAGGGCCGTCAGCGGCGTGGCGGAGGCCGGTTTGACGACCATGGTGCAGCCGACGGCAAGCGCGGCGCCAGCCTTGCGGGCGATCATCGCGGCGGGGAAGTTCCAGGGGGTGATGGCGGCTGTGACGCCGACAGGTTCGTGGGTAACGAGGATGCGGGCGGCGGGATTATGGCTGGGGATGATGTCGCCATAGGTGCGGCGGGATTCTTCGGCAAACCATTCGATGAAGGAGGCAGCATAGGCGATTTCGCCTTTGGCTTCGAAGAGGGGTTTGCCCTGTTCGGCGGTCATGATGGCGGCGAGGTCTGCCTGATTTTCCATAAGAAGATCAAACCATTGGCGCAGGATGCGCGCGCGTTTTTCGGCCAGCAGGCCCGACCATTCGGGGAAGGCATCGGCGGCCGCATCGACCGCCTGGCGGGTTTCGCCAGCGCCCATTTTGGGGACGGTTGCCAGGATTTCGCCGGTGGCGGGGTTGGTGACGTCGAATGTCTGGCCGGAATTGGCGGGGGGCCATTCTCCGGCGAGAAAAGCCTCCGTTTTGAGGAGGGAGGAATCCTTGAGTTTCAGGGGCATGGGCGCATCTCCGGCGGGACTTATCCAACAGTTGCCTGCCCTTATAGTTCCCCCGGCAATGCAGGACGACCCGTGTCAGCGGGTGGACACACACCGGCAAACCGGGACAATTCCCGGACAAGTTTGGACAAATCCGGACACATAATTGACAGGGCGAGGACAGGTATGACCGACACACATCTCAAGGCATTGGCGGCATCGATGCCATTTGCGAAGACGATCGGGCTGGAGCTGGTCCAGGCCGACCGGGAGGCGGTGATCGGCCGCGTGACGGTGGGCGAGGCGCACTGCACGGCGGGCGGGATTGCCCATGGCGGGTTCCTGATGACGCTGGCCGATTGCGTGGGCGCGATCGGGGCATTCCTGAGCCTGCCGCCGGAAAGCAAGATGACCACCACGACCGAGAGTAAGACGAACCTCATCGCCGCCGCGCCGGTGGGCAGCGTTCTGACGGCAACTGCCGCGCCGGTAAGTGTTGGCCGCAGGCTGCAGGTCTGGCAGACGCGGATCGAAACGGAGGCGGGCAAGCTGGTTGCGCTGACCACCCAGTCTCAGATGAATTTGTAACAAGGAAGACGCATGAAACTCGCCGGTCTCAAGGTTCTCGATCTCTCGGCGTTTCTGCCTGGGCCGCACATGACGATGATGATGGCCGACCATGGCGCGGACGTGATCATGGTGGAGCCGGCCAATGGCGTGGGCGAGCCGGTGCGCGAGATTGGCGAGCGGGCGCCGGACGGGACGACTGTGTGGTTTCGCAATGTGGCGCGCGGCAAGCGGAGCCTGAAGCTGAACCTGAAAGATCCGGCGGG
>Ga0067045_1002439_pt1 | contig 123106 bp, 101 predicted proteins | sample TerdegcTABiofilm_FD_59184 | JGI IMG/M metagenome (GOLD analysis project Ga0067045, IMG submission 59184) | Combined Assembly of (Gp0054472, Gp0054536) Wastewater bioreactor microbial communities from Singapore -Terephthalate degrading...
ACTACCTAAGACCCAGCATGGCTCTCAAGGGCTTAACTCCCTATGAAAAATGGCTATTGAAAATAACAAAAACAGATTTATCCGTAGAATAACATCCTGCTACAAAATATATCCAACAGAATCATCGAAAAAATGTGATTAATGAAAAACTCGCCAGCTAATTATATATGCCTGTTACCTATGTCTTAAAGGCGATCATCACTCTTCCCTGTAGCTGAAACCTCCCCGCTTTGGGGATTTTGGGACGAATGGGACGAATGGGACTTATGGGACACATGAGATAGATGGGACAAATGATGCGGATGGGACGCATGGGACAGATGAGACATTATAGATATTAATGTAGCACAGACATTCTTGTTTGTGTTTTCTTCTGTCCTTTATACAAAAATATGGATAAAAATTGCCTCCAATGTGGAACAGACATTCCTTTCTGTGTTTTTTATATCCTCCTCCGTGCCCTTTGTGTATTCTTCCCTTCGTGTCCTCTGTGGTTAATTCTTTTAACAAAATATCATTGCCCTTCCCCGTAGATGAAGCGTCTCGCTTCGGGTGTATTGGGACGAATTGGGCCCTATGGGACATAGGGAATTTGGAAGCATTCGCATTAATTTGTGACTAATGATTTCTTCGCTATGAACAGCACTAATTGCCACGGATAAAAACGAGGGGAGAATATCCGTTTACCACCCGTGCATTCGTGTCAGATTTGTTAATTAGGCGTCTCCAATTTCGTTAAAACCTTATCAATAACGCAAATCCTCATTATAAAATTGATATGCAATCAATGCAGCGTTAGGGCGAAACATGTTTCGCCCCTACATTTTTAAATCCATGCTCATACCATAAATAAAACCTCCTCCGTGTCCTTTGTATGAAATTCCCTTTGTGTCCTCTGTGGTTAATTCTTTTACAACAAAGTAGGGACTTGGCATGCAGTACCCCTTACGATTGCTAAAAAATTATGAATCTGTTACCTTTATTCTATAGGTTATCAAATTACGCAAGTAGGGATACCTGTCCTATTTGTCCTAACTATCTCGTTTTTCTTTAAATTGCAATCCAGTCTTTGCGGAAGAATTCAAACATTTTATCTGTGAAACCGGGATATACTTCATGGGCAAAATCGGGGTAAATCACTGCCTCTTTTTTCGACTTTATTTTGTTAAATGCGGAGAACTGTGTAGAAGGTGGACATATCTGGTCCATCAGTCCGATTGCCATAAGAACCTCTCCCTGAATACGCTCTGCTAAAAATTGACAATCTATATAACCCAACTTTGTAAAGATTTCATTTTCTCGTTCATGTCTTGGGTCGAATAGACGAAAATAGGTCCGAAGTTCTTCATAGGCTTCTAAAGCAAGGTCCATCTCCCAAACCCGTTTATAATCGCAAAGAAACGGACACATAGGTGCTAATTTTTTTATCTGCGGATGGAGCCCTGCACAGGCTAAAGTTAATGCACCACCCTGTGACATTCCATACGCACCAAGCCGTTGTTCATCTACCTCCTCAAAACTGCTAACAATATTCACTAATTGTACCGTGTCCAGAAAGATATGGCGATAAAGCAAGTTATCAGGTTCATCATCCAAACCTCGAATGATATGTCCCTTCAATGTGTTTCCAACAAAATTCCCCGTTTCGGTAGATTTACCGCCTTGTCCACGAACATCCATAGCACATACACAAAAGCCTTCTCCCACAAAACCCAATTTTTCATACCAATCACCGGAATTCCCGCCATAGCCGTGAAATCGAAATAAGGTTGGGCAGGGTTCTTTTCTTTTTTTAGGTCTAAGATATTGAGCATGGACTCTTGCCCCACGAACACCTGTAAAATACAAATCAAAACATTCTGCAACCTCACTTTGAAATGGAGCAGGAATTCGTTTTACATCAGGGTCTATATCTTCTAATTCTGTCAATGCTCTTTTCCAATAATCATCAAAATCAGCGGGTCTCGGATTTCTACCCTGATATTTCCATAATTCCTCCAAAGGTAGTTCAAACACGGGCATACAAAAACTCCTTCTAACATCTATTTTTAGGTTCCAGATAAATGGTCAAAAAGTATTTTTACGCCGATAATAAACAATAAAATAGCACCGATAATTTCCATGCTTTTACCGAATCTCTTGCCGACATAACTGCCTAATTGCATTCCAAGTAATGTTAAGAAGCCGGCAGTAATACCTATCCAGAATGAAGGAAACCATATTGAGACCCCAATAAACGCAAAACTTAACCCGACGGCATACGCATCAATACTGGTTGCTACGGATAGCATTATCAGCGAGAAGCCTCGTGTCGGATCTTTCTTTTTCTCTTCTTTTGTGACCCCTTCTTCTTCTGGTTCTTCAACCGCAAATACAGATTGGTATACAATTTTTCCTCCGATTGCCCAGAGTATAAAAAAGGCTATCCAGTGGTCATAAGCCAAAAACCACTGTCCGACAAGATTCCCCGTGTACCAACCTAACACAGGCATCAATGCTTGAAACAAGCCAAAATGAAAAGATAACCGAAAGGTTTGACGCGGTTGCACATCTTTAAGCAACGCACTGATGCTAATGGACACGGCAAATGCATCCATTGCAAGAGCCACTGCAATTCCGGCAAGCACATACGGGTCTAACATCTGCTTTTCTCTTTATAAAAAAATTTTTGGATTAAATAATGGCAATAATGATAACCTATTTACAGTGCCATCTAACAAGTTCAACTCGTCCGAAAGGTCTATCTTGAGTTACTTTTCAGACGCCCTTCTTTTTTTAAAGTTGGTTTTTAACCAAAATATACAATACAATAGAAATATATAAAAATTAACAACATCCGAGAAGGAATATTTTATGACACAGGACAACAAACATCAACACCATTCATGCTGTGGCTGTATGCATGACTTAGGAAAACTTAATATGGCACGGAGAACTTTCCTCGCTGCGGTTGGAGGAACTGCTATCGGTGCAAATGCTATTTTATCAGCAAATGCAGATGCTGCTTCAGCCAGTGCGGCTTCGGAATATTTGAACAAGCCCATTACTTCCGCCAAAAAGAAGCCTCTGGTTGTTCAACCTGTTTTTACATATCATCTATACAAACGACAAGAACAGGCAAGTTGGCGTCCCTGGGGTGGCTTCCATACAAAAGAAGATGTTCAGAAAGAATGTCAGCAAATAGAAAAAGAACTAGCTGAAATGAAACAAAAGGCGGAATTCCCTCTGGAGATCCTACCGATAATGCCCGTATCTTCCCCTGCAGAAGCGAAGCAAGCACGAGAAGCCAATGCAGATGTAACACTTGTTTATGGAGCCACGGGAGAGATAGATCCTGTCTTCAGTGATAATAAACAACATATCGTTTTTGTTCGTCATCGCTCAGGTCCTGCCTATCTATGGTATGAGATTGTTAGTCCTCGATTTTTAAGGAAAACCGTAGATGAATTAGGAGAACCGCGTCTGGCTCCGCAGGATGTTGTTGTGGATGAATACGCTGATATTTTATGGCGGTTACGCTCTTTGTATGCGATAAAGAACACGGTTGGTAGTAAAATTGTTTGTATTGGTGGTCCAGCAGGTTGGGGTGCAGGTGGTCAGAAAGCACCAGAACGGACAAAGGAAAAGTTTAAGATGGAATTGATTGATTACCCCTATTCCGAATTAGACAAACGGATAACTTCTGCTCTCAACGACAGCAAACTTCGTGAGCAAGCAAAAATATGGACAAAACAGTATCTAAATCTACCCAAAACTTCCATGGAAACAGATATACCCTTCCTCGAAAATGCTTTTATACTCACAGAAATATTTGAGCAAATTATGAATGAATTAGATGCCCCAGCTATTACAGTTAATGAATGTATGACGACTATTATCCCCAAAGCAAAAACAACAGCATGCATGACCTTGAGTTTAATTAATGACCGTGGTGCAATGGCATTTTGTGAATCCGATTTTGCTGTAATTCCTTCCGGTGTGTTGCTATATTATCTTAGTTCCAAGCCGGTCTTTTTGCAAGACCCAACCTATCCTCATCATGGTGTTGTAACTATTGCACACTGTACAGCTCCGCGTAAGATGGATGGGACGAACCTTGAACCCGTTCGGATTCTCACCCATTACGAATCCGATTACGGTGCTGCACCAAAAGTAGATATGCGGGTAGGTGAAACGGTCACTGTGATTGACCCCGATTTTGAGTTCAAAAAGTGGATTGGTTTTCGTGGAAAGGTTCAGGCAAATCCATTCCTTGATATTTGCAGGTCTCAGACAGATATCGAAATTGAAGGAGATTGTAACCGTCTGGCAAACGATATGGTCGGTTTCCACTGGATGATGTGCTATGGTGATTACCTGAAAGAGACAGGTTATGCACTACGCAAATTAGGTATCGGTTGGTATAATCTTACACACGACCGCACCTTAGAGGCATAATCATTTGTAGTTACTATTTATATAAATACCAGGTAATTCAGAGACATTATCTTTAAGAACAGTAATATTTAACATTGTTTCATGACTTCACTTAAAAGGGCAATTCGTATGAATTGCCCTTTTATCAATTACAAGAGTTGTAATTATAAATTCGATATTTTGGTATAAAAATACTGTTTCTTGTAAGTAAAGATATTACTTTCACTCATAGAATAAGATTAAATACAGTTCTACCCCAAATAGAAATTACATATCATATAAAAAGTAAGGCATCTATGATTTAATTAAGGGATTATTCTTCAATCACCGTTTCTTCTTTTGTCTTCTTTGTGGTGCTTTTTTTTGTTTTTTTTTGTTTTTTGTCTAAAGTCTCGGGCAAGTTGGAATAAAAATATTTGCCCAATTCCAAAAGTGCACCTAACTTAACAATTAATTCATCGTGTAGTTCAATCTGGTATTCGGAAATTTTTCCTAAAAAATCTTCCCAGTCATTATGTTCCCATTCGCCTTTTTGTTTTACGACGAATTTGGCTGCCTGTTCAAAAATGTGTTCAACAGAGTATTTTGCTCCCATGATTTACTCCTTATGTTAAAGTTAAAATTAAATTTACAAGTTATATTATATCATTTGTTAGAATATATAAAAAAATTTTATTTTATAGTAGTTGCTATTCTTTTGTGAAACTAATATAGTTTTTAACAAGTCTATTTAACCCCTGTTTTGAAGGATTATTTTGCGAATAGAGGATTTTTTATGTATCGAGATTTACCCATTTTTTTGAAGTTATTTTTCTCTCTGGTAATTGTGGTAATCGGTTATCTAATACTTTATGAAATTTTTCTTTTGGGTGCGAAGTTAATTAATGACCCTATTGATGAGGCGATTTTATTAGCATTGCAGCCTGACCATTATATCCCTGTTTTAGATGAAGTTATGGTGTTTTTGACCCATTTTTCTGTTTACCTATTCTCAATCACAGCGATTTCCTGGCAGATAACGAATTTAATTGTTCGAAAGAACAAAACCGCTATAAAAGTTGCTGGATATGTGTGGAAAGTTTTTGCAGTTATTTTAGGGATATATCATTTATGTGGATTATGGATTTCATCTCACGGGATATTCTGGTGGCGACCTCACGAATATCAAAGTGTTTTTATTATTTTAAGCATCGTTTCATTCCTCATTTTCTGGTTTGGTTCCAAAACATGGGAGAAATGGGATTATTTCGAGCGAAAAAAATGGAGCCGAATTTTCTGGATAACAATTATTAGCGTATTTTTTACTAATTATTTAGGTGAAGATAATATAAAACGGACTGTTGGTAGACCGCGACCGTTGAATGAGAAATACGAACCCTGGAACAAGCAGGTTCGTGTTATAAAGGATGAAGTGGTAAAAGGTTCGCCTTCATATATTTCGGGGCATGCTTCCTCTTTATTTGCTTTACTTACTCCTGCAATATGGGCTGCTCGTAAAAAGTGGGCAAAAGGGGCACTGGTCTCATGGGCAGGTGTTCATGCTTATACGCGTATCTATACCGCTGCACATTTCCCTTATTGCACCTTAATGGGCTCTTTATTTGGATTTCTTATAGGGACACTTACTTATTGGTCGTTCTGGTGGTGTTTAGTGCCTGCTGAGAAAACTCCATTGCCATCTCCCTCGGTAAAGACAAATACTGTATAGATGAAGTATTCCATTCAAACCGTCTTTGTAGTTTCTCTGGCATTTTTCCCGGGTGTGTTGCCATACTCGCTATAGCAAAGATTACAGCAAGAATAGGCACTATCAGTAAACTCAATAACACCCATTTATATCCCTGCACAGGTTTTGCACACGAAGGGAAAGTAGGTATAGGGAACTTTTTCTGGATACTCCAGATACTTAAAAGTATCATCAGGAATAGGAAAAAAGCGTGAATTCTCACAGGAGAGAGGCTTGCTTTAGGTATCATCATCAATATTTGTGTAATCCAGCCGTTGCTCCATATCGTCCAGAGCCATAAGAATTGCATTTGCCAGTGAGATGTATTTTCGATACGATTTTCCTTGACCCATTTCCAATAAATAATAATAGAAATTAAAGTGAGAGCAATACCTCGCAACATCACATTAAAATAGGGGTCTAACCAAAGCGTATCACTTCGCACTAAAATGCTGTTTTCCTCGAAGCGTTCCAGTAAATTGTGAAGGGTAATCAAAGGAACAAAGGAAAGAATGATAAACACTGCTACGATGTAGAAAAAGGGTGAAATATCCATAATCGGACGGTCTTCATCATATTCGCGGAAAACAGCGTAAGCAATACCTATTCCCATAACAAAGCCGAAGGAAATTTCCATCACTTTCCACCAATCAAATTCCGGACCTAAAAACCTTCCTGCAACTTGTAGTAATTCCCCAAACATAAAACCGACAGCACCGGCAAGAAAACCTCTAAGCACCAATCTACATGTTTTATGTTCTTTCTGGATGAAATTGATAACAAATAGAGCCACAACGGCACCTAATACTAAAGCCCAATTTTCGACCCGTGGCGGTGTCATTAAAAGTTTAAGGACTTTGATTAAAACAAAATAAAAAACCTGAGCACTGATATATAAAGTTATTAGGAAGAAAATCCAGAAGGGCAGGCTTTTTCGTTTATCAGACAAAACCATCCCTAAAATACCCGAACAAAAAGCCCCCCATAACCCGCCGACTACCGCTAAAGAAAGATAGCCGTAAGTAACATTTAATAAATCAATCCCATGAGTATAGCCAATCAGGATGCCATAACTCTGAATACCACCTAAAGACATCCCTAAAGCACCCGCAGCACCTATAATAGGGGCTTTTTCCTGCCAGTATTTTTTACCACTGGCAACAACAATCGCCAGACCTAAAAGGGCACCGGGAACTAAGGCTCCCTGTTCGCCACCAATTTCACCACGCAAACCCCAACCTAACGCTACAGCCAATCCGACAAAAAGTATATTCATCTTTTTTCCTTTTCATAAAACAACTATATTATAAGGTGTTGTAAAACGGTATTTATAATCTAATTTTGTTTGTTTTCAGGAGAAATTTTAGTAATTACGCGTTCGGATTGCTGCTGAGGTCCATCGGTATGAAAAATCACCTGCCCTGCTATACTCTTTTCATCCGTGGCTCCATTTTGAGCGGTTACCTGATAGGTAATGGTAAATGGGAACGGTGGAATAGAGGGCCAGACAAAGTTTAATGTACCTGTATCCCCTTTTTTAGGGGCAATAGGCGGGGCAGGACCATCAATTATTTGTTCAAACTGAATTTGCGAAGGTAGATTTACAACTAAAGCAAGGGCAGTTACTGGTTTTTGGCCAGAAAAGTTAATCGTGGTTTTCACTTCTAATGGACTATTGGGTGTATATTTTTCAGGTGTAATTATCTGCATCAGAGTTATCTTTTCTTCTTCTTTCTTCACTGCTAATGGTTTAGGAGGCGGAGACGAAGGAGGATTTTCTGCTGTTGATGGAGCATCGGGTTGCATCTCCTCCGATTTTCCGGATGGGGCTTGGTCTGTTGAAGGAGTGGATGTAGGTGATTGTCCACCAGAAGGGACGACAGGGGATTTAATTACATCTGTTCGTAATTCGCCTGCATCTGCACGATAGAGGGTTTGTCCCTGAATTTCTACGACATCTTTAAAATCATTGGGCACCCGCACTCTATATGCAAAGGATGTAGGGAAGGCGGGTATATTAAACCAGGCAAATTCTAAAAGGGGTGTTCTCCCTGGGGGCGGAACTAAATCCGGTCTTGTCCCTTCAACTACTGTATCAAACGCCCAACCTGCCGGGAGTAATTCCTGAATACCTAATGCACGAATTGTTTTTGCCCCTTCCTTCTCCAGTGTAATAGTAATATCTAAAGTACCGCCCGGTTGTGCAGAACCTCCACCCGCAATCTCTCGTGTCATTTTAATGAGTGCATCAGGTTCAGTCAAAGCAGGCTGAAATGTTGTTCCTTCGACTTTGAGAGGAGGTGTACGGGGTTGGATTGTTTGTGGCGTTACGGGGGGACGCTTTGGAATATTTGCTGTAGTGGAAGGGGTTGTTTGAGGCACAGAGGGTCTTGCAGGGGTTGGATTTTTAGATGCTACAAAAATAATATATCCTGCGGAGAAAATTAAAGCAATGATAAGTGTTAAAATAAAACCTATAATAGTTGAGCGTTCCATGTTTTGATACCTCTATATATTAAAAATTAGAAACAAATACCCATCACCCGGGCATTATCATACAAGTATATAAATTTTCAATTTGAATATGCGAATTAATCAGCGTATAGAGGTAGATGGGACAAGGGACTGGTATCCATTGTGCATCATCAGATGGTCTAATAGAATACACGCTAAGAAGGCTTCGGCAACAGGCCAAACGCGAGCCACAATAGTCGGGTCTCTCCGTGTTACCGCTTTGAGTGTTGCATTTTCCAGACTTACTTTATCAATAGTTTCCTGGTCTTTGGCAATGGTAGGAGTAGGTTTCACAGCAATCCTTGCAATAATAGGTTGTCCTGTAGCAAGTCCACCTGTAATCCCACCTGCGTTATTTGATTTAAATATTACTTTCCCATTCTCGGCTCGCATCTGGTCATTGCATTCCGAACCTTTCATATCTTTTACCGCATAACCGGCACCTACTTCGACGGCTTTTACGGCACCGATACTCAGCATTCTACCTATTTCTCCATCTAATTTACGAAATACGGGTTCTCCCAGTCCTACCGGGACACCGGTTGCAACGACTTCAACCAGACCTCCGCTGGAATCTCCTTCATCACGAATTTTGATAATTTGTTTTTCCATTTCAAATGCGGCATCCGTATCCGGGCAATTCATAGTAAAATGGATACCATATTCTTCGCGGATTTTCTGAAAATCTACAACGGGAGCCTGTTCTCGAATTTCAAGAAGTTTGCGTTCTAATTCTGCAATAACCGCCATCTTATGCAGGAACCGCATTTCCGGGGTAATTCTTCCTTCTTTGAAAACCCAACGATAAATGGGGTCATAATCCCGACGCACGGCACGGAAGGTATCCACTTTTTTCTTGGCTTCATCCAGAGGAACATCGCTGGCTTTGACCCCGGCGGCTTCTTTTACATAGGAGAACACTTCAATTCCGTGTTGTTTCAACACTTTTCGTGCGATGGCTCCTGCGGCGACGATGGTTGATGTATATCTTCCGCTGAAGAAACCGGCACCGACAGCATCATCCCAGATACCATATTTAACAAAAGAGGTATAAGAGGCATGACCGGGGCGTGGGGTGCGATTGGTTACCTGATATTGTTCAATGTGTTCCATGTGGCGGTCAACATTGGGGATTAAAATGACCAGAGGCGTTCCATTGGTATAGCCTGCATTCTGAAAACCCGGCATGGTGTCTGCGGAATTTACTCCACTGTATATAACGGGGACATCGGCTTCACGACGCGGTGATGCCAATTCACTTTGTCCGGGCTTACGAGTCAGCAGAGATTCATAAATTTCGCTTTCGGTTAAATAGTAACCTGGTGGGACACCTTGTATAAATGTTGTTAGTCCCTCTTGATAACTTCCTCCTGCAACGGAGACCTGAAACATACTACCCAGCGTGCAACCTAACATTGTTTTTCTCCTTATTGTTTTTTTGTTTAATTTGTTTATTTTAAAATTTACTTTCTAAAAATTTCCAGAAGTTCCCTCCAAGATAGTTAGCAACATCTCTTTTAATTTCGTTTTCTGTTAATTTCCATCCGGTTGCAAGAATTTTTGAATACTGTTCGGTATATACTTTTATTAATACCTCCCGTGTATGTTCCCATTTATAAATAACCTGTTCCAGCACACGAGCGTCGGAATGCTGTGGAATAAAAGTAGTGCCTAAAAGTTCTGCCCTCATTGAGGTGATTTCCTCAATCAGACTGGGATTGTTCAAAAACCACCAACAGCCGAAAGGTAGAAGATTTCTAAATTTTCTCGCGGTAACACATGCAGAATGAATATTCTCTCGAGAAAGCATGGTAAACATAAATTTGTTTTGTGGGTATTTTTCACAAAGATTCTCAATAGGCCGTAAAGAAGCAGTCCCAACGCTATCTCCTGCCAATTTTAATTCAGGGTTTACATTTCGGTTAACGCCTATCATCAATGCTAATGGTATGTTAAAAAACTTGGTTACAGGTAATATTGCCTGTTCGATAATAATCCCGCGTGGACTATGCTCTGGAAAATCGAATTGAGGGGGTAAGGACACCGCCACATATACTGGTTTAATTTTTTGTATCCAGTCGCTAACAAAGCGCCGTATCTCGGATAAGGTTTCTTCGGTAAGGTCTTTGTCCACTGTATAGCCCCATGCTTGTAACATGGTATAAATCTCTACCCAGCGGAGGATAAGCGTATCCAGACGAAGCGAAGTAAAAAAACGCGTATCTATCTCTGCTGGACTTAACCAGAAATCGCGTTCATTGGGGTCAAAGGGGTCGTTTGTCATTACTACCGCTTTTAAGTTCGCCACTTCAAACACACGGTTTACATGGTCTGCGATTGATTGTTGAGCAAACCAATCTCTATATGCGTTCAAATCTCGTTCTGCTGTGTCCAGTCCCAATTGTTTTAACACGGTTAGCACACCGCGACAGGCTTCACTTATCGGGCTGCGTTCTATAAACAAGGCTTGCCATATTGCATTGGCTTGTTCTTTTTTGGACATATTCCAGAAGTTCGAATAGGGCATTTCTGTGGTGCGGAAAAATTCCGCTACGAGATAGTGATAGGTCAGCAATTCATCAATACCCCACAAAAGCAAATTTCCAAAGGAAGGAGCGTATAAATGGGTATGAATATCTGTTATAAGTGTTTCATTGAATATTTTTCGAATAGTATCCGTAAGATTTTCCATCAGTACAGGCATATCATCAGACATTTTTTCAGGCATTCAAATTCTCCTTAAAAATAACATATTCTTCTATAACATGATATTGTATCTTAAATGAGTATCTTTCCCAAAAATAAAATCGGATTATTTTATTGTTTTGACCTATAAATTGCAAATCATCTCTGCTGTCGGAAAAGGACTTCTGCATCCTTTCGGGCTTGTTGGATAAGTAGCAGGTCGCGGGTAAAATTGATGAACTTTAAATCACTTTCTCCGGACTGGCGAAGTCCTCCAATTTCGCCATGTCCTCGCATGATTAAATCTTTTTCTGCGATTTCAAAGCCATCGTTCGTTGTGCAAAGTATTTTTAAGCGTTCCATACTGATTTCATTGTTAGAAGCAGGTAAAAGGAAACAATACGAAGGATGAGAGCCCCGTCCTACTCTTCCGCGTAGTTGATGTAATTGAGCCAGTCCGAAACATTCCGCATTTTCGACTACAAGACTTGTTGCCCGTTGCACATCCAATCCTACTTCGATAACAGTAGTTGAAAATAGAACATCAATAGCACCACGGGCAAAACGGTTCATTACATCTGCTTTTTCATTAAACGAGAGCCGACCATGTATCAGGTCTGTCCGTAAAGAGGAAAAAGGACCTGAACGAAGTTTTTCGTAAACAGCCAGCAAGGGCTTTAAGTTTTCTCTGTGTGTTGATTCTTCAATACTTGGGCAAACCCAGTAGGTAGCAAAACCTGCCTGCGCCTGACGGATAATGAATTGAACCAACCCTTCCCGTTTTTTTTCTGTGATAATATAAGTTTTAATGGGAGAGCGTCCCGGTGGCATTTCGTCAATAACACTAATATCCATACCGCCATATATGGTCATAGCAAGGGAACGAGGGATTGGCGTTGCCGTCAGATAAAGCACATCCGGGGCAGGTCCTTTCATTCGTAATTTTCTTCTTTGCATAACGCCGAAACGGTGTTGCTCATCAATAACGATAAGTCCCAAATTATGGAAAAGGGTTGCTTCCTGTATGAGTGCCTGTGTACCAACGATAATGTGTATCTCTCCTTGCGCAATTTGTTTTCGTATCTCTTTTGCGTTTTTAACGGAATGGGTTAATAACTCAATCCGAACAGGCAGGGATGATAAAAGTTTTTTGAGATTTAAATAATGTTGCTCTGCTAATATCTCCGTAGGAGCCATTAATGCTGCTTGGTAACCGCTATCCACACAAGCACAAATAGCATGGAGAGCCACTAATGTTTTGCCACAACCGACATCTCCCTGAACCAGACGCAACATTTGTTTGGGTGCGGATAAATCAAGGAGGATTTCATCAACAACCCGTTGCTGGGCAGAAGTCAGGTTGAAGGGCAATTGACGGCGAAAAGTTAATAGGATTTCACCATCCGTTTTATGACAGCAAACAGATTTGCCTTTGGCACTTTCCTCTTTCCATATCCACCACTCTTTTTGGATTTTCAAGACCTCGTTATAAGCAAGCCGTCTGCGTGCATGTTCTATATCTTCCATTGTTTCAGGAAAATGCAATTTTCGAATGGCTTCGGGCAACGGTAATAGAGAACGAATTTTAAGGAACTCTTCTGATAAATCATCGTCAATATGGACACTCAATAATGTTTCATATATCCACCGACGAAAGGAACGAAGGGAAATACCTTCACAGACAGTATATATCGGGACAATGCGCGCGGTATGGATGTTTGTTTCCTCGTCAATGTTTTCTTCATATTCAGGATTATTTATTATGAGGCGAGCGTTTATCTTTTCTATAGAGCCATAAAGGAAAAATTTTTTGCCTGGTTGGAACAGGTGTCGTGTAAGATATGCCTGTCCCCAAAAAATTCCTTCTACGGTTCCTGTGTTATCTTTGAAGATTACCCGAGCCTGAGATAGCCCCTTTCGCAGATAAACCTGTCTTGCACGCTCTACTGTAACGGACAGTGTATATTTCTTGCCTTCCTCTACTGTCTGAATACTTCCCAAACATCTTCGGTCTTCATATCTACGGGGCGGGTAAAGAAGTAAATCATGAACGGTTTTTATACCCATAGTATTTAATTTTTTTTCACGCCCGGGACCAACTTCCGGCAAGGATGAAACAGGAACATCCCAGAATTTCGGATAAGTAGTTTCCTGTTTCTTTTTAGCAATCATGCAGATATTCCTTACTATATATCATGTAAGTTATAAGAAAGTATCATATCATTTTATGAAGGGGTTGGACAGGTCAGACGGATGGAGTAAGTCGGACGGGTTTAGCCAAAAAACACCGCCTTAATTAATTTTCTGTTTTTATCTCCACAGTTAATTTCCCGTTATAGGCTGTCTCTGCCCAGACTTTGATTATTTCAGGTGCGAACAGGATATCTGACTGTGTTCGGGTATCTTTATTCTTTGGGATAATTTCAAATGTGAAGGTCTTAAAAGCCGGTCCGGCCTTTTTCCATTCTGCTACTACTAAAAACCATTCATCCTTTATATGGTTTACTTTCACACTCCATTTATTATCGTCCATTTTAATTTCAGGTAGTCCACCTCGGCGTATGCGCAACAAAAAGTTTACCTTTCTAAGACTACTTTCCTTTGTAGAAGGAATTATTTGTATCTTTTTTGTGCCTTTAATAAAACTTTCCTCATTCTCTATTTGCGGCACATCGTATATTTTTACTTCAACTTTATTTCTTGGCTTATACAGGAATGGTTTCCCCGGCTCTGTTTTTGTTTTGTTCTTTCCTTCCATCGCATATACCCAGACCTTACCTCCTTCATCCTGGTAAAATTCGGGAACAACTACAAAGGCAAACTCAGGGGATACAATTCTCGCGGAAGGAGAGGTAATCGTTCCAAATACAAATTGGGTATCTCCAGTAAAATTTCTTCCTTGAATAAACACTACAGAACCTCCTTCTGCAAATGCTTCTGAAGGCTCAATTCGCGTGATAATCTGTTTCCCGAAAGCAGGAACAGGTGAAATATCCGCACCATCCCAAATACCATCTCCATCACTATCAGCACATGTCGGGTCTGTTTCGTTTTCATCCCATATCCCGTTACGATTTTGGTCTTCATCTCCGTCGGGAATACCATCTCCATCACTATCTTTCATATAAATACTCGTTTCCCCTTCATCCATTATTCCATTCGAGTTTCGGTCTTCTACAATATCGAACAAACCATCTCCATCGGTATCTTCGAGACTTGTTTCAGAATAAGCCAATCCCTGAAATAGATTTCTTGCAAAGGTTCTGTTTTCATTAACAGATAAATTTGCGGAACTCAAAGGGGTTCGTGCTGATAGAATTACCATTTTTCCATAACCGTAATTTCTTGAGAGACAAGCAACCTGTTTCGCAGTTGATAAAGAATTTCTGCTTGTTGGATTTGTTAGAGGGGGTATAGAATTTGTGGTGGGAACAGATTTCAATGTTCCACCTCCAACAATAAATATTTCTTTCCCTTCAAGGTCTGGAATATTTTTTATTTCAACGGGCAATTTTCCATCAAACCTTTGTTTCGGGTTGTATAACACGCCCAGAGGTGCAAGCCAATAATTAAATAGGTTCGGGTCTCCATCAGGCCAATAATCCCCTATAATAAGAAGTTTTCCTCCCCGAAAAACATAATCCAGCAAATCTTTAATACTAATTATTCCACTTGCTATCGCTTTTGCTTCGACGATTACAATCCCATAACTATTAAGCATTTCATTTTTTATAGGTTCGGCATGTTCTTCACAAGAAAAGAAGAAAGGAGTACCCGCCAACATATCTGCCAGAAGTTTTACTTCACGGGGGTCTTTGTTGCTACGAAATGATTCGGGAATAGATTGAGCCCATACAAACAAAATTTTTCGGGGACTCATACTGTTTTTAGATACATGAATCCGAACATAATGATTTGAGGGGACAGAAAAATTGTTGTCCACGAGTTCCTGATTTATAATGGGTTTAATATTAAGCCACACAGAAGGAATATATTCATCCCAGGAATAGGGTATCAATCCAAAATAAAGATAAGCATTGTCAAAATAATTATTTCGATACCATAATAGCCAATCCACAGGATTGCTAATATATGTGATTTCATAATCAATAATTGCGGGGTGTTGTTTCCCTAATAATATTCCATGTACATCTTTTCCGGCTCGCTCACTTTGAAATTGTAATTCATCAATAACTATTCCATTTGTAAGTTCATCAATGGGGATAGAAGAATGCTCCGGGGTAATCTGGAAAATATTTGTAACAAAGCCTGTATTTGTAAGTATCCATTCTTTTTTGCTTCTATCATTGATATTTATTTGTATCAGTTTACCTCCCATTCCTACATTAAGCGTTGTATCTGACAACCAACCCAAATAAGTGATTTGCCCTTCAAACTTCTCCACCCACGGTATATCAAAAGGTTCTCCTACAATCTCTACGCAGTTATTGTGTGCTGCCGCAACGATTTCTTGGGATGGATGAATGGCAATCTGCCAGTCATCCTCAATACCAACAAAAGAATATTCCAACTTTTTTTCCCATCCTTCGATAGGTTCCCACTTTGCAAAGGTTAAATAGCCAAACCCTTCTGAAATGGAAGTCGTCTTTATCCAAAAGCCATTTTTCACAGGATATATATTTTTTTCCTGAATATTTCCTTCTCCGTATAATGTCAAAGGGTCTGTAAGTTTAACCCCGTTTTTGGTATCAAATACGGAAATTTCGCTCTTATTTCCCCGTGAAGTTCTGTTACCCCAACAATTCGTCATTACCATAAGGAAAGGGTCCTGTATTGGCAATATTTCCTGAACCGAACATTCCTCTATAAATACATCCGATAAGAACGGACGGCTCATTTTTAAATACATATCAACAATACAAAATTGTGGAGAGCCAAAAAGGTCTGTTTTTTCTGCTATCCACATCCCCTTTTCGTTAAAAGGACTAACAATATCCGGGGCAAAAGGTATCGGAATTTCACTTTTGGGTGTTTGTAGAAAATGATTATCATCGAAAGCAAAGACCAATGCTCTACCTAAGGATACATTTCCACTCTCTCTTTTCTGAAAAATCACATACTGTCTTAAACCGCTTACAGGTTCTATATTTGGGAACACTCGCATTACTTCCCAATTCGGTCCGGTATAAATAAAGCGAATGTCCTTAATCCTGCCCGAATTGTCAATAAGGGTGTAGTAAATACCATCCTCCTGCAAAGGTCCTTCTGCTTCCGAATAGGTGTAAGTAAATAATTCAATAAGTGCGTTCTCATGGTTATTGACAGTGAACACATCTATAATTTTTTTACCGGGAAAAATTTGTAGGGAGGAATTGCCATTTTTTTGAATTTCATCAAAAGAAACTGTTTCCCCACATATACGCACCGCTTTGTCATTGTTCGTATGGGTTACCGTGAGCAAAAAAATATTTTCTGCCCAGACCATTATTGGTAAAAACAAGACAATATTTATTAGAATTATTTTAAGCACATTGTTCATACACATATTTGGCTTTTTTGTTATTTCAATAAATATAAACGCTTTATATATACAGAATAAAACCAATTTTATGGAACATACCCCTATACATCCGAACTGGCAACACTTAAAAGAATTACTGGAAGAATGTTCTACTTCCAATAATACTCCTGCGCCAGAGCCCGAAAATGAGAAGGAACCTACCCCATCTAAAAATAATATTTCTGTTCCTAATTATACAGAGAAAATAGAACCCGATAATGATATAACAGAACTCATTAATAAAATAAAGAAGTTAGAAGAAACCATTAAAGAACAAAATCAGATTATACGGGTAAAGAATGCATATATTAATGTATTGGAACAGAAATTAAAAAAATTAAAAGAAAAACAGATTTTGACGGAGGATACTACGAGTATTCATATCTTAGATAACCTTTCCTCTAATATTGATTTGGATGAAGAAACGGAAGTAAAAAATCCTATTGAAAAAATTGCGGATTTACATCAATACTTGCAAGATATACACGAACAGGTGCGCCTGTTAAAAAAGCGAACGGAAAGTCAATAGATTTAACTTTCCCAATAGTCATGACAAAATAATAAATAATCTTACTTTTCTAAAATTTTGTTTCTTATAATACATTGTGATTGAATAATATAAATTAACTATCTTTCTCCCTTAGAAAAAACTCATCTGATTTTATTTTATGGTTCCTCAGGTTATTATTCTTCATCAGAAAAAAGTGTGGCTCTTTGAAAAGCCATCGGAAGTAGTTATTGCTTCTCGTATAGATGAGGTGCTGCCTTCCTTATATAAGGTTCAACAATGGGTTGAACAGGGCAAATATGCTGTGGGATGGGTTACATACGAAGCAGGTCCTGCTTTTGATAGTGCTTTTCCACAACGAGAAGTATCTATTCCTGATTTACCCTTTGTTTGGTTTGGGATATTTGATAAGCCGACCCAACATCCGTTTTCAGTTCATCATGATAAAGATGAAAGCCCTGCAATGAAATGTCAAGCTCAGGTATCTCAGGAGGAATATAAAAAAATTATTGAGGATATTCGTGAGAATATTTCGTGCGGAAATGTATATCAGGTAAATTATACATTTCCTTTAGAGACTTATTGGGATACGAATCTTATTTCTCTTTTTTACCGTTTATGTTTTGCCCAAGGGGAAGGATACTTTGCTTATATACAAACAGATAACTATACGGTTCTTTCAATATCCCCCGAATTATTCTTCCATTATCAAAATGGAGAGATAACACTAAAACCGATGAAGGGCACCCGTCCTCGCGGTAGATGGTATAAAGAAGATAGAGATAATCTCTACGAACTACAAAATGACCCTAAAGACCGTGCGGAAAATCTCATGATTGTAGATTTGTTAAGGAACGATGTGGGAAAGATAGCAAATTTTGGAAGTGTGGAAGTCCCAAAATTGTTTACATGTGAACCTTATCGTACCGTTTGGCAGATGACCTCTACCATAAAGGCAAAAACAGAGAAAAGTTGGGTAGATGTAATTAAAGCACTTTTTCCATCGGGTTCCGTTACAGGTGCCCCAAAAATATATGCAATGAAACTTATTCAACAATATGAACGATTTCCTCGTGGAATATATTGTGGGACCGTTGGCTGGATTACACCTCAAAATGAAGCCGTTTTTAATGTTGCTATACGGACTTTATTGCATCATCATAAGACACAAATTGCTCGTTATTATGTTGGAAGTGGTATTGTATGGGATTCCGACGCCGACAAAGAATGGGCAGAATGTCTCGCAAAAGGAGCTATTCTTAATAAGCTCCCATCATATTTTGAACTTATTGAAACTATGCGGGTCGAGAATGGAGAAATATTCCTGCTGGATTATCATCTCCAAAGGCTTCAAGAAAGTGCCGACCGTTTTTTATTTCCTGTGTCTATCCCTCACCTGAAAGAAATGCTGCTAAACTATGTGAACAAAATATCGGATACTTTATATCGAATGAAAATATCCATTTCACCCATGGGAGAATTTTTTATTGAACACAATCCTTCTATAGGTCCTACAAAATTACGAGTAGGTCTGGCAAAAAATCCCATACATTCGCAACACTTGTTCTTATACCACAAAACCAGTTGTCGCACGATATACGAACAGGCACGGCAGGAACGGTTGGATTGTGAAGATGTTCTGTTATGGAATGAAAACGGATGTATTACAGAAAGCACGATTGCCAATGTCGTTGTGCAGTTCGGAACAAAAATGCTTACACCACCGATACATTGTGGGTTATTACCCGGGACCTTCCGTCAATATTTGCTGGATACTCATCAAATAGAGGAACAGGAAATATCAATAGAAGAACTGAATAACGCAGATGCAATTTATTTGGTTAACTCCGTTCGTAAATGGATAGAAGTTGTATGGGTAGAGCCAAAATTATGATAAAATAAATCTTTACAATATATTCTTTTATAATCATAAAAAATTAAATTTGCGGGAAATAAGAAGTTTAAATTCATTTGCTATATTTGATAAAGTATTAGCAAGTGGGAAAAAACTGAATATAAAGGGAATGACTTATGGCGCTGAGCAAAAAACAGCAGAAAATTGTAGATGTGTTAAATAAAAGAGTGGAATTGTGTCGAGAGTTTTTAAATGACTGGCTTTTATTTAATCAGTTGATTAACGCATACCCGAGCCCGGGAGCTAATAAGGCTCAGTTAGAAAATCAATTTTTAAAGATAAAAAGTAAGATAGCCCGCACTCATAAAGTATTAAAAGAGATGTTAATGGAAGATTATCAAATTGATTCTAACCTGATGAACCTTGTTTCCGCATCTACCAGTCTTGAAGCCATCTATAGCCAGTCGGAAGTGTCCGTGAAAAAGATGCAACAGGAATGGCACCGGGCGTTTATAAGTATTAATGAAACATTAGGTTTGCTGGAAGATAAAAAAGCCCGTGCAGAAGCCGGTGAAAAGGTAAATGTAATGATGATGGGTGAAGGTGGCCTTATAGGTGGTGGCGGTGGCCTTTCGGACAATCAAAAAACATTTTTAATTATTGCCGCAGTAATAGCAGGACTTGTTGCGGTCTATTTCATTGACCCATTTGGAATTGCTACTTTATGGCTAAATTCTCTAAAAAGTCTTGCAGGTATCCCCATTCAGTAAGTATCTATATCAAACCTAAAAAAAAATCAACCTTTTCTTTATGAAATTTTGTTTTTCCTGTCCAAAATGTATATGCTCTCCCCGTTTTGATAGAATAGATTGAAGTATGTATTGCTAAGTAGACTGCTAAAAATTATAGAAATATTTATCATCCATTGCGATGTGAAAGGATGGTCTGCCCGTGTGGGAAGATGACAAAAAAATGACATTTACAGAACATCTGGCGGAGCTGAGAATACGGATTATCCGCTCAGGGGTAGCGGTGCTTATCGCAATGGTTATCTGTTATATATTTTCTAATGCTATTTTAGAGGGGTTACAGAAGCCATTAACTTTATTAAAAGACTTAGGAATTGTAGTTTTCTCTGACAATGAAACAAAAAGTAATCCCGCCGAAAATTCTACTGAAAATGTTGGAAATAGTCCAGAAAATAAAAAGAGTTCCGATGAAATAAAGATGGTGGTTTTAAATCCTTTTGAAATCGTAATATTAAAAATTAAAGTTGCAGGTTACGGGGGATTAATACTGGCTTTGCCTTATATAATATGGCAGGCATGTGCTTTTGTTTTCCCGGGGCTAAAACCGAACGAAAGGAAACTGGTAAAAATTATACTATTTGGTTGTAGTTCTTTAGGTATTATCGGTGTTATTGTCGCTTATTTCGGTGTAATACCTCTCGTTATTCCTTATTTATTGCAATGGATACCCCAGGGCTGGGATATTCAGTTACGGGCAAATGAAACGCTTTCTATTATCGTTTTACTGCTCTTTGGATTTGCCCTTGCTTTTCAATTCCCGATGGTAATATTAGCGTTAGTATATCTTGATTTATTAAATCCAGACACTTTGCGAAAACTTCGGAAATATGTTGTTGTTGGTTTAAGTATCGTTTCCGCCATATTAACTCCACCCGACCCTATTTCTATGATAATTATGTTGGTCCCATTAATTGTGCTGTATGAAATTAGTATCTGGGCTTCCTATTTAATTCGAAAAAAACCGCAAACCGCACAATAAAAGGAGCATTCCTGATGGTAGGCATTGGTTTTACAGAGATGATAATCATTGCAGGGATTGCTCTGGTTGTTCTGGGACCGGAAAAATTTCCAGAGTTCGCGAAAATAGCTATTCGTGCAATTCGTGATATACGCGGTTATTTTGATGAAGTGAAAACAGAGATTGCCAAAGAGGTCAAACCCTTAGAGAAAGAACTGAATGAATTAACGAAAAAGAGTAATGAACTATATCGCGAGATATTAACAGAAACCGACCCGTCGTATACCTCCAAAGGTTATACACCGTCAACGAATTATGTGGAACATTCTTACCAGACAGATACGGATATAGCAAAGCAGGAAGAAAGACAAGACAGAATTACTTCGGAAGGGGTATCCGAAGACACAAGTGGTGTGGAAATTACCTCTAATGATGTTCAAGAAACAACAGAACCCTATGACCCGGATATACCCCAGGCAGATTTACAAAAAATGACACAGGCAACTCCCCATAATGATGAAGAATTTCGTGATGCAAATGAAGAAACCGATATTGATAATCAAAATAATATTCAATTGCCTGAACGATTAGACGGATAAAATACTTGATTTAACAACGGGGATATATTCTAATTTTGATATGTTTTTTTAGTCTCTTTTCCTGCTTCGACTTTGACGAATGGCATTCGCTTTATAAAACATGGCAGGCTCAATGATGGGGTCGTGCAATCCTTCTGTTTCAATTCCACCGAAACAGACCCGCCCACGATAGGTACGATTGGAAAGGATAATGGATATTGCCTGTCGAGACCATTTCTTCCCCTGACGGGTAAAAATCCCTTTGGAGTGTAAATATTCTACCACCCTGCCTGTGCTACGCATCCGTATATATTCACGGAAAATCATACGAACAATTTCTGCTTCATAGTCATCAACAACTAAAGGTTTCTCTCCTTCTTCACCACGACGATAGCCATACGGAGCCGGACCGGTTCCATATCTTCCCTGTTGAACGGAAGCAATCTGCCCACGACGCACCCGTTCCCCATGAGTTAAAATATTCTTTACTGAAGTTTCCTGTTCTTTTAACGGAATCATCTCCTCAATGTTTCCTTTGTGTTTCATTTCCTCTTTGCGCAACTTGCTCATAATCCCGTCCTATTCCTACTTATTTTTATTATGTATGACAACTATTTATCATTCAACATGCCCAAAATTATAATTTCGATTTGTAATCTTATGTATATAGTTTATAACATTTTTACATAAATGTCAAGAAAAAATACAGTGTAATTCCTAATTTTATTAGAAATCCTTTTCATCTGTTTGGTTTCAAAAATGATTGTAAAATATTTCAATATTATAACTCAGGTAATACATTTCGCTGTTATATTTCTCTGCTCTTATATTGTTGCGGTATATATTGAGCCTATCATTTATATAATGGGTTACTTACCCATCGAAACAGGGAATATATTCTGGGTATATTTTTCTATAATATCGGTCTTTTGCCTCATTCAAGTATTATTTCGTGGACTATTACAACTATTATTCTCTGCCCCACTAATAACAACATCATTTGTGGACATTATATCTTTTTCCCCTTGCCTTATTCTGGTTGGAGATATGACAGGATATTTCTCCGAAATTCCGTATATACCGGAGCGGATAGTTCCTTTTTTTTATTTATGTGTTTTTGCCGCATTACATCTCTTTTTAAAGTTAATAACTTTGTTTACATCCATATATGGTAAAGCCAATTCCCGCTGGTTCTCATTGTGCTGGTTTCTTATAGCATTTTTATTTACATATACATCCCTGGTGGGATTTATACAATGGAAGTATAGTCTGATACAACATCGGTTCTTTCAGGTTAAAACATCTGTTGTGGCTCTAAATAATACAGGTCGGATAGTAACCACAGAAGCCCCGGAAGGCAGTTTATTAATACAACCCGTTCCTATTTCAAGCGAAGAAAATTGTCAATGGTTCATCCGTGCAGGAAATAAATTTTTATCCACAACGAATATTTTCCTGTATATCCTATTTCTTGATAAGAGCCTATCCCCGTGTATTGTTCCTTTACAGGTTTCGCGTGATACATGGACAGAAATATGCTTGAATGATTATCTCTCTGAACAACGGTCAAATTTTATTATTTCGTGGTCGAGTTATCGCCTACCCGTTTTCATTGTTCGTCATGGATTAACTCCTCAATTCTCACTAAAATCATTAGAAGAGGCTCGCAATTTTCTATTTTCTCCTCAAAAAACAGAAAAAGCAATATATAAGTCTATTTACATTGATGGTCCTTATTGTTCAAAAGAGGTTACAGGTGAGGTTACAGTTAAATAAGTTAAGAATTTGTTCTAAAAAATTCATTATAATTAAACCATTGTAGAAATATAATTACAGGACAGATGATAGATATGAATTTAGTTTCTCTTTATAACCAAGGTAAGCCTATAGTTTCGTTTGAATTTTTTCCACCCAAGACATGGCAGGGAATTGCAGAATTATATGAGCATTTCCACGAACTGATGAAATGTAATCCCGGTTACATAACCTGCACATACGGGGCTGGTGGAAATACACCTCTTGATAAAGCTCAGAAGCGAACGCTGGAGGTGCTTCGCTGGGTAAGAGGGGATTACCCCAACATTCCTGTGGTTTCTCATCTGACCTGTGTAAATGCGACACAGACAGACCTGCGAAACTACTTATATAAGGTAAAGGAGTTATCTGTTTCAGGGATTGTTGCTTTGCGCGGAGACGCTCCCGATGATACACGGATGTTTGTTCCACCTCCGAATGGTTTCCGATATGCAGTAGAACTGGTTCGATTGATTAAATCTGAATTTCCGGAGTTTAATATCCTTGTTGGAGGATACCCAGAAAAACATCCGGAGGCTCCAAGTTTAGAAGAAGATATACAACACTTGAAAGAAAAAATAGATGCAGGTGGTGAAATTATCCTTACACAATTGTTTTACAACAACGAGGATTTTTATCGCTTTCGTGATTTGTGTGAGAAAACCGGGATTGATGTGCCGATTGTCCCCGGTATATTACCTGTTACCAATCTGGCACAGGTAAAAAGGATTACTTCTTTGTGTGGAGCCAAGTTAACATCTGTCTTGCTGGAACGATTGGAAAAACATGAAAAAGATGAAGAAGGACAATTTTCCGTAGGGGTATATTATGCTACTCGGCAGGTAGAAGATTTAATTCAACAGGGTGTACCGGGTGTCCATTTCTATGTATTAAATAAATCGCGGGCAGCGGCTCATATTTGTCGCGCCCTTACATTATGATAACCGTCAAACCTTTCCGACACAAAATAGGAAAAAACAATGCTATTTTTAGATACTGTAAAAAGTTCAGAAAAAATATTAGGTGCTCCTTTTGCAAGTTTCCCTGGGACTGTATTGACCAATTCCACAGTAAAAGAAAACCTCAATGATGGCGAATTACAGGCAACAAGTATCATTGCTCTGCAAAAGATTTGTGATTTCGATGTCGTTTTTCCCATGATGGATTTGACTGTGGAAGCAGAGGCAATGGGAGCCTGTATCAATTGGGAGATTGACGAACTCCCCGCTGTTACAGGGAAAACAGTCACGGATGCCAATGATGTGAAAAGTTTACCAATTCCCGAAATTGGGGAGGGAAACAGATTGGGTGTTTTTGTGGAAACATGCAGAAAATTGAAATTAGAATTTTCGGATAAATGGGTTTGGGGATATGTTCTTGGTCCTTTTTCTATTGCAGGTCGTTTGATGGGAATGACAGAGATTTCCATTGCACTAAAACTGGAACCTGAACTTGTTCATCAAGTATTGGAAAAGGTAACTGCCTTGATAGAAAAATATGCATCTGCGCTACTTGATACAGGAATTGATGGACTGGTAATACTCGAACCGGCATCCGGAATGTTGGACGAGAACGATGCAAATGAGTTTTCCAATAACTACATCAAGAGAATAGTAAACTTAATTAAGGACAAAGGGAAAATCCCGGTTTTACATAATTGCGGAAGGGTTCTTCATCTTGTTGAAAGCCTCTGTGCCACAGGTATACAAGCGTTGCATGTAGGTTCAGTAACAGAACCTTATGATATTTATCCACGCGTCCCCGAAAATATTGTGTTAATGGGAAATTTAAACCCGACAGAAATATTCTTACGAGGCACACCTGAAAAAGTTCGTGAAGCAACTATAAATTTGCTTGCACAGATGGCAGGATATAACCGATTTGTAATATCTTCCGGATGTGATATTCCACCGGGGACACCCATAGAAAATTTGAAAGCGTTTAAAGAGACGGTAATCTCTATAAAGCGTTCTATTAATAGCGAACAGCAAAAGGTAATATTAAAATGACACGCATGGGTGGGATAATAAGCGGTTTTTTACTCATCTTTGTTCTCTTCCCTTTTCTCTTATTGGCTCAAACAGACGATGCGGAAATGAGGGAATGGATTGATGCTTCCTCCTATCGGGATATGGGTATTGTTATCCCAGAAAATGCTTCTCCTATCCTTCAACACGCTGCAGAAGTCTTCAAAAAATATTGGGAGGATTGCACACATCGCCCTATTGTTATTTCTACCTTAAATCAAGGGGTTATTAATATCTGGTTAGGTGCGGAACTTTGCACTAAGGAGTGGATTATCCCGGAAGAATTGGAAGAGCTCGGAGATGAAGGGTTCATAATACGAACTTACACACCCACACGGAGATATGCTCAAAAAGGTGTCGCAAAGCAGTTACTTATTTGTGGTAAAACAGATATAGGAACTCTTCATGGGGTTTACGCTTTCTTTGAACGCTATCTAAATGTGGCATGGTTATCGGATTCTTACATCCATAAACCTGCTTTAGGCTATCGGCTCAAAGAGATGGATTATAAATTCTCACCCCACTTTGAGTATCGCGTTTTCCTTTCGGACTTGCCCGAATTTAAGATGGAAGGTGATAGAAAAGAAGGTCTTCATTTATCCCTATCTATACAAGAATCTGATTTCATCCCTATACCTATTTACAAATGTTTTTATACAGAAGAATATACTCAAAACACAGCCGAACTGGAAACAAAAGTATTCCATCCTCAGCGTCCAATATGCTTCCTTTCAGAAGAGACAAAGCAAGTTTTTATAAATTTCATGAAAAAACAAATAGAATTATATCCTCAGCGGAAACTATGGACAATTGATACAGGAGACACAGAAATAAATTCCTGTCCATGTAATAACTGTCAGGAACAGGTTGAGATTACAAAATCGCCAATAACTCCTTTATTAAAAATGTTGAATGATGTAATTGAAACATTGGAGAAACTTTACCCGGAAAAAGATTTACAATTTTGCCTCTTCTTAAAAAACGGTATGCGGAAAGCCCCGCATAATATACAAATTCACAACAAAATATTCATCGCCCTTTCTACAGATACCTGCGATATTGCTCGTGCAATAGATGACCCTATATCTCAAACCAATGCATGTTTCTTTAATGATTTAAAAGATTGGCGTAATCTTACTTCTAATTTACTTATACGATACTATGTAGGAGTGAACTATTTTTGCGGTTTATTCCATCAACCTGAATTATTCAATTTTCAAAAAGATATTCAGACCTTTGACCGCTATCATGTTCGGGGAATTATTATTTGCACCCCATCACAGCAGGTATTTCCATTTACCGAATTTGGTGCTTTGAAATCTTATCTATTGGCGAGACTGATGTGGGACCCCGATTTAATTTTGGAAGAAGAGATAAATCGGTTTTTGAATTTATATTACGGTCCTGCAGGTGTTAAGTATGCTGAATTTTTCAATTATCAAAAGGACTTCGTTAAGAAAAACAATGTAAGATGTAGTATTTACCAAAAAATACCTTGGTGGAATATAGATTATGCTTCCAATGTGGGAAAGATAATACAGCAAACAATAAACATGTCTTTCTTCGCTCAGGATATTTATAACCATGTGTTGCAAACTTCTATACCGTTATATTATTCCGCCTTAATTTGTCCGCCCGATATCCAAATTCAAGAGGATAAATTTTTAGAAAAGCGTCCAGCCCTAATTCAAGAGGAAGAATTCTGGAAAAGTTTAAATAAGATAGAGAACCTTTCCCAAAAAGGTTCTAATCTGTCTTATCGTAAAATTATCCCTGATACAATTTGTTCCAAACAGTTCCCCGAACGCTCTTCCTTATTCCAAAAACATGCTCTGGAAAATGAATATTATACTTTATGGGTTTTACCCGAAAATAAGGGAGCCATTATTCGTGTGCAAGATAAATCATCAGGTATGGAATACCTATCTGCTTTTCAGAAAGGGGTAAATCCGTATTTGCTGTGGAATGAGTATCAAGATATATCCGATACGGGATGTGGAATTCCCTTTTCAGAGGATTGTAATGTAAAAGAGGCGGAGAGTAATAAAATAACCATTGAGAGGGAAATCAGGAAGGGAGTATTATTACAACGAAAAATAACTTTGGGAGATAATGGGGAAATCATTTTGGAGTATATTTGTGAAAATCGAAACCCTCAGGAAGAACTCATTTCATTTTACATTATTCCACGATTTACTTTAAACGAAGACGATAAAACAATAGAAATATGGAGTAATAACAATCAAAAATGGGAAAGTGCCAAACAGATAGCCCTTGCATATCAGCCTTTTACTTACGGTTTAGAAAGTATTCATAAAGAAAACATAATCGGTATGGGAATTCGTTATTGTGATAAAGGGGTATTTCTCAAACTGGAATTACAACAATTGCCCGCAGAACATATTGACTTCTTCTGTGACTATTCTTATTATGACGGATATATCGCTCCTATAATGAAAATTCATCCGACAATATCATCTCAACAAACCTATTCCTTTTCGCTTCATTGCCAGACCCAGAAACAAGTGCCAACCCTTTGAGGTAAAAGACATTTTTTACTTCTCTTTTTTAGTGCCTCCAAACACAGCATATTTATAATATTTCCAGACCACATCAATATCCGTAAAACCTACTTCTTCAAGCCATTTAAGATGTGACATCAATTTTTCAGGGTTTCCTTCTTTATGGTGTCTGCCTAACCATTTCTTGTTGATTTCATCATCAGGAATTGTTCGTGCCATAAAGTCCTTCCAGTTCGACATATAGAGTCTTTCAAGATACTCATTGGCACCTATAACAACATCTGCATTGTAAAAAACACCACCATCTGTAAGGCTCATAAACACCTTTTGATAAAATTGCTTCTTGTCTTTCCCTAAATGATGTAAAGACAATGACGAAATAACAACATGATATTTCTTGTCGAATTCAAATTCTGAAAAATCACACAGAATATATGAAATATCTTTGTAATCTGCCATCTTTGCCTTTGCCATGTTAATCATATTCTCTGCGAAATCAAGGCAAGTAATCTTTGCGTTGGGAAATTTTTCTTTCACCCTTTTGGCTACTGTGCCTGTCCCGCAACCGACATCAATCATATAGATAGGCAGTTCCTTTTCATAAGGAATGGTTAACAATAATGCCTCAATCATTTCTTCATAATGGGGGATTAAATTTAATACAATCTTGTCAAACTCTTTTGCTTCTTCTTCAAAATGTTCTTTCATTGTATTCATAAGAAATTTCCTTTACATTGTTCATTGAATAGATACGCCCTATCCCACAGATTCACTTCATTACTTCATATATTGTTTATCGAAAGGGAATGGAGGGTATTTTATCATTTGACAATACAAATTATAAAGTTTTATTTGGTATTTGATTTGAAAGTAGTTATAATAGTATATGTTTTAGAAAATACAAATTTTATTGTATCTATTAATAATGTTAACCATTAACTGAAGGGAGTGTTTTATGGCTAAAAAGACTGTGAATGTAGCAATGGTCGGTGGTGCGTTTATGGGTAAAACGCACAGCAACGCATGGCGTAAAGTAGCGATGTTTTTTGACCCACCTGTGAAACCCGTAATGAAAGTCATGTGTGACAAAGACCCTAACGCATTGAAAAATGCGGAACGGTATGGCTGGCAGGAGACATCGGACAATTGGGAAGAGGTAGTAAATCGTCCCGATATTGATGTTATTGATATTTGCACGCCCAATTTCCTTCACCCCCCGATTGCTATTGCAGCGGCAAAGGCAGGCAAAGCGATTGTTTGTGAAAAGCCATTAGCCAACACATTAGCGGAAGCAAAACAAATGTGGGATGCCGTTAAAAAAGCCGGTGTTCGCAATATGTGCGGTTTTTCTTATCGTTTTGCTCCAGCCGTCCAGACAATTAAACAATTGGTCTCAAAGGGACAATTGGGCGATATTTTCCATTTTCGTGCGGCTTATCAACAGGACTGGATTGTTGACCCCGATTTCCCGATGGTGTGGCGTTTAAAGAAGAAGCATACCGGTTCAGGTGCTTTGGGTGATATTGGCGCTCATATCACCGATTTGTGTCATTTCCTTGTAGGGCAGGTATGCGAAGTTGCTGGAACAATGGAAACCTTTATTAAGAAGCGCATAGTTCCGGAAAGTGATGTTGGAGCCTGGGGAGCCAAAGGCGGCAAAGGGAAAAAAGTTTATGACACCGTTGATGTTGATGACGCCGCAGTATATGTAGCAAGAATTCAAGGGAAAAATACATTAGCAACCTTTGAGGCTACCCGTTTTGCTCCGGGTCGTAGAAACTACAATAGCATTGAAATTTATGGAAGTAAAGGTTCGGTATTGTGGAATCAGGAAGAGATGAACGAATTCCATTATTTCAATCGTAGCGACCCGCCTACTTTACAGGGCTTCCGCAAAGTTCAAGCCTGCGATATAGGTCATCCTTATGTGCATGCATGGTGGCCACCGGGACATATTATCGGTTATGAACACCTTTTCGTTCATGAAATTTATGAATTCCTGTGCAGTTTAGCCAGTAAGAAGATGAATTATCCCACATTTGAAGATGCGGTAAAGTGTCAGGCGGTGTTAGATGCCGTAGAGCGTGCCTCTGCCTCAAAGAAATGGGAAAAAGTTGTAGTTTAAATCTTGAAAAAATTTTTAATAAAAGGAGAATGAACTATGAAATTAGGTTTGTTGACAGTAATGTTTGGTGGGACACCCTTAAAAGATGTCCTTGAAATTATTCGCCCTCTGAAACTTCAATGTGTCGAATTAGGAACAGGGAATTATCCTGGCGGTGCCCATGCTCCTTTGAAAGAATTATTATCCTCAAAACCTAAACGGGATGAATTAAAAGCGATGTTAAAGGGAGAAGGGCTGGAAATTAGTGCTTTGAGTTGCCATGGTAACTGCTTACACCCTGACGCCGATTTTGCGAAGAAAAATCGCGAAGTGCAAACAGATACAATACGACTGGCTCATGAATTAGGGGTTAAGGTCGTCATTGATTTTTCGGGTTGCCCGGGTTCTGACCCATCTGCCAAAAAGCCCAACTGGGTCACCTGTGCCTGGCCCCCCGATTATCTGGATATATTAAAGTGGCAATGGGAAGATGTGGCTATCCCGTATTGGTCAAAACAAGCAAAATTTGCCCGTGACCACGGTGTAAATCTTGCTTTTGAAATGCACCCCGGTTTCCTTGTATATAACACGGAAACATTATTAAAACTTCGCAAATCCTGCGGGAATAATATCGGTGCCAATTTAGACCCCAGCCATTTATTCTGGCAGGGTATGGACCCCTGTGCGGTTGTCCGTGTATTGGGCAAAGCCATATTCCATGTGCATGCCAAAGATTCTAAAGTGGATGCAACCAATACAATGGTAAATGGCGTGCTGGATACGAAACATTATGGAGACGAACTTCATCGTTCCTGGATATTCCGCACTTGTGGTTATGGACATAGTTTAGAATGGTGGAAAGATTTCTTCTCCAACTTGCGCATGGTAGGTTATGATGGTGCTATTAGTATTGAACATGAAGATAGTTTAATGTCCAATCGTGAGGGTTTAACTAAAGCGGTTGAATTTTTGAAACAAGCCATTATTGCGGAAAAGCCAACTGCAATGACCTGGGCATAAAACTTTTTTGAAACAGGGGGAGTCTAATTCAGGCTCTCCCTTAACACTTTTTGAACTCTTTTGTAAGGAGGATTTGTCATGGCTATTCAAGTAGGTATTGTAGGCTTGGGAATGATGGGTAAAGTACACTTTGACACCTATAATAAATTAAAAGGTGTAAAAGTGGTGGCGGTGTGTGATGCTGATGAAAGAAAACGAAAAGGGAACATAGGTCCGTTTGGAACTCTTGACCTGAGTAAGGTAAAAGTATATTCACGAGTAGAAGAAATTCTCAATGACCCTCAGGTTGATGTATTAGATATTACATTACCCACACCTGCTCACGCTCCTATTACAATACAAGCATTTCAAGCAGGGAAACATGTGATTTGTGAAAAGCCTATGGCTCGAACCTCCACCGAAGCAATGGAGATGATAAAAGCCGCAAAGAAATATAAAAGACATTTATACATTGCTCATTGCATTCGGTTCTGGCCCTCTTACATCATTGCAAAGGAAATGGTCGAGAGCGGTAAATATGGCAAAGTGCGCACCGCGAAATTCAGCAGGATTAGCCCACTTCCCGGTTGGAGTTGGCAAAATTGGCTACAATCCTCACAACACTCCGGAAGGTGTGCCCTTGACCTTCATATTCATGATGCAGATTTCGTTCGCTATTTATTTGGCAAACCCAAGACCGTTCAGAGTTTGGGAGTAAGCCTTGCCCCGGGAGGAATTGACCATATTATTACCAGTTATAATTATCCAGACCGCCATTGGGTTGTTGCAGAAGGAGCCTGGGAATATAGCACCACCTATCCTTTCTCGATGACTTTTACAATTGCTATGGAACAGGGAACTTTGGAGATGTCTCGCAATTTATCGCTGACTTATTATCCCAATCGAGGGAAACCCAAGCAGATTAAAGTTCTCAAAGGAGATGGTTACGAAGGAGAATTAAAGCATTTTCTGGAATGTTTACAAAAAGACCGCGATTCGGATATTATTCCCTCCGAAGAAGCGTATAAAACACTCCTACTTATCGAAGCGGAGATTGAATCGGTTAAGACACAAAAACCTGTTTCTGTTCGTGGATGAAGTTCAAAGGTCTGACCCATCGGACCTGTTTGACTTGTCTAACTTGTCCGAGCCGTCCGACCGAAAAAATTAACCAAAGTTTACCTCAATGGACCCTTATTCACTGGAAATCCCATTCACGCCTAAAGAGTTCGGACCCGAAGAGATTGAGGGACTTATTGAACAGATTGTTTACGAGCATGCTTCCAGTGGTTTCTTTGTTGCCCGTTTACGCCGCAAAGACACAAATCATCTAATTACTATCGTTGGCAAGTCCCTTCCTATATCGCAAGGGGCAACAGTTCGAGTTTCAGGGCATTGGATTAACCATCCTCGTTTCGGTCCGCAATTCCAAACCCAACACATGGAATTACTTCAACCTTCATCCGCAGAAGCCATTGCCCAATTTCTGGCTTCCGGCGCTATACCGGGCGTGGGAAGTGGATATGCAGAACGGATAATAAAAACTTTCGGGGCAGATACCTTACATGTATTAAATCACGAGCCGGAAAAACTTGCTCTTGTTCGGGGTTTAGGGAAAAAGAGGGCAAAAAAAATCCACGAGGTTTGGAAAGAAAAACAAGAGTTTATGGAAATGCTGATTACCTTACAGCAATACAATATCCCTATGGGATTAGCAACAAAATTATATAAGCATTACGGAAATCAAACTCTAACATATCTAAGAGAAGACCCTTTTCAGATAGCATCGGAAATTCAGGGTATCGGATTTAAAACAGCCGACCGTATCGCAAAAGAATTAGGGATTAGCCCTGATCATCCCAGCCGTATCGAGGCAGGAATTCGGTATACCTTGCATGATGCGGAAAATGATGGACATGTTTTCTTACCTTATGAGGAACTTGTTTCATTAACTTCCGAATTGTTATCTCTGGATGAATCTCAGATTGCCCCTGTATTAAAGGAAATGAATGATGCCAATAGAATATGCGTGGAAAATGACAGCGTCTATTTGCCTTTTCCGTATTTTATCGAAAACGAATGCGTCAAACACTTAAAACGATTATATCATTCGCCAAGCAGTTTGCCCCCAAATCTACCGATACAACAATTCTTTTCGACCTCGCATAAAGGATTGCCCGAATTAAGTCCCGAACAAAAGGAAGCCATACAAAAAGTCTTTTCCTCCAAAATAACCGTTATCACAGGAGGTCCGGGTACCGGAAAAACAACCTTAATAAAAACACTTGTATATTTCCTGAAAGACTATCCTGTGCGTGTTGTTTTATCTGCACCGACAGGAAGAGCCGGTAGACAAATGGAAGCGGTTACAGGACATCCCGCAAGCACCATACACAGATTGCTTGAATTTAACCCGCAAACCGCAAAACCCAGTCGGGATGAAATAAACCCAATTCCGTGTGATTTGTTGATTATAGATGAAAGTTCTATGATTGACCAGACCTTACTCTGGTATCTGCTTTGTGCAGTCCCATCTACTTCCCATGTCGTTTTCATAGGAGATGTAGACCAACTGCCTTCCGTAGGACCGGGCAATGTCCTATTTGACCTGATAGCCTGTCAGGTATTTCCTGTCATTCGACTGAAAACGATATACCGTCAATCGGCTCAAAGCGGTATTATCGTCAATGCCCATCGAATTAATCAAGGCTTCTTCCCGGAATTCAATCAGAAAGATTTCTTCTTTATCCGTCGGGGGGATAGTCAATCCGCATTACAAACTCTTTTGCATATTGTTCAAGAACGCGTTCCACAACGATTCGGATACAACCCGGTAAAAGATATACAAGTTCTTGCTCCTCTGCGTCGTGGTGATGGAGGTGTTCATCATTTAAACTATCGTTTACAGGAAGTACTTAATCCAAAAGGAAAGCCCATACCAAACACCTCATTCCGCATCGGGGATAAAGTCATGCAGATAAAAAACAACTATGAAAAGGATGTGTTTAATGGGGACATAGGCATTATTTCAGAGGTGGACAGTGAACAGGGTTATATTACCATTACTTTTGAACCTGACCGTCCTGTTCTATACACATACGAACAATTAGACCAGATTAGCCTGGCTTATTCGGCTACAGTACACAAATCCCAGGGGAGTGAATATCCGGTGGTTATTCTCCTCCTACTTCCACAACATTATTTGCTTTTACAACGCAATGTCCTTTACACTGCTGTAACACGAGCAAAAAAAATGGTAACGATTATTGGTTCCCCCAATGCTATTCAAAAGGCTGTAAAATCTACGCAATCCATTCGTAGAAATACCCTGCTTGCAGAACGAATTCGTCAGGCATTTCTTTTTAGCATGAAAATACAAAATAGTATAGAATAATATATAGTAATAAAAATTATCTATATGGAAGATAAAGTGGTCATAATTATATGAGTTTGTTTCGTGAAAACGGCTCCGAATCGCAAATCAAAAGAGGACCGGAACCGGGTGTTCGAGGTCTTCTTCTGCTTCTCTGTATTGTATTTATATTTCTGACACCTTTTGTTGGGATTTATAATCTTATAAACGATTACCAAAACGCATCAGGTGATTTCGAGTATATCCCCGGTTTGCGACTATTTCTGATTGTCGAATCCGGTTTGCGGGCTTTTGTAATTTTATTCAGCATTCTCGCAGGGGCAAGCATTCTATCCTTATGGAACGGGGCTGTTCGAATAACAAAAGCCTATCTAATTTCCTTTTTATGTTCCTTAGTCCTCGGAATGGCTCTTCTGTTTTCCCTGGTGGAATTTCCTCCGGATTATTACGACCTCGTTTTAAGCAAGATAGCCTACGAAACCATTGGTTCTTTAATTTACTTTGTTGTTTGTTATCTATATATCAATTTTTCCAGAAGGGTCCGTGTTACCTTCCCCGATTCTTTTCCTGAAATACGCAACAAGAAAAAAGAGGAGTCGTAAAGATGAACTTTCGAATTGTTTCTTCTACCCTATCACCTCAAATATTAAAGAAGGTAAAAAGTGCTTTTAAAGATGATGATATACCCATAATTATAGATTCTCAAAATGAATCCGCCTTTTTTTCCGGTGTAATAATGGCAATTACACAAAGTTCCCAGATAGACACTGTGATTGATATTATGCACACTGTCAGGAATGAATATGATTCTTTGTTTTATTTAATTTCAAATGCCATTGATGCTCGTGAAGGCATTCCTTCAGGTGGTGCGCAACGCATGGTAAAAATAGCGAAAGAGATAGGGAAGGTATTAGACCTCACTCCCAATCAAATGTGGATTTTAGAACATGGCTGTGTATTAAGAGACATCGGAAAACTCCGTATATCCAACGATATTCTACTTAAAAAAACTGTGCTTACTTATGATGAATGGGTTCTCTTAAAATCACATGCTCATATTGGCGCCAATATATTAAAAGAATGGAACATCTTCCCGGAATTGACAGAAGTGATTGCATCACACCACGAATGTTATGACGGAGATGGATATCCCGAAGGACTTGAAGGCGAACAGATACCTTTTCTTTCCCGCATATTAAAAGTGCTTGATGTTTACTGCGCTATGACCTCCCGACGCAATTATCGCACAGGTGTGGCTTCGCGAGAGGAAGCATTAGAATACCTTCTGGAAGAACGAGGCAAACATTTCGACCCGCAAATAATTGATGCCTTCATGAAAATAAATCTCATAGAAATAGATAACGACCTATAATACTTTCCCCTTTGCAAAGAATGAGACAGATGTGACCCATGAGACAAATGAAGGTAAAAAGAAACTGTGTCTTCAGAAACATCGCTGCCCCTATTTAATAAAACGATGACCTATAAGACATAGAGAACAGATTTATACTTTCTTCCCAATTGTAGTAGTAGGGGCACGGCATGCCGTGCCCCTACTCTGTGAAAAAATTTTAACCACAGAGGACACAAAGGGTATTTTACACAAAGAACACAGTGGGGTAGATGCGAAAGATTTTTCGCCTCTACTTTGTGAACTCTGTGCAAAGTCTCTGTGTTCTCTGTGGTAAAAAGGTTCAACTGCTTAAAAATACCAGAAGCGAGGACGCTTCAGCTACATTGGACAAATAATGCATGATGGATTTTTTCTATTCGTTTTTATTCGCGTCTAATCGTGGAATTCGTGATAATAATTTTTTTACAAATTTAAATCCAGTCTACAAAGAGGGGAAGTAGCGTATTTCAGTTGGGTAATATTCTCTTTTCTTTTTTATTCATATTCTGGGATTCTTCGCAGTATTGTGAAGACACTAAAAGTTATATGTTACTTATGTAATATAGTTGTTCAAATAAAATATATTATTCTATTGCATGGGGATTAATGTGCTTACCGGGTTTATTACAATCATATCGGGTTGTTTTTATTCTTTTTTTCTATTATCTCGTATATCTCATGGGACACACTGGCCTCATTGGTCTTATTTTTTTCAATCACTCTTCACGGATTGTTGGCATGATAAATTGCAACACCACAAGCATACTTTTGTTTTTCTACGCGATGTAAATATCAACGGGATGGTATTTGTTATGCAGAAATAGAGCATCCCGAAAAGTGCCTGCTTTCTGAAATTGGAGTTTCTCAATAAAGGAGACCAGTGGTGTATCGTTGGGACTAACATAAATAAGCCAGCTATTTTTAGGAAAACGGCTTCTGATTTGATTAAATAAAATCTGGAAATTATCTTGAATGTCTTTATTCGTGTAATCGTTCGGATTATGAAAATATATATACACCACAGACAGATTGGGAATTGTATGGGCTTGTATTTTTATCAGTCCACGGGGTTTTGTCTTTTTATCAATAATAACCCATTCTTCAAAATCCCTTACGGTATTCAAAATCTCCTGTTCTTTTTCATGATTTGTAGTTGTCAAAATATTTCCATTTTTAAGTGTGAAATAGATATTGGTATTCCATGTTTCCCATTGAGCAAGCCAATCTTCATCCTGAGGTCGTAGAGGTCGAATAGAAATATGCTCTTTATAAAAACTACGGAAAATATGTTTCAGAACAGTTAATTTGCCGGGCTTTTGAATATCCATATTTACAGGTATATCCGAGGAAAGGGCAACACCTGCATTGTTCAATTCTTGATAGCGAACAATCACTTCTTCTATCCACTGCCGTTGTGCTATGCACCATTTCTGTTCGGGCTCAGTTACTTTCCCCGTGTATTGATAATGAACTGTTCCATACCCACCCCCACAGAAATTTTGAGCCCAGCAAGTAATACATGTAGGTGTTGTGTTTATTCCTAAACGATACAGCCCGTCTGCATCTTTCAGAGGAATTTCATCTTTCTGGATATTTCCCATAAAGCAGGTGTTCTTTTTATAGTATAAATATCCGCCGTAAACATCGCCGGTAGGTGTTATAAACCATTCCTGTAACCCTGCAGGGTCTCTCCGTTTTGTGGGAATGCCCTGTTGAATGTTCAGGAATAACTGCATAATGGGTTCCAAGATATATCGCTTCCCCTTTTTTAATTGTTGCGTATACATCGAGGTTAAGCGTGTTAGTTCCTGAAAGAATGTTTCAATCTCAATATCAGAATTTAAGACAAGGGGGGCACACAGGTCTATTATTACTTTTTTTATACCGTAATTAAAAAATTTTTCAACGGTCGGGCTAAAAGGTAATTCTTCAGGGAGGAAAAGAATATATCCATTTTGACTATTTATAAAATCAAGGAAATCCGTTTTGCTAAAGGTTTCTATCTGTTTTACAAATTCAGTAGAAATGTTGGGAAAGACTAAAAATAGTCTTTCTATGTCCTCTATTTTTAATTTCTTCCTGATATAATCCATAACAGGCAGGTATAGATTTATCCGTAAATTTTTATCTTTAACTGCGAATTTATCATTAATGAGTTCATGTAGTATAAGGAGGATATCTTGAGTCGCCTCATACTTTTGATGAACCCATAAATTTATCTGGAACTTTTGACTTGCCTGAATATGAGACACCGCCTTTAGCATTGACGATGAAATAATCTTTTGCATTTGTGAGAGGCTGTTTTCGTCTATTAAAAACGAAAGGGTATCGAGATGAAGGGTTTGTGTAAGGGATTGAGCCCAATTCTCTATTTTTTGATGTTTCAAAATAGACCCGATAGAGCGGAGGTATTCAAGTTCATTCCAGACTTCCAGCAGTTCTTTTTCCGAATATTGTGTAGACAGGACATGTAATATTTTATTTTGAGTATTTTCGGGATAATATTGCAGGGTGTCGTGTGTGATTTTGTCGCATTCAAAACAAAAGGTATCGAACACATCCACCGCAAAAAACTTTCCCTCTCGTTCAAAGGTATGTATGGGTCTTATCTTGCTCATCAATAAATCCCTAATGTGCCTTTATATCTACTATAATTTTCCATTATCTTAAATAGGGAAATTCCAATAAATGTCCAGATAACACAACTGGCACAGAGCCAATAAAAGCAGGGATGAAAAAATACGGACATGAATTCTCCCGGGGCTACCTGTTGCCCTTTCACAAGCACATATTTTAAGCAGATAGAGGCATCTGTAATAGGCAAGGCATGCATAAAAATAGATACAAACCAACTTTGCTGTAAAAATTCTTCACGGGCAAAAATGGCTAATGCAAACAATGCCATCCGCACAATAATTGTCAGTTGCCCTACTTGCTTAAATACAAGAACCAGTCCTCCTACCATGAACCCAAACCCCAACAGATTAATAAAGGACAGGGTCAGCAAAACAATCACAGGGATGGGGTCAAAAAATAGTTTTCCACCAACACTAATCACCACAAAATAAACCATAAGAGCGGAATAAAGAATTGTCGTTACGGACGCAACCACAGCACGGGCAAGAAAATTCGTTACCAGACCATAAGGGCTCATACATAATTGTTCTAACACACCCGTTTGAGCCATACCTTGAATACCCTGTGTAAACATACCAATTACACCGAAGGCAAATAAACCAATAATAAAACCTAATATATAGTTTGTAGCACGAGTCGGGTCGTCCAGTTGATTTATTCCTCTTTCTATTGCGGGTTGGCTATAAAAGAAACCGGCGATAAGTATCATGAGCATGCCATAGCCGATAATAAGTCCCGTCAATGTGCGAAACCAATAGCGTCGGGTGATAATCCAACCGCGTATAATCTCTGCCTTCATAATAAGTAAGAAGCCAAGCATGATATTATTCCTGTTCTTGTGAATTTATCCCGTCAAACACGGGTTTTTCACCTGTAAGTTGTAAAAAGATATATTCTAAATTTACCTGTTTTTGCTGTATGGAGCGCAACTGATATTTTTTCCTGTGGAGTGTTTCGAATAAAAGATATAATGCTTCCGAGCGTTCCGCATACGGTTCCGGTACCTGCACGGTAATTGTGGGTCCATCTGCTGTCAGGTCTGTTTGGAGAAGGGTAATCTGCGGAGCAAGGGTATCCAGGTCTCCCTCTGCCAGATTACGGTCTAACCGCAGCGAAAAGATTTGCTTGGAAAATAGTTCTAACAATTCGGATGTGGGTTTGCAGGTGATTAATTTCCCTTTATTAATAATTCCAATACGGTCGCAGAGTTCTTGTGCCACATGCATATCATGGGTGGTAACTAATACAGAACGACCGTGTTTCCGTGTTAGTTCCAGAATTTTGTCCTTAATCGAGCGACTGCTTTGAACATCCAGACCTGTAGTCGGCTCGTCCAACAGAATGATTTTAGGGTCAGCAATCAGAGCGATACATATCGCTAATTTTTGCTTTTGCCCTCGCGATAGTTTACGAACTTCTATATCCTTTTTATCATTCAGCCCAATAAAATCAAGCAATTGATGGGCTCTTTCTTTCAGGACTTTCCCGCGGATATTTCGCAAATTCCCATAATAATAAAGATTTTCAAGAGGGGTCAGGGGCCAGATACTGGTTCGTGTCCCTTCAAGCACAACTCCGATTTGTGAAAGGACCTGTTTCCGTTTCTTTTCCACATTCATTCCATCTACATATACCGTCCCACTATCTGGTTTTACCAGTCCCGAAATCATCTTTACCGTGGTCGTCTTTCCAGCACCGTTCGGACCTAATAAACCCATAATCTCACCTGGCATAATGCCAAAAGTGATTTTATCTGCGGCACAGGCTTCCTTCCTCTTAATCAAACTCCTCTTCCCCGTTTCTTCGTCTTTATAAAGGAAGTGGGATGTGTGAAAGGTCTTTGATACCTCATCAAGATACACTGTATATTTTTTTATATTTGTGTTTAACTCGTTGTTATACATTATGAAACTCCGCCTACCTCAAACAGGGTTCTTTCTAACTCATCCATACATTTTTCGGGGTCATTTATCTCCTGTAATTTCTCCTGAAATTCAAGATAATTGCTTTCCATATTACGAATGAAATGAATAATCGTTACGAATCCTAAATCATTTGTAATTAGGTAAAGAATACTTATGATAACAGAGAATAACAAAAATTCGATATTCTGCCGCATTTGATTTTGAAAAATATGTTCATGCACTAATGTAAAAGTGATGGATACTATCAGGATAGCAACAATGGTATTTCCAATTATCCCTATCAGAATAGGCTGGATAGTAGCGCGATAAATAATTTCCTCTGTAAGTGCAACGACGAAAGTTCTACCTAATATCACAGGTGAAAGAAAAGAGAAACGAAGCACCTGAAAAAAGGATAGGAATTGGTTTTGTACAATGGTATTAAAACCTACTATGATAAAAAATCCAACTGTATATAAGACATGCCCTAATAACAATCCTGTAATCCAGTTTGGCACGAAGAATAAACTTCTCGGAAGTATTTGTTGAGCAATCAAATAAACAACGGCACAAATAAGTAAAAGGGATTGAACAATTTTTACAATTGCAGTTAATTTCTGAATCTGGAAAAAATTACGGCACAATTCCAGCAGAAAATACATGAAGAAGAGAACCACAAGAATTATCTGAATACTCACGGAGACTTCTCCAGATGGTTCTTCATGCTTTCTGCCATTTTTTGCAGGGTAATTTCCCTTGTATGTTCGGTATTTTTCTCACGCCAGATTTGAAATTCCTCTTTTAGCAAGCCGTAAACATAAACATCATGCCAGACACCGTTTCGGGTAATGTGGTCTTTCAGCGTAAGTTCCCTTTGGGCTCCAAGGAATTCCAATAGTTTCCACGAAGGCTTATTGAAGGAATAAATAATAGCGGTAATACGGTGTAAATTGAGTTCATCAAAGGCATATTCTAATGCACGAAAAACATTAATACCCGTGGTCAGATGATTTCGATGTTCCGGGGCTATATATACATCCAGATTGCTGGAACGATTTCGCCAACTAATATTTTGTAGTGAAATCATACCTAAAGGTCCTTCCGGAGAATCAATGATAAAATAGACACTGGCAGGGATAGGGCTTCCTGTATTTTTACTTAAAAATCCGATGATCTGTTCACGAATAGTCCGCGGAGAACGGGCAGGGTCGCCATATAAAAAATACTGAAAATCTTCATCTTCCATCCAGCGGATGAGTGTATCTAAGTCATCTCGGTCTGCTCTGCGGATAAAGGTTTTTGTAATAATACTCACGAAAGAACCTTTCTTATTTCAATTCTTCCGACAAACTTTTGTTATTTTGAAATTTTGCCCATGTCTCAAGATTATGCCATTTTCCAGAGGTAAATAACACCTCTCGCATACATCCTTCGCATTGGTAGGAATGATTTAATAAAAAGTTTCGCAGATTTTCCTCTTCATCCAGACAGGTTGTCATCAATTTTCTTAGATGGAGTTGTTGAAATGCTCGCGTTTCAATAAATTCCAATGCTTCATGAATAAGAATCTCTTCTTTGTCGTAAATTTCATTTTCAAACAGAAGCATCATCTCTCCAAAAAGCGCTTCTGGATTTATTCCTTTCAGAACAACGAAACCACAAATGTCCCCGATTTTATTTTCAACTGCATAAAAGGACTGAGCAGCATCTTTATGTTGGAGAAGTTCCTCTAACTCACTCAGATTGGGCATGAGTGGTTCCCGTTTCGTATCCAGCAGGGAAGCAAATATAGGTTTATGCAGATAGAAACGGAGCAGCTCTTTTGCATCAAAACGGTCTGCATTGCGAATAATCGCATGAGTTTTTTTTATCATACAGAAAGGTTACATCCCGCTGTTAAAATTCCGCAACTCCACGCCCTACGATGGCATGGATACAACCAAAAAAATCCCTGCTTATGATAACAAAAAATTAAAAGCCGATTTCGTTTTTCTTTTCGTAACGGAAATCCTGCCAGGCACGCCATACCGCATTTAAGAAGTTTGTAAAAGCGTCGGCTTTCCGTAATGTCAATTTTTGAATGTGTTTCATATTCCTATTTCCCATATTGCAATTTTTTAATTGTTATTATATACAAATTTATTTAACTGCTTGAGGATGTAGTTGTTGTCGTAGTTGTACCGGTACTCGGTGGCGGTGCTTCCGGGTCTTTGTTCTTAAAAACAGGAATAAAAATCTTTATAATATCTTCGATAAATTTTATAATATTTACAGTGGTAAAGGGAAAATCACTTGCAGCGATAGGTTGTGTTATTTTATTTATATGTATCTTCTTACGAATCATTCTTACTTACCACTTCCGTCCAATGTTGAGGTGTTATCGGTATTTCTTGTTTCGAGTAAAGTTCGAACAGCAGACAATACCTGGAGAAGAAGAGTTAAAATGACATCAACCGTAACCGCTTGAACGGGCTTGTTATATGTCTGTTTCTTAATATGTTTCATAAAGATCCTTTAAACTATAAATCTATTATACTAAATCAACGGTATTTTACAAACTTCAACTATTCAGTATCTTACTAACTGGTTGTAGTATTTGTTGTTTCCTGAGGTTTTTTAATTTCTGCTAAGGGCAGGAAGAAATTCGTAAGCACAGAAAGTAAGAAACAAAGAAATGCCTGATAATCGCTTTCGATATTCGTGCAAAAATTAGAACCTTGACCTTGCTGTGCCTTTGATGGTTTAACAGTGATACATTGAATTCTTTTCATTATTTCTATCTCCTTTTATTTGAACTACGAAGAAGTTGAACCTCCTTCTTTAGCGACAAAAGCCTGAGCCACGACAGATAAAATATTTGCAATAAGGGTCAATATCTGTCCGATACTCAAAGTCGTCTCAATTTCTGCTTTGTGTAAAATGGTTAATCCTTTTATATGTTTCATTTTCAAACTCCCGTATATTGATTTATAATCTTACCAATATAGAATATTGTTTTCATTCTATTTTATTACATATTTTTTCTGAAAAATATAATATACTATTTAATACCAAATTACATAAAAAAGTTTTCCAATTTTGTCGCATAATATCATGAAATTATATAAGATAACTTGGAAATCAAATAACAATATATCAAATTTTTGAACAGAATTTCTTGTATAGTAACAGTTTTTATTTCTTTAATCGAGAACTACTTATCATAAACAATAATATTCCAATAAATATAAAATCAAATAAGTATCTCCATAAAGAATTGTTGTTAAAAGATTTGTTTGTGCAACCACAAGCATTTGTTACCCCTGCTTCATCTTGGCTGATATTCCCATCGCTATTGGTATCTATTTGACTGAATATTTCTTGAGTTAACCATGGATATACAATACTCAACTCATTCCAACTTATCAAGTTATCTCCATTCACATCCAATAGTGAAAAACGCTTCTTTATTATGTTCTTTAATTCTTTTAATGTCATCGGACATGCACCTGTAGAAACCGTAATAGTAACTACCGACTCGGGGTCTACTTGAGTTCCTGCGGGTGGATTCTGAGATATAACATTCCCTGAAGATGTGTCATTACTGCACTCCTGTATAATATCCCCTACTTTCAGATTTGCAGACCTTATTACAGTCTGTGCGGAATTCTGATTCATCCCGACCACATCTGGAACCACATTTAAACCTACATATTGGGATACTAATTGCGGATAAGATTCATTTTCTTTTATATACCATACCTTTTCAAAATCCCAACCAGCAAAAGTGGCTCGTTGTTTCATTTTTGCCGTTGTTTTACCGGTGCCACCCGCAGAACTACTCTGTTTCGATGTCTCTGTATCCCAATATGAGTTACTTACCGTGCCTAAATGGTTATATCCCACCAGACCGCCAATATACGAAGCCCCTGAAGGTTTCGATACAGGACCTGCTGAATAACAATAATTTACTGTGCCCCTATAATTCCCCCCTACCAGACCGCCACTATATAAAACACCTGAAACAGGACCTATAGCATAGCAGTTGCTTATTTCATTACTACTCTCACCTACCAATCCACCAACATTTATATTTCCCTGAGTTGAAACTTCTGCATAACAACTACTTATCTTGCCAGAATTTGAGCCTACGGCACCACCAACAGAAGCATACCCGGACACGGAACCTTCTGCACGACTACTACTTATTGTGCCATAATTTTGACCCGCCAATATGCCAATAGAAGAAATACTTGTAGCCCCTGAAATAGAACCCTTTGCATGACAACTACTTACTGTCCCATGATTCCGACCTACTAATATTCCAATAGCGGAGGAAGTGCCAGAAGAAGTATTTGTATGTCCGTATACGGAACCTTCTGTATAACAATTACTTACTTTACCATAATTTTGACCCGCCAATATGCCAACGAAAGAAGAACCTGAGACCGAAGCATTTTCTATACTCAAATTCTTTATCTCGCCTTTTGTATCAATATAGCCAAAAAAACCGACATAGTTTTCGGAAGGACGATTTATTGTTAGACCAATTATTTTATACCCTTTCCCATCAAATTTACCTTCAAATGAGTTATCTTTATTCGGTCCAATGGGTGGCAAGTCTATACCTGCCAAATTAATATCTTTAATTAATTCATACTCGCCATTTAAAGGATAAATCTTCCCTATCTTCTGCAATTCTCCAACACTATCTATAATAATACTCCCTGGACTAATATCCCGCAAGAAAGGATATGGATAAGGGTATATATCACTGGGATAAATTCTCCAAATTGTTTCAAAATCCCAATCTACATAAGTGCCTTTCTGTTTCATTTCCTCCGTTGTTTTTCCTATTCCTCCGTCTGAAGTGCTCTGCCCTGACGCATTTATGTCCCAGTAACAATTATTTATATTGCCACTTTCTTTTTTTGCGATAAGCCCTCCTGTTATGCGTTCTTCTGTTGAAGCGGCTGTAGTCCTGACTGTTCCTCTACTATAACAATTAGTTACACTATTTCCCTGGCTATTATTATAGCCTATAAGTCCCCCGACATAATTTTTCCCCGTAACGGAACTTGAATTGTAATTATTATTGACAGAACCCAGATTTTCGCCTATCAGACCACCAACGCGATTAGTCCCCGTTACAGTCGCAAGATTATAGCACTGAGATACTGTTCCCACATTTTGACCCGTAAGACCCCCAACATAATCTGTCCCTTTTATCGTTCCGCTATTAACACAACTCTGAGTTACTAATCCAAAGTTTCGACCGACAAGTCCGCCCACATTTGAATTGCCTTTAATGTTAACATTTTCCAAACGGAGATTATGAACTTTTCCCCCTGCATCAATATAGCCGAACAATCCTATATCGTCTTCATCTGCCCGTGATATGACAAGACCTTTTATCTTGTAACCTTTGCCATTAAAATCACCCGTAAATGGTTTATTAAATGTCCCTATGGGTTTAAATCCTGCTTTGTCATTCCAGTTCGATGTGCTACTCGCATCAATATCATCTGTTAATTCATATTCAGCATTTAAGGGGTAATTTGCATCATTGCCTATCTTCTGCAATTCCTCAATACTGCTTATCTGAATTGCAGTTGCCCCGAAACTATTTCCAGAAAGAAATGTCATGCAACAAATTAGAAATAAGAAAAAGAAATAATAATATATGCACTTATCATTAAAATCTCGATTATTCATCAGACGGCTCCTTGTTATTAGTAAATTTCATATACAAAAAAATCAACAAAATACATATCACTCTTCCACGATTTATCTCTTTCTAATCTTGATACAAAGCCGTTTCTTTATCACAAGACGGCTTACCTTCATATTTTAACAAGAAAGAAGTAACTCGCTTAAAAAGCAACCGATTTTCTATGATAATATTATTGAACAATGTAATTCTATTTTCAACCTTTTGGGACATCAGAACAAACGCCATTTAAACGATTTCCTCAACATCCTTACTGACGAGATAAAACAGGGAAGAGAAATAGAGAGAATGTATCAGTATAAATGCAGGTGCTACTTTTTAATTTTTCTATTTAAAAACTCTTTGTATGCAAAATAACCCTATGGATATTTCCTATACCAAACGGAAGGGTTGTGTCCATGCTTGAGATTCGCCTTCACCCCAACATTCAAAACGAATATAGGAATACGGGAAAGTATCGCTAATTTCATAACAGATAGAATTCCCCTGAACTTCTTTAATTCTCCGTCCATAATCCACAATAACAGCGATTTTCTTGGCATTGGAGGTTGTTAGGGATATGGTATTTGAATTTACAGTAATTTTTTCTATCTCAACTCCCGTGCTGGTGTAAAAGTTCCCGTTTTTTAGAGCGTTCAGGACATTTTCCAGGGTCAATTTTTCGACCTGTGCAACATTCCATGCAACACCAAAGTTTTCATCCCAATGGGCATCATCATTGGCATATCCCCAGACAAATTTTCCTTGCGAAAGGAGTAAATCCCAGCGGTCTGTGGCACAGGGATTTCCCGGTAAACGACGAACAATACCGTTGTATATCTCAATACCGGTATAATGTTCCCATGTCTCTAAAAATTCCTGGGGACAGTGATTGAAATCTTCCTCCCAATTGGGATGGGAAATAATAGCAAAACCGCTATCCTTTTGAATCTCATCCAGAACCTTCTGACGGTCTGAATACGGCTCGACTTTCTTTTTCGCATTTACATGAAGCAAATGAGGTCCTTCATCTGTTATTTCGTTTCCTTGAATGATAACCATTCCCTTTGTGTCCAGCCCATTTGCGGGAGCAATTAAATCGTGCTCGCTAAACATTAAGAATTGATAGCCTAATGATGCATATCGGGTTATAGTATCCTGTGGACTAAAGGCACCATCACTTATACTCGTATGCGTGTGTAAATTCCCTCTTACCCAGATAGAATTTGCGGAATTTAAATAAGGATTATTAATTTTCAATTGAACTTCTCCATCTAATATTTTTGATAGTTTATTCTTTTTCCCAGAGAGATATAAATTCTTCTGCAACAGAAGGTTCTAACAATTCTGGACGGTATAACCTTTTCACAATGGGGTCAGGCACTTTTGAAATTTCACCCGTTTCGGGGATATATGTCAATTGTCGCTGTATGGTTTCATTATCATCACATTCATAATAAGTCCATGCATCTCCCTTTCCGGGAACAAATTGTGCGGTTTTAAAATACTTCATTGTTTTATCCTCGTAAATTTAATATAATGGAACTAAAATTATTGGAATGATATTCATTAAATAAATGTAAATATTATAAACCTATTTTACAGGAAATGTAGTCTAATAGAAAAACTAACAACTTAATTATTTCGTATGAAGAACCCTTATATACAAAAAATCGTTATCTTTTTTTGTTTTGCTTTATCTCTATTTCTTTCTTCGACTGCCTATGTTTTAGATATTGAAGCAGAAAATACTTTTGTAAAAATTACAAAAGCCTTTGACCCGAACATTGACCCGGACCTGATTGATGTAGATAATAACGCTATTCCCGACCGTGCTCATGCAAAATTATTAGACCGCGTTCTAAAAGATGAAACGGTACCGAACCATGATTTATTGGTTGCCATTTATTACTTTAACTGGGTTCAGATTAAAAAGGATAATACTCTGGGTAATAAATGTATAGCCATTCAGCAATTGTATGGCATTACCTGTGACGAAATTGAACGCTTCTGTGCAGCAATTATTACCTTAGGCGAACCTGTGGCTATCCAATACTTTATTCAGGGGGCTATTAGTGAAGTTGGAATTCAAATTGATCTAAAAAACTATAATTTAAGTGGCGGACTATATCTGCGTGCGACCGCAGATCTTGATGGAGACCGAATTTCAAATCGCAAAGAGTTTCAATTAGCGGAAGGGGATTTCGATTTATTTGTATCGTATGCAATAACTCCACAAGAAAGCCCTGATGAAGGGGAAATTGAAATCCCACCTATTGATAAAGATGTCCCTTTAATAATCACACCGGGAATAAATAGTAATCTGGACTTCGGTAGTGTCTCCTTGAAAAAATCGGTAGTCGGAGAATTTACCGCTCAAAATATTGGTATAGATGCTATTCCTTTTTATATCTGGATAATTGGAGAACCTGAGTTTCAAATTGTTGGAGAAAAATCGTTTTTTGTAGAGCCTCAGGAAACGGTGAAATTTCAGGTTAAATTTACGCCCAGAGATTTCAACAAAGTATCCGGGGTACTTGTGATTGAAGTATATGGTAAAAAATATTATATTTATATGGGGGGACAAGGCTCGTGGTTACGAAATGTCATTTCCTGTAATACACATTCACAACAGACAAACGAGTTGACAAACAAAGGGGATATAATTGTTCTACTTTTAACTTCACTACTACTTGGATTTTTTTATAAAAAACAAGGGAAGACCACGACTTGATTTGAGGGAAAAGTGAGTTATTTTAATCTCTGTCTGATAAAACCTGCCGATATGTTTCAACAAATACAGAATTTCCCTATCCATGTATCCGCAATATTGTTAATAATATTGGTGGGATTGGTGATATGTTTTGCTGGTTATCGTGTAGTTTATTGGATTATTGGATTGTGTGGTTTTGGTATAGTAAGTTCGGGTTCTTTCTTACTTCTTGGTGGATATGCAACACACTTTTTCCCTCTAACGATTGCCCTTTCCTTTTTCCTGGGTATATTAGGGAGTCTTTTTGCCATTTTCTTTTACAGGTCGGGAATCTTTTTATTGGGTGTGGTTGGCGGATTTTCTTTCGGAATTGTTTTATTGCCAGTAATGGGTAATCCTATTATCTTACTTCTATCAGGCATATTGGGAGGTATTTTATCTTTTGTTATTGAAAAGATAATCATTGTTGTTGCGACAGCTTCTATCGGTTCGCTAATTGTTGTATGGGCGATGTTGCGTTTTTTTGAATTGATGGGTATCCTTTCCATTACTCCCGATTTTGAACCCTCCTATTTTCGAATGCTTAGTATGCTCACATGGTTAGGATTAGGCTTGTTAGGATGTGCCGTGCAATACAAATATTCAAAGTCAACACACAAAAAAAAGAAATAAAACCTTATCATCCCATTTCTATTAATCTCTCTATACCCTCCGCAAATTTTAGGGGTTTATTTATAAATTTTAGCTACTTTCCTGGATACCTGTTACTTTTTGTAGTCGTTGGATAAGTGTATTTAGTGCATTCTCAACCTCTCTTCGCGTATTTTCAATTTGATGTTCTTCCTCAGATGGCGGGGGAGGAATTGTAGGACCGAAACTAACATATATCTTAGAAAAAGGTTTGGGGATAGGAAAACGGTCCCATGATTTAAGATGCCAGCACTTGCTAACAATCGCAGTCATAGGCACAATGGGCGTTTTTGTTCTTGCAGATAAAACAGCGATACCGGGCTTCGCAACCCGTCGAGGACCTTTGGGTCCGTCCAATGTCCAGCCTACGCATCCCTGATTTTCCAGTGCTTTTTGTAGTCCTTTTAAGGCATCGCTACCCCCTTTAGAACTTGACCCACGAACGGTTTCTAATCCGAAACGATGAACGATACGCGCGGCTAATTCTCCATCATAACTATAACTTGCAAGGGTATGATAATGTGTTCCTTGAAACAAATGAGCTCCAAAAGCCATGTGTTCGTGCCAGAAAGCAATCAATACTCGTCCTTCTGTTTTTATCGTTCGGTCAATATATTCCTCTTTATCAAATACAGTCCATTCACAAAGGGCAAAGAGGTTTTTCAGAAGAAAAGAAACAACGGGAGGAAGAATTGTTAATGCAATTTTCTGTTTTCGTGAGAAGGTATAGGGACTGTCGTATGGAATGTCAGGCAATCTCACGCTGTTCCAAACTCCGAACCAATTGATAAACCAGTTTTGTTCGCGGTGTTGTGAGAAATGCCGATGTCCCGCGGCGGAAAATTTCGCCACTTATGGAATCTATTTCGGTTCGTTTTCCGGCGCGTATATCCTGCAACATAGAGGATATATTATTTGCAGTTTTTTCGCAGACTTCTTCTGCCACTTCTACCAGACTTCGTGAGAAACGATAGCCCTCTGTCCCTGCTACTTTGGATGCTTCTATCACAAGTTCACGAAGTAATTCTCGTGCTTCTCTGATTTTCAACAACATACCATTGGGAACATTAAGAATAGCCGTTAACGGATTTATTCCTGCATTTACAGCCGTTTTTTCCCAGATAACCTGACTTGGGCTATCGGTAATTTCCACCCAGAATCCTGCCCTTTCCAGAATTTCTAACGGCTCTTTCACAGATGCTGTAGTCCAACTTCCGAAAGTCGTTAGTCCCGATGCCGTGTGTCGAACTTTTCCCTCTTCGATTAAAGTGCTTGCTTCTGTAGTTACTCCCGCAAGAATATTCTCTGCCCCTGTTTTCTTACAAAGTGTTTCTACATTTCCCAATCCATTTTGTAATGTAAGAATAGGCGTGTCTGGCGGCAAGGTTAGATTGGCTGTGGAATAGGATTTCACCAGAATAATGATTAAATTTTGCATGGTAGGTATATGCCCTGTTACATGAACATGATATTTCTCTGTCTGGTCTCCTTCTATAATCTCTATCCCATTTTTTGATAACCGATTAATTCGCTCCTGCTGATAGTCAATTAAGTGGACACGAAATCCCGCTTTTGCGAGTTTACCTGCAAAAAGACATCCTAAAGCACCCGGACCGACCACACTCACAGCATATACATTATTCATTTGTTTTGCCTCCTTTGATATTCTCTCATTGGCAATTTGTTTTTTATATTATAGACAAAAATATAAATTATTAAAAATTATTTTTGTGGTTTAATAATAAACGCCTTTTTAAAATCGGGTTCTTGTGAAAGAATCTTTAATGATTCCCTTGCTGTTTTTTCATCAGGGATATTGATAACAATGATTTTATAAAATTTTCCTGCTGGTTGAATCTTAAAAACGAATTGATTTCTGTATTTTTTCTGTAATTTTTCCACCATACTCCGTGCCCTTTTTTCCGCATCATCTCCTGTTAAAGCCGACAACTGAATGCTATATGTCTTCGGCTTTTGTTTTATATTAACATCCGTGGTTAAGGTATTTTCAGATACAGAATGCTTTTCAGCAGGGGAAGTGATTACATCATGGTCAATAGGCGGGGTTATGGGTGTTAACTCAACCTGGCTTAGGGGTTGTGGGTTATTGTTTGGAGGAGTTGTAGTTGATGTGTCCGAGATAGGTGTTGTTGCTGTTTCTACTGTCTTAGCAGGTTCTGCACTACTTTCCGTAGTAGAAGTAGAAGCAGATGTAGTCGCTGTTTGTTCTGTTGGAGGTTTATCTACAGGAGTGGGATTTTCTGATTTTTCGACTGTGCCTTCTGTAGATTTTGTATCTGTGGATACTGGGGTCTCGCTTTTCGGTGGTTCAGTTTTTTCAACAGTTTTTGTTTCTACGGGTGGCTGATTTTCTCCCGTTACTTCTGTTTGTTTCGATTGTTGCGATAATTGCATGGCGAATTCTCTTTTGCCTATTAAAACCCCGGAAATAAAGGAGACAATAATAAGAAGAATTACAAGAAATAAAATTACCGAAAGTCTGTTTGGAGAGATATAAATTCCCCAGGGTTCCTTTTTTTTCGCTATTGGTGATTGAAAATCATTATACATGGGAAATGCTATCTTGCGGGTTTGAGTTCTCCGTTTCAGGTTTATCTCCAAGTCGTTCTAAAACAATTTTTTTGGCTTCTTCCATTTCGGAAAAAGAAAAATTTGGGTCTCTTACTTCAATAACGCGGTCATCTACACAGTCAATATACATAATAATATAACCATCTCTCTGTGAGATAGCCATTTCCTTTATCTTTTTAAATATTTTTTCCCTTCTTAGTAACTGGGATGTCAGAAAAGCAATGGCGAGTTCCATACGGGAATGCTCTTTCTCCACTGATTCATAAAAAAGTTTTCGCAGAGGGCTATCCTCTACTTCCTGTTCTTTCCGTTTAACTTTTGTATCTATATAACGATGCCGCCATTGCGATATAGACTCCTGCTTATCCTGTTTTTCCCAGCAAGACAGACAAAAATCCTGCCGTTGCCATTCTTTTTTTGTGCCAAGTATTCGCGACCAAATCCATTCCTCGTGTATAAATGGTTTCTCACAGGAGAGACACTTTATTCCATTCCGACTGATACTTATTTTCATGTCAACACCAACTCCATTTCATTTAACAATTATCGCAAATTAGGGAAACATACTTCATTTTGGAGGACCGGTTGCTGAACCGAGGACACCTCCACCTAATTTGAGCAGATCTACTAAAATCTTACGCGGGATATCAATAACGCGAAAGGCTTCTGTCGTAATTTCTGCCGCACCACTAACCAGTGTAACTCCGAGGGGAGGCAGCTCTTTGACCTGCCCCTTAGGGCTAAATGAAGGTCCATGAACACGGAAACCTAATTGTATCGGGTTCTGGATAATTTGATGCCCACGAATATTAAAGCTATCCCGAATTACCGCTATTTGCGAAGCCAATTGGGGTGATAATGTTACGGACAAATCGTAGTCCATATCCCCATCAATAATGAACTGCCCGCTACCGTTAATCTGCAAGCCTTCTGAACGGAATTGCACATTAGGCGTTTTTACAAGGTCTTTTTCCATCTGCACATCGCTTGTAAAGGTATAGAAAGGTAATGTTGCCGGAAAATTTGTAGGTGACATATCCGGGGCAAATCGGCTAAGGAAAAGGTCTGTCTTCACTTTCCCATTGACCACCTGAAAAGTTCCTTTTCCCGAAAGTGTATTGGTATCATCTAAATCGAGAGAATATTCTACATTTCCTGTACAATTACCTTCCATGGCTTCTGGCAGATTTAAATGACGAACAAGATAAATAACAGGAATGTTTTTCCACTGAGCCTTTAACACGCTTATATTTTCAGGGGAAGTAACGGAATAACTGCCCTCTATTGTTCCATCTCCAACCTGGGCAGAAAAACGGTCTAATCCTGAGATTTGCGGTTTATTGTAAGCAATCCCCTTAAAATGAGTTCCTTCCCATGGACTCATGGTTATCTTCTCTGCATTAAGGGCAAAGGTCCAATATTCCGGTGGTGAAGGAGGTTCTTTTTTTCGTATTCGTTCTGCCTCTGCCTCTTCTTTTGTGCGTAAAGGCAATAGCCATTTTACCCCTATGGGAGGAATATTTGCCTCTTTGGCAGTGATTGTGAAAGTGCGTGTGCGATTATTCAGGTCTCGCTCATCAATAAACGCCTGAAGAGAGACCCCTTTTGCTTGCAGAGGAATTTCGGTATCCTTTGCAAGGAAGGAAGCCCAATCTATATCCATTCCAATTCGCATGGTTTCCCCATATTTTTCCGTCCGTGTCTTTTTCTCCCAAAGGAAAGAACCATTGGTCGCAACACCCCCTCTACCTTCATACGGAACACGGAGGCACTTGCTTGCGGTATTAATTTCTAATGCGTTAGTAGTTACATTTACTCTACGCAGATTAAATTTTTTATTGTAATAAGCATATTCAAATTTTGCATCCAACGGCGTTGATTCTAACAATGCAGAACCTTCTATCGTCAATGTCTTTTGAGGAATAAATGTAACATTCAAATTAGGTATTGTTGCCCCGATTCCAGAATGCTTACGAAACCACCATTGAAAACCTATATCAGCGGAGGTTAATTCCGCATTTAATTGGGCTGTTATTTTTTCTGGTTGATAATCTAATACTACCTGAAAAGTAGCACTCCCGGCTAACGATACATCATCATCTTCTTTTAAAAATGGGAGTTTTTCCAGTGAATTTAGTGTCCCGCTAATCGTAAAATTACCTGTCTTTTCTTGAACTTTATATACCCCTTTTGCCGTTATAGGGGAATTGTTATAAATCCCTGATAAGGAATCTACCGTTACTTCATCTGTATCCAGAATGCAGGTTGCAGAAATTCCATCCATTTTAATTTTTAGAGGAGCATATTCAACAACACCTTCTTTAAGGACTAATGTGCCTTTGGGTAATTTCCCCTCTGTTGCCCAGCCTACTTTCACCAGTTCCAGTTTTGCACGCAACGAAGGGAGTTCGGGTCGAGTCGGTGTAAATTCTAATGTTCCGTTCGTTACATCAGCTAACGCCTCTAAAATAGGCTTTGAAAATGTTCCACGAATCCCGAACCGCAAATTATTTAACTGGTCGAAGGTTAATACAAAATCGCCATAAGGTTTTATTTGCTGTTGCGTCAGAGAAGTAATAATATCCACCAGAGGTATCTTACGCACTTCCAATGTCAAATCTAATTCAGGAACAGGTTTATCAAGGAATATCAGTCCCGAAAGACTTCCATCAAATTCCGAAGAAGTAATATCCGCCGTAGTAATTCGCAGACGCTTTTCTGACAACTTCACATCGGCGAGAGCCGTAATCTCTCCCGTGATTGTCTCAAATGGGATATTCGGTGATTTCGCTTTTATATTTTCAAAAGGTGCTTCCACAGCAAGGATTAATGTCTGATTGGGATACCCCGCTATACGCAGAGAAGGAGTTATAGAACCTTCCGGATATAGAAAATCGGAAAAAGAGATTACTTTTTCCAACTGTGTTAGCAAAATTTTATCACTGGAGGCTCGCACATCAAAATCTTCGATAGAACGAAATCGGACATCCAGATTGATTGTGTTCTCTTCAGGGATTTCAGGCAGATAAGAAACCGTCGTTTCTACCTTTGCCCGAATTTCAGAAGAATCCGCAAAACGATAACAATCAAATTGTAACTTTTTTAACTGCAATTCATGCTCCGGAATTAGCCCCAAAATAGAAATATTGTTTCTTTCCCCAACAATACGAAACGAGATATCCTTCAAATCTATAGAAGAATTTCCATCCGAAGATTTTCGTATTTCTTCCCAAAAGGACGGATCTACGATATTTACCTTTATATCTGACTGGCTAACCTCAATACGGTCAAAACTCCATTCACCATAAAGTAAGTTTATCCAGTTTACATGCACCACAGTGCGAGGAATCGTAACATCTGCCTTTATCCCTTTATAATCCACGCGAAGGGAAATATCATCAATTCGAAGCCCTCGTAACCCATTAGGAAGAATTTTTCCAACAGAGAGTTTTCCATTTACTTTCTGGCTTATTTCTTGCTCATAATTTGCCTTCAATAATAGTAATTTATACCGTGCATACAAAAAGCCCCCCGATAACAACAGAGCCAGCAAAATAAAAAGTATAGAGATAAAGCGCAGTCTGTGATGGCTGTCGTGTTTTTCCATCGGTTTCGATATGTTCTCGGAATGCGGAGCGATTCGTTTGTTCCTTACTTCTCTTAATGATTTAACTAATTTTCTTTACTTTCGGGTGAATTTGCAATACCATGTTTTTCCAGCACTTTATTACGAATTTGAGAACACAATTCCGGATTATCCTTCAGATACCTGCGAGCGGATTCTCTTCCCTGTCCGATATTTTCGCCATTATAAGAAAACCAGGCACCACTCTTTTGGATAATTTTTTCATTAATAGCAAGGTCAAGCAAATCCCCTTCATACGAAATCCCTTCATCAAACAAAATATCAAATTCCGCAGAACGGAAGGGTGCGCTCAACTTGTTTTTGACAACTTTGGCACGAACTCGGTTTCCTATATCAACCTCTTTTTCTTTTACAGAACTAACCCTTCGCATATCAATTCGCATACTTGCATAAAATTTTAGTGCCTTACCGCCCGTAGTAACTTCGGGATTTCCATAAGTGCCACCTATCTTATCCCGAATCTGATTAATAAATATAACCAATGTTTTAGAGCGACTAATAACCCCTGTAAGCCTGCGCAACGCCTGAGACATAAGCCGTGCCTGTAACGCCATGTGCTGGTCACCAATTTCCCCTTCAATCTCCGCTTTCGGGACCAATGCGGCAACGGAATCAATAACAATCACATCAAACGCATTACTCCGCACCAAATTCTCGCATATATCTAAAGCCTGTTCAGCATAATCCGGCTGGGATACCAACAAATTGTTTATATCTACGCCTATTTTCCCTGCAAACGACGGGTCTAAAGCATGTTCTGCATCAATATAACATGCGATACCCCCTTCCTTTTGTGCATTGGCAACAACATGAAGAGCCAATGTCGTTTTTCCGGAAGATTCCTGCCCAAAAATTTCAACCACACGCCCTAAAGGCAATCCACCAATTCCTGTGGCAAGGTCTAAAGATAAACAGCCTGTGGAAATAGATCGTATCCCTTGAGTAAAACGGTCATCACCTAAACGAATTAATGTCCCTCTACCATATTGCCGTTCCAATTGAGAGAGTGCAATTTCCAGTGCCTTATTTTTTGCTTTCGCATCTTCAGCGTTCGGTATCGTTGACATTTCTTTTCTCCATCGGTTTGTTTGTTTCAATTTATCATGTGAAAATTATTTCACTATACATAATATTATGCACATTTTCTTATACAATGTCAATTATACTACTTTTTTATTATACCTTTGCACCATTGACAGAAAAAAACACGAAAAATCATTCCATCAGAGCGAACATTAAAAGCACCCTCTATACAGAAAAAAGAACCTGTGTTATCTATTCGTTCATACTTATGCATGAGTATAATTGTTAAAGATAAAAAAATTCCGCCCTTACTTGTGTTAACAAATTTTCTTTTCTTAATAAAACCCGATCTACTATTTCTAATTTCAAGATTGAAATTTCTCAAACACATGATGGCTACCACTCTATAAATTTTTTACACTTTTTAATGAGAGGATGGTATAATTTAAGATAATTATATAATTCAATCCACCAAGAGGATGGAGGTTAAAATGAGTGTATATAAATCTTCACTCCGATGATTATACCGAAATTCTAACTCTTTCAGGTAATACTCAAAATATTGAACACTTACCCCATGAAACTTCATCAACCGCTCCTCCGCATAACTCCAAAAACCTTCTATTCCATTTATATACACCCGACCATTCGCAAACCGCTGACCCTTATCTATCCGTAAGTGCTTAAAATAGTCCCGATGCATTACTAAAGTATCATACGCTTTATATTGATCTGTATAAATAATACTCCCTCTCCTTACCTTCTTCTCTATCTCCTTCAATAAAGTCTCCGCCTTAACATCCGGCACTACCTCCACCTTTACTTTCCCTTCTCGCTCGATTATCCCAAATACCGGTATCTTGCCCAAAGCCCCTCTACCTCGCTTACCTCGTCTCCGACCCCCAAAATAACTCTCATCCGCCTCTACTTCTCCCCCTAATTGCCCCTCCTCCTGCTTTATCCTATAATATATCCCCTCTCGCAAAAGACGATAAAAACCATACACCGTGCTATACGCCATACACAACTCCTTACTCGCTTTATTTGCCGATATCTCTAATTCAAATAACTTCACCAACATCAACAGGCGTCCATAAGGAAGTCGGGTCTTTTCCAGAACACTACCTCGTCTCGGCGACCATTCCCGACTATAGGTATAGCACTTATAGATACATCTTCGTATCCAGCCGACTCGTTCGGAGGAGCAAAAGGGACAGACGGTATAGGTCTTCAACAAGCCCAAGGCTTGCAGGTACCTGCAAGCCTTCTCTTCATCCGCGGCTTTCTTCACTACTTCCATAATCTCCATACTCTTTTCTCCTGTATCTATCTTCCATCCTATATGTGGATTATATCATATAATCACCTATTTTTATTATATGATCTAACCGTGTGGGCAAGGTTGCCTGCCTGGCAAGGCCGCCCCTACAATACATTTTATTTTTATGAGGGTGTGAAATTAAATCCCCGAAGCGGGGATATTTTGGATACGGTATGGGTAATGATTTTGAAATGTTTGGGTGCAAAAATTTTTCGCGTATACATTGTGTACTTTGTGCAAGGTCTTTGTGCTCTTTGTGGTAAGAAGAATTAACCACAGAGGACACAAAGGGAATTTTACACAGATGTCACAGAGGAGGATTTTTAAGGTATGGGGACGGAATTAAAAATGTTTAGAGACGAAAAATTTTTCGACTCTACATAGAACAATTTAACAGGATTTGTATGCGATGAATGTGTAGATGAGAGACAAATATTTTTATTTGCGTTGATTGGTGTTAATCGTGGTGATAAAAAAAATCCCCAAAGCGGGGAGGTTTCAGCTACAGGGAAGGGTGATGATTTTTTTGTGAAGAGAAATGAACCACAGAGGACACGAAGGAGATTTTACACAGAGGTCACAGAGGAGGATTTGTTTATGGTATGGGCATGGATTTAAAAAATTGAGAGGGTGCGAAAGATTTCTCACCTCTACATTGTGAACTTTGTGCAAGGTCTCTGTGCTCTTTGTGGTAAAAAATTAACCACAGAGGACACGGAGGAGGATATAAAAAACACAGACAAGAATGTCTGTGCTACATTAATACCTACAATGTCCCATAAGTCTTATATGTCCTCTATGTCCCATTCGTCCCATCCGTCCCACAAATCCCCGAAGCGGGGAGGTTTCAGCTACGGTAAGGGGTGATGATTATCAATATATAGAGGCGAAAGATTTTTCGCCTCTACACTTCTTTGTATAATATAACCCGCTATCATGTAATTTTGGAAATACAAGAAAGGGTGTTTTTATATGAAACGGTATTTTATTCGCACAGTTCAGGTCGCTCTACTTTTTATACTGATATTGGCTTGTGTTGTTCTCTTTCGCACAGAACAGGCACGATGGAAAAAAGCGGTTTCTGTTCAAAAAAAGGAACCTATTTCCTTAGCCGATAAGCAGGAATATGCCCATCGTTTAGGGAAGGCTCTTACATTCAAAACGATTTCCTATCAAGAAGAAGAAAATAATAAATGGGAAGAATACAAGAACTTTATTAAATATTTAGAAGAAACATTTCCACAGGTGCATTTGACCTTAAAAAGAGACATTGTTAATGAACACAGTTTGTTGTTCACATGGGAAGGGAAAAATCCTTCACTTCCGCCGGCATTGTTTTTAGCCCATTATGATGTTGTCCCCGTAGAAGAAGGTACAGAAAATCAATGGAAATATCCTCCTTTCGGCGGTGTGGTCGCAGAAGAATATATCTGGGGACGCGGAGCGATTGATGTAAAATGCTCGGTTATTGCTTTATTGGAAAGTGTAAATTATTGGGTTCAACAGGGTTATCAACCAGAAAGAACCTTGCTGTTTGCCTTCGGGCATGATGAGGAAGTGGGAGGCAGGAAAGGAGCAAAGAAAATAGCCGAACTATTAAAAGAACGAGGCATATCGCCGGAATTTAGTCTGGATGAAGGTATGGCAATCAATGAAGGAATTATTCCGGGGATAGACGGACCCGTAGCTCTTATCGGTGTTGCGGAAAAAGGCTATTTATCACTGGAACTGTCCATATCCACACAGGGAGGGCATTCCTCTACCCCGTCGGATGAAACATCTATCGGACTTCTTGCCTCCGCAATATGTAAGATAGAACAAAACCTTATGCCTGCAAAATTGGCAGGACCCATCCGCTGGATGTTAGAAGATCTATCCCCTTACATGAATTTCCCTATGCGAATGGTATGTTCCAATCTCTGGCTATTCGATAAGGTATTAACTCGCGTTTTTGCAAGTATTCCCAGTGCCAACGCCGCCTTGCGGACTACTTTCGCACCTACACTATTTCATGCGGGTGAAAAAGAGAATGTTTTACCTACCCATGCCTATGCGGTCGTTAATATTCGCATGCTATCCGGTGACACGACAGAAAAGGTAACAGAATATATTCGCAAAATTGTAAATGACAAAAGAATAGAGATAAAAGAATTCTCTCCCGAAAAGACAGATGAAGCCAGTCCTATATCCGACCGAAATGCTGAAGGATACAAAGCCATCGCCCATACGATTCACGAGGTATGGGGCAATATTCCTGTTGCCAGTGCTTTGACTTTAGGTGGGACAGATTCGGTGAATTATGTCGGCGTGGCAAAAAATCTGTATCGTTTCCAGCCATTAAAATTTACAAAAGAGGATTTAGAACTTATTCATGGCACCAACGAACGCCTACATGTGGATAATTATATGAAAGGAATAGAATTTTTTATCCGCCTCCTCAAAAATGTCGGAAAATAATTTCAGATCATTATTCATTTTATTCTATCTAATGCTGGACCATACCATCAATATTCGTTCAGTTTCATTGCTTCGCTCTCTTTGTTATTTGCATATTTTTGCATTATTCAGTAAAATGTTAAATGAAAGAAAAACAATCTATAATAGAAGGAGAAACGCTATGAAGTATTTCTTACGCAGACAAAGCCTGATGTTGTTCGCTATTTCATTGTTTTGTGCGACCGTGCTGGCAGTAACCGCTTCCGCAAAGAATCTTGCAGAAAGTCTTGCCGATGTTAAGAATCATACAGCACACCGTATATCCAGTTATGACCGCACAGGGGGTAATGCAGATGGAATGCAGGAACAGCCTATTGCCATAGGTGAAACAAGGACATTAGCAAAAATCGAAGGGGCAGGGGCTATTACTCATATCTGGGTTACTATTGCAAGCAAGGATAAATATCACCTAAAAAATTTGGTGTTGCGTATGTATTGGGATGGTGAGACAAATCCTTCCGTGGAGTCGCCCATTGGAGATTTCTTCGGACTGGGACATGGGGAATACTATACATTTAGCAGTTACCCTATACAAATCGGGACATCCAACGCCCTTAATTGCTTCTGGTATATGCCTTTTGAAAAAGGAGCACTTATTACCATTACTAATGAGGGAACGGAGGTTTGTCGTGCTTTTTATTACTATATTGATTACAACAAATATGAATCCCTTGATACGCCCCTTCGTTTCCATGCACATTACAGACAGGAATACCCCTGCACGGAAGGGAAAAATTATACTTTTCTTGAAGCAAAAGGAATGGGACATTATGTCGGTGTGAGTTTGTCCATTCATAATCGCGCAGATGGTTGGTGGGGCGAAGGCGATGACATGTTTTTCGTTGATGGTGAGGAAAAGCCTTCCTTGCATGGGACAGGATCCGAGGATTATTTTTGTGGTGCATGGTGCTATGGTCCTGCATTTAGTTATCTTTTCTTTGGTTGTCCTCTTCGCGGAGAACATAAAAGGGGTGAGAAGTGGAATGTTTATCGTTTCCATATACTCGACCCTGTGCCTTTCAAAAAATCTATTGTCGTAAATATAGAGCATGGGCATGCTAATGACCGCTCGGATGATTTCAGTTCCGTAGCCTACTGGTATCAGACGGAACCCCATGTTCCTTTCGAACCGTTACCTCCTGCTGAAAAACGAATCCCGGAAAAAGTGGTGTCACAACCAGTACACATAGAACCCGGTGCTATTGAATTAGAAAGTGGGTTAATTCCCTTCCAGACTGCTGATGATACTGTTGTTGAACAGGATTTGAGTGGTTTTGGAAATGAATGGAGCAATAGCAAACAATTATGGTTTACACCGGAAGGTCCGAGGAATTACTCTACAACTGTGGATGTTCCTTCGGATATGGCAGGGGAGAAAAAGGTAACACTTTGGTATACCAAAGCCCCGGATTACGGAAAGGTAGAATTATGGGTTAACCAGCAAAAGGTAGCAGAGTGGGACGGTTATAATGAATATAAAGTAGTTCGTGCCTCGATCCAGTTCCCCGTAAAATTAGTAGAAGGTGCGAATACCATTGAATTGAGAATCGTGGGTAAGAACGAAAAATCTACCAATTATATGGCAGGTTTGGATTGTATTAAAGTTGAATAGTTCTGCATTTTCAGAAAGGTATCTTTTGTTTTTTTGCAAAAGATACCTTTCTCCTTTTACAAGAGATCATAGGCTCTCGTGAGGTGATTTATATGGGTAAAAAAAGGATAATAGTCGCTGGTGGTGTCGTTGTTGATACGCAAAACAGGGTGCTTTTGTTAGAGCGAGATGTAGTTAGAGATAAAAAAAATATCCATGAAGTGCGCTTACCCAAAGGGCATGTAGATAGAGGGGAAACGCATGAAAAATGTGCCCGTCGAGAGGTAGGAGAGGAGAGCGGATATTGGGATACCGAGATTATAGCAGATTTAGGATACGACTTGAGTGAGTTTAAATATCAAGGAAAAGATATAATACGAACCGAACATTATTTCCTTATGAGAGCAGACCCTGACAAGAGAGGAAATCCTACTCCTATGGGGGAGGAAGAAACCCTTTTTCGTCCTATATGGATACCCTTAGATATCGCAGAAACGATGATGACTTATCCATCGGAGAGGCATTTTATCCGTCGTGCAAAAGAATGGTTGAAAGAACAATCTGACAAGTCCAACTTGTTCAAACCATTAAATTAAAACGCCATCTTCCCAGCCTAATTTAACCAGTTCTATTCGATTTTCATCAGCATTCCCTAAGTTATATTTGTCCTGTGCCACCTGTATATGATGAGGAGAAACAGCGAAAGGTTGTTCGGCGCCAAAATATTGCAATCGTTTTGCCTTTAATATTCGCAATCCTGTGGCATCACAAGCAACCGGGTCCGTACCGATAACCAACCCCTGATAATTCCATGTATACTCTTTATTATAGTGATGGGGTCCTTTCCCATGGAACAAAGGAGTAATCATAACGAGAATATTAAGCCGTGTTTTCCCCTTGACAATAGGCAAGTCCCATAATCCTGCCAGATTGGCACAGGAATCCGCATGCCAGGTCGGAGGTTTCTCTGAAAACATAATATAATTTTTCAACAAACTACCGACACCAGACCAATGATGTGTCCGCATGGGGCGAACATTAATCAATGCGGTGCTATTCTGAAAAATAGGATTTCGTAACACTCCGCGGTCATCAACAGAGACTTTATCTGAAGGCACTCCTACACTTAATACTTTGGTCTTCAAAATATCTTCCAACTCAACAGGAGTGCGTGGAGGACCAGCCACATTACTTTTGATACCTACAACATCGTCAGGCTGAATTATTTTCTTCCATGCTTCTTCAGGTGTAGTGGTTTGAAATAAATTCTTCATCCCTTCATCAACCATTTTTTCCAGCACAGTTTTATTGAGGTTTCCCTCCGAATCCAGCAAATCCTTATCCCGAACAAGAACAACACGGGACTTTTCTCCGGCTTGCGGAGATTGCGACTCGGAACGACGATGGGGCATAGCAAACAAAAATGCAGTGCCTAAGGCTCCTGTCTGTAAAAATTTTCTGCGACTTGTTTTAATCATAGTTCTAGCTCCTATCGTTTTATCTTTTGCACGATCTCTTTGACATACCTATCTGCTATTTCTTTATTTTTCCAATCTATAACCAGTATAAGATATTTTTCATGGGAATGTATAAGTATCGAATTAAATCCAAATTTTTTGTTTCTTTCGTCTTCGGTCATTTCTTTTGCGGATTTATCAATAAGATTTTTAAAATTTTGACTAACAAGCGAAGCCTTTTTCTTATCCTTATAGCGAATAAGGATTATCTGGAATCTTTCATCTTGTTCCGTCAAGAAATAACGCAGCAAAATTCCCTCTGTGTCTTTACCTAGCTGCAATATATTTTCATCTGTAAGAAAAAAATGCACCTTTAAAAGGTCGTAATCATTAAAATAATGTATATGACTTTTAACCTGTCCTTTCTCGGGAAGTAGTTTAACAATTTCCGGAGGATTCCCTTTTTCAGGTATTTGACGGTCAATTATTTTCCCCAACTCCATTACTGTCTGATTTAACTCCGGAGAATCTCCCATTCCTACAATAGATACAAAATAACGGTCTTTCCAGAAAGCAAGTGAATTATTCATTCCTTCGGACTCAACACCCAAACCAATATCCTTCTGGTCGCGTATATCATGATGATAAGCACCATACGCCGAAGCAGAATTGCCCATATCAAAAATGTCCATAAAAATTTCTACTTGTTGAGGGTTAGACCAGCGATATGCATATACCTCTTTCACCCCTAACGAACGATAAACCTCCGCATTTCCATCAATGTAGTCGTATAGTGTCTCCGCATCATAACGATCTGGGACCGCCTTTTCTAACTTCCATTGATTTACATTGTTAGGGAAAGAAAACGCTATTTTTTCTTCGGAACTTTTATTTGTTGAATTCATCGTTGAGCACGAAACCAATATACTTATGGATAAACAGACCCAATATCCTTTCATATTTATTTTACACATTAAAACTAACTCCTTAAAAATTTATCTGATGTCATTATACATCACTTTTTTATTTTTATAGTAAGAGGTTTTAAAAATTTATTTGATTTTTATATGTAATTTGGTGTTATTGTAATAATAATTTGATTTCTGGGAAAGGGAAAGGATGGTTATATGTTAGAAAGGAAGCCAGAACCCGAGTTTATGGATGACCCATTGGAGGCAGAGGCGTATTCTGTAACGGATTTCTCGGATGTAAACAAGAAATTTGTTGAGACTTTTTGTGCCGCACTTCCTTTATCAGGAAATTTATTAATATTAGATTTAGGTTGTGGTCCAGGTGATATTACTTACCGTACGCATCTTTGTTGCGAGCAACATAAAATTATAGGAATTGATGGCTCCCCGTCTATGCTGCGATTTGCTCAAAAACAGAGCGGTTCTCGTAGTTTGACATGGGTTTTAGCAGATGCGAAATACCTTCCTTTTGTTAGCAAGTCCGTAGATGTTATTCTAAGTAATAGCCTACTTCATCATATTTTGGACCCCAAACCGTTGTGGATGGAAATCAAAAGAGTAATTAAATCTGGCGGATTTGTTTTCCTACGGGATTTATTCCGCCCGCAATCAGAAAAAGAAGCAAGAAGAATAGTAGAATTATATGCAGGTGATGCTTCCGATTTGCTGAAACAGGAGTATTATCGTTCATTATTATCTGCCTTTACCCCGGAAGAAATTCAAGGGCAGTTGTCGGAGTGTGGATTAGAATATTTATCTGTAAAGTGTGTTACAGACCGTCATGTAGATATATTCGGGACTATTTTATAAAGCAGTAAGTATGAGAAGTGCGGTATGGTTAAAACCGAACGACCCTTTTCCTGCGGAAAAATACTGGCAGGGATGGGTTGTTGCTTATGGCGGCGACTTATCTCCAACGCGGTTAATAGATGCATATCGTAAAGGTATTTTCCCATGGTACAGCGAGGGCGAACCTATCCGATGGTGTTCTCCCGACCCAAGAGCCGTTTTACCGATACATTTATTACATATCCCACATCGGCTCTGGCGTGAATGGAAAAAGAAACCCTTTCGTATCACTGCGGACACATCTTTTCAGAAGGTTATTCACGAATGTGCTAAAACGCCTCGTAAGTGGGAAGACGGAACATGGATTACTATGGATATCGAACAAAACTATATCCGTTTGCATGAAATGGGTTACACCCACTCTATAGAATGCTGGGAGGATAAAACATTGGTAGGTGGATTGTATGGTGTCCAATTAGGACCTTTGTTTGTTGGTGAATCCATGTTTTACCATATCTCAAACGCTTCTAAAATCGCTTTTCTTGCCTTATGTGGATTTTCATTTCTGCACGGAATTAAACTTATTGATTGTCAGGTGTTTTCAGAACATCTGGAACAATTCGGGGTTTTTGCTGTTCCAAGGAAAAAGTATTTAAGTTGGCTTAGAGTGAGTTTGCCCGAAAATTTGCCTACGGAACGGTGGCAGTTGGATATGGATAAAGTTTATGAAGCCGTACTATGCTTAAAGAAGAAAAGATTGGAACAATCCTCATCAGGGTAAATATGTTTTATCCTTTTTTTTGAATGAATAAACTGTAATCTGTTATTGCTTTGAAACAAGACAAATTTACAGTTGTTGGGAATATAAAAAAAAGATATTAGGTTCTTATAATTTCCGCATCTTTTACCTGGGGTTCTTTAAGTTCAGGATGCCATACGAGATACTTCACTTCTTTATTAGGATTTAATCCCACAACTTTGTAATTGCCCTTGTTATCAATGGCATGAACAGTGACCGCATTGATGAACCCTGTTTTTAGGTCTGCCAAGTCCTTGACTGCTTCATAAACTGCATCGGATAAATTTAATCCCATTTTTAAGTAAAGGACAACAGACCGTGCAGTGCCAGCACGAATAGTCATTTCACCCGTATGTGTGCAAGCACAGGCTCCGTATCGGCTGTCTGCATAACTACCCGCACCGATAATGGGGCTATCGCCGAGCCTGCCGGGATATTTCCAGGGCCAGCCGGATGTGCTTGTAGCCGTTGCTATTCTGCCGGTATAGTCTTGTGCTAAATATACGGTTGTATCAAATAAATTTTCAGGGTCCTTAGGTTTGGTTTTTATATCCAAAAGACGAATGTCAGGAAATTTTTGTTTTTGTTCTTCATTCAAAGTGCTGTCCAGATATTCTCGCCATGCAGTTTGAGTATGCTCCATCTCATTAACATACCTTTCTGCACCAATTTCTTCCGCAAATCGTTCGGCTCCACTACCTACCAATATTTCATGTTCAATATCTGTCATAACACGATAGGCAATTTCTACAGGATGTTTAAATCCTTTTAACGCTCCAACTGCACCACTTCTTCGTGTGTTCCCATCCATCACAGCAGAATCCAGTTCCAATTGTCCTAAAAGATTTGGAAGGGAATTAGCACCCACAGTGTGTATTTCAGGATTGACTTCAACTAATTTTATACCTTCGATAATGGCACGAATAGCGTCTACTTTGTTCATCAGTAATTCAACCGATTTTTGAACCCCACATCGTCCTTCGTAATTGGTGATTAATAGCATGTAAATCCCTCGTCAATAGTGATTGTTCACCTCATTATTTTTATGTCTTTAACTTGTTTTATAGGTTCAGAACTATTGATTTGAATGGAATCTATATTCCCTCCATGGACGATACACCAATGTTTATTACTACGATAATTAATAGGTCTGTCAATTTGTGCATTCTGTATGTCTTTTAAATATAAAATCTCTGTGTTGTCCGATACGGTTCTCTCCTGCCAATCAGAAAGAACGAAATCATGGACATCTTCCACCCAGAGAGCGATACCGGGCGATGCCTTCTCAAAATAATTCGTAGGATTTCCCTGTTCGTCCCAAATAATATCTTTATACTTATGGGTAGTAACGCGCCAGAATGGTGTTGACGCTTCAAAAGAGATATTTTGTAATTGCACTCCCTTTGCATGTCGTATATAAAAGGCATAACTCGGCAATGCGCCAAACATCAACGCTTCCGGATAGCGGGCTATCTCTTCAGGGACAGGCTCATTAATAGGACGGAGAGGATTAGAACCCGTAAAAGAACAGAAGACATTTTGTATAAGCACATTCTCTATTGGGTAGTTCGGAATACCCGCAATAATATTCGGATTACTTGCACGGGTTGCTACGATATTACTTATAGTAACTCCCTTAATATTTCCGGGGGAAGTGGCTCCATCTCTCCCTCGATTTCCAAGCCGTATGAATATTGGAGAACGAACCCAGTCTATAACGATACCCATAACAGTAATCCCTTCAATATGAGAACCGTCTACCGATTCAATTGCTACACCAGAAATACCCGGTTTTTGTGCGGTGATAAGTCCGCGGACAACCGAATTGCTAAATGTAATTCGCTTAAAATCGGCACCGGATTCCGTGCCTAATTTAAATCCATTACAGCGCGAAGATAAATAGCAATTGGTTACTGTAATATCTGTGCAGGGACGGCGATAACCTAAAGAAAAACTACTTTTAGGAACTATGGCGTCATCCACAGTTTCTATACGACAATTAGAGATAAATACAAACTGGCAACAGTCCGGGTCAATTCCATCGGCATAGCCATTTAAAATTTGCACCTTATCAATTGTAACCTGCTCACAGCCCAATAGACTGATAGAATAATTAGGGCAATTGCGAATGGTAATCCCTTCAATACGAATATTTTTACATCGCTTAAAAGCGAGAGCCTTCGGACCACCGCGTTTTGTAAAGTTTGAATTTATTGTTCCAAAACCTGTTATGGAAACATTTTCAATATCCTCACCCCAGAGTAAAGAATGATGAAAGAAAGAAGTTTCATAGTCTGCATCATTGGGAAAATTTAACTCCTCAAAGGGGTCGTAATCCTCCTTTTTTTGACTGCCTAAAATCACCGCCCCAGGTTCAAGATAAATATGAAGGTTGCTTCTTAAATGCAAACTTCCCGTTAAATACATACCGGACGGGATAATCAGTGTGCAACCTTTTTCTCCTGCTGTATCAATCGCTTTCTGGATAGATTGTGTATCCATTGTATTTGCATTACCTGTTGCACCGAAATCACGAAGGTTTATATTCTCACCATGAGACAAAGGACATATCAGAAGAAAAAGTGGAATACAATAAATAAAGATGAAAAAAAGTAATCTATTTTTCATGATAACCTCCTGAATGATTAATGGCTCAATATTATTAGGAACATAAAAAATATACACTTTTTACCAACATTTTCACAAGGGAAATAGTTTTGTGTTATATTATAAATATAATAAATACGGGTAATAATTATGGGTAATGAAAATTTTCGTTGGAGATATAGGTTTAATAGTTTTAAAAAAGTCCTTAAAAAATTAGAAGAAGGGATAGAACTTGCTTCAAAACAACCTTTTTCGGATATCGAAAAATACGGACTAATAAAAGCATTTGAATTTACTCATGAGTTAGCATGGAATTTATTAAAGGACTTTTTAGAAAGTAAAGGGATACAAAATCTTTTTGGGTCAAAAGATACTATTCGCGAATCTTTTCGGCAGGGACTAATAAAAAAAGGCGATGTGTGGATGGCTATGATAAAAGACCGAAATCTTACATCGCATATCTATAACGAACAAATTAGCTCGGAAATTGTAAAATCTATCATCAATATATATTTTTTGGAATTAAAAGAACTTCAAACAACATTTGAACAATTCAAAAATGAAGAAGAATTATGAAATACGGGCTTTCTGAAGAAACCATAGAAGAAGTGCATAAAATACTTAAGAACTACCCACAAGTGAAACAGGCAATACTCTATGGTTCTCGAGCCCGAGGCGATTACAAAAATGGCTCTGATATTGACCTTACCCTGATTGGTGGAGATGATTTAACAAGAGATATTTTATACCGTATTATAGATGAATTTGAAGATAGTTACCTCCCCTATACTTTCGGCCTGTCTATCCTACACAAGATAAACGATGAAGATTTCCTTTATCGTATTAAAAAAGAAGGGGTTGTTTTTTTTGAACGGGAGGAAAATAATGTGTTACATACTTGCGAGGAATAATCCCTCTTTGGAGTTTTCTTTGTTATTGAATATTGGTTTATAATTACGCCATAATACAAGCATGTTTTTAAGTTAGAAGGGCATACAAAAAAATGTTTGTTGTTTTCGTGTATGTGCATGTTAAACCCGAATTCGTAGAAGCGTTTCGGATAGAATCAGAACACAACGCCCGAGAAAGTCGAAAAGAAGCGGGTGTTGTTCGTTTTGATATACTTCAACAAATGGACGACCCGACACGCTTCGTTTTGTATGAAGCCTATAAAGATGAAGATGGAGCAAGAGCACACAAAGAAACAGCACATTATGCAAAATGGCGTGATGCAGTTGCACCGATGATGGCGGAACCGCGATATAGTGTAAAATATAACTTCTGTTTGGAGATATAAAGAAAAAATTTTACCTTTTTGGAGGAACTTTAAAGATGATAAAGAAATATAAATTGATGAACAGTGTATTAATGGTTTTACTGTCCGTTATCCTTATCTCAGGTTGTGCCCGCACATTAAAAGATACCAGTGGATTTGCGGAGGAAAAGGTCTTTACTGTTAAGGCTCCTTTTGATAAGACATGGCAGGCAACAAAAGAAACCTTGCGAGAACTAAAACTGGAAATATACACCCGTGATAAACGAGGCGTTTTCGTTGCTTATGACCAGCCCAAGAGAGAATGGATGCAATTGAGACGGGTGAAATATGAAATTCAGTTAGGCTCTGTAAATTCTGAAGAGACACGAGTTCTTGTCTCTGCCATAAAGCAAATATATGGCGTTACCTTACTTACCAGTCCTGACTGGCATGACCGCAAAATAAAGGGGAAGACCAAGTCTGATGATATTATTGCAAAAATAGTAGAAAAAACCGGAGGAAAAATCGAAGCAACCAGTACGGAAGTCCAAATTCAAGAATCAAAATCTGAAAAATAGTCTGAACAACTATAGTACATAGGTAACACATAGCTTTAGTGTCCTCACAATACTACGAAGAACAGGAAAAATATAAATGAAGAATAAAAGGGAATATCTTCCAACTCGATATACGCTACTTTTCCTCTTTGTAGACCGGATTTATTAGTAAAAAAATTATAACTACGAATTACATGAATAGATATGAATAAAAATGAATGAAAAAATTGTTTATTATTCCTGACATGTAAATTCTGCTAAGTTGAGTTTTCTATGTGGCTGAAGCGTCCTCGCTTCTGGTATTTTTAGGTAGTTAAATCTTTTTACCACAAAGAACACAGAGACTTTGCACAGAGTTCACGATGTAGAGGTAAAACATGTTTCGCCTTCCTCATGTCCTTTGTGTCTTCCGTGGCTAATTTTTTCATTATAAAGAACATAGAGATCATATACAAAGTGTACAAAGAGGAAAGAACCAGAAACCAGGAGGCTTCTGCTACAATTTTTATTTCTCTTATAGTCCTATAATGGCACGAAATATCATGCCCTTATGATTGGGAAGAAGGTAGAAATTTGTTCCCTATGTCCTATATTACTTCAAATAATATTTAATCAGAAGGTTTTTTGACTATCTGTTTGAGAAGGAGAAGACGAGTTTGATGATTTCTTCAGCGATGGTTTCGGAGGCAAGGGGGCGGGCTAATTTTTTTGCAGAGGTGGACATGTTATCAAGCCGAATGGGGTCGGCTAAGATTTTACGGATACGCGGGAGTAGTGTATCTGCGGAACAATCTTTATCAAGTAAAACTTCTGCGGCTCCAGTATTCTCAAGGGAACGGGCGTTGTATTCCTGATGGTTGTCTGTGGCAAAAGGGAAAGGTATCAGGATGGAGGGTTTGCCCAATACGGTAATTTCTGCTAATGTGGAAGCGCCGGAACGAGCCACTAGTAAATCTGATGCAGACATCAGGTCTGCCATATCCTCATAAAAAGGATAAATTTTTAACGAAACTTTGGATTGCGAAGCAAGGTTTTTATATTTCTCATAATCGTTATGTCCGGTTATCCAGATAATTTGAAACTCGTCCGACTCTAATTTGCTTAACATATCGGAAATAGCAAGATTGATTGTATGTGCTCCCTGACTTCCTCCCATTACAAGGATAGTTTTTCGTTCAGGATTCAAACCTAATCGGGCACAGACTTCTTCTTTGGGTGGTGGAGATAGAAATGCATGTCTTACAGGGTTCCCTGTAATTAAAAATTTCTCAGAAGGATAAATCTCTGCGGGTAGATTTTCTACCAGTGGGAAACTTAAAAATACTTTTTGTGCTTTTTTTGCAAGGATTCGATTTGCCATACCTAAACGGGAATTTTGTTCGTGCAGAACTGTGGGTATGTTTAGCATTTGTGCAGACCAAAGAATTGGGAAGGAAACATATCCGCCGACACCGATTACAATCTGAGGCTGAAAACGAAGTAATATCTGGAAGGAACGGACTATTGAGAAGGCTAATAATGAGGCGGTTATTCCCTGTGAAATACTCATTTTCCGAGGCCAGCCACGAATAGGAACACTTCGAAATGGAATTCCTCTTTGCTGACATATTTTTTCTTCCAGATTTCCTTTTTTTCCTACCCATTGCACCAGCAAGAGATGGTCGCGCCGTTGCAATTCTTCCAATATGGAAAGGGCAGGGAAAATATGCCCACCCGTGCCACCACCTGTAATGATAACTTTCATACAAAACCTCTGAAAAATGTGTGTTTTATAAAACTATTTTTAGTTAGATATTCGATATGTTTGTTTATTGTTCTGTCTTCTTTTCCTGTGGGAAGGCATTCGGGTCTAACTGTTTCAGGACGCTACGATAGCCTTCCATATCTTCAAGACGCAGAAGCATAATATTTACAATCCCAAAGCCATAGGTTTTAGGTGCCATCGTTCGGGTATATTTCGGGGTTTGTTCTACCCCTTCAAAGCGAAGGGTATGTATACCTTCAGAAAGTTCATGAATGTCTAAATATAAAGGAGCAATGTCGAAACCCGGAGCAGAGAAATCAATAGGTGCTCCGAAAGGTTTGCCATCCATATAAGGTTGAAATACACCACTTAACAATGAAAAAATCATATAAGAATCTATCCGATAAGTGCCTTTTTGCTGAATCTCAAAGTCAAATTCGATACTTGCTTTTGGAGTTAGAGGTACATAGAGTAGATAATATTCGGTAGGAACTGTCAAAATAGCAGGGTCGGCACGATAAACAAGGCTATCAAATTTGAGTGCCTTATATGGTGGAACTCGTTTATCTGCTGGGGGTAACGGTTCGTCCCATGTTGTAGGCGTTGTTTGATACCAGAAGGCTACCGAACTAACCCAATCCTGCCGTTCTTTGAAACCTGCAAGGTCCATCTTTGTGACGGGGGCTTTTTCATTCATGATACTGCCTTTGTGTTCGATAACAACCTTCAAACTTTTTTCAAAATGCACCGGGTCAGGAATATGCCAGCGATAGATACTTACACGGTCTCCGGCAAAAACCCCTTCGTATATCGGGACACCATAGTAAGGAGCATAAAATTCACGGAAACCCCATGCATCGTTAAAATAATCTTCTGTCCCTGTTCCTTTTAACTGGGGCATTTCTGCTCCGTCAATATAGAAAAAGTCGTCTCCTTCGCCAAACCAACCTGTTTCCATTTGTAAGGCGGAGTAGACCGTTCCTACATAATGCCCTTTTCCCTGTGTTTCAAGGAGGGTATAATTACCGGGTTTGGCGGGATATTCCTGGCGATAACGAGCGTGGAAATAAGGCGTATCCGGGGTCCATTCGTTGAGTTTTTTCCAGTCTATATAATAGTAAAAAGAATCCACACGAACATCGGATTCATTTGTAACTGTTACCTTAACATGTTTCTGGAAAGGCATAGGCCAGAAACAGGCACGAGCACGACCTCGCGATGTATTAACCACAACCTGGGATATGAATTCCTTATGTCCTGCCAGTCCTAACCCGAAGAAATCACCGATAGGTGCTTCTACACTGGGTTTTTCCAGACCATCGTAATAAATTCTTAAAACAATACTGCGCGGATAAAATAAATTTCCCGTAGCGATGGTGTTCCAGAAATGGGTAATCATTCCGGGACCATCTTCATCCATTAAAACCAAAGTCTGATTCGGTTCAATGGGACGGGCGTCCCCATTCTTCTCGATATCCTCAGCAGAACTGCTGTTTCGCATGCTTTGTCCTGCAAGTGGTTTAAGGAGACTTTCAAACGAAAAATCTCCAAAGGTATTATTCCCTACAAACAGAATGGCGATGACAAAAGAGAATAATAAGAAAAGATGAGCATTTTTGTTAGGTTTCATAATCTACCCTTTACCTTTAAGTTCAATTTTATTTATCTGTTTATTTTAGCAAAAGTTCCTTGAGTTGAGATACTCTTTCACCCAGATGATTCATAGCAGTCTGTATTGGTTGTGGAGTGGATAAATCAACACCTGCGGATTTGAGTTGTTCCAGCGGATATTTGGACCCGCCCATGCTCAAAAATTCCAGATAATCCTTTTGTGTTTCTTTGTCCCCTTCAATTAATTTTTTTGCAATAGCAATAGCGGAGGAAATGCCTGTGGCATATTTATAAACATAAAAAGCATGGTAAAAATGAGGTATGCGTAAACATTCCAGTTCTAATTGCGGGTCAATTGTTAAAGCACCTCCAAAATAAATGTTTAGTAGATTTCGGTATTCACTGCGTAATACATCCAGAGTTAAGGGCTGTCCGTGTTCTGCAAGGGTATGGATTTTTAATTCAAATTCTGCAAACATGGTTTGGCGGATTAATGTGGTTCGTATTTCATCAATTTCACGACATATCAAACGGATACGGTCTTCTTTGGAAGGTAACTTTTGCAGGTAGTAATGAACAAGGAGTTGCTCGTTAACTGTGGAAGCCACTTCTGCTACAAAAATGGTGTAATGACTATAATGGAATGGTTGTTTCTTATCGCTAAAATAACTATGCATAGAATGCCCTGCCTCATGGGCTAATGTGAACACTGAATCCTCCAACTCATCTTTATAATTCATCAGGATATACGGTGGGCAACGATAACATCCCCAGGAAAATGCTCCACTCCGTTTCCCTTTATTTTCATATCGGTCTACCCAGCGTTTTTTTAGTAGCCCTTCTTCCAGCGTTTGCGTATATTCTTTACCTAAGGGGGCTAAAGCAGATGAAATATCCTTGACGGCTTCTTCATATTTTCGTCTCCTCTGTTTCGTGTCAATAAGGGGAACAAGCAGGTCATAGGCATGGATATTCTTTATTCCCAGCACTTGTTTTCTCAATTGGAGATATTCAACCAGAGGGGTAATGTTCTCTTTCACCGCATTTAGCAGGTTATGATATACCGAAGACGGGATATTTTCCTCGAAAAGAGCACTTTCCAAAACCGAATTGTATTTCCTTGCCCGTGCATGAAAAACATCTTCCAGAACAGATGCAGATAAAGAAGCGGACATTGTATTTGCATGCTCTTCATACGCTTTATAATATTGGAAAAACGCCTTTTTGCGTAGGTTCCTATCTCTATTTTCTAAAAAGACACGAAAATTTCCATGGGTCAATTCCACTTTATTCCCCTTGTCATCGGTAATGGTGCCAAATTTCAAATCTGCATCATTCAACTGCTCAAATATCTTTCCGGCTCCTCCTGCACTTTCCGTATGTAATGCAAGTAGATACTCTTCTTTCTCTGAAAGAACATGAGGTTTAAACCTCCTCAAATTTTCCAATGAAAAGCGATATTTTTTCAATTCTTTGCTTGATAAAAACTCCTGAAATTTTTTATCAGGTATGGATTGAATTTCCGGTGCAATAAAACTAACCGCCTGAGCCAATAGCATGCTTAGATATTGAACCCGTCCCGCAAGGGCTAAAAACTTTGTATTGGTTATATCTTCACATACTCTTAAGTTTGCATATACACTTAATTTTTCCAGTGTCTGTCCCGTTTTACTTTCAAGTTCAAGACATGAACAGAGAATTTCAGGAGACTGTGCAAGTTTCTTACGGAATTGAGAAAATTTAGGTATCTCCTTCTCTAAATTTTGATAAGCCTTTTCCCATGTTTCATCATCAGGAAAAACCGGAGATAAATCCCAGGTAAACTCTACAGGAACATCGGAACGAACAGGAAGTTTTTTTATTTTTGAAGTGGACATAAAGTATCTCCTTTAAAATCGAGATGCATTATAGTTAGGCAAGAAAATAATGAATGTATATGATAGGGTATGCAAGGAATAAAAAACAAAAGAAGTTATCGAATAACTGAGAAAACTCTTCTGTAATGGGGCTAACAGACCAGATGAAACAACAGGGTCGGATAGACAGAAAAAACTTTATAATATTTAAAATATTCCACTTTGGGTAAAATTAAATGCTTTGTAGGGTATTAACCTCGTTTTAGATATTTTTAATCGTTCAAGAACATCTCTGTTTTCAATTTTACGAACCCATTCTTCGATAAATTCTTTTTTTTGCAATTCTTTTGGAAGTAATGATTGAAAAATAGTCTGAGAACTATAATTCTCAAAAATGTCATTTTCTATCAACTCATCTACTAAATCTCCAACTATATCCTCATATTTTTCTGGTTCAGCATCTAATTTTGAAAAATCAATAATATTAGGAGCTACTATACTGAAATTATTTATTACTACATCGGGGATTTCTAACTTTTTTGAAATAATATCATTGCAAAGTTTCCCAGCAAAGGTGATATGATAAAAGTGATTAGATTTCTGAATTACAGGAATAGTATTGTCTTGGAATACAATTCTTGCTTCAGCAAGAAAATTTGATATCATTTCACCCATTCTTTTTCCAAATAAAGAAATATCCACATTACGTCCTTTTAAATATTCATAAGTCCTATTCAATATCTTCAAATCAATACCTATTCCTTCTGTATAATATCTGATTTCTTTTGCATCTCTACTTGTTGTTTGTTCTGGTTTTACAAAGATACCGTTTCTTCCTACTTTTTCTACAAGCCAGTACTTACCAGCAAATAAAATGACCTCGTTTTTTTTAATCCTTAATAAATTAAATTTGGGAACACTTCCAATTTCTTTTTTATCGTGATAAATGCTAACTTCTTGATAACTTATAGGAAAATTACTATACACCAAGTTGTAATCAATAAGATGATACAATCCTTCATCTGCACCGTATTTATTTTTGTATTCATGTTTTTTAACATAATTTTTAGTGGAGGCAAATAATAAAATATTATCGATTGCATCTTCAGTAAGATGCTCATGAGCTGAGGATATATTCGCTAACTCTTTAACACTTGTGTAAGCCCCTTTTTTCGAAGTAATAAAGGACAATGCCTGTTGTAGCATTGCACCGTATAATCTCATAGGTCTTGTCTTTTCAATATCTCCTTCCTTAGCTAATTCTATAAGTGCATGGAAACACAACGCATACAAAATTGAACTCTGGGCTTTTTGGGGAATTAAACAAACTACATTGCTTTTGGTACCCCTTCTATTACCGCGTCCTATTCTTTGAAGAAATGAACTTACCGTTGATGGGAGCCCATACAGGACTGTCGCATCAATATCACCAATATCTATTCCCAATTCTAATGTACTGGTGGCTATACAGATTCCTGTTTTTTCTTCATTGAACTTTCTTTCTGTTTCTTCCCTTAGTTGGGCTGAGATAGAGGAGTAGTGTGTAAAAATATGTTTAGAAAGTATCTTGTTTCCTGAGAGAGTTGCACTTAATCGGTCACATTCCCTCCTGGAATTAGCAAATACTAAAAATTTGGTATCCTTTTGCATGATTTTTTCAAATAGTGCAATTATTTCCTTTTCATCCCTTATTGTTTTTATCAATGCATCAATAGGTCTTTGAGGTGGAATACTCACAGTTGAAAAGTCTGCAGACTTTCCGAAAAAGAAATGAATTATATCCTCACAAGAACTAATAGTAGCGGAAAGACAAGCAACTTGTAAAGGTGGATTTGTAATTATCTTATTTAGTCTTGAAATTAGCAAGGACAATTGTAAGCCTCGCTGGGTATTATATAACAAATGTACTTCATCCAAAATCAGAGCCCTTAAAGATCGGAGTAACCCATCTCCTCTACAAAGCAATACATCAAGCGATTCCGGTGTGGTTATCAGTAAATTTGTTGCTCTTACCCTTCGGGTATCATCTCTGTCGCCATGCCTAATACCGGATCTTAGGTCTAATCTTGAAAGCGTTGGCTCAATCCTTCGATAAATATCATTAACCAATGCTTTTGTGGGAGTGACATATAGCCATGTTAACCAATTATATTTATAGGCATAATCATAGTATTTATCTATTAAAGGAGCAAGAACGGCTTCAGTTTTTCCGGTGCCGGTGCCTGCAGAAATAATAACATTTCTACCTTCTGATAATAGAGGTATACTTTTTTCTTGGACGGGTGTCAAATTTTTAAATCTGTCAAAAAATGCGAGAAATACTTCCCTGTGCATAATATATGGTTTTTAGAGTTTTGTTAGGATGTACTGGTATTATAAATATTGTCTAAGAAACTAACGATATCTTTAACAGTTAATCGTACCTTACTATCCACGGGTATTTCTTCTGCCCGTTTACATATTTTCTTGATCTCTGGCTTAATATCACCGTTACAGATCCGATGATAGGCAATCTGATATATCTCTATTATTCTTTCTGCATATTCAAAAAGTTCAATCGAGGTTAACGGACTAATTTCAAACCTTTCTAATTTCTCAAATTTTGAATGGTCATAGTCAGAGATATTTTTTTCCAATAGTAAATTTTTACATTTATATACGAAATTGGGTGTTACCGAGAAGAAAATTAGATCCACAACATTTTGAGAGAAAAACTTAAAAAGATTTTCAAAAGCATTTAATTGATATTTCTTGTTGTTTAGGTTGTATATAACATCTTCATACTCATCCACTAATATTACAAGTCCTTTGAACCCTGCTACTTTTGTGAGTAAGTTTAGGTCACTAAGCGCATCCCAACATTGCTTGTAATTTGAAGGTCGAAAATCGAATACTTTATCTTTATAAAACTTCCAATCGGGCTGTGGGTCACAAAAATATTTTTTTAAATTAAATATAAGCACTAACCTGTTATAAAGATACGATCTCTCATTATAGTAATTAGTCGGGTCACACAACCAATTTTCAATAATATCGTCTACTTCGTCTAATAGTTCATCATGTTCATTATGAAAATTCCATGCCCTCAGTGCAATAAACATAGATGGAGATTTAAGTATTTCGGTTTTATCCCAAATATTATTATTTGATATTTTTGAAAGCAAACCTAAATCTCTTTTTGTATTATTAGCGTCACAGATTGCATTAAAGAGTTCTCTTATACCTTTTTCTCCATTTTTCTTGATTTGCAGATTTCTGCAGATGTGTCCAAAAATCTGGTCCATTCGATTAAATCGGGCATTTGTATTCGAGTCTACAGTTATCATGCTAACGGCGTATCCTCGAGATAGGGCTTCTTCTTTGATAAATTTCAACAAATGTGTTTTTCCACAGCCATAATTGGCATTGATTAGGAAGGCTTTGGAACTTGTGTTATCTAAAATTTGCTTTAATCGAATAATTTCACTACTTCGCCCGAATGTTAGTAGAGATATTTTATCTTCGGGAGGAATTCCCATTCTAAGAGATTCTATAATTTTTTGTGCTTCTGTTTGGCTAATATTCATATTTATTAATCCTGACGCAATTTATCCATTACATCATAGTATATCTCTCGTGCTGATTTGTCTTCTCCCGCTAATTGTGAATCGAATTTCTCAATTAAAGAGGTGGACAAAATTCTCCAGAATCGTGCTTGTGCAGAACTTGAATGTTCTTTATGAAGACTTTCTACGAATTTTTCAATTTCATTATCTTTTAATATTTTTTCTTCAGATTCTGGATACACTGAAATATATATCTTTCGTATCTTTTTCGCGACTTCATTATATTCTTCCTCATTGGGCTCTACTGCATCCAAATTCCAGATTATATCAATGGCATTTGGTGGTTTATTTTGAGGCTGTCCAATTCTACTTGATAGAGCTCCATATACCACAATCCCATGCTTCTTATGGTCATAAAAATCTGGGGTCGTTGCATAGAGCATGAAGAGCCCAGATGTATCTTCTATACTGTTAATTAGGGAAAGCAAATTGTTGTGTGCTTCTTTGAGGTTAGACTTTTTCATGTTTGAGTAACTTTGTTCTGCCTCATCAAAGAGTATTACCAGTCCTTTATAACCAGCAATTTTTATGAATTCAACAAGTGAATTTAGCATTACTCTTGCATTAGCCTTAGAAATCATAGTAGTCACACCAAATGCTTTGAACCTTTTCTTATCTCCTTCACCTGCAAACCATTGTAAAAGTTCTTGTCTTTTTTCTTCTACCATGGCAGGACTTCCTGTCGGATTCTGGTATGTTTCCCAATAAGCCTTGATTATTTTTTTGAAGTCAATGTTTATATTTCTATTTTTCATAAGGGTCGTTACTGCGTTGTTAAACTGTTCAGGAGAAATTTCGTCAGATAAATCAATATTTCCTAATTTACATAGGGCTGTTTCTATCAATCCTTCAAAAGGTTTTTTGTCGTTTTCTTCATCTTGATAATATTTGGGAGTCGCAATATTTTCCACAATTTTAAAAAATACTTTTTCGAATTTGTTTAAGGGAGCCTCATTTATAGATAGTTCAACATTTGATACTGCACAAGCTTCTTCGAATGCTTTATCCCGGATAAGTCGGAACAGATGGGTTTTACCCGATCCCCAAGAACCACAGATAAACCGAATCTTTCCTGTAACTTCAATTTTAGAAAGGTGATATTTTTTTATATCTTCTATTAGTTTTTGATGTCCTACAGAATATTTTTCAATGCCTCTTTTAGGTGGAATTCCTTTTCTAAGTGCTTCGATAATTTCTTCATCAATATTTTTAGTCATGTTTTAACTCCTTATTAGTTTTATTAAATCTAATGAGTCCTATATAGCCAAGTGTTTCATAACCATGAAGTAATATACCCTCTTTAGTGTCTCTTGTTTGATCAACTGTTAATTTATATGCTGCTTTACCTTTTGAAAATATAACATTCTCTTTTTGCAATTTGGAAAAATCTATAATAAATTCGTGTATTCGATACTCTTTCTGGGGCTTGTTTAATTGTTTTGTGATTTCTTTTATAACATCCTTAATGGGAACGGCGTCTCCCAATTTTCCTTTTTTATCTTTTATTATTTTTTTATAACTAATAAAAATATTTTTGAGAAATTTTTTTGGGTCAAAATTACTACGGTTAAATATCTTATCTATTTCTTCTTTTAATTTTTCTGCTACTATCGGGATATCAAAAGAGATTGGAGATTGTAGTAATTTACCCCCGTATGTAGATAGTTTCGCCGTAAAGTTTTTGTCATTTACTTCTAATGTTATGAAATTATCACAAAATGTATATTTTGGATAACGAGATGTTTTATCCATAGGGATGTTTTCACTTTTGCACTTTTCCTCTAACAATTTTGGGTATCGTTTAGCAATTTCTTTACACTTCCCCTCGGATTGAGAAGATATTTTTTGGACGATATCTGGTATCTTGGTTAAAAAAGAAATTCTACTATTAATTTCAGAAATTTGTTTGCTCTTTTGTTTTTTTAAGGTTAAAATCTGAGCGAAACAACCTTTTTCGAAGACTTCTATAAGTTTGTTAACGAATATTAGGTCTTTTTCTAAATTCTTTCTTATTTCTTCTAACTCTTTCTTTAGGTTTGAGATATCAAAAGAAGGCTGTTCCTGAGGATTTGAAATATTTTCCAACTTTTTTTCTTGGTTATTATTTTGATTAAATAACTCCAGAGAATCCATCATATACTTTCTCCATTTTTATCAATAATATAAGAACTATTTACAAAACTACAAATCAATAAAAGGTATATATTAAATATTTAGAGCTATTCCACATAGGTAAATAGAATTTATATTTTAAATGCGTCTTTGCTATTTATCATATTTTTGTTTTTCTATATTTTCAGTATATACCTTAAAGTTGTCTGGTTTATCAAATCATACTTATCAACTATTTCAAAGCACAGAAACTCAATCAGTACAGAGATAAACTATTACCATAAACTTTATGGACAAGATGGAGACAAATTGTTGTATTATCAAAAGTAGTTATGTGCATGTTATACTTAATACAGAAAAATTGTTAATCAAACAATTATCAGGAAAAGGATATTGTTATGAAATATGTTGCTGGGTTTGTGTTAATGGCACTGCTTGTTTTATCTTCCTGTCAGTCGGGACCTGAAGGAGGAGTTGTGAATAAGGTTCTTTCGGATTTTGGATTGCGAGAAAAACCGGAAGGATATGTTAGCGAAACAGATAAGGTATTTCAGCGTTTAGGTGAAATAGGTGCTACGGAATTGCAACGGCTTAACCTTGAAAATCGTCATGGTGAAATTAAATTTGAACAAAAAGGAGCCAGGGGTGAATATTATAAAGAGGTGAAGGTATACACACAATATTATCCCATAGATGCAAAGCCAGTTAGCCATTCGGGTGAAAGTGGACAGTCCTATACCGCTACTATAGAATATGCATATAGCATTTATCGTAGCGCGTCAAAACCGACCCGTGCTGAAGCCCAGGAATCGACAGCCGATATACCTGCGGGAATAGAAGGGCGAGAGACTTATCGGTATTCTTTAGGTCCTGCGGGTGTGTGGAATGGTGAAAAGGGGCAGAAAATTAAGAGTAATTAAAAAATATTCTCAATCAAAAATGATGGTTCTTCTCCGATAGACCATAATTCGGTCATCTGCATGGGCTTTAACAGCCTCCGATAATACCTTCTTTTCTATATCTCTACCCATAGCAATCAAATCTTCAACGCTATGCGTATGATTCACATGGATACATTCCTGATAGATAATAGGACCTTCGTCTAAATCCTCTGTTACATAATGACTGGTTGCTCCAATTAACTTCACTCCCCGTTCATAGGCTTGATGGTATGGTTTGGCTCCTACAAACGCAGGGAGAAAACTGTGATGCACATTAATAATGTTATTACGGTATTTATTCACAAAATCTGAACTTAATATCTGCATATAACGCGCTAATACAACAAAATCAATATAATGATGTTCGAACAATTCAAGGGTTTGTTTCTCTGCCTGTGATTTTGTATTCGGTGTTACAGGAATATAAAAGAAAGGTATGGAAAAATTCTCTGCTACAGGTTCTAAATCCGGATGATTGCTAACAATCAGACTAATGTCCGCATTGATTTCTCCATATTTATGCTTAAGGAACAAGTCATATAAACAATGGTCGTATTTGGAAACCATAATAGCCATTTTTTTTCGTTCATCACCGAATGAAATAGATGTTTCCATACAAAACTGTTCTGCTAATTCTGCCAACTCTTTTTGAAATTGCGATTTGGTGACATTTATGTTGGAACAATCGAATTTCACACGCATAAAAAAACGATTATCAATTTCTTCCTTATGCTGTTGAGCGTGGATAATATTCCCGCCTCGTTCAAATATAAATCGTGCTACATTGTAGACGATACCTGGCACATCCGTGCAATGTAACCGTAACACAGCGGTCTTGCTACTTTTCATCAGTCTGTTCCTTTATGGTAAGGATATTCCATGAAATAATGAAGTATTATAATCAACAAGGCTCTTTTAAGACTAATTATTACACGCTCTTTTTAATCTCTGCTTTTTATTTAATATAGGTATGTTTACACTTTCTTGGCGGGAATGACACAGCGAAAACCGATGGTGTTGAGTTTTGATTCTGGGAATAGACCTTTGCGTGCTGTGCAGGTAATTCCTTCTGGTCCAGAATTCCAACAACCCCCGCGTAATGCTCGCAGTGGAGGATTGGGAACCGTTTCCGGGTGGCTTCTCGCTATAGAGTATGGCAGGTAATAATCCCGTGTCCATTCCATAACATTTCCTGCAAGGTCGTAAACCCCTTCAGGTGTTTTTCCTTCTTCATGCATGGTTACAATCGAAGGCATGCCCAAATAATCATTAAAATTGCAATGGATTGTATCCGGTGGAACATTGCCCCATGGGTATTTTCGGTTTTCCTTTCCTCTCGCTGCAAATTCCCATTCCTTTTCTGAAGGTAACATTTTGCCTGCCCATTGGGCGTAGGCGTTGGCTTCAAACCATGAAATGCCGACAATAGGCTGGTCTGGACCGTTTAGCATGGGGTCATACCAATAACGGGGAAGTGGTGCGGATGTTGCATCGATATATTTTTTATATTCTGCAACGGTTACAGGATATATATCTATCCAGAAGGGTTCCACGAAGACTTCTTCTTCCGGTGATTCTTCTGGAACAGCATTATTTCCCATCAAAAAGTATCCGCCCTCCATAAATACCATATTTTCTGTAGATGTAGATTCCTTTGATTCGGACGAGGTAATTATATGTATAGACTTATCTTTGTAGGAACTTTCAAAACTTTGTTCAAGAGCCATGCGAAAATCCCGTGCCGTTTGCCAGCGGTCTTCACGGTCTTCAGCCAGTGCTTTGTTTAAAACATCATTAATAGAGGGGGATATATCATTTCTCGTTTGTAAAAGAGGTACATACGGATCAACAGGAGAACGCAATGATAATAATTCGTATAAAATAAGTCCTACCGTATATAAATCAGCGCGTGTATCTGATGTCCACTTTTTCTTTTGTTCTGGTGATGCATACGCATAGGTTCCCACAACATCCTGTTGCTGTGAAGAACTGGTATTTGCTTTAGATAGGGATTCTTCTACAGCAATTGCCAGACCGAAATCAAGAACCTTAATTTTTTCCCCGGGTAAAACCATAACATTTTCGGGTTTTAAATCCCGATGGGTTACCCAGCGATGAGCGTATTCTAATGCCTGCAATATTTGCAAAGTAAATTGTATTGCAATTCGTATCGGTAAAAATTGACGGTCTATCCGTTGTTTTCTTAACATATTTCGCAAAGATTGTCCCTCTAAATATTCCATGCTCAGGAATAAGAAGCCTTCGTTCGTATATGCTACATCGTGAACAGCAACAATGTTTTCATGGCGTAACCGCCGTGCCAACTGTGCCTCTTTAATAAATAATTGCCCTGCCTTGGGTGTTTTCAATAAATTAGGATGTAAAAATTTTAGGGCTACTACTTCATCTAATAGTTCATCCCGTGCTTTATACACATACCCCATTCCTCCTTTCCCTATAATTCCTTCGATGATATAGCGGTCATCAACACGGTCTCCTTCTCGAAATTCAATACGAAGAGAGGTCTCGTTTCCTGTATTTGGAACTACAATGGGTTGATGACAATTAAAACAATAACTTGTTTTTCCCTGAACAACAGCAGGTACCCATATTTTTAAGCCACAACTCTTACATATTACAGCAATAATAGGTTGCATTCTGCCTCTTTACTCCACCTCAAAAAATATCATTATTGGTTGTATGAATCGAGTATAATTTAATGTCAATAATATCTTATTATATTCGAGGTGTTTTAGTCTAATTTAGATATTTATATAATCACATAGGAAACTGTGATGAGTAAAAAGGGATATAAAAGCAAATCAATTTTTTTTGCTCTTATTGGGTTTTATATTGTTTCTCTGTCGAGTAATGCGGTGGAGGTAATTATTCCTTCTGTTTCTGTCAATACCGGAGAATGCTTTGCAATAAATGTTAACTTTTATAAAATTGAGGATGAACACATTCGCACATCTGTAATTGCTTTTGCCTTTGACCCATTTAAGATGCAAATAGGTTGTAATAATGTTTTTAATTCGGGAACTTATAACGAACCCTGGGTGTATGACTCCGAGACTTCCGAAGGGGAACAACCGATTGTATTAAGTAATTCGCTATTGAGCATAGGTGCGAAATATCGTGTTGCTATATATCCTCAAGGAATAATGGTTGTTGTTCTTTGGGATGTTTCGAATGCAATGCCATCGGATACGCTATTTACAGTTCCATGTAAATTGACAGATAGAGCCAAACCCGGGGATAAACTTATCATAGCCCTTATTTCAAAAGAATCTCCTATTTATATGACGAGGACCTTCCCCGATAATCATGTAGAAAATCTATCGTTTTATTGCTCTTTTGCAGATGCAAGCGCTTTACCTGTAAATGCAGCACTTATGTCAGGTACTGTTTATGTGAAGGGTTCAACGGATGGAGAACCTGAAGAAGGTGAAGGCTATCAAGAAGGTGCACTTGAAGGAATTCCTGCGGAAGGAACAGGAGAAGGTGTTCCTGTAGAAGGTATTCCTGTGGAAGGTATTCCTGTGGAAGGTATAAAAGAAGGTATCGCAGAAGGTAGTATTTCCGAAGGGATTCATGAAGGAAATTCAACAGAAGGGGAAAAACCTATTTGTGGTTGTAGAGAAAAGCATGATACAGAACAACAAAGCAGGCTCTCTGCCTTACAAATCCTAAAAAGGAACAACATGAATATAGGATTTATGATTGCTCTTGTTGTAATACTCCGCCGATTGTAGATAAACTATTTCCAACATACAAGCGGAATAATTAATATGATTATATTGAAAGGAACCGCATGAGACCTGTTCTTATTCAGATAGGTATATTTGAACTACATTCCTATGTTGTTTTTATGGCGTTAGGACTTTTAGTAGGGGTATCGCTTGCTTTGCGTGAAAATAACCGACTACCCCAACCCTATCCCGTATCGGGGAAAGTGGGAATCTGGGGATTGATTGGTGGATTGATTGGCGCTAATGCTTATTACATAATTCAATACGAAGGGATTCTGCAACTATATAAAATTATTTTTTTCTGGTCAGGGGGCTATGTATTTTTTGGCGGCTTTATTGGTGGAGCCATTGGAGTCTGGCTTTATTTGAGGAAACAAAAAGTTCCTTTTCTCCCTTGTGCGGATATAGGTGCCCCTTATCTTGCTCTGGGACATGCCATTGGAAGATTGGGTTGTTTTACAAATGGTTGCTGTTGGGGCGATTTATGTCGTGCTCCCTGGGGTGTTGTTTTTCCCAAAGATAGCGGGATATATGACTTCCATACCACAGAACATTTATTGCATATAGATGATTTGTTACCTTTACCTATTCATCCCACGCAATTATACGAAGTCTTTGGGCTTATTATTATCTTCTTCCTGCTGCGTATGATTTACCATAACAAACAATATAACGGGCAGGTCTTGCTATGGTATTTTTGTCTTTATGGAGCATGGCGATTTTTTGATGAAAATTTCCGTGGAGATAGTCCCCACGCAACATTCGGAATGACTACTTCCCAGTTGGTTGCGCTATCTGCATGTCTTATCAGTGGCTTTATCATCTTCATACTATATTTGTTTGTAGTCCGTAGAAAAAACAATTTATCACCTAACACCTGATAGCATAAAAAATCGGTATTTTGTAAGTCTGTAAGATGATGTGAAAGTAAATATTGAGTTTATTTCTGAGAAAACTTTACTATAAAGATTGCCATTCTAACATAATTGCAGAAAGAGGAGGTATTTCAACAGTCAGGTTACCATCATTATCAGGTTTTACAGATACGGGTGGAGTTGTGCTGTTTGGTTGATTGTATAACATTATATTATTTCGGTAGTTTTCCGATAAATGGATAGTTGCTTTCTGTGTCTCTGGCAGGTAATTGACTAAAAACTGGGCGGAACGGTTTTTATATGCCCATCGGCAGGTAAAGATAGAGCGGAAATGAATGATGTCATTTCGGGGTGTTATCATAGGCACATCTTTATCCCCGCTGTAGGCAAACGGCTTCAACATCCTGCCAAAGAAGAGATAAGAATGCCCATTTCCCGTTCTCCAAAGGTTCAGGTTGCGAACCAGAGTTAGTATCTGTTCCTGGTCGGGTCCTTTGTCCCATGGGGCAGAACTCCATTCCCATGCTATTTGCCCATCTTTCCGTAAATTTAGGCTTAACATATCCCCCTGAACGAAAGAAATGGCTACGCGTTGGTGCATATTGTAGATGCTTTTCTCTTCATCTATAAAATGGCTTGTTCCGTTCTGGTTTCCCATAAAATTGTTCAAATATTCATGGAAAACATAACCGTAGGCAGGCACCGGTACGCCTATGGCAAGACTGAGATAAGAACGACTGTCATTAAATAGAAGGTAAGGAATAAAAGGCTCGGCAGCATTGGCTTCACAACCTATTAACATATTGGAATTGTTTTGATGAATCAGTTCAAGTATTCTTCGATAGAGGTCTTTCATAGATTCCGTTTGCCAAGGTCCCGGACCCGGTGGATGTCCATGCGTGCGAGCATAACAACGATAACAATTTCCACCTAAATTCTGGTCAAAATACTGTAAGTAATCAATTTTATAAGGGACAATCTTTGCAATTTCATTGACTACGACTTCTTTAACCCATTCATTAGCAGGGCATAGGTCATAGCCAATACGCTGTGCATTAGGACCTGCACAAACGCCATTCTCCGCAGGTTTACCATCAGGTGCATGTGCCACATATTGCACAATTCGCTTTTCCTGAAATTCCTTTGTCATATCGTAAGTAGGGTCGGTATTACTACGAATTGTATAAGCCACTCCACTGGCATACAGACCAATGAGGTTTCCTGTCTTGTGCAATTCATCACAAAAATGGACGAAGTCCTGCAAATCGCCATAAGGAGGCCAGACATACGGAGGTGCCCACGGAGCACTACCTTCCCAGTGCATTAACAATGCCATTACAGGAACAGATAGTTCCTTTGCATATTTCTGCAGGATTGGCAACGCGTTGGTGTAGGGATAATATTCGGGATTGGGTGTCATTTCCACGCCTAAATCACGCTGTCCTCTCACAGGATACATAATGATTACTGGCGACTTAAAAAACCAATCAGGAACCATCTTGTTTTCTTCTAACTTGGGTGGCTTATACATGGCTGAATTTTCCCACCAGTTTCGATATATATCTGCGGCATCGTGCCAATCACCCTGAAAAGTTCCTAATACCATTGGATAGGGGAGCGTATATTCGGTTTCGCACACAGGTCCGGGGAAAAGACGGAAATCAAGGTAAATACCCCCGGATGGGTGCTTATGAAATTCGACGCCTTTGGGTGTCCCTTTGGGGTCATGAGCCGAAAAATATAATCCTGCACGAGGTGTGTAATATGCCATAAATTGCATCTGAGCGGGTCCAGGATAGATACCGTTCCAGCCCATAGTCGGATGTTCTATCGGCTGCCAGCGTAACCAACTTTTTTCACGAAGTTCCGAATCCTCAACGACAACACCTTCTCCCCCGGGCCAAAATATTCTTGCATCTCCACCGGAATTGGGTAAATCATTAGGAACAACAACCACAGGGAAATCTATATGTTCTAACCAGAAACCTGTTTCATTCTTTACTTTCATCGTCCAATAAGTTAATGATGATTCTAAAGGACACTTGACAAAAACAGTTACATCTATTGGTTTTTTATCAATTTGAAGGAATGCTATTTCGATTTGAGTTTCTTTTTTCTCTCCATCGTCTTTTCGGGAGAAACGAATCTGAGAAGATTGCAAGGAACTTAGGTCTACGGCTTCACCATTATCATTACGAAGGCGTAATTTAAAGAGTTCACGAGGCTGGTCGGAAGAAAATACGAATTCCTGACCCTTACTTTCCAGTGATTTTATTTCACCGGTAACCTCATCTAATCGCAAAACATAATGCTCTGTTTTTATCTCATGTATCATGTCTGAATATACTCCCTGTAATTGAACGGTAACAAATAAAAATAAAATAGAAAGTGTGGATATGTGAATTGTTCTTGACCACAGCATAAGAGTATCTCCTGGTATCGTTGTTGGTTATCAAGTTATTATACTTTATTTTTATTCTTTTTATGATTAAATCGGACAAATTAGGCTTTATAAAAATTTTGCTTTTCCTGCGTTAATTCGTTGGAATAGAAACACCCCTACCTTGCGAAGTAATTTATCCAGACGGACAATAGGCAAACCTAATACATTGTAATAACAACCATCATACCGAGACACTAATAAACTTCCCGGACCGTCTACTGTATAAGCCCCTGCACGGTCAATAGGGTTTACTACTCGAATAAAAGTTTCAATTTCCTCATTACTCAGAGTGCGGAAAGTAACATCCGTTGTTTCAGAACCTCTTGCCCTTCTTCCATCCGCGGTATTGGCTACTGCGATACCTGTTATTACTTGATGCGTATTTCCCGAAAGACGCTGAAGCATACTCCGTGCTTCGTCTACATCCTGGGGTTTACTCAAAACTTCGCCATCACAAAACACGAGTGTATCCGCGGCAATAACTACCGCAGGATAAGCCACTCGAGATGTAACCTCTTCACATTTTGCCCAGGCATTTTCCTCAACCAGTGTTGTAGGAGAAGCCCCCGCATCTATTTCTTTCGCATAACTAACAATTACTTCAAAATCAATACCTATGGATGATAACAACGAACGACGACGAGGGGATGCCGATGCAAGAATAAGAGGGAGTTTACAATCTTCCATAGAAACCGCTCCATATTGAATTATTTATTAATAGGTTCAAGGTCTCTTATTTCTATTTTATTCTGTTCTTCTGGAACATTTTGAGGTTTCTGTTCCTCTTTTGTTTCTTCGCTTACTTCTTTTTTAACAATTGATGACTTGGGAGATGTATCAATATATTTGGGATCTAATTTTGCAGGGTCAGGAATTTTTTTGCCTTCGCCAGTGATGGTTTCTTTATATTTGTCATTCTCAATTACATTTGTTCCCGGTGGCAGGTATATTTGTGTATCTTCCAATCGAATTTTATTATTAATTTCTATTTGCTCAAAATCAACAATGGTCTGAACATTATCTTCATTAACAATCCGCAGACGATAAGGTAAAAAAGTTTCATCATGGAGATACAAGACAATTTCTTCAAAAGGGCTGTCTTCTTCCTTGTCTGTAAAGGGTCGGATAGCTATGCCATGCTTTCCTCGTTCATCCGACAGACGAATCGGCAATACATGATATTTTTTTCGTAGCGTATTCAGGTCTTCCGCAAAGGCAAAGAAAAACAATTCGGTTTCTGCGGAATCTTTCAAATCATAAATAGTTACCTGCTTGATATCGGGTTCATACTCGTAGATTCGTTTTTCTTCTATCACGGTGTATTTCTTTGGCTCATCCGTAGTAAACACCATCCTTTGAGGTTTTACGAAAACAAGGGAACCGAAAGTGGTATAGATTTCATCGGGATAAATATTCTTTTGTTGGAAAGTTGCTACGAGAATATCTATTTTCTCTCGCGATTCTGTATATTTTTTGAAAAAGGCATCTAATTCCTTATCTTCATCTGTGTTCTGACAATATAGTGAAAGATGGAAAAAGACAAAAAATATTAATAGGGAGAGGATAAATATATAGGATTTATTCTGTATCATCATGTTTATCTTCTTCGGTATCTTCTTCGGTTAACGAATCCAGACTAAAGTCTACGGATAACGCCTGGTCAAGGGATTTCCGAAGACTACCTAATATCTTTTCGCGATTTTCGGGCGACAAATTTTTTATCTGTGTGGATTCATATTCGGAAAGCATGGATTGAAATGAAAGCAAAACCGTTTTAACCTCATGATGGAATCTATCCCGTAGATGTATCAGATGTTGTATTTCCTGTTCCAATCGGAGGGGTATTTGTTGGGCTCGCGTTTGAGCCTCTGTGATGATGGACTCCGCCTGTCTTTGGGCACTTTCTATAATATCTTCGTTCAATTTCTGGGCTGAATTTAATGCACTTCGTAAAACCGATTCTTCCTGACGGTAAAATTCAACCAGTTTGGTTTGCTCATCAATTTTTTCTTTCAATTCCTGAATACGGTCTAAAAGCAATTCTACGGTATCTGCTACGCGATGAAGAAATTCATCTACCGATTCTACCGAATAACCACCAACAAGACTTTTTGGAAAACGCTGAGCATAAATTTCACTGGGCGTAAGTATGGTTTCTGCACCTAATACTTCCGATATGACTTTGTCTCTTCTCATGGGTTGACCTCAAACAAATTTATTATATGAATTGTATCATTCCAGAGGGTCAAGTTTCTTATTATCTCTATGATTATTTTCCAAGTTCCTGGGCTCGTTGATATGCAGAATGGATTGCCTCTATAACAATAGATTTAAAATTTTTCAACTCCATCGTTCTTATTGCGGCTTCTGTGGTTCCACCTTTTGAAGTTACCCGAGCACGGAGAACCTCTGGCAAATCGTCTCCACTTATTAGAAGTGAAGCAGCACCATAAAAAGTTTGACGAACCAGGGATAGTGCGGTTTCTTCCGATAGACCCAAAGACTTACCTGCGTCTATCATACACTCACATAAATAGAAGAAGTATGCAGGTCCACTTCCACTAACAGCAGTAACTATATCTATTTGTTCCTCAGACACAAGAACCGTTTTTCCAACCGATTGAAATATCTGTTGAGCAAGAATTTTATCCTGTTCTGAACATTCCTCACTAAAAGTAATTGCCGTAATGCCTTCTCCAACCAACGCAGGGGTATTGGGCATAGTGCGAACTATCCGAAGGTCGGATTGCCCTAAGAGATTTTTATAATAGTGAATAGATATACCCGCTGCGATAGAGATAATTAAAACATCTTTTCCTATGATGGATGTCAATGGTTGAAGTGCAGACTGTATCATCTGTGGCTTCACGGCAACAAGTAGTATATGCGAAGTATTTAACAAATTTTCTATATGGGTAACAACTTGAACACCCATATCTTTGGCGTCCTGTTGTTTGTCTTCTGCCGGGTCAAAAACAAAAATCTGTGAGGGTAAAAAAATATTTTTTCGCAATAACCCTTTAACAATTGCCTGCCCCATATTGCCAAAACCCAAAAGGGAAAGATGAGTATTGTTTATTTCATCCGCAAACATAAAATCAATTCCTTTCAAAGAGAGGTTCCTTTTTTATTATCGCTTAAATATAAAATCATAGGAATTTCGTCACATGTTACCCCATATTTGGGACAACGCGCACAATCCTTTCGTATTTTGTAAGGAAGTTGTTCTAATGAAGTTTTCTTAAAACCCTGCTTCTCAAAAAATTCGGGACAACGCGTAAGGACATAGACCTTAGGAATACCCAATTCACGGGCTTCATTTAAAACGGCATGTAATAACATTTTTCCGATACCTTTTCGTTGGAGGTCATCACGCACAATCAGCGTTCTTACTTCCGCAAGGTCCTCCATATCTATATGCAGAGATACGCACCCGGCAAGACCGTTCTCGTCCGCATATACATAAAAATCGCGAACATTTTCATACAGTTCCTCTAAAGTTCTCGGAAGAACAAGGTCTTTACCGACTGCTTTGTCTATCAATGCTTTCAGTTCTACAACTTCTGATAATTTTGGTTTGCGAATCTGATACATGAACTTTACAACATCCTGCCCATAAGATTTTTGATGTAGTATACTCTTTATCGGGGAATATTTTAAAAATCAGTTTTTGTGAACTATGGGACGAATGGGACGAATGGGACGCATGGGACGGATGGGACGGAAAGAGATGAATGGGACGCATGGGACGGATGGGACGGAAAGAGCGAATGGGACGATGAGACGGATGGGACGGAAAGAGCGAATGGGACGATGAGACGGATGGGACGGAAAGAGATGAATGGGACGATGAGACGGATGGGACGGAAAGAGATGAATGGGACGATGAGACGGATGGGACGGAAAGAGGTGAATGGGACGATGAGACGGATGGGACGGAAAGAGCGAATGGGACGATGAGACGGATGGGACGGAAAGAGAAATTGCAATGTGTGAAATAAAAGTTCTATCGAAATAAGATGGTAAAATAATTTAAGAGGTATTATTAAAATGTAAAAATAAGTAATATTTCCCTGATTTTTGGAACATGTAATTTATGGAATAATATGGATTTAATATAGAAACTGCATTTATTTAATATATTTCTCTTTATTTCCTGTATGATATGGTATGATATATCTTAGAAAATATTACAATTAACTTTATTTGGCTGAGGGATTTTTTAATGTATACAAAATGGCACAAACAAAACTTATCATTATTGGCTATTTATTTTCTTTGTGTGTATGGTTCTGTTTACGCTCAAAGTATTTCCATAAGCAATATCGTAGATTTGCAAAAAATAGGCAATGATCCTAATTATCCACTAAATGGGAACTATGTATTAACCCGAGATATTGATGCTAACGAAACGATTAATTGGAACAGTGGAGCAGGATTTAAACCGATAGGTGATTACAACAATCCATTTACAGGGAGTTTTGATGGGCAAAATTATGGAATTTACAATCTTTATATAAACAGACAATCGGAATACGCAGGTTTGTTTGGGACTGTATCGGGTGGAACTGTCCATAATGTAATTTTGTTTGGTTGTAATATCGCAGGCTTTTTATATGCTGGGGGATTGGTTGGATTAAATATGGGCGGAGAAATAAGAGAGTGTGCAGTTTCCTCTTCAGGTATTGAAGGGTTTGGGGATATAAACGATAGTGTAGGCGGACTGGTTGGGGGCAATTCCGGGCTTATAGAAAGATGTGTGGTTTCTAATTCGACAATTTATGATGTTTATTCTCAATATGGGGTCGGCGGATTGGTAGGTTATAATTTGGGTGGAGTTATTTCAAATAGTTGTGTATATTCATCTTCATACATTACTTCAGTAACGGGTGCCTACGGTGTTGGTGGTCTGGTTGGAATATTCGAAAATTCAGAAAAAAGCACTGGGATTGTTACAAATTGTTATAGTAGTGCGGCTGTAGTAGGAACAATGTATACAGGTGGACTTATTGGATTTAATAATGGGGGAACTGTGACATCCAGTTATTGGGATACGAGTGTATCGGGTATGTTTTTTTCTGATGGGGGTATAGGGAAAACCACTGTGCAAATGAAGCAACGGGCAACATATACAGGTTGGGATTTTACTAATGTTTGGAGTATAGAAGAGGGAACGGATTATCCATATTTGAGATGGGTTATAAACATACAACATCCCGTTGAAGTTCCGAGTTTGTTAGGGATGACAGAGGCAAATGCTGTTAGTATTTTAAATGGCTTGGGGTTGGTTGTAGATGTTTTTTACGATTGTAATGATATATATCCAGCGGGAATCGTTATGGACCAATACCCTGGAGCAGGGTCATCGGTTGAGGCGAATAGCACCGTTACCATTATTGTATCCACAGGTCTATGTCTGATTCCTTTACCCAATGTTGAAGGAATGAATGAGACCGATGCTATTAATTTACTCCGTTCATCTGGGTTTACGGGTGAAATAACTACTCGTTATGATTGCAATGATTTAGTTCCTGCTGGAACAGTGATAAGTCAAGACCCAATGCCGGGCTCAACTGAAATGCCCGAAGCAAATATTTATTTATACATTTCACGAGGTCCCTGTTCTATAACGCTACCTGATGTTGTTGGAATGAATGAGACAACTGCCGTAAACACCATCCAGTCCCTTAATCTTCTTGCTAATGTTTTATACCGTTGTGATGACACTATTCCTGAGGGGATTGTTATCGAACAGGAACCCTTTGCTGGAAATGTAGTGCAGATAGATAACACAGTATATATTGTTGTCTCGACAGGACCCTGTGTTTATGTTACCTTACCAAATGTTATAGGGATGACAGAAGCCAATGCAGTAACTACCTTAGAGGGGATGGGCTTCCATGTAATTGTAGATTATGATTGTAGTGAAGGAATTTACCCCGCTGGCACAGTTATGGGACAATCACCGGAAGGGGGTGCACAGGTTATACAGAATAGCGAGGTATATTTAACTGTTTCTGCAGGACCCTGTCCAACTATTGAGATAGACAGTATTGAAGAATTGCAAAAAATTGGAAACGACCCGAATTATCCACTATTTGGCAGATATATTTTAACTCAAGATATATACGCAGATCATACTGCCAACTGGAATAATGGGAAAGGTTTCAAACCCATAGGCTCATGGGAAAAGCCATTTAGAGGCGTATTCAATGGACAAAACTATATTATTTTTGGACTTCATATAGATAATTCAGAAGCGGATTACACGGGCTTGTTTGGTATTGTAACATCTCCCGGAAAAATTCAAAACTTAATACTTGCTGAATGCGTTATTATAGGTTATTATTTTGTGGGTGCAATTGCAGGTGTCGTTGTTGATAGCGATTGTGAAATTGTGGAATGTGGTGTCGCCAACTGTTATATTTCGGGTATAAGTAAAGATGATAGTATCGGCGGAATTGCCGGTGGTAGTAGAGGGAAATTGTTAAGGTGTTTCGCAGGGGATATGTTCGTGTATGGGGAAACAGCCGATTACGGAGTAGGCGGATTTATTGGGCTAAATTACGGTGGCAATATAACAGATAGTTGTGTTTACGGGTCTTTCGTTGGAGGTAATTCTTTCATCGGTGGATTGGTTGGGTATCAAATGAATGTTGAGAAATCCTTTGATACAAATATTCAGAATTGTTATAGCAGTGCCAATATTGCGGGCAAGTTATATGTCGGTGGATTGGTTGGATACAATGAGGGGGGCACGGTAGTTTCCAGTTATTGGGATGTGCAGTCCTCCGGCACTTCGTTTTCCGATGGTGGAATTGGGAAAAATACATTAGAAATGTATCGTCAGGAAACCTATACTGGTTGGGACTTTGAAAATACTTGGGTTGCTAATGAAGGGACGGATTATCCATTCCTCAAGTGGCTTGTAGACCTTTCGGGTGAAGGAGAAGGAAGCGATGAGGGGGAAGTTCTCGTAACTATCCCGAGTGTGGTCGGTATGACAGAACAACAAGCAATAAATGCTATGGAGAATGCAGGTCTGAACAAAGTTCGGACGACTTATGGTTGTAATAATACGGTTGCAGAAGGGAATGTAATAGCACAAACTCCGCCGGCTGGAGAAGTAATCTCTTCACAGGCCTATGTTCGTTTGACGGTATCCAGCGGACTATGTCCCGGTGTATTAGTTCCGGATGTTGTGGGAAGAAGCGAACAGCAGGCAAAAGATGTGATACAGACAGCGGATTTGAATGTTAAAGTGGAACGGGAATGTAACAACTATGTCGCCGTGGGAGAGGTAATACGCCAATCGCCGATTGCCTATAGCGGGGTGAACCGAGGTTCTGAAGTTACGATTTGGGTATCAACAGGACAATGTTCCGGAACCACATATATAACAGTGCCTAATGTCATTGGACAGAACGCTACTTCTGCAATAGGTCAAATTCAATCCGCGGGTTTATCAGCTCGCACAGTAATGCAGTATAGCGATACGATCCCTCAGAATGTTGTAATGGGACAATCTCCCGTCGGTGGAAGTTCGGTATTAAACGGAACAACGATAGAATTAATTGTAAGTAATGGTCCTGACCCTGCTGGAGCAAAGATTGAGACACCACGGGGATTACAAACTTTTTCAGGGATAGACCATGTTTATCTTGTCTGGGAACCCAATGTGGAACGAAACCTCGCAGGATACCGATTAGAACGAAGTGAAACACGAAACGGACCATGGACTGCTGTCTCTGAAAATATCATCACAAGCACCAATTACACAGACAACACCGTAGATACCTCTCGGGCGTGGTTTTATCGTTTAATCGCTATCGGAACTAATGGGCAACAAAGTGACCCAACGGAGCCTGTTAAGGCGGAACCAGGTAAATTGCGTGTATGGATACCCATAATTGACTGGTTGCCCGAAGGAACTGGAGATACAATTCAGGTGCCGATAAATATAAATAGTGCACGGGGATTGGAACCCTATACTATTGATATTAATGTGAGTTACAACCATACAATACTTGAACTGGTAGAGGTTCAGAAGACAGTTGTAACACGGAATTTGGAGGTCGTTTCGGATACTCGCACTCAGGGCGTTATAAAATTCCATGCAGGACCCAGAGTGGATAATGAAAAGAAAGTGCTTTACGGTGAGGGGCACCTTTTTGATATGGTCTTTCGGGTGCGGCAGAATACAGCCGCAGGAACTTGTGTTCAGAATACAAACCTGACCCTACAAAGGGTTCTTATTAAGGACACCAATCAGAAGGAATTGCCTGTAGAATTAGTTCATGGACAACTCAATGTATTAGAAGAAAATCCCAACAACGATTGTATTAATAGTCGTTGTATCTATGGAGATATGGATACCGATGGGTATATAGGTATGTCGGATACTATTGTATTCCTGCGTAAGATTGTGCGTAGGGCAGGAATTGTGGATTTAGAATGTGATAAACAGCGGGGTGATTTTAATGGAGATGGGATTTTAGATTGTGCAGATGTGTCGTTGCTATTGCGTAAATTGGCAGGACTTCCTATCAATCCGAGTTCGACCCCGATCGGTGGTAAGGCTTTGTTAGAAGTGCAAAACAATCGAACAGTGGAAATTGTTTTAGATAATCAAACGCCAGATATAAACAATGAATATCGCATGGGTATAGAATTGAGTTCCTTGTTAGGCATTGCGGGTATGGATTTGTTATTAACCTACGATGAAGGTATAAGTTTCTCCGGTTTAAGTTTGCCAACTGTTGCCAGCAACTTTAAGAAAGATACGGAAGTCGGTGAGGGCTATTTGAAAATTTCGATAAGCAGCGAAAAACCAATTACAAAAAATGAAAAGGGTCGAATCTTACAAATACAATTTAAACCTACAACAATGACAACAAAGAAAATTAACATTCAGATACGCGAAGTAAAAATAAAAGGCGAATTTGGTGACGACCTGAGTTGGTATGGAGAAATTAATACAAAAGGTGCCTCTATTACCATAATCGGTGCGGAGCAATTCTTAAACGACCTGAAAACAAAATTTGATTTAGTAGATACAAATAAGGATGGAAAGATTTCCTATGTAGAAGCAGTGGCTCAATATCCCACACTTACCCGAGATACCTTTGACAGTGCCGATACCAATAAAGATGGATATATTGATAAAACAGAAGCAGGAGTGGTAGTTAATGAAGGAACACTCGAAGGAACTCAAGAAGGCAGTCAAGAAGGGACATCGGAAGGGAGCATTGAGGGAACTCAAGAAGGTGAAGGACAAAATCAAAATGAGGGTTGTGGATGTAATCGCAAATCAACAGGTGGAGATATTTGGCTGAAATATCTTTTGGATTTTATTTTGGTAGGTATGTTAATGCTGGCTATGGGTGGTATGCAAAGGAGAAGGTCGAAATTATAAAACTTCAAGATATTAGACGGCTAACCTTACCATAAGTTGCATCCATGTAAATAAAATCCCCTGTAGTAAGTTTCTGTGTAATTTCAGGTAGATTTGCAATCATAGGGATATTCATCTCCCGAGCAATAATTGCAGGGTGCGACAACTCACTACCTCGTTCTAATAGAACGCCGTCCCAGTATTGCAGACACCATGTCTGTCCGGGATTTAAACAGGGTGTTACGAGAATGCGAGGATGGGAGATATTAAATGGAAGCGAAGTGGGATTATCGGTCACATAAACAGTTCCCTTTACCCTGCCTCCCGATACACCCCAGCCTAACCATGTATCGCCGACCTCTTCTGAAATGGAGGAAGCAGAACCCCCTTCATTGATAAAGGATGGTTTTGGAAACACATGCTCAACGCACCATTGATGTTGGCGTCCCAAAACATCTTTTAAATTGATAGCCTTACCTTCTATAAGTGCTTCTGTCAATTCCTGCCAGTTTATAAACCAGACCTGATTTATCTCTGTCAGAATACCCTTTTCTACCAATCGTCTGCCTGCGTCCTTTAATAATTTTTTCTGGATATTTAAAATTTTTTCCCATTCAAATCGTTGCTCCTCCCGCAGATGTATGAACTTGGCGACAATACGATATAAGAGACCTGCTTTGTTCCTCGGTTGCAATTTTGTTGGAGAAAAATCCTTTTTCTCTTCCAATAATTGCATTTCAAACAATTCATTCTGTTCTTCACCGGAAAGCCATTCTTCCCAACGAGGGGATATAAAATCAAGACTTTCTGTTCGGTGCGAATATTCTGTGCGAAGAAGGGACAGTAATTTTAGGTCTCGGGTAGATAAGTATGATGTTAATATATTATTTGCCCATGTCGTAACGGACGGATACCGTCTTTCCTTACCGCGAACAATATACTTTCCACCCAAACGATATACATAACTTGACCAGAGTATTGCCCAGCGATGTATTTCCAAAAATTCTTCGGATAATCCCTGCCATTGTTCCCATTGAGTTAGCCATTCCGCTGTTGTAAGTTTTGACAATTCCGCCTCGTTCCATAAACTTAATTTCTCTGATAATTTCTTCTTCCATTGTTCCCAGCGACATAATACAAAAATAGCATCGCGCCAGTGTTTTAACAGGGAACGAAAAGCATCCAGCCAGAAATGTATTCCCAGTAGTTTCATCTGTTTGGGGGGGCAATCGCAGTTATCAGGAAATAACAATTTCAAATCGGATGACAGCCACCATTTAGGACAACCTTCCAGCAAATCAAAATAAGCCCGATGCGGAATATATACCTGTCCACCGAAATAAAAAGGCTCAATGGTTGCGGTTTTACCACGCATGTTCATGCCTTCTATGATTGCTTTGCGGAAAATTAGCGGGATAAGTGTCGTTTGCGTAATGGGTGTAATCGGTTCGATAAATCTCTGGTCAAAAAACCAGCAGGTAGTGCATTCTTTGGGGTATAAATTCAGCGAAGGATTTACTTTCGTAATGGGACGAACCTGCAAAAACCATACTTTTTCACCGTCCCATGTCCATTCCATATCCACCGCCGTGCGATAGTCCCATTCCATCTTTATTAAACCATTAGATAACTCTGCTAATAATTCTTCGGGTAGTGATTGGGGTCCATTGTGTCCTTCCTGAAAATCTACTATTTCTGCTGTGGAAGGTCGGAACAGAAGCCTTGTGGGTTGTATTTCTCCATCAACCAGCAACTTGTTTTCACCTATTACCATTTCGCAATATCCTTGTTGATGATTGGCATTCATAGGCTTTGTAGAGAAACATACACCGGATATTTTCCCAACGATAAACTCTTGGAGAATAATGGCAATGCCATGGGGACCTATAGATATTTTTTCCCCTTCCTTTTCTATTGTTGAAACATAATGTTCTGCTATCTTATCCAGTGTCGGAGTAAGTTCATCTATATTTGTTATAACCTCTGTTAAGAACTTACCCGCAAAAGAATGGTAACGATTATCCTCCTCACACGCGGAAGAACGGATTACTATTTTTTTACTTGTGGAGTAAGTCAATATTTCCTGACATCGTGCTATTATTGTATCCCGAAAATCTCTATCCGTATTCCAGATCCTATACTTTACTCCTTCTGTACTGATTATTCCAAAAAAAGGTGCATTTAACCCCTGTTTTTTTAGTCGAACCAAACCCCATCCCTTCCCGCCAATTTCTGAACGGGAAGATTTTAATAAAACCTCATCATCAATCAAAAAGAAATGCATAGAACAGAACTATCCTTCTCTCATATAAAACCAAAGGAGATAGGAATAAATCAAAGTTTATTTTATGAATTTAATAAGGGTAATTGAAAACTTGTTGCTTCGTAATAATTACACCTATCCCTTTTTAATATTCATTTCTTTTTCTTTATACGACAGGATTTTTTCCCTTAACTGTATCACAGATTGCTGGATATTATCCGCTTCGGTTACTGCGGTTACGACAGCGATATGCCTTGCCCCGCATTTTAGCACCTCATCAATATTTTCTAATTTAATCCCACCCATACAGGTGAAAGGGATATTCAAATAGGGCGATATTTTTCCCAACGCATCTACGCCTAAGGGAGAAACCGAAGTTGTCTTTGTCTGCGTGGGGAAAAGAGGACCTATATTTACATAACTTGCCCCTTCTTCCTGTGCTTTCAAAGCCTGTTCCAGATTGTGAGTAGAAGCCCCGATAATCAGGTTCGGTGCTATTTTTCGTGCTTCATGTATGGGCAAATCGTTCTGTCCTAAGTGAACACCATCGGCATCTACTATGAAAGCGAGGTCAATGCGGTCATCTATGATAAGTAAGGCACCATAGTCATGAGTGATTTTACGGAATTGAACCGCTTTGTTATATTTCATTCTGTCATCGCCATCTTTTTCACGAAATTGCACCAATCGCACACCTGCTTTCAGGCATTCTTCTAATACAAATTCCGAAGGTCTTCCCTTACACATTTTTTCTGTGATAACCACATACAAATCCGTCTGGTGAAATTTTTTAATACGCTCATCATGGGTCATAATTATCCACCCCCAACAATACGAACCAATTCTATACGGTCACCATCATGCAAGATTGTTTCTGCAAAATGTGTATGTTCTACAATTTCATCATTTACGACAACAACCATCGTTTTCCCATCTAAACTCATTTCCTTCAACAGAAGTTCTATAGAAGAATTCTCTAAAATCTGTTTCTCTTCATCATTTACAATAACCTTAATCATAAACAGCATCTCCTTCAAGTATCTGAACAACTTAATTATAGTAAAATAATAGATATATTTTAATCCTAAAACAAAAGGGTTTGTTTATGCGGAAAAATATCTTAATTATTATTATAACACTGTTTTTTTCTTTAGCATTTCCCGTATCCCTTGCGATTTCACAGGACAGTATATCGGATTCGCGTCGCAATGCAATAGTAACAGCGGTGGAAATGGCTGCACCCGCAGTAGTGACTATCAATGTGGTAGAATATCAAGCAGATGATTTAGACCCCTTCTTTGAGTTATTCGGTTTTCCTATACGCCGTCAGCAGGTTTCTTCAATCGGTAGCGGATTTATCTTCCATCAGGCGGGGTATATTTTGACCAATTACCATGTATTAGAAAATGCCAGTAAGATTACTTCAGTAACACTTTCAAGCGGTGAAAAATTAGATGTGGAATTTATCGGTGCTGACCCACGAACAGATATCGCTGTGTTAAAAGCAAATGGAAAGACCTTCCCCTATATTCCCTTGGGCGACTCGGATAACCTGTATATTGGCGAATGGGTTATTGCTATAGGAAACCCCTTCGGCTCACTGATGAAAGACCCCCGTCCTACAGTTAGTGTAGGTGTTGTATCCGCCGTGCATCGTAAAGTAAGCAGAAATGCTTCCGGGGACACTCGACTATATCAAGACCTTATTCAAACCGATGCCGCAATAAATCCCGGAAACAGTGGCGGACCTCTGGTTAACAGCAAAGGTGAAGTAATTGGAATTAATACCATGATTTTTTCTAAGACAGGAGGGTATCAAGGTTTAAGTTTCGCTATACCCATCAATCGTGCCCGTCGTGTCGCCGAAGAACTGATCAAATTTGGGAAACGCCGTGACCCCTGGTTTGGATTTAAGGCAGAATCTCTCGATTCTATTGACTCTCGACTTCTAAGAGAATTGGGCATTCAGGTGGATAAAGGGGTGTTTGTAACCCGAATATTAAAGGAAAGTCCTGCATATCAGGCAGGATTGCGTCCCGGTGATGTAATTATAGAGATAAACAAACAACCTGTCGAAGACCCGTTAGATGTTGATTTTATAAATTGGGATTTATTTATTGGTGACCCTGTAGAAATGAAAGTATTTCGAGAGGGCAAAATCCTGAATATGCAATTCACCGTCCGCGAAGTCGGCGGAAAATAAACTTATGAAATAACCGCAACACTTTCTGTCCTATCTTTACGAACTTTCCAGACATTGAATATAACTTTCTTTAATCCGAAAACCATAGGATATATGTAACACATTTATACTTTCTTCTCGATCGTAAGAACACGGCATGCCGTGCCCTTACAGGACTATAAGAGCAAGAAAAATTGTAGCTGAAGCCTCCTGGCTTCTGGTTCTTTCCTCTTTGTGCACTTTGTATAAGGTCTCTGTGTTCTCTATGGTAAAAAAATTAAACCACAGAGGACACAAAGAAAATTCAACACAAAGGGCACAGAGAAAGGTAATATAAAGAATATGTAAGGGCGAAACATGTTTCGTCTGTACATTGTGAACTTTGTGCAAGGTCTTTGTGACCTTTGTGGTAAATAGATTTAACTACCTAAAAATACCAGAAGCGAGGACGCTTCAGCTACATAAAAAAACAACTCGAAAGAATTTACATGTCAAGAACGATAAACAAATTTTTCCATTCGTTTTTATTTGTATCTATTCGTGTAATTCGTGGTTATAATTTTTTTGCCAATTTAAATCCAGTCTACCAAGAAGAAAAGTAGCGTATGTCAAGTTGTGACATATTTCCTTTTCTTTTTTATTCATATTTTTGATATTCTTCGTAGCATTGTGAAGACGCTAAAAGCCATGTGTTAACTATGTCCTATAGTTCTTCACATTAGGAATTGCTAAATTTTTATAAGTAGTTCAGGATATTTTAATTACTGCTAATTATCTCATCTGCGATCAATTCTGCTTGTTTAAGTACAGTTTCAGTAGCGAGTTCCTGCATATCCGGAGGGTAACCGTATTTTCTTAAAGTGCGTTTTACCGCAACTTTTAGTTTTGCTCGCACACTTTCTTTTAGTGTCCAGTCAATTGTTGCATTTTGTTTTACCTGTTGATATAAGACAACAGCCAATTCCCTCAGTTTTTCCTTACCCATCAATTCTCTTGCACTTTCATTATCGGCAACAGCCGTATAAAAAGCGTATTCATATTGCGAAAGCCCCATTTTTTCAGGTTCCTCATCCATCTGTTTTATTTCTTTTGCAAGTTTTATCAATTCTTCTATAACTTCAACAGCAGTTATAATCTTATTGTGATATTGTTTTATAGATTTCTCCAATAATTCCATAAATGTTTTGCTTTGCACCAGATTCTTTTTAGACCTCGATTTGATCTCATCATTAAGCACTTTCTTCAGAACTTCTACCGCAATATTTTTATGTTCCATATCCTTAACTTCCATAAGAAATTCATCCGAAAGGATACTAATATCCGGCTTTTTTATTCCTGCCGCATCAAAGACATCTATTACCGGCTCGCTTATTAAGGCTTTATCTATAACCTGCCGAATCGTTGTTTCAATCTCCTCATCTGTTTTGCCGGACCCGGGACTTGAGAATTTAGTTAATCTCGATTTTACCGCCTGGAAAAATGCCACATCATCTTTTATAGCCAATGCCTGCTCATGAGGAATAGCAATAGCAAATGCCTTAGATAATGCTGTAACCTCATCAATATATCTCTTTCTCCCATCCTCAAGCCCTAATATATACTCTTCCGCATCAAGAATAATTGATAATTTTCTGGATGTGCCTGCTGTAAAATAGTCTTGATATGAAAAACCGTGAAACATCTGGCAAACCACCTCGTATTTTTCCAACATAAGCCGTACTGCTTCCTCCTGAACAATCGCAGGGTCTCCTTTACCTCCACTATCCGAATAAAAAGACAACGCCTCTTTTAAATCACTCGCAATTCCTAAGTAATCCACAATCAGACCACCCGGTTTATCTTTATAAACACGGTTTACCCGGGCTATTGCCTGCATAAGATTATGTCCTTTCATCGGCTTATCAATATACATCGTGTGTAAGCACGGCACATCAAATCCCGTTAGCCACATATCTACCACAATAACCAATTTTAACTCGTCATCCGGGTCCCTCATCCTTTCAGCAAGTATCCTGCGGTCCTCTTTAGTAGTGTAATGCCTGGATATTTCAGGTCCATCAGAAGATGAACCCGTGATAACTACTTTTATTACTCCTTTTTTCAATTCATCACTGTGCCAATCAGGACATATCTGTATGATTTCATCATACAGAGCCACCGCAATCCGCCTTGACATCGTAACAATCATCCCTTTACCTTCAAATACCTCCTGCCTTTGATTAAAATGCATAACAATATCGTTCGCAATCTGTTTTAATCGTTCTTTACTTCCAACCAGTGATTCAAGCCGTGTCCATTTTGCCTTAATTTTTTGAGATTCAGCCAATTCATCCTCTTTTAACTCCTGGTCTAACTCTTTAATGAGTTTTTTGCCCTCCTCGCTCAAAGATATTTTAGCCAGGCGACTCTCATAGTAGATTTTTACCGTAGTCCCATCTGCAATTGATTGGGAAATATCATAAACATCAATATAATTTCCAAAAACGGCGGGTGTATTTCTGTCACTTTTTTCAATAGGTGTCGCTGTAAAACCAATATAAGTAGCATTAGGCAAGGCATCCCTCAGATACTTTGCAAATCCGTAGTTTATCTCACCCGTTTCTTCATTTACCCAGCCTTTAAATCCGTATTGCGTCCTGTGGGCTTCATCTACAATAACGATTATGTTTCTTCTATCGGAAAGTGTTTCGTAAACATTCCCCTCGTTCGGGTGAAATTTTTGAATGGTTGTAAAGACAATTCCTCCAGACGCCACCCTTAAAAGTTGCTTCAAATGTTCTCGGCTCTCCGCCTGAACAGGGTCCTGCCTCAATATCTGCTTCGATGCGGTGAAGGTATCAAAAAGTTGATTGTCCAAATCATTTCGATCGGTTATCACAACCACCGTCGGATTATCTAAAGCAAGTACTATTTTGCCCGTATAAAACACCATTGATAAAGACTTGCCACTACCCTGTGTATGCCAGATAACCCCAGCCTTCTTATCGCCTACAGGTTGCCCTTTAACATTTTGCAATCCATAGAGCGATGGCTCTTCCATCACAATATGGTTTCTTTGTAGATTAATACCTACCGCTCGGATGGTGGATTCTACCGCCTTGTTCACAGCATAATATTGATGATAGCCCGCTAACTTTTTCTCTGTGCGAATGGTAATCTGCCCCGTCTTTTCATCTTCTTGCTTTGACTTATCAAACACGATAAAATGACGAATTAAATCAAGTAGCGTCTTCTTATTTAGCATCCCGCTGATTAAAGGTTCAAGTTGATTAACGGAATGCGATATCTCTATTGAACCATCCGCCGTTTTCCATGCCATAAAACGGTCAAAACCAGCAGATAAACTACCCGCACGGGCTTCAAGCCCATCAGATATAACCAATATTTCATTATAAACAAACAAATTCGGGATAGCCTGCTTGTAAGTTTGCAATTGGTTATAAGCGGAACGAATCGTGGCATTCTCATCAAGAAGATTTTTTAACTCGATTACTACAAAAGGCAAACCGTTAACAAACAGAACAATATCCGGTCGCTTGGCTTGATGATTCTCAACAACGGTAAACTGATTGACCACAAGAAAGTCATTATTCTCTATCTCATCGAAATCAACAAGCCAGACTAAATCGCCTCGCTCATGTCCCTCTTTTTGATAGGTAACCTTTACACCTTCTGTGAGCATGCGGTGAAAAGCCTCATTGCTTGATATGATGTCCGGCGCATGAAAATATTGGATTTGCCTTATCGCATCTTCACAAATATCCGGCGGAAGTGTCGGATTGATTCGTTTTACCGCATCCCGAAGACGCCCCAACAATATAACCTCCTCAAAAGACCCCCTTTCCTGCATAATATATCCCGGCGCAATTTCAGGACCATACCGATACTCATAACCAAGTTTTTCAATCTGTTCTATGGCGAAATTCTCAATAGCAGATTCGGATAATTTACACCCTTCCATAATATTCATCTCCCTCCCAATTTAATGGATTATTAATGATGTATTCCGTAATAGCATAAAACGATGCCTCATTGCGGATAATATGTTCGTAATAATTCCGTTGCCATACCGGCACACCATGCATATTGCGAGCAGTATTAATTCGTTTTGCAGAATTCATCTTAAACCGCCCAATAATTTTTGATAATAACATCTGCCGTCGTTCAATACGCATTTCCTCGGAATTATTCGTTGGTTGTTGCGATAAATTCCGTTGGGGCAATTCGTGAATTGCCCGTACAATGGGATCATTCATTGATTGTTGGGATGGATCATGGTGTTGTGGTTTCCGTAGGGGCAATTCATGAATTGCCCCTACATGATGCGTCCGTATAATTGTATGGGATGAATTTATTTCATTTGGTGGTAAATTCCGTTGGGGAAAATCATGATTTGTCCGTGTGTCGGGATTTGTTTCGTTTGGTGATGGATTTTGTTGTGATGATTCCCGTGGGGATGATTCACATTGGGGCAATTCGTGAATTGCCCCTACATGATGCGTCCCCGGATAATTCGCCCCCACATGATTTTCCGTTCTGCCAATAATAACAATCCCATGAAAATGATTCGGCATCACAACATATTCACCCAATTCAATGTCCTCATAATGGTTTAATAAATCCAACCAACATTGTTCCACAATCCTCCCATATTCATTCAACACCATAACACCATTTACAATTTCACCAAACAATGATTCCTTATTCTGCATGCATATTGTAACAAAATACGCCCCTTCTTGTGAATAATCATAACCCATTAACCGAATAGACCGACGATGATGTTTCTGTGGATTATATTTCATATATTCCCTTTCATGTCATCTATCCCTACACGCACCTTTCCACGCATCAATTCCCGTTGGGGCAATTCGTGAATTGCCCGTACAATGGGATCATTCGTTGATTGTTGGGGTGAATCATGGTGTTGTGGTTTCCGTTGGGGCAATTCATGAATTGCCCCTACATGATTTGCCCATATATAAATTGCCCCCGAATAATTCGCCCCAATATGATTCGCCCGTATAATTGTATGGGATGTATTTGTTTCATTTGGTGGTAAATTCCGTTGGGGAAAATCATGATTTGTCCGTATGTCGGTATTTGTCTCGTTTGGTGATGCATTTTGTCGTGATAAATCCCATGGGGATGATTCACATTGGGGCAATTCGTGAATTGCCCGTACAATGGGATCATTCGTTGATTGTTGGGGTGAATTACGGTGTTGTGGTTCCCGTAGGGGCAATTCATGAATTGCCCCTACATGATTTGCCCATATATAAATTGCCCCCGAATAATTCGCCCCAATATGATGCGTCCGTATAATTGTATGGGATGAATTTATTTCATTTGGTGGTAAATTCCGTTGGGGAAAATCATGATTTGTCCGTATGTCGGTATTTGTCTCGTTTGGTGATGCATTTTGTCGTGATAAATCCCATGGGGATGATTCACATTGGGGCAATTCATGAATTGCCCGTACATGAATTGTCCATACAATGGGATTATTCGTTGGTTGTTGCGATAAATTCCGTAGGGGCAATTCGTGAATTGCCCCTACATGATTTGCCCATAAATGGGAATAATCATAACCCATTAACCGAATAGACCGACGATGATGTTTTTTCGGATTATATTTCATATATTCCCTTTTGTATCATCCATCATTACGCGCACCTCTCCACGCATCAGCTTGGGTAAAAACAAATCCCGCAACCTCTCAAGCACGCGGATTTGAGAGGTATTAGCCTGTATTTTTACAAATAATGGTTTAACATCATTGTTAAATTTGATCAAAATATTATCATTAGGTTTAGGTATTAATATTTGTGATATACCCTCATTATTTATATCTGGTTGTACAGAACCACTTACAAAAGAATCTTTTATTTCATGGAATTCCTCTATAAGAATATAACACCAAATATAATAATGACTTAATTCATTTGTTTTTAAACCTGTAAAACCTGTTGATAAAATATAAGACTCCGTATTTGAATAATTATCAAACATTAGCAACTTTCTTACGCCACCTTTTTTTGCAAACCATACAGAATATTTTACAGGTTGCATATTTGCTCTTGAAGGCCTTTTGTCATAGGTAATCACTTCTCCACCTCTAACCAATGTTCCTTCTACATCGCCAGTAGCTAAATATATTTTTGTACCATTGAACTTATTGATTCCACTTCCTATGATTTTTGATAAACTACTATTTCCTATACTTACCTCTTCCCAACCTTTGGGTAAGCCATCTTTGCAAGGCTCGATGAACCACTTTCGAAACAGTGTCATTGCCATTTCTTCTAAGGTTTTGTTTTCGTGATGGAGAAGGTCTATCTTGTCGTCAAGCGACGAAAGCACAGAAGCAATGGCTTTTTGCTCTTCGAGCGGGGGGAGGTAGAATTCAAATTCCTTTACAACTTCTGTCTGTACCCTTTGCCTTCCGGAACTTCCAGTCATCGATTTAATAGCCATATCTCTAAAATCATTTGAAATAGCAAAATAATATATGAATTGTTTATCAGTTATTCCTTTCTTTTCTCTTAGAACGATAAATTCTGTTGAACCGAAACCAATTTCTTCATACTTTAAAAAATCGACATACACTGTTTTTCCATTTTCTAAACTTGGAGTAATTCTTGCAACTAAAGTATCACCATTTCTGAATTTTACCCCACCATTATATTTTTCGAAATTGAAAAATTTTATTCTTTTGGTAAATGGATACAAAGCTTCCAAAGGCACCTTTTTAGCAATAATGCCTTTTTGTAACGATTCAATTGGGTTAACTATTACCACCTCCCCCAGTTTTACCTTTTTCCAGCCTTTTGGTATTTTTTCAGTCATGGTTTAATCTCTCTAAAATTTTTAATCCGTTTTTGTTCATTTTAGAAAAAGCAAAAACCTTTTTCCCTAAATCTTTTAATGATGCGCCAATGTGGTAAATTTCATTTTCATCAATGATCAAAAATCTATCGTGAATGTTATTAACTTCTTTGATTTCAATAGGTGGATATTGGCTATTGTGTTTTTCCAAATCAAGTTGTAGTGATTTTGTAATTTTATTTACTATGATCAGCGATCTAACATTTGCATTTCTTTTTGTTAATAAAGTTAAAACGCTATCGTCTATGTAATTGTCTATCAAAATTATAGATTTTTCTGCAGAACGAATAAGATCGGATACAAAGCTGTAGGCATCAAATATTTGTCCGTCAAAGAATATCCCCTGCGAAGGAATTTCCCCTTTATTTTCCAGCGCATTGAAAACTTCATCTAATTTTTTGTCGTGTTCAATGAGTTTGTATTCTGCTTTTTCCAATCTTGCAAAAATTTCAGCGTTATTGAGTATAAATTTTCTCATTGCGACAAATGCCTTCATTATTTGAATGCTTACTTCCACTGCTGTTTTGCTTTTTAAAACAGCGGATAGCATAGCAACACCTTGTTCGGTAAAGGCATAAGGAAGGTATCTTCTGCCGCCCCAACTTGAGGTCACAATTTGTGACCTCAAGTTTTCATATTCTTCTTCAGTCAATTGAAACATAAATTCATCGGGAAAACGCTCTTTGTTTCTTTTTACTGCTTGATTAAGCACTTTTGTTTTTACTTCATATAGTTTTGCTAAATCTTCATCAAGCATTACCTGAACACCACGCAAAGTATAAATTCTATTCGTTATATCATCTATTTTAACAATTTCTTTTTCTTCCATATCATCCTCAATGTTCATAGTTCATTATTCTTTTTCCAGCCTGTTGGTATTTTTTCAGTCATGGTTATCACCCTTTTTTAGTACATAATAAGTGCTTCTGCCTTCCCCTTTTCTAATTAATAATCCTTTTTCTACCAATGAATTTAACACATCAAAAGTTTTTGTTTTTTGAAATTTTAATAAACTTACGGCTTCTTTTCTTGAAATTGTTTTGTTGTCTAACAGATAAAGCAGTATCTTTTTTTCGTTTTTATCCAATTGTTCATAATCGTCCGTAATCGTCCGCAGTCGTCCGTAATCGTCCGCAGTCGTCCGCAGTCGTCCGTAATCGGTCTCTTTTTCTGAAATTAGCTGTAAGGTTTCGGTATTTATTTTCTTAAAGCTTACCCTAAAAGCGAAGCCTGGTTCACTCCATTCCATTTTGGTTTCAGGATATTTTTTTAATTCTTCAGCAATAAGCCGTAAACCATTTCCCCATTGTTCTATAATTCCAAGTTTTTTAAAAACAGGAGCAAGCGCTTTGTTTCTTATATCAGATTGTCCCGCTTCCATATCATTAAAATCAATGGTAGGCATGAGCTTGCCCGGACTTGTTATTTCAATTTTGTCATCAAACACGGCTATTTTTATATCCTGTCCTTTTAACGAATAATCTCTATGAATAACTGCATTTCTAATTACTTCACGGATTGCTATAACCGGATACTCCCAGCGATCTTTGCGGTATACTCCTTCGTAAGTAGAACCCTTTGAAATGTGTCGTAAAATAAAATTGTAAGCCTCTTCAGCTTGAAAACTGAGTGGGTCATCAACCGTCTTTTGGTCTATAAAATCTCCCGGTACAGTACCTTTAAATCTTGCACATTCTATTTTTGCATAGGGAAATAGCTTTTCTCTTATTCCATCATTTGAGAGTAAAACAAGGGCATTTGTGGGAAACTCTTTTCCTCTTTCTTCTACAATCAAATTTAGTTTTTTTAAGATATTTTTATTGATAACCTCTCCGACAGTTTCTTCCCATTGTTTTATAAAAAGTGATATATCTAAGTCGTGAAGTTTTTTTGAATACACAGGCAGAGAATCAAAAGAAATGTTCAATCTTTGTCTTTCCAGTTCTTCGATTATCTCTTTATTTGCAAGTCTATTGTTCGATCCTGCCCTAATGTAAGTTCCTTCTTCCCTTCCTTTATTTTTAATATAATATGGGGGATTGCTACCTTTGAAAACTTTTACAACTACTATGTGTTTTCCTTCATAATTCACAAAAAAGATTTCAGGCACAATCAATGGATAACAGTTATCATGGACTATGTTACTTATTTTTTCCTCTATTTCTAAAAGTTGTTCTTCTGGAACACCTATTACTTCTCTTGGCTGATTTTTAATCCCGATAAATAGTTCTCCGCCTGCATCGTTGGCAAAGGCAACAATAGTTTTGCATAAGTCCGATTTTGAAGGAAGCGTTTCTTTGAACTCAAGCCTTCTTCCTTCCGGTTGCTTTATAAGCTCATCAATTTTCATTCTTTTTCCTCAATAATTGATAACTCAATTTTTCCAAGGTTTTCCAGAATAAGTTTATTCAGCCGTTCCTCTTCCTTTAATTGATCCAGAAACTCGGCTTTTAGCTTGTTGAAGCGTTCTTCAAAATCAAAATCGTCTTCTTCATCCGGTAGTCCTACATATCGCCCCGGGGTCAGAACATAATCGAGTGCCTTTACCTCGTCAAGGGTTGTGGATTTGCAAAAACCTGCCACATCCTGATATTCATCATTGTCTTTTTGCCAGTTATGGTAAGTGTCGGCTATCTTTCTGATGTCGTCTCGCGTTAATATCCTCGTTTTCCTGTTAATAAGTTGTCCCATATCACGGGCATCAATGAAAAGAACTTGTCCCTTTCGTTTCTTGTTTCTGTTGATAAACCATAAACAGGCAGGTATCTGGGTATTCAAAAAGAGTTTTGCCGGTAAATTTACAATACAATCTATTAAGTCCGCTTCGATAATATTTTTCCGTATCTCATATTCGCCGCTTGTTTTAGTGGTTAATGAACCTTTGGCTAAAACAAATCCTGCTTTACCTGTGGGTTTTATGTGATAAATAAAGTGCTGTATCCATGCATAGTTAGCATTCCCCACAGGTGGCACACCGTATTTCCATCGGACATCGTTTCGGAGCAAGTTTCCACCCCAGTCGCTGTCGTTAAATGGCGGATTAGCAATCACGAAATCAGCCTTCAAATCTTTATGTGCATCATTTAAGAATGACCCTTCGCTGTTCCATTTTACCTGCGAACTATCAATTCCCCGAATCGCTAAATTCATCTTGCATAGTCGCCAGGTAGTCTGGTTGCTTTCCTGACCATAAATTGAGATATCGTTTATTTGCCCTTGATGAGCTAGAACAAATTTTTCGGATTGCACGAACATACCCCCAGAACCACAACAAGGGTCAAATACACGCCCTTTATAGGGTTCTAACATTTCTACGAGCAGTTCCACAACACTTTTAGGGGTATAGAATTGCCCACCTTTTTTACCCTCTGCTAAGGCAAACTCGCCAAGAAAATACTCAAATACATGCCCTAAAATATCTGCACTTCGTTCCTTTGCCTGTCCTAAAGCAATATTGCCGATAAGGTCTAAAAGCCCGCCTAAACTGGTGGAGTCAAGATTGCCCCGTGCATATACTTTCGGTAATACTCCCTTGAGTGAGGGATTCTCCTTTTCTATTGCGTCCATAGCGTTATCCACATACTTACCTATCTCCGGGGTTTTTGCCTTAGACAAAAGATATGACCAACGCGCTTGTTCTGGGACAAAGAAAACATTTTCCGCCTTGTATTCATCCCTATCCTCCGGGTCTGCACCGTTGGCTATCTCCGAAGTAAGTTTCGCATGTAGTTCTTCAAAAGAATCGGAGATATATTTAAGAAAAATCAACCCTAATACGACATGTTTATATTCTGCCGCATCAATATTCTTTCTCAGTTTATCCGCCGCCTTCCAGAGTTGTTGTTCCAGTTTTTCTTCCTTGTTGTTATTTTTTGCCATACGAAGATTCCTTTTTAACTTTTGTTTATTATATAGGAATAATTATTTTAACGAAAATAACAGGCTAATTTTTTTGTGAGAATTGTAGAAACACTCTATTTGGTGTAATATTAAACGCATTATACCGAACCTGAATAAATTTGTTTTCTTATGCAGGAAAATTCTAAGGACTTTTAAAACTAAAAGTATTTTAAAATCCTTCAAGTCGCATCCTTTTAAAAGAGATTGAATTGAGATATAATAACAGGGACAAGGTAGAAGATGATGCGAAACTATCTTCAGAAGGATTACGATGAGGAATCAGCAAAGAATTTATACATTTACTGCAAAAAATGAGTAAATAAACAAGATGTAGAGAGTAAATGAAAAAGAAAATTGGATATTTGGTTTATGTTTTATTTCTCTGTTTAATCTGGGGAATCGTAATTGCTTTATCCGTTGAATTTAGTACCCGAATCTTACTTCGTATCGGTAACTTTTTATACAAGCCCTATTTTGAGGCTCAAAATCGAAAAGTGTATGGAATGGTTCCTGCTTCTGAACAGGCAAGGCGATACCGACCTATCCAGGAAATACCTCAAAACATGGAAAATACTGCAAAACCAAACCCAACGATAATCCCTCAAAGGAGTGATGTTTTTTGTGATAAAAACTACGAATTAACCCTTGAAGGAATAGCCGAATTCTATTTTGATAGGAATGGAAAATTAACGAAGTGGTATGGCGACCCTTTGATAGGTAACTATATTCAATTATTACTTCAGGGCAAACGATATGGTTATTACGCCCCGGATTGGGATAACTTTATTGAAGATATAAAGAATAATCGCTTTCCTGACAAGCCCATTCGTTTGAAGTATGAGTATTATTATGTTTATCAATATGAATTTCAATCTAATCCAAGCAATGGTGGTTATGTATTACGGGCAAAAGAAATCAGGGATGGATATCCTATATCATTAAAACCACAATACTCTGTGACTAATGAGGATAGTCCTTGGCTCGTTCCCTTTTATTCCTACAAACCCAATTGGGAAAAGATGGGGAATATTGCCACATATAATAACTTTGGCTTTCGTGATGACGATATTGTAATGCCAAAACCCGAGGGATATTTTCGTATCGTTTGTGTGGGTGGTTCAACCACAGAAGAAGGAAACTCAAATGAACTGACTTATCCGAACATTATGGAAAAGAAACTCCGTGAACATTTTCAAACGGATAAAGTAGAAGTAATTAATGGTGGAATTTGTGGTATTCGCTCTTTCGGAGAGCTTCGTCGAATTAATGATTACCTGCAATTAGACCCGAATTTGCTTGTATATTACAACGCCGTCAATGATATATGTTATCACTACATTCCGTACTGGTTAACTCTGCCCAATCCTTATAAAAAAATACTTAAACACTCCGTATTTCTAAATCGCTTATTCAATCGGAAACTCCTTCCGTCAGATGATTACATCGCCGAATATTTTCAAAACAATATCTTGCGTCATTTAGGAGCGATGAACTGCGCCTGTAAAAATAAAGGGGTTCAAATAGCTATTTGTAGTTTTGCCTATCCTAAACTCAAATGGTATGAGTTTATTGCGAAATTGTATTACGATTTTAACATTCGCAATGTTTGGGTTTCGTTAGAGGATGTGATGATTACCTTTGATACTTACCTGAAAATTATTCACATCTATAATCAGGAGTTAAAAAAATTTTGCGAAAGGGAAAACATTTTGTATATCCCCGTAGCCGAAGAATTCAACGCAGGTACAGACCACTTTTTCGATATATGCCACATGACCCCATTAGGCATGGAAACAAAAACCGAGATTATCGGCTCTTATGTCGCCCAATGGATTAAAGAAAACGGCTTACTCAAATAATCAGAATGAAAAATTTTATACCGCCACAGATTCCTTATTTACAAAAAGTTAAATTTCTTATAAACCTAACTTTTTGATATTATGGATACATAATAAAATGCAAAAGAAAAGACAAGGGATAAAATGTTCTGTCCTAACTGTAAAAAAAACATATTACTCATCATGGAATACGAGAACATCGAACTCGATTTTTGTCCTGATTGTTTAGGTGTCTGGCTGGATGCAGAAGAACTTCAATGGATATTAGAATCCCAATTCGATGAGCGTAGTATATTCACAAAAACTACCGTAGATGAGACAAAGAAAAAATGCCCACGCTGCCAAACTTATATGCAAAAAGTATCACTTCCCCAAAACGATAAAATCGTTTATGACATCTGTCCTGAAAATCACGGTATATGGTTCGACCGCGGGGAATTGGAAAATTTAATTCAAAATCTACCTGAATTTCCCGGCGCCCTTTCCTTCCTCCAATGGCTCAAAACCATCTTCCACTATCAAAGCGGACAAGAAAAATAATTGATAATCTTTACTATATGCCCATAAAAGCCAAAGAATAAACAAAATCCACATCCAAAATCCGTCCAATGATTTCCATTTGTTAAAACCCTTTTGGCATAATCATAGTCAAATCGAAAAACAAACCAATTTTACAAATTATGGATAGGGTTTTTTGTCATGTCAGAACGCATTGCATTATATCCGGGCAGTTTTGACCCGCCTACATTAGGACACATTGACTTAATCCATCGTGCCCGCCGCATTTTTGACCGTGTTATTGTTGCTGTTGCTATCAATGAAGCCAAAACTGCTTTATTCACGGTAGAAGAACGGATACAGATGTTAGAAGAAGAACTAAACAGTTCTCCTGATATTGTGGTAACAAGTTTCATCGGACTATCCGTAGAATTCGCAAAAAAGTGCGGGGCACAGGCATTGATTCGCGGACTGCGTGTGCTCTCCGATTTCGAATTTGAACTGAGTCTCGCTATAAATAACCAAAAATTAGACCCCACAATTGACACTGTCTGCTTGATGCCAAGCGAACCCTACTTATTCTTAAGTTCGCGTCAGGTCAAAGAGATTGTCCGTTTCGGCGGAAGTGTCTCCCATTATGTCTCACCCAGAATCGAACAAAAACTCCGCGAACGCCTACTCAGTAAGTAATTTGAAAAACTATAGGACATAGACAATAGATTTATGTTTTCTTTTCCAAATCGTAGTAGTAGGGGAACGGCATGCCGTGCCCCTACTTTGTGAAAAACATTTAACCACAGAGGGCACACAGGAAATTATACACAAAGGACACAGATAGGGTGATTTATTTACGGTAAGGGCAGGGAATCAACAATGGGGAAGAGGCGAAAGATTTTTCGCCTCTACAATGCAATTTTTCAATAGGGGAATTGCTGTGCAAGCGTGATTTTAACGGAATAAAAAACTACACGCCTGGCTTATGGGGCGATTAGCCAATCGCCCCTACATAAAACCAATTCGGCAGGATTCACAGGATTTATATATCAAGAACGATAAACGAAATTTTTCTATTCGTTTTTATTCGTGTCTATTGATGTAATTCATGGCTACAATTTTATTACCGATTTAAATTTAGTCCACAAGGAGGAAAAGTAGCGTATATCAAGTTAGAAGAATTTTCTTTTCTTCTCTATTCCTATTTTTGGTGTTCTTTGTGGTAAAAAAATGTGTTGCATATATAGTATAGTTGTTCATTTTATATTTTACTCTATATTCATTATATTCTGTTTATACTATCTTTATGTACATCCCACCATAGTTCCCATTTTTCAACATCTTCACCAAAGTCTTGTCCTGTGATAACTTTCAAGGCTTCTTCTGCTGCGTTATATGGGAAGCCTTCCTTTATCACATATTTACTATCTTTTTTTAGTATCGAAATCAGAGGCTCTACTGCCTGATAATCTATTATTCCTTTCCGTGCTAATTTTTCAATTATCTGACACGCATACCAACGATTTCCTAAGTCTTTATGGTTAAGTGTGGAAATCAATGGAGGTATTGCTTTTGGGTCTTCTATTTCAATCAAAGCATCTATCGTCTTCACCAGAATATCACCATCTTCTTCCTTATTAAGTATTTCTATAAGAGGTTCTACGGCTCTGGGGTCTTTCATCTTTCCTAATGCCTCTACAGCGGCTTCTACAATATTTGTATCTTCATCTTTAAGTTTACTAATGAGGGCTTCTATTCCACCTTCATTTAATGCTTCTAATACTTTCTTTTTTGCCTTTGAACGACGCACCAGGGATAGAACAATTAAAAATGCAAAAAGGGCAAATACAATCAGCCCTATTACCCAATTCGTGTTAATTGTAATATTCATACTTTATCATCCTTTTCTTGGTTTGTGTTTACAATGAGTAGAAAATACCCCCACACACAGTATGATTTGATATGAAAAATGGACAGAACAAAACGAAGTTATGAATTCGCTTTTAGGAAACCCAAATGAACCAGGGACAATGATAGGATTTTTTGAAATATTCTGAACACAACCGAAAATTCGGATCATTGAAATTATTCCTGTGTTTTCAATCGGTTTATATCAGATTTTTCCAAGTTCATGGTATAATCTCTGCTCTTTTTATATTGTCTTTTGTTAATAATATTATATCAATCATTTTCATCTTATATAACTGTTTTTAAAATTAGTATCTCTACTTTTTTATCTTATCCCTTATCCATTTACTCTCATAAAACAACTTGTAGTGCCTTATTTATTTTCCTTAAAAATACAAGTTTTGCTCGACATAAATTGAAAAATTTATGGTATAATTTTTTAAGATTTACATTGTAATAGTGTAAATAAGAAAGCTATATATTTAACAAAGGGTTGTGTGGTAAAAAAATTTAACAGGAAAGGATTATGTATGAAAGCAATTAAGTCAAATTCAATTTCATGTTTACTTCTTTGTTTTACCTTTTTTGTTTATCTGGTTTCGAACAATGTTCAGGCACAAGTAATAACAATATCCACTTTGGAGGAATTAAATAAAATAGGACGCGACCCAGGTTATCCTTTGGGTGGCAACTATATATTGACAAGTGATATTGATGCCACTGCGACCCAAAGTTGGTTTGGGGGCTTTGAGCCTATCGGGGATAATTTGAATAGATTTTCAGGGACTTTCGATGGACAAGGGTATAAAATATTCAACCTTTTTATAAACAGGCCTTCCCGTTATTATGTCGGTCTTTTTAGTTTTATTCACGGGGGACAGATTTCAAATCTTATCCTGGAAAACTGCGAGATTCGCGGAAATTTTTATGTCGGTGGAATAACGGGTAATGTATATAGTGGAAAAGTAGAAAAATGTGTTGTGGAAGGTCTTATAGTAGGGGCTTCTTATGTTGGTGGTATAGCCGGTGTTATTACGACAAACTCCACCGTTGAAAAATGTTTTATCTCAGGTTCAATTCGTTGGGAAGGGGATCCATATAATTGGGATTATTTTGGGGGGTTAGCAGGTTATGTTAATGCAAGTGCGGTAGTGAGGCATTGTTTTTCCTGGGCGAATATAGAAACCACTGTGTCGGATATGCAGTATGTTGGTGGACTAATAGGATATGTTGACAACAGTTTAATTACTACTTGCTACTCTACGGGAAGTGTGCCAAATGGCGCTTATATGATAGGGGGATTAATAGGGGATAGTTTGGATTCTTTAATAACGAATTGTGTTTGGGATATCGAAACGAGTGGTCAAACAACTTCAGATGGAGGTGTAGGAAAGACAACAGCGGAAATGATGAATTATGATACTTATACCGCTATGTCTTCCTGGGATATTTCTCTTTATCCATGCGGTTCCTGTTCGAATACATGGGTGATCTACAATGGAGAGAGTTATCCATTTTTATGTTCGCTTTCTGCAAGTATTCCGGATGTAGTGGGTTTGAATGAAACGCTTGCAGCAAAAGCCATATTAGATGCCAATTTAGAACCCGTTATTAACTATGTATGCAGTAATAGTGTTCCCGCTGGGAAGGTAATATCTACATCACGCATGGCGGGTTGTTATGAACCTGTGTTTAATCCCGTCCAACTTTATGTATCTAATGGAACCTGTCCACCTATTTATCTAACTTCTATCGAGGAGATACAAAAGATAGGTGATGACCCGGATTACCCAGCGGATAATGAATATCATTTAGCCAATGATATAGATGCTTCAGATACCCAAAATTGGAATAGTGGTGCTGGATTTATACCTATCTACGAATTCAGTGGTAAATTCTATGGGGATGGTTATAAAATTTCAAATTTGTATATTAACAATAATAATCCTTCTTATAATACAGGTTTATTTTCAAAGATTAGATATGGTGTGCCTACAGGAGGTTTTGTCCAACAATTAATCATTGAAAATGCTGATATTACCGGAGACATTAAAGTCGGGATACTCGCAGGTGAGATAATTGATGAAGGTGGAGGCGGATTATTCCCTACCGTAGAAAATGTTGCGGTAAGTGGGACAGTTAGGGGAGTTCAACAGGTCGGTGGATTAACGGGTTATTGTTTTAAGAGTATTTCAATTATAGATTGTTACAGTCGTGCTAATATCTACTCAAAACCAAGTTCAGACCCCTATATAGATTTTGGCGGTATCTGTGGCAGAATGGATGGAATAGGATATTTAGCCACATCCTCATTCATGGGCAATATTGTTGTTGATGTACATCCTCTAAAGAAAGGGGATTTAGGGATAAAGGCACCTCCGGGTTATTATATTGGTGGACTTATAGGAGCAGATATGGGTGGGTCCACAATTTCTAATTGTCATGCAAATGGACAGATACAAAATATGGACTCGGCTTATCGTTATATAGGTGGATTAATCGGTTACTCTAATGGAGACACTTCAATTGTGAATTCTTATGCTGCCACGAGTTTTGTTAATGTCGTTACTACTGTAGGAGGCTTGATTGGAGGAGGTCTTATGCCTGTTATTGTTACCAATTCATTTTGGGACAAAGATTATTCCGGTGTAGATACAACTTTTGGAGGAGGCACAGGCTTAACGACTGCACAGATGAAACAGCACAGTTCTTTTACAGGATGGGATTTTACAAATATTTGGGGAATTTCCGACGGTAATTGTTATCCATTACTTCTTCAAGAGTTAATACCTATGCCTGATGTGCGGAATAAATATGTTGACTATGCCGTAGATATCCTCTTTTCAAGCGGATTAACTCTTGTTGGTGTTGTAGAAGATTGCAGCAATATCGTGCCTGAGAATTACATAATCAGCCAATATGTGGCTCCTGGGGAATGGATAAAGGTTTTTCCATCAGACCCAGTAATAATAGTGCGTTCTACAGGTATATGCTCACCTATTATGATAAATGATATTTCGCAAATCCAACTTATTGGAACCGACCCTGCATACCCGCTGGATGGCAATTATATCCTTGATGCAAACATTGATGCCTCCGATACCATAAACTGGGACGGAGGAAAAGGATTCAGCCCAATTCAAAACTTCCAGGGGATTTTTAATGGAAATAATCATGTTATTACCAACCTTTACATTAATAGGCCTGATGAGAATAATGTTGGCTTGTTTGGGATAACAGATAGCACCGCAAGGCTGTTTAATATTTATCTTATGAATGCGGATGTAGTTGGAGGTATTGATGTAGGAATATTAGTGGGTATGAATATGGGCTTGGTCGCTCATTGTGGAACCCATGGAGAGGTAAGTGGAACAAGTTTTGTGGGTGGATTAGTCGGTGTTAACGGTGGTTACATAAGAGAGTCCCTTGCGGTAGTGGATGCATCTGGCGATATAGTTATAGGTGGATTTATAGGAGAGAATGTCGGCAACTATTTTGTTGAAGAATGTTATGCCTTGGGTTCGGTTACGGGTAACAATTATGTAGGTGGATTTTTAGGATATTTACAAGAGGGCTTTGTTACCAATTCCTATGCCAGTGTCGTAGTGGATGTGCCTGAGTTGGCAACAGATGTAGGTGGCTTCTGCGGGTATGCAGTAATACCTGGAAAAATTGACCATTGCTTCTGGGATACTGATGTGAGTGGTATGAGTAGTTCTCAGGGCGGTGAAGGAAAAAGTACGGAAGATATGAAAAAACAGGCAACATTTGAAGGTGCTGGCTGGAATTTCTTTTCAGTATGGGCAATCAACGAGGATGAAACATATCCCTATTTGATGTTAGTGCCACAACTTTTGATTGAGAACTATGAAGGTCAGGTATTTTCAGATGTGCAAGACATACTCCATTATCGTGGCTTCCCCACAACAAGCATGGAAATGTGCCATCCTACTTACACGGCAGGAAAAGTAATCTCAAATAATTATGTCGGCTTGACGATGCCCATTTTTACAACCATTGATTTTCAGGTTTCTTCGGGTATATGCACTACGGTGCCTAATGTAATCGGTGCGACATTAATCACAGCAATAAATGCGATAAACTCAGCACATTTGAGTGTAGGTAATGTGGTAGAAGAATGCAACAATACCTATCCCGCGGGGACGGTCTTCTGGCAATCCCCAGCAGGCGGGGAGATAGTACCACAAGGCATACATGTTGATTTGAAAGTATCCTCAGGTCCATGCCCCGAAGGTGAAGGAACACCGGAGGGAACGCCCGAAGGAACACCGGAGGGCACACCGGAAGGTGAAGGGATAATCGAAGGGATACCGGAAGGAACACCGGAAGGTGAAGGGACAATCGAAGGGATACCGGAAGGAACACCGGAAGGTGAAGGGATAATCGAAGGGATACCGGAAGGAACACCAGAGGGTGAGGGTATTGTCGAAGGAACTCCCGAGGGAGAAGGCACTGTTGAAGGCACGCCCGAAGGTGAAGGTATCGTCGAAGGCACACCGGAAGGTACGCCCGAAGGTGAAGGAGTAGTAGAAGGAGAAGGAATACCAGAGGGCACACCTGAAGGCGAAGGTGCAATCGAAGGCACACCCGAAGGCGAAGGAGTAGTAGAAGGAGAAGGAATACCGGAAGGAACGCCTGAAGGTACGCCTGAAGGGGAATATCCACCTCATAGTGCTGACCAAAATGGAGATGGGCTTATAAATCTTTCTGAACTTCTTCGAGTGATACAATTCTTTAATTACTTAGGCTACCACTGTGAATC
>Ga0067045_1027463_pt1 | contig 122551 bp, 101 predicted proteins | sample TerdegcTABiofilm_FD_59184 | JGI IMG/M metagenome (GOLD analysis project Ga0067045, IMG submission 59184) | Combined Assembly of (Gp0054472, Gp0054536) Wastewater bioreactor microbial communities from Singapore -Terephthalate degrading...
TATGTCACATTCACCGGTACCAATGGCGGCTACGGGAATTTTATTTCTATCAATCACAAATACGGTTTCGAAACTAAATATGGACATCTGCAGAAAATCTATGTCAGAAGAGGACAATTCGTTAAACGAGGAGATAAAATTGGCGAAGTAGGAAATAGTGGATTATCAACCGCTCCGCACCTCCATTATGAAGTACACTACCGCAATAAACCGGTCAATCCAGCCGATTACTATTTTAATGATCTGGAGTTCAATTAAGAATTATTCCCTTCTCAACCATTCTTCCACCTCACGCTCACAATGAGTTACCATGATGTTAGATTTTCAAAATGCTCTTTATAAATTACGTCAATTTCTTAAGGAACATCGACTGCGATTTACTAGAGAACGTCTGATTATTCTTGAGGAAATATTCAAATCTCCCGACCACTTTGATGCCGAAAAACTATTTAAGCAGACACGTCAGAAAAATCATCGCATTTCACGAGCCACAATTTATCGCGCCCTGGATTTATTTTCGCACATTGGGATTATCAAAAAAGAGAACCTCGGCAACGATTTTGCCAGCTACGAATTGTCGTTCAATTTGCCGCATCATGACCATCTGATCTGTGTGGTGTGCGGAAAGGTGATTGAGTTTAACGACCCATTAATCGAAAAAAATCAGGAAAAAATCTGTAAAAAATATCGGATGAAAATGATTCGCCACCAACTGCAGATCTACGGTCGCTGTCTTGACCACCAATAAGAACGTATCTATCCCTTATTTTGGTATTTTTCATTAAGACATCTATATTTTTTTAATGAAAAATTTCTGCTTCCGGGTTTTCTATCAATTACCTGACGGCCTCCAATGTGTTTTTCCACCATATGAAATCAGTTTATGTGCTTAGCCGTTGTCCCATCCATATCTTTTAATGATTGTTTTTCCTTCAGTATTTTTTTATTTTAGCCAGGCATCTTAGAGGTTGCCATTCATTGATTTCATTTCACATACTGAAGATTTTGCATGTTTTAACTTGAACCTTTAATTTCAATGAATGTATTTATTAACATAATTTATAGAAGTGTGTTAGGGGTGGAAATATAGTCCATCAATTGAGTTTGCCAGAGATGGATTATACTTTTAAGAATGAATAGTGCCACAATAAAACTATGGAATTGAAATCAAGAAAAGTAAAAGGTAATAAAACAACTGACCAGGTGGTGGTAATCATCCCTGCCCGCTATGGATCAACAAGGTTTCCGGGAAAACCCTTAACACCACTGGCCGGAAAACCATTGATCATTCATGTATGGGAACGGGCTAGGGAAATTTCGGGTGTTCATCGAGTAATCGTGGCAACGGATGAGGAGCGAATCTTCAGAGCTGTCCAGGATGCCGGGGGCGAAGCCGAAATGACGCCGGCCGATCTGCCTTCTGGAAGTGATCGGGTGGGATATGTGGCTAAAAAAGTGAGGGCGGAAATTATCGTTAATTTACAGGGTGATGAACCTTTGATTGATACGCAGGCCATTGAAAAAGCCATTGCCGTTGTAAGCTCCGATCCGCGATTGAAGCTCGCCACCCTGGGCTATCCACTGGAAAAAGAAGAAATCTGGGAAGATCCAAATGTCGTTAAAATTGTAACCGATGAAAAAAATAACGCCTTATATTTCAGTCGACATCCCATTCCCTATTTTCGAGATAGCAGCTTCACCCCACTCTCCTGCTTATTTCAGCACCTGGGTGTGTACATTTATCGAAAGAAATTTTTACTGGAATTTCTGCGGTGGAATCTATCGCCTCTGGAAAAAACCGAAAAACTGGAGCAATTGAGAATTTTGAGCAAAGGACATAAAATCAGGATCATTCCGGCCAATTTCCCATCACCGGGAGTGGATACACCACAGGACGTCCTGCGAGTAGAAGAAATGCTTAAAAATAGAGGTTGAAAAATTAATGAAAAAGGTTCCTGAAAAAACCAAGTTTATTTTTGTTACCGGTGGAGTGGTTTCTTCCTTAGGTAAAGGGATTGCATGTGCCTCGCTGGGATTTTTATTAAAGGCTCGTGGTTTGAAGGTGACCATTATGAAAATGGATCCCTATCTGAATGTTGATCCGGGGACGATGAGCCCTTTCCAACATGGGGAAGTGTATGTCACCGATGATGGTTCAGAGACCGATTTGGATTTGGGACATTATGAGCGTTTTATCGCCGAAAATATGACCCGTATGAATAATGTGACCACCGGTCAAATCTATAATACTGTTATTTCGAAAGAACGGCGTGGTGATTATCTGGGAGCTACCGTGCAGGTGATTCCGCATGTCACAGATGAAATCAAACAGCGGGTAATCGTTCTGGCGAAAGAAACTCAAGCCGATGTAGTCATTGTAGAGGTTGGTGGAACGGTGGGAGATATTGAAAGCCAACCTTTTCTGGAAGCGATCCGACAATTTTGTCTGGAGGCTGGTATGGGAAATACCTGTACCATGCATTTGACTTTAGTTCCATTTATAGAATCTGCCGGCGAACTCAAAACTAAGCCCACTCAACATTCCGTGATGCGCTTACGGGAAATTGGGATTCAACCTGATTTTTTAATCTGTCGGACCGATCGCCCGCTGAGCAAGAGTCTCAAGGAAAAGATCGCCTTATTCTGTAACGTCCAGGCAGAGCGGGTGATTGAAGCGGTTGACGTTTCAACTATCTATGAAGTGCCTTTGCATTTTGCCCGCCAGCAATTGGATGATAAGTTGATGGAAATAATGAGTCTGAAATCTGAACCGGCTAACTTAACTCAACTTCAGAATATTGTAAAAAAAATAAAAAATCCCAGCAGCAAAATAAAGATTGCAATTTGTGGAAAGTACATAAAGTTGAAAGATGCATATAAGAGTATCATTGAATCGTTTGTTCATGCGGCGGTAGCCAATGATACTCAGGTTATGTTAAAATGGGTAGATTCAGAAGCGGTCGAAAGAGATGGTCCGGAAAAATATTTTTCTGATATCTGTGGAATTCTTATCCCCGGTGGATTTGGAAATCGCGGAATAGAGGGGAAATTAAAAGCCATACAATATTCCCGAGAAAACCACGTACCATTTTTTGGAATATGTTTGGGATTGCAATGTGCGGTAATAGAATTTGCCAGGAATTCCTGTAATTTGAAAAATGCCAATAGCTTTGAATTCGATCCCACTACTCCCTATCCGGTGATCCATATTATGGAATCGCAAAAAAATGTGAAAGACCTGGGTGGCACCATGCGTTTGGGAGCTTACCCCTGTGTTGTGAAAGATAACACCCTTGCTTTTCGGGCTTATCAGACAAATTATATCAGTGAACGTCACCGCCATCGCTATGAAGTGAATAATGAATATCGGCGGATTTTACAGGAGAATGGAATGGTACTCAGTGGCCTCTCGCCGGATGGCAACTTGGTGGAGATGATTGAGATTAAAGATCATCCATACTTTATTGCCTGCCAATTTCACCCGGAATTGAAGAGCCGCATCACTCAACCTCATCCGCTGTTTGTCAGTTTTGTCAAAGCATCACTGGAATTTTGCCAAAAACACCAAAAAACTTTATCGGATTAAAATGATGAACCCGATCCTGATCAAAGATTTTTCTGAAATTGACTTTGTGAATATTGATGCCAGTCGTGACCTTTTCAAACTTCCCGATGGTCGGACTTTTCGCTTCAGTAATCATATGTGCGATAATTGCTGGACAGGGGGAACAGTATTGGAGACGCTGGTCGTACCGATCGAATATTATTGTGTACTATGTCAAAATGATCTGATGCCGGTCAGTTTTGAAAATGATTTTCTTCCTCCGACCGGTGATAAATTGGAATTTTTACTTCCCAGCAAATGGACTAAAGAAGAGCAGGAAAAGTGGTACAACGAATTCAAAGAAAGGCGCCTTGCTCAGGAGAAACTGAAAGATAATATTCTGAGAAATGGAAATGAATAGATATTTATTTTTGCATCGATTCACCTCAGGTGAAAAGAGTAATAAAAAAAGGAAAATTCATCTATATGGTAAAAATAAGAAATATAGAAGTTGGTAAGAAACAGCCATTGACCATTATTGCCGGTCCGTGTGTTATTGAGAATGAAAAAATGATTATGTCGACGGCAGAGTTCCTAAAGAAGCAGTCTGAGAAATTGCGTTTTCAGTTGATCTTTAAATCGTCATATCGTAAAGCCAACCGTACATCCATAAGCAGTTTCACTGGTTTGGCTTTTGAAGAGGCCATTAAAGTGCTGGATAAAGTCCGTCAGGAGTTCGACCTTCCGGTGTTGACCGATGTTCATTCAGAACTGGAAGTACCCATCGTGGCCCAGGTGGTTGATGTGCTGCAGATTCCGGCCTTTTTATGTCGACAAACAGATTTGCTGCTGGCTGCCGGTCGCACCCAGAAAGCCGTAAACATAAAAAAAGGTCAATTCATGGCTCCGGATGATATGAAGCAAGCCGCTCAAAAAATCAGCCGCACCGGAAATGAAAATATTTTATTGACGGAACGCGGAACGACCTTTGGCTACCACAATCTGGTGGTCGATATGAGATCTTTGATTATCATGGATCGGATCGGTTATCCGGTAGTATATGATGCCACTCATAGTTTGCAATTGCCCGGAGGCCTGGGTACAGTCAGTGGGGGACAGCCTGAATTTATTTTGCCAATGGCACGTGCCGCTCTGGCGACTGCCGCACTTTCAGCAATTTTTATGGAGGTTCATCCCGATCCTCCAAATGCATTGAGTGATGCCGCTTCCCAGTTATCTTTAGCTGCATTCCCACAGGTGGCTGAGCAATTGCTGTCAATTCATTCTCTAATTGTAAAATTTCAATAATTGGTGTGGAAGGAAAAATAATGAAAACCTCTAATGATATAAAAAAACGCGCTCAAAAGATAAAAGTGGTTTTAATGGATGTAGATGGGGTTATGACTAACGGGGATATCATCTATGACAGCAACGGATTGGAAATAAAACATTTTAATGCCCATGATGGTTTAGGTATCCGGATGGCTAAACTCGGTGGTCTGAAAGTTGGGATTCTTTCCATGCGTGAGAGCGGTACCATCCGAACCCGAGCAGCCGAGCTGCGAATGGATTTTCTGCTGTTAGGAAAAGAAAAAAAGTTGCCGGCCTTTAATGAACTAAAAAACTCGCTAAAAATAAGTGCTGAAGAATTTTGTTTTATCGGGGATGATTACCCGGATATTCCCGTCATGCAGGAAGTAGGATTGGCGGTGGCGGTTCAAAATGCCTCTCCTCTAACGAAAAAGTTTGCTCACTATGTCACTCGAAAAAATGGTGGTGATGGAGCAGTCAGAGAAGTCATCGAACTCATCCTGCAATCACAAAAATTATGGCAGTCTGCTATTGATAAAATAACTCAAAAAAATTAGCAGAACGTCAAGTTATTATACGGAAGAGGGAATTGGTGAGGTGGGGTGGTTAAGTACAGGAGTAAAAAAATGAATGAGTTCGTATCTAAACAAAGTGTTTTACAGATAGCCTATCGGGTTATTGATCAGGAATTGGAAGCGATCAAAATATTGAGATCCCATGTGAATGAAAATTTTGAAAAAGCAGTTGACCTCATTCTGTCGTGCCCCGGAAGAGTGATTATTACTGGTTTAGGAAAATCGGGAGCGATTGGCCGAAAATTGGCAGCCACTTTAGCTTCTACTGGTACGGCGTCCTATTTTTTGCACGCATCAGAAGGAATCCATGGCGATCTGGGAATTGTTCACAAAGATGATGTGATTATCTGTCTATCCAAAAGCGGTAATACCGAGGAATTGAATTACCTGTTACCGGTGCTCAGAAAATTAAGTGTACCAATTATTTCCATAACATCCAATCCAGAATCGGTTCTGGCGAAACATAGCCAGGTAGTCCTGAATATTGGTGTAAAAGAAGAAGCCTGTCCCCATGATCTCGCCCCCACTTCCAGCACCACCGCCATGACTGTTCTGGGAGATGCATTGGCTATCGCACTTCTGGAAAAAAGAGGTTTTACCCGGGAAGATTTTGCTTTTCTCCATCCGGCTGGAAGCCTGGGTAAACGATTGCTGCTGCGAGTCGATGATATTATGGAAAAAGGTACACAGATCCCTATGGTACCAGAAGATGCCAAGATGAAAGTAGCAGTTCTGGAAATGGCGGCCAAACGCGGAATTTGTATGGTGGTAGATAACGATAAACATATCATGGGTGTGATAACCACCGGAGATTTGAACCGATTAGTAGAACGCACCGAACATTTTTTTGATATACCCGTTACAGCAGTCATGAATCGATCACCTAAAATAATTACCAACAATACCCTGGCGTATACTGCTTATAAAAAAATGGAAGAGTATCGGATTATCGCCATGCCGGTCATCGATGAGCACAAAAAACTTTGTGGAGTTATCCATCTGCATGATATCATGCGGGCTGGCATTTTTTAATTAATGAATTGTAAAAAGCAGGAAACAAAAATCCCCAAAAAAGATATATTAGAAACGCCAGGGTCATAAAGTTTAAGTGAAACGTAAAATATGGGTATACTTTATAAAATCTTTATTGTGGCAATGATGGTGTTACTACCAGGTTGCAGCAAAATAGATGAAGAACAGTCTACCAGCTCTCTGGATCAAAGCAAGATTCCAGACCAGGAAAGCTGGCAATCGGTTATTACAATGACCAGAGAGGGGAAAAAATTTGCTGAAATTTGGGCAGGGTATATTGCCTTTTATAATGAAATGAATAGAACTATCCTTCGGGACAGCATTCATGCTGATTTTTTTGATAAAAATGGTCTTCACAATTCAACCTTAACGGCCGATTCCGGAATTGTATTTAATCAAACCAATCATTTAATTGCCTATGGGCGAGTAAAAGTGGTATCTGACAGCGGGGTGGTTCTCGAAACAAGTGAGCTTCGTTGGGATAATGATAAGCAAAAGATCATCAGTGAAGTTGCTGTTCGCTTTTCCACTGAACAGGATACTCTGATCGGTGATTCTTTTATTTCTGACCCGGATTTAAAGAACTATGAGATTAAGAACGCACGGGGATATTCCCGGCGAAAAATTCCATTACAAAAATAGGTGGTTAGTAATCCAATGAAGCGGACAGCGCAGATAGGCGGATACGGTCTGTTATTATTGGCGTGGATGGTGTTTAACGGCCTATCCCAGGAAAATTCACTTCGCCGGGATATGTCACGATTGGAGTTGCTTCATGCCGATGTATCGCGGGGCTATGTTGAAAATGGATTACCATTGAAACTTCTGGAGGGTCATGTTCATGCCCGGCAGGACACTCTGGAATTATTCTGCGATCGAGCCGTGTATGACGAAACCAATAGAATCCTGCATTTACAAGGCAATATTCACATGTATCGCGGAAAAGATACGCTGATTGCCCGGGAGGCTCGTTATTTTGAGGTGAATAAAATTGCCATCGCCGAGGGGAATGTGCAGATTTTCCGACCGCTCCAGGAAATGAAATCAGATTATCTGGAATATAGCTACAGCAATGATCAAATCCGGGCACGAGGAAATTTATTTTTGCATGATCGTGAAAACCAGGCCTTTATCACGGCTCTTCAAGGTGAATATATCCCGGAAAAAAGTTTTAGTTATGTAAAGGATCAGGCTCATTTCTGGCGAATTGATTCCACATCACAGGATACCATTCACATTTTCAGTCTGGAAATGGAATATGTGTTCAAAACCGTGCGCCAGGCCATTGCCCGTCATTCGGTACGCATCTATCAAGAGAATTTATCTGCCACTTGTGATTCTGCTATCTATGAATTAGATCAAGATGTTATCTATCTGAAAAGTAATCCGGTTGCTCGTCAGGAAAATAATGAGATGACTGGTCAAGAAATGCAATTGATTCTGAAAGATCGCGAACTGGAAAAAATTATCGTTACCGGTAAAGCACTGGCAGTCTCGGTTCTGGATTCTTTACGGGGAAAGGAAGATCGGCTGGAAGGCAGAGAAATCGTTTTGTATATTGCGGATCGAAAATTGCGGGAAATAAATGCGATTTCAAATGCCCGCAGTTACTATCATTTAAAGGAAAAGAAAGAGGATCGCGGAATTAATGTGGCTTCTGCCGATACCATTAAAGCCTTTCTGAAAGAAAATGAATTGGATAGTATTGTAGTCATTGGCGGTGCCCAGGGCACGTATTATCCTGAGGACTATAAAGGTAAAATTGTGGTGGAGTGAAACGTGCAGGAAAATTTCACCGGGAATGGAAAAGCACTTTTGTATACCGAAGATTTGTTGAAGATCTACGGTAAAAGGAAAGTGGTGGATAAAGTCAGTTTAAAGGTAAAACAAGGAGAAATTGTTGGTTTGCTTGGGCCCAATGGAGCGGGTAAGACCACCTCTTTTTATATGATCACCGGTTTAATACGTCCTAATTCGGGGAAAATATTTTTAAATGATGAAGAGATAACTCGCCTCCCTATGTATAAACGAGCACGCCGTGGTATTGCGTACCTTCCACAGGAACCATCTATTTTTCGGAAATTAACTGTAGAGGAAAATTTATTGGCCATTATGGAAGTCCTGGGCATCTCTCGGGCCGAACGCAAAGAACGGGCAAAAAAATTAATGCAGGAACTGGGCATCGATCATCTGGCCCATAATAAAGGATATAATCTTTCAGGTGGAGAACGACGTCGTACAGAAATCGCCCGAACGCTGGTAACTCAACCAAAATTTATTCTGCTAGATGAACCTTTTGCCGGCGTGGATCCCATTGCCGTACAGGATATTCAAAATATCGTCAAAACATTGAAAGAAAAAAATATTGGAGTGTTAATCACTGATCACAATGTACACGAAACACTTTCGATTACCGATCATTCCTACTTGTTATTTGAGGGGAAAATCCTGAAGGAGGGAACCAGCGAAGCCCTGGCAAATGATCCAGAAGCTCGCAAATTATATTTAGGCGACCAATTCCGTCTCTACCGATAATTTTTTTCACTCATCAACTTTTAAAATTCTGCCTGTCTAAAATAAAAAAGGCGATAGAGAATCGCCTTTCTTTACCGATTAATTCCTGAATAGATAAATAATTTTTATGAGACCTTTTTTCCTTTCATATGCTCCCTGGGTATTTTTACCTCACTAGCTTTTTCATCTTTGGGCTCGGTAGTTTCTCTGGGTTGTTCCGGGGTGGTTTTCTTTCTGGGAAATTTATTCGGATTTAGATTAGGCATTTGCCAGACATCACTTTCCGCTATATAGTAAAAGCGTTTTCGGAAGGCTTCCAGGCTGATTCCGGCCGTAGCGGCATATTTTGCCAGTTCATGGGGATCATCGAAATCTTCTTTGGTGAGCCGGAGCATATACCGTCGGGCAATCTGATAGTACTCTGATCCAATATCTACCATTCGAACCCGAGTTTTTTTCGTGACCGGATCAATGATATCATCAAAATACATGGGGACAAATCGTCCTTCCTGAATAGAGATCATGGCACTGTTTCCGCCATCGATCAGAAATTGCGCGGCGCAATATCCCAGGTCGCGAGTGTATTCCATGTCAAAGGGAATCGGATCCGAACACCGCAATTCGTAACCAATATTCTTGGCAACAATAGTTGCTTTCAATCCAAATTTTTTCAATTCGTCTTGTACGTGAAATTTTAAAATCTCACCAAAATTAACCTCGGCTAAACGAATGTTATCATGAGCATCTCTTTCGATATTCAAGAGCACTTCCAGATCTTTAGGATCTAATCGTTCTACCAATCCTTCTGCTAAGATCGCCACTCCATCAGGTCTTTCAGAACTCAATCGTTTAATAATTGCTCCCACTAAAATATCCACTAATTTTTGAAGTTTTATAGTTTCCTCTGGAAATTCTTCTGGAATAATCGTCAGCGTGGCACCGGCCGATTTTCCAATTCCCAGGGCCAGATGTCCGGCCTTCCTTCCCATCGATACCACAAAGTACCAGCGAGAAGTGGTTTGGGCATCCACCATTAGATTTTTAACAATATTTACTCCTACATGGCGGGCGGTTTGAAAACCAAAAGTGCAGATCCCATGGGGTAAATCCAAATCGTTATCGATGGTCTTGGGAACATGGACGACCCGGATCCGTCCAGCTGCTAATTCTTCGACTTTCATAGCGCTGAAAGCCGTATCATCCCCGCCAATGGTAATCAGTTTATCAACATTTAACCGTAATAAAGAAGTCACTACATTTTCTAAATATTTTTTATCCTTGGTAGGATTTTCCCGAGAAATACCAATATAAGATCCACCCCGAAAATGAATTCGACTGACGTTTTCGATATTCAACTCTTTAATGTGGGATATGTCTCCCCGCATAATCCATTTGAAACCATCTTTGATACCCAGAACATCTATCCCATCGATGATACCACGAATAGTGGCAGCGCTGATCACACTGTTTATTCCGGGAGCAGGACCACCGCCTACTAAAATTGCCATGTTTTTGGGCGCAACTGTCATTTTCGTTTTATCCTCCATTTGAAATCCTCTTTTTAAACGGCCTTAATGTACAACTATTTATGAAGAAATTCAATTTTAATAATCATCTTTCTGATTTTTTAAATTAAATAATGATTCAATCCATTTGTAAATAAAATTAAAGTCATTTCACTAAACGAAGCCAATAATCGGATTTTTATTTCAGGTTTTTGACGGCTTTTTCTGCAGCCTCAATTAAAGGCCGACTCGATATCTTTTGACCCACCGCCTGTTGCATCCAGATCTGCGGCGATAGTTTCCCCAGCCTGCACATGCGTTCCATTTCAACGGCCAGTGGTTTAGTCTTTAGAAATTCTTCAATCTGAAACGAAATAATATGGCCTAATGGATAATCTGGAGTATACATCCCACCATCTACAATATGAGAATAAATAGCCAGCAAGATCTGATCTTTCATACCTAGAACCGGCGCATAATAGTCATTCCATACTTTTTTGGTAATCTCAAGCATTGCTTGCCGTAATTCGGCCGCATTGGCAGTCGGATGTTCGTACATCCAGCGCCAGATATACATATCAGTAAGGGCAACTCCAGCAATCTCAAATGTGCTCCATAACTGATTCAATGCGGCTAAATCCTCTGATTCCCGACTAACATTTTCCAGACCTAAAATCTGCAGATCTCGGGTCTGGAAGACAAAAGCGAACGCTTCGGTAAAAGCCGTGTTCGGAACTCCTCTTAAAGTGTAGTAATCAATTTTATTTAAAGAAAACACCTGTTCGACATTGTGACCCAGTTCATGAATGGCAATATTGAAGCCTTTATAACGCATACCGTCAGCGGGAATACGGGTGCGTAGATGGGCTTTATCCTGCCGCATCTCTGCTCCCATTGCATGACCAGCGCCGCGGGAGGGATCCACTTCAATATGCGCAGCTAAAAATTCAGCCGTCTCCCAGTTAAAACCAAGCGCCTTCAAAATCGTGGGCAGGTCTTTCTGAAAAGCAGCTACAGTAGGATAACGTTTTTGAACTCGGCGATCTAAGTCCTCCTCATTGTATTGTGAACGCGGTTTAAAACCGTTGTACCAAATATCGAATGGCTGCAGCGGACGACCCAGACGTTGTTCAATTAAACCGGCAATATCTTTTAAAACTGGCGCTGATAGAACGGAGATTAAAAGCTCTTCCACTTCTGCTTCGGACATTTCACGATCGATGTGAAATTTGCGATCGATATGAGTGGGAGCGTGCGGATAGTAGGGATCCATCAACTTTTCTGCCTGGTAAATATTCCAGATATGCTGGTATCGTTGAACCCCTTCACTTTGAAAGGTTACTTCTCTGCTGGTAGTGCTCTCAAATACTTTGTTCAGGTAAGGATTCCAGTCATATTGTTCGCTGTTGATAACTATGGCCGGTATTTCCTGTAAGATGATTCTTTCCATTACTTTTTGAATGATCTGTTGACGGGAGAGGCCGGCTGAATTTGCATACTGAGCTTTAAGTTCATCGCGCAATCCCCAGTGACTGATAAGTTTTAATCCTTCTTGAAACAAACGTTGCCCATTCTGGTCGAGTAAATGATTCATGAATATATTGTAGTTGTTAATATAATCATCGGCCATGGTATAGGTTTCCGACCGTTTTTGGGCGACTTCTGCGGGTACTCGACTCTGGAATTCTTCGACCAGACGAACGTCTGCCCATTTTTCTCTTGACCAGTCCATTCCCTGTTCATTTTTGTTGGCGAGACTTTCCAATGGGAAATTTAAAAGTGCCACGAATGCCAAACGAGTTTTAAATAGATCATCGCTAGTATGAGCGAAGGGAGAATAATTTGCCCAGAGATAATCAACTGGAAGAACCTTTCCACAATCCACATCCAATACCCATTTAAAATCACGTGAAATACGGTGTAAATTTCCGTAGAGGCTTTCTAAATTTTTTTGAAACCGATTGGCAATTGCCTCCAGTTCACTCTGATCAGTGGAAAAATTTTCGAGGCAAAAATTTTTGAATTCCTGATCACTTCCATCGGTCGTTTTCCAGCGATCCGCTACCTGCCGCACGCCTATTTCTATGCGTTCGCTGGCATTAGCCCCAAACTTTTCTATCAACGCAGTCGTAGTTTCCTGTAAAATATTTTCAGTCAGCTTCATCTCTGTTTTTCCTTCCACTTCAGGTTTACTGCAGTGAGTAAAAAATTGGAAAATGATAATGAGTAGAAATAAGGTCAATTTCTTGAATAAGACACAAGTCATTATTTGGCTCCTTTGTTAAATAAACCTTATATATTAATAATTTTTCATAAATAATGGAAGCAGGTTTTTATTCGCTGAGAGGATGAGGAAAAATTTATTTTTTTAAATTTTGTGAGTGAATAATTGCATTGATTTCACGGTAGCGAAAACAGTCGATCAAATGATCGTTTACCATACCAATCGCTTGCATAAAGGCGTAGCAAATCGTTGATCCTGTAAATGTAAAGCCCTGTTTTTTCAATTGTTTGCTAAGGTAGTCTGATTCGGCCGTTCGAGCCGGGATTTCAGTTAATCTTCTCCAGGCATTGATCCGCGGGGTATTCCCCACCAACTGCCATACATAGTGGCTAAAACTTCCGTGGGATTCCTGAATTCGCAGAAAAATCTGAGCATTAGTAATGGCGGCTCTGATTTTTAACTCATTGCGAATGATCCCCGGATTCTGCAAAAGTTCTTTTATTTTGTGGTTATTATAAGCGGCAATTTTTCGAACATCAAAGTCATCGAATGCCTCTCGAAAATTTTCCCTTTTCCGTAAAATGGTAATCCAGCTCAGCCCGGCTTGCATGCTTTCTAAAATTAACATTTCAAAAAGACGATGATCATTATAGACCGGGACTCCCCACTCCTTATCATGATAATCATGGTACAGTGGATCTTGATTAGCCCATTCACAACGTGTCATTTTTATTTCCTTATTGATGCTGATGATTCTAAATGGATATCATTTTTAAGTTCAGCTATTTTTTCAACCCGAATATATCATCTTTCCGAAGGCAATGTTACAAAATTCAATCTGTATCAAACATGATATAGTAAAAAAATAGTCATATTAATTTTTGGCAATGGGCAATAATTTTGAATAATTTAGATTAGTGTTTTTTCTAAATTTTCGTGACATATAAGAATAAAATAATAAAAAGTTGAGAAAGTATGAAGAATGTGATAATTTAGTTGGAGAAGAGGAGAGATAAATGGCCATGATCAAAGAAAGATTGAAAGAGATCGAGGTTATTTTTCATTCCATCGGTTTTAAGTTATTTTTACTATTATTTTTGCTGCTGATTGTGCTTTTCGGTATTTATAGTGCATTATATTCACTGAAACTCACTCAAATTTATGAAATCGCTATCGGGCAAAGTGCTTATCGGGCAAGTGATTTGATAAAAAAATCATTATATCGTTTAATGTTAAATAATCAACGGGAAGAGCTTTATCAGACTATTCTCATGTTCAAGGATGAACCAGGTATTGAGGGAATTCGCATTTATAATAAGAAAGGAGAAATCAAATTTTCTACGAAAGATGATGAGACGGGACATATTGTTGATATGAAAGCTGAGGCGTGTTATGCCTGTCATGCTGCCGATAAACCCATTGAATCTCTGCCAATTACCAAAAAAACTCGTATATTTCGCAGTGCAGATGGAAAAAGGATTATGGGATTAATCAATCCTATTCGCAATTCGGCGGAATGCTCCAATAATGTCTGTCATGCTCATCAGCCAGATTTAACCATCTTAGGGGTGCTGGATGTGCAAATGTCTCTGGATGAATTGGATGTAGTTTTTGCTGAGACTCGTTCTACGGTTTTTGTTATTACTTTGTTTGTCATTTTTCTCGCCATGATTTTGTTTGCGGTGGTGGTGTATTTTTTCATTTATCGACCGATCAGTCGCTTGAAAACAGGAACAGTGCGGCTGGCCATTGGAGACCTGGATTATCGGATTGATATGCAGCGGAAGGATGAGTTTGGGATGTTAGCCCGTTCTTTTAATAATATGGGTGAAAATCTAAAACGGGCTTATAATGAACTAAAAGAGTGGTCTTATCGGCTGGCAGAAAAAGTCAATGAAAAAACCACCGAATTAGAAGAGATTCATAAGAGTATTTTGCAAGTGGAGAAAATGACCTCTCTGGGGAAAATGGCCGCTTCAGTGGCCCATGAATTAAATAATCCTCTGGCGGGAATTGTCACCTATGCCAAAATTCTAGAAAAAAAAGTTAAAAATCATTTCCCACCTGGAGAACAACAGGAGAAAATTATCCAGGAGTTGGAACTCATTCGTACCGAATCATTGCGATGTGGCAATATTGTTCGCAATTTATTGGCATTCGCTCGTGGGAAATCAACCAATTTTCAGGAAACCTCACTGGAAGATATTATAATCCGCAGTTTTGATATTATGCGTCATCATATGCAGCTGGCCAAGGTGGAGGCTGAAAAAGTGATCAATCTCAAGAATAAAAAGATCTTCTGTGATCCTGACCAATTATTGCAAGCTATTATTGCCTTGCTGGTGAATGCTGTAGAGGCCATGCCGAATGGCGGACGACTGAGAATAGTCGCAACCGAAGCGGAAAATTCGCCCGATCAGATCCTGATCAGCATTCAGGATACAGGGGTTGGAATTCCAGAAGAAATAGTGGATAAAATTTTCGAGCCATTCTTTACCACTAAAAAGGATCAAAAAGGAGTTGGTTTGGGTTTGCCGGTAGTTTATGGAATCATCCAACGTCATCATGGGAAGATGTGGGTAAAATCGAAACCGAATGAGGGGACTACCTTTTATATTCAGTTGCCCATTCGATTCGAAATCAAAGAAAACCAAGATAGTAAGGGTATTGAGTCATGAAACCTTATAAAATTTTAATTGTGGACGATGAACTTTCAGTTCGTGCCTCCTTGAATGAGTGGTTTTTAGAGGATGGTTTTAAAGTTGAAACTGCCGAAAACGCGGAGGATGCCCTTCATAAAATGCATGCTGGTCCCTTTGATCTGATTCTTCTGGATATCAAAATGCCGGGAATGGATGGCATCACCTTGCAAAAGAAAATTAAGGAGATTGATCCGAAGGTAGTCATTATTATCATGACCGCTTATGCATCGGTGGAAACGGCTGTAGAAGCATTAAAACTTGGGGCGTTTGATTATGTCACAAAACCTTTTGATCCTGATGATCTTTCTCGCCTGATCCGAAACGCGCTGAAACAAAAAGAACTAACGGATGAAAATGTACAATTAAAAGAAAAAATCACTGAGTTGGCGGGGGTGACGGAGATGGTCGGCCAGAGCGAGGGTATGAAAAGGGTTTTAGAATTGGTAGATACCGTCGCGGAAACCGATTCAACGGTTTTGATTCGCGGCGAGAGTGGAACGGGAAAAGAATTGATTGCCCGCGCCATTCATAGCCGCAGTAAACGCCGCTATTTTCCAATCGTAGCAGTGAATTGTGGTGCGATTCCGGAAACACTGCTGGAAAGCGAATTGTTTGGTCACGAGAAAGGTGCTTTCACGGGTGCCCAATACCGCCGTAAGGGTAAAATTGAACTGGCCAATGGGGGTACCCTGTTTTTAGATGAGATCGGGGATATCAGTGCAAAGATGCAGGTCGATCTGTTGCGGGTGATCGAAAGCAAACGTTTTTCCAGGATAGGGGGAGGGGAGGAAATTCAGGTTGATTTCCGCTTGATTTGTGCCACGAATAAAAATCTGGAAAAATTAGTAGAAGAGGGAGTCTTTCGCGAAGATTTATACTATCGGATAAATGTATTTACTATTTTTATTCCTCCTTTGCGCGAAAGGAAGTCTGATATTCTTCCTTTAGCAGAATATTTTATTCAAAAATATGCCCGCACGATGGGAAAACCTGTAAAGAAGATCTCCAGCGCTGCCCAGGAAATCCTGCTGGCTTACCCCTGGCCGGGAAACGTGAGAGAGCTTGAAAATGCTATTGAACGAGCGATGGTTGTTGGAAAGCATTCCGAAATTATGAGAGAAGATCTGCCTTTGCATCTGAATGGCCAGGAAAGCAAAAACCTTGATTTACTAAAATTGGAAGACCTGGAAAAACAGCATATTGAAAAAATTCTAACCGATACCAAGGGTAACATCAGTCGTGCCGCTAATCTGTTAGGAATTGACCGAGTGACTCTCTACAACAAAATCAAAAAATACGGAATTAAGAGGTAATTGAGTAAAATAATCTATCTGGCATTCATTAATGGTCATTACCCCCCGTATTGGAGGAAATTAGCCGATGACCTGGTCCATTGTTTGCCGTTCAAATTTAATACTCTTACCTTAAAAGTGAATCCACGCTTATTTTATTCTCCCGAGAGACATCAATATCATTCAACTCTATTCCTGAGTCATATTTTAAAAAATATTCCGGAGGATGGGGAGAAGATTGTGGGGATTACGGATGTGGATATTTACATACCGATCTTGACTTTTTTGTTTGGTGAAGCCCAATTCAATGGGCGTGGCGCTCTGATTTCAACTTATCGACTCAACAATGAATTCTACGGATTGCCAAAAAATGATGAACTTTTGTATGATCGTACCCTGAAAGAAATTTTGCACGAACTGGGGCATACCTTTGGTCTGGTTCATTGTATGGATTTTGAATGTGTGATGAATTCGTCTACCTATGTGGAAAATATCGATCTTAAACAGGCGATGTTTTGTCAATCCTGTCAGGACAAAATTGGAGTGCAATGTAAAAAGAAACAGACCTGACCAGGGGTAATTTTTAAAAATTCGGCCAGAAAACCTGAAAAATTCTCTCTTCAGAATTACAATTAAAAACGGAAAAATGCTTATCGACTTGATGGAAAGTAGGAGGATTCTATTTTTTATATTTACGCGGTTGATGAATAATAATCTATTTTCGATAAAATAATTCCTGAATCAATTCTTTAAATAATTTAGTTCCCATTATCTTTTCCAGATTTTGCTCTAACATCCCTCCATCCCCTAAGGTGTATCCGATATTCTCCATTGGCTGTCCACCCAAACTGCGTTGCAAGTAGCTTTTAAGGCAAAAGATTTTTTTCTGGTAATTCTCAATTCCTCTATTTGAATGGTTGTATTGCTGAAAGGCGTGCGATGAATCGGTCAATTTAATTTTCAATAGATAGTTTTCTTCAGGTGTTTTTTCAATCGAGGCCTTTAGTGGAAACTTAGAATTAATTTCCACAATTTCTCCCCGAACAGGAGAATACAGAGGAATCATCAGATCCCCGCGTACTAGCCATCCCAGCAATTGTTCCTGCTGTACATGCTCACCAACCTGAGGGAGAATATACCGATCAACGGGATAGAGAATTTTTAGGCTTAAATTATCGAGTCCAATCTGTACCAGATTATCGCTCTCCGGTTTTAGCCACATGAGAGCAGAATGATAAGAACGATCCAGATATATTTTACAACCCGTTAATAAATTACTGAGATATGAATTAACCATTTGTTGGGTATTTCCAGAACCAGTACCGAAAAAATAATCCTTTTGTGTTTCCCTACGGAGTGGATGAGAATGTTCCATACCTTGCATGACCTGATGAAATTCGCAATTTTCGCAGTCAAAATTCAGGTCACATAATTTATAATTTACCAGACCAGCTGACATCCACACACAACGAAGATCATTATTAGTTTTTTCTGAAATACCTAGCATTACCAACCTATCAATTGGTGATATGTGGCTTTTGTAATTGATACTTTTCAACTTTTCGAATTTTAATCGGTCTGCTGGAAGGAATGGCCACTTCGGTACTTTTCTCAAAAATCGGTAAATATTTGACAGCCAGTCGAAAAGCGGCAAAGCCCAGAGCTACAATCATTAAAGTGACGCTAATTTCCATCCAGCTGGGAAAGTAATTGGCCCGCGCGTAAGATTCCATTCCAGTGATGGCAACATTCAGGCGATTCATAATGAATCCTAGGATTACCATTAATACACTGATAAAGAGTGTTCTTTCATTTGAACGGATTTTAGGAATTGCTAATAAGAAAATAGGAATGACCACTCCTAATAATATTTCTGTCCAGAAGAAGTAGGTTTCCGTCCGAGGAATAAAAAGATATGCCCAGGTATCGCGACGGGCAAAGTCCTGTAATTTTAATATCGCATATAGCGATAGGACAAATACGATAACCCGTGCCAGCTCGGCTACCAGAGATTTTTCCAGTCGTTTATTGAAAGCTCTGGCACTGAGGAAAGATTCAAAGATAACCATGGCAAAACCCACCGCTACCGCAGAAATAAAGAACAGTACGGGCAATAAGGGAGAATACCATAAAGGATAGAGTTTTTCTGGAACAATCAAATACAACGATCCCAAAGATGATTGGTGTAAAGTAGAGAGAATAACTCCTAAAATGACTAAAGGGATGATGAAACTCCGTATAATATTCAGGAATTTATTCCAGCGCAATTTCTCCAAAACGACCGGGCTGAATTCCAGGGCTAATACCGTGGTATAAAGCATGACGCACCAACCGACCTCAAACATCACTGAATGCGGATTCCACATGATGATCGGGTGCCAGATGCGATAAGGACGACCCAGATCAAAAAAGATCGCAATGATAACCATCAGATAACCTAAGAATGCAGTAAGAATAGCGGGACGGACGATGGGTTTAAATTTATGAATATTAAAAATATACACAATAGCAGCCAGCGTAAAGCCACCCGCTGCCAAACCAACTCCACAAAGCACATCAAAACCAATCCATAATCCCCAGGGGAAATTGTCACTGAGATTGGTGGCGCTTCCTAATCCATAAAAAAACCGGACAAAAGTTGAGTAGAGTCCCAGTGCTAATAGTATGAAAAATACACCTTTCCAGAAGGTTAGTCGAAAATGAAAACGTGAAGTCAAATGAAACGTACTCATTCCTTTTTCTCCTTTTCATGGGCACCATCATTATCAGTATCTACTGAAATTTCCTGCAACTTTATTCGTCGATTGATAATCCAGGATAAACCGAACAGAAAAACGCCGCCAAATGTCACTACATTAGGAATCTCTTTCATTACCTGCCAGGTGAATTTAGATAGCGGTTCCTGGAAATTATTCATCTTAAAATCCAATTCACTCAATGAGACGGATGAGATAATCAGTACCGAGGTTCCGCCGGCTTCGGATAAACCGTAGATATAAGGATGATATTTATCTTTATTTTTTCTTATTCGCTCCTGCGCTATTTGAATTAATTCATCTCGCTGACCAAATAACGTTGCACCGGTGGGACATGCCTCCGCACAGGCCGTTATTTTACCTTCTTTCAGACGGGGATAACACATATTGCATTTTCTAACCAGTGGAAGAGCTTTATGCCATTCAAATTTTGGCACATCAAATGGACAGGCCATGATGCAATAACGACATCCCATACACCTATTTTCGTGATAGATCACGGGGCCCTCTGGTGTTTTTTCGAAAGCACCGACCGGACAAACGGATTGACAGGTCGGATCTTCACAATGCATACACATTTTGCGATAATAGATATCCTCATCTGCAATGGTTTTATTTTTTACAACCGTATATCTCAGAGCGGATAATTCATGGCTCGCTTTATCAGGAAGTTGATTGGTCTCCTGACAAGCTTCCATACATGATTCGCATCCTATACATAAGGTAGTGTCAAAAAGAAATCCGTAACCCATAGATTCTCCTATACTCATAGTCCTTGACAGTAAGTCATTCAGAGCGGATAATTATTTTAATAAGGATAATTTAATTCTGTTTGAAAAAGCTTTCCCCGAATTTCTGCCAGGTTTTTTCATCAAACTGTGATAAAATTCCAAAAGGAAGGTCACCACCATCGGCCATGGTAATTCCCAGGTCTGTTTGGGTCAGGCTTTCGTAAAAGAATTTTTTCATCTGGGCATATTTTTCATTGATCCAGTTCTTGGCTTTTTCTGCGATAAGCCATTGTGGCAATTCGGCTGAAACATTTTCTGGTTTAATAGTATAAATCCAATTCCTGCTGATGGTTTCCACAGTGGAATCTTCCATAACCTGATCATTTAAACCTGTGACGATTCCATCCAGAGGAGCTCGTACATCCAGAACCTTGTTTCCCTTGTGAATTTTAAGGATGGTTTCTCCTTTCTTCACACCTTGACCATTTTTAAGCAGCTCTATTTCATCAGGCTCACCCACCAAACCCATAATGACCGGATGAACGCCCATCAGAAGATTTCCGCTGTCCAGTATTTTGGTCCAGGTAAATGATGGTTGAAGAAATACACCCTCTGGTAAAAACGACAGCAATTGAGACAGAGCCACTTTTCCCGGGTGAACAGGTGAGAGCACTCCCACTCTTTTTCGCCGTTGAATTGAATAGTCAATAGCAATAAAAAGCAGGATGGTGAAAATTACCATTAAAACAACCATTGTAAACTCCTTTTTTAAAATTTATAGTTATCGTAACATTATTATACATGCCTTATTATGTTCAACTTTAATGCCAAAAAATTAAGCACAAATTGTAAAAGATTGTAAATATAAGAGATAAGTAAAATTTAGTAGTCCCAAAGCGGGAGAATAGCAAAAGAGTGAGTGATTAAAATATTAACAATTTTTTTGCTTTTACAATCAAATATTGTTTAAGTTAAATAATTTTAATAACATAAATAATGTTGAATATATTAACATATATTGTTAATTAATTAAACAATATATATTTCGAAGCTATAGAATTATTATATAAATCAGATTATAGAAAATAATTCTTTAAATTTTTTAATAAAGAATAAGGAAAATGATGGTAAGTAGATTAAGTCGTCAGACATAATATTTACGGCATTCTTCTTTGCGCTTTTAATAAGGAGGTCTCCGCCGAAAAATATTTCTGAAAAAATTTTGCCCGATTCCATATTGACGGTATTTATATCGAAGATAGAAAAATCCAATGACCATTCCGCCCAAATGAGCCGCATGGGCAATGCCACTCTGCGCTTGATTATAGGCCGCAAAGAATTCCAATAAACCTAAAATGAGAGCTAAATATTTCATTTTTATTGGAAATAGAAAATACATATATACATATCGATCAGGGAAAAAGAGCGCATAAGCTGCCAGGATTCCATAAATGGCTCCGGAGGCTCCAATGGTGGGAATAATTGATCCCCAACTGAATAAAGCAGTGGATAAACCGGCAAAAATACCTGTCAGAAAATAATATTTCAAAAATTCTCTGGTCCCCCAAAGCCTCTCTAATTCGACGCCAAACATCCATAGCGCAAACATATTGAAAAAGATGTGGCTAAATCCACCATGCAGAAACATATAGCTGACGAATTGCCAAATGAATAAATGATTAATGGCTAATCGCGGCACTAATCCAAAAAAACGAACCAGGGTATCATTTAACGCCGGGGCTAACATTTGCAGTAGAAATACCGCGATGTTGGCAAAGAGAAGATTCTTTACCCCCGGTGACATTCGTCCAAAGCTTGATTCATAATACATAAAATTTTCCCGATCCTAATATGCTTTAGCAAAATATACTTTTCCCTCTGAATCTTTACCGCAAATAATACATTTTCCTTTTTCTTTTACCTGATCAAAGGGAATATTGCGAATAGTTGCCTTGGTATCCTCCTTTACTTTCTCCTCACAGATGGCGGAACCACACCAATGGGATTGAATAAATCCTCCCTTCTCCTCAATAATCTTTTTGAATTCATCATAATTGTTTATAGAATAAGTATTGGCTTTTTGGAAATCAAGCGCTTTCTGGAATAAATCATGCTGGATTGTATCCAGAATTCGTTTTACCTCCTCAACAAGTGAATCAATTCCCACCGCCAGTTTCTGGCGATTATCTCTTCTGACCAGCATGACCTGTTGATGGTCGACGTCACGCGGACCTATCTCGATTCGCAGGGGGACTCCGATCATTTCCCATTCGGTGAATTTGTAACCGGGTTTATACTGGTCGCGAGTGTCCAGCTGCACTGAAAAATAAGGGGCTAATTTTTGATAGATCTGTGCACTGAAATCTAATACCTTCTGACGGGTGGATTCCTGCCAGATCGGTATGATAATCATTTGGGTTTGAGCTAATTTGGGAGGAATAATTATTCCATTATCATCACCATGAGTCAGAATCAATGCCCCTACTAACCGGGTGCTCACCCCCCAACTGGTTGCATAGACATACTTTACCGATCCATCTTTATCCTGGAAAGTGACATCAAAAGCTCTGGCAAAGTTTTGTCCCAGGTTATGAGAAGTCCCGGCTTGCAGAGCTTTCCCATCTTGCATCATCGCTTCGATACTATAGGTATGCAGTGCGCCAGCAAATTTTTCTGATTCGGTCTTTCGGCCGGTAATGACTGGCATGGCCATATATTCTTCTGCAAACCTCCGGTAAATCTCTAAAATTTTGCGCGTCTCTTCTTCTGCTTCCTCATAGCTGGCATGAGCGGTATGCCCTTCCTGCCATAAAAACTCGGTGGTGCGCAAGAATAGCCGAGTTCTCATTTCCCATCGCACCACATTGGCCCACTGATTGATGAGGATAGGCAAATCGCGATAGGACATAATCCATTTCTTGTACATGCTCCAGATAATTGTTTCTGAGGTCGGACGAATATACAGGGCTTCTTCGAGAGGTTCGCCTCCACCGATGGTGACAATTGCACATTCCGGGGCAAATCCTTCCACATGCTCGGCTTCCTTTTTCATAAAACTTTCCGGTATGAATAACGGAAAATAGGCGTTCACGTGTCCGGTGTCTTTAAACATTTTATCTAAAGTCTGCTGCATTTTTTCCCAGATGGCATAACCATTTGGCCGGATGACCATACATCCTTTTACCGGTGAATAGTCAGCTAATTTCCCCTGGGTGATCACATCGGTATACCAGCGACTAAAGTCTTCGTGGCGGGGAGTGATTCGTTCAGCCATTACAACGCTCCTTGATTTTTTTTTCATTCACCTCGGATTTACCTGAAGAAGCACGATTACTCTTTATTCTTAAAGTTAGAAATATCAATAGGTTCTGATTTCAAATAAAGAGTGTTGAATTTAACTGCAGGGGTATGAAAAGTCAAATGGAATATTTTTGATAGTTTAGTCATTTTGTGGTATTGATATTTAAATTTTTCTGTTTTCATTGTTATTTTTTGAACTGGTTTAGTTTCCAGGCATTCTCGAAATCACTCAGATGGAACCCTGAGATATCGTCCAGTTTGATCGGTTTTCCTTTTCTTAACTCATCAATACTCACCCATCTGGCCTGTGAATGCTCTCCAGATAATCTTAATTGGCCCGATTTATAGTGAACCAGAAAGTCAATGGAGAGTAGCCAGTGTTCTTTCCATTTTCCGAACCAGGTATTCACCGGGGAGATCACATCAACTTCAAAATTGGTTTCTTCTTTGATTTCCCTCTGCAATCCAGCGATGGGATCTTCATCCTTTTTTAGCCGTCCACCCGGCGGCGCCCAGATGAAGGGAGAGGTTTTTCTTTTCAGTAGAAGAAATTTTTCCGCTCTTAAGAGATAGGCATTTACAGCCACTTGATGAGTGTAAATATTTCTGTTCATAAGAAATTCTTTTATCGGATGTCAAATGCCTCCCTGATTTCCTGTGGAATCGGAATAGGCTGTCCTTTTAAATTGGTAAATACCCAGGTCACTTTGGCCTCAGCAGCCAGGCGGTTTTCACTTTTCTGAAATACCTGCTGGGTAAAAGTTCCACTGGTATTTCGCGCCTCACTGGTAAATGTTTTAACGATGACTTCATCTCCTAAATATAATGGTGATGTGTATTCAATTTCGATTTTACGTATCACCACCAGATATCCTTTTTGTTTCATCGTGTCTAAAGTAAAACCTTTTTCCAGAAGAGCGCTCATACGGGCAAATTCCAAGTAATTCAGATAGACGGCATTGTTTACATGACCGTATGAATCGCATTCATAACTTCGAACCGGAAAAGAGATAGTGAAGATCTGCATCTGAATTCCTTAAAATTTTTTAAAAGAATATATAACCAGAAAAAACAACAGTTGAATTTTAAATATAACAAGAAATTATTTCATTTTCTATGATTTATCTTTCTTTTTAAAAGGAGACTTCTCTTATTGATCATTTTAAAGAGAAATCTGTTAAAATATAGCAATCGGATGATAAATTTATTATTATTTCCACTGAATCTATCGAATGAGATGATATGGATAGCGGTCTTTAAAAATACAGGATAAGAGTCTAATGGCATTTTTATTGGAAACCCAGTTGGCAGGTAAATTCTTTTAAAATAGGATGAAATGAATGATCAGTGACATCATCAAAAGCACAAAGAGTTATGAGGGATGCCGATCTACTTTTGAAGAGGCAAAGATTGTATTATTTGGAGCCGGATATGATGGTACCTCCAGTTACCGGCCGGGATCTCGTTTTGCTCCTCTGGCCATCCGCAGTGAGACCTACTTTGCGCAAGAAGATTACAGTCCCTATTTCCAGCAAGATCTAACTGAAAAAGCCATACATGATTTAGGTGATATCGAGATCGTCTTCGGCAATACTCATGAGAGTCTGTCCCGGATTGAGCAGGTCAGTCGTTATCTGGTCGAGAATGATAAAATTCCGGTTTGTATTGGCGGCGAACATTTGGTTAGCCTTTCGGTCATTAAACCGCTCATTGAAAAATATCCGGACCTGCATGTCATTCAATTGGACGCTCATCTTGATTTAATGGATGAACTGTTTGCGGAAAAATTCTCGCATGGAACGGTGATGAGGCGGATTGATGAATTGCTGGGTGAACCAAACCGCATTTATCAAGTAGGTATTCGCAGTGGTAATAAATTAGAATATGAATTTGCTCAGAAGCATACTCGTCTTTTTCCATTCCAGGTTAACGAATTTCTACACATAGCGGATGAACTGGCCGATAAACCCATCTATCTCACTATCGATTTAGATGTTTTTGATCCGTCTTTAATCAGGGGTACTGGTACTCCTGAGGCGGGGGGTATTTTTTTTCAAGATTATATTGAACTTTTGAAGAGGATAAAAAATTTTAAGATGGTTGGTGCTGATATGGTAGAACTCTCACCTCAAATTGATACCAGCAATGTATCTACCATTGTCGCCTCAAAAATCTTAAGAGAATTACTTATCGTCATCTGAACCCGGAAGAGCCATCGGTGAAAATCTAAGAACCGCCAACTATAAGCCGATTATTTATAATACATTAAAGCAGATGAAACCATCCGATGACTAAAATACTGCAAGAATTAGAAAATAAATATCGGTCTGGTGTTGAGCTGCTTAGAGAAAAAGGGTATTACGAGCAGATCCTATCCGAAGTGTATTATCAAATAAAATACCTGGACAGCAATTGGTTTATTCATCTATTGAGTGAAAATTTATTTTCTGATATCCAGGGGGTTTTTTCCTTATTCATTCGTGAGGATCTAAAAGATATTTATGAGGAATTGCATACCGTTAAGAATTTTTCCATTAATACTTTTGCGAATCGAAAGTATGTCAATCTGGAAATTCTTCTGAGATGTTCCACTAATTTGAATTACCAGGTCAAATCGATTATGAAGTCGCCGGAGGTGCGGAATTTAAAATTTAAATCTCGTTTTTTAGAAACAATTTCACGAAAATTAAATGGAGAAATTCAGCTCTACTTTAAAAGGTTATCAGAAAATTATAAAAAGTATTTTCGAAAAAAGTTTACTTTTGACTTTAACGAAAAAAATCTGGTTTCATTACAGTGTTTACGTCAACTGGTTATCGATTATGATGAAAATTTTTTATCGGTGATAAATCAATATCAAGCGTTGTCATCGGCAATTCATTTTGTTAATGATCTGTTCACGAAAGAGCTGGAAAATAAAGTGAGTCAGAAAATTCAGCCCATCATCAATCATCATGATAAATTCAACCGGCTAATTCATTATTTTATCAATGATCTAAAGCGCAGCTTTATTCAATCTTTATTCCAGCAGTATGAGAAGGGAAAGAGCTTTGATTGGATTAAATCCGGATTGGAAATCTATATTCATAGCGAACGATTCAGCCGTTTGCTGAAAAAAGTTATTTTTCAAACCTTCTCAATTATTTCCACCACCCATGCCACCAGTTAGGCTTTATGAAATAAGAGATATAATTTGCCTGACACAGGTTAATGTTGAAGAATTTAAAATCATTACGATAGATTTACAAAAGAAGTGGTCTCCGAGCTTCGGTTCAGCGGACAAACTATACCGCATCTTCTAATGAAGGATGAATACCTGAAGCGGAAGGTGGATTATTCTGGTTTTATGGCCAGTGGCCATGTTTCTAAAAAATATCTCCCCCAGCGGCTATTCAAATGAATATTGCAGTGGACTCCTGGAACTGGAATAATTTCCCTTAGCGCTGTTTTTTCCATCAGTAAAAATCAAATAACTATATTTACCATAATGTGAGAGAAGACTTCCTATCCGGCCTATTTTTTTATTGGCGCCTACCAAAATCATACAAATCGTATAATCGGATCCAACCTGTCGAGCTGTTAAAATTGCTACCTCATCTGGAGCAGGTACTGATTGTCCATTTAAAGAAATTGTAGAATTGTGGAGAGTAAACTCTTTTTCATTCTCGAATGCCAATTTCTGGTAAAGACTATTTTCCTGCGGATCTCCTAAAACATACAGTGAATGCTTATTCCAGTCGATCGAAGTTACTTCCTGAGCAGGGCGGGTGATAAGTTTTCCCTCATCCTGGGTCATCGATTGGGCCAGCTGTCTATAGGCTTCTATTTTTTCACTGTCGGCGAGATCGGGTAAAATAATCATAGCTGAATCTTGAGCGAATACCTCGGAGAGAGTGGGGGGTATTTCCGTCTTGGCTAATTTGCGAAACAGATCAAATTCAGGATCAATGATTAATTGAGTAGGAGGAGAATTGAATTGCAGGGAATATTGTTGCTCAGATTTCTCTAACCAGAGTGAAGTAGTATATAAAGAATTATTTTGCAAGTGAATTTCAATGGGTACATACAAACGATAAATTTCGGGTTGCCGTTGTTTTAAGGTAAAAGACAGAGCAGGTCCTTCTCGGACAACTCCTACCAACTCAATTTCCGGAGCTCCCTTTCGATTGATCCATTGCGCAAAAAACCAGCCCAGATCCTTAGAGATCAAGCTTTCTACTGTTTTTTCAATATCGTTCCAGGATGCTTCTTTGAACTTAAAATCATGGTAAAATCTTTGAAAACTCTTGAAAAATAGAGAGTCGCCAATTATCTGTTTTAGCTGGTGAAAAACCATGGCGCTTTTTCCATAGCCGACCGCTCGGGAAGAGCTTTCGGTGCGTTCTCGAAATTTGCTTAAAGGGAAGTCCTTATTATCCTTTACATAAACCGTAAAGTCACGGTTTAAATCCCGGCGATAATCCCGAGCTTCGGCAGGGCTTTTATTCTGCTTATAATAATGATCGGCATAGTAGGTGGTAAGTCCCTCGCACCAGTTGCCGGATTCATAATCGACGTATACTGAATTTCCCCACCAATTATGGGCGATCTCGTGACCTAAGGAGGTTTGGATGATAAATGGGAGACGAATAACCTGACTCCCGAGGAGAGTATAAGAAGGCATCCCATAACCGGTTGGAAAGAAATTTTCAACGACGGCGAATTTGCTGAAAGGATATGGTCCGATCAATTTTTCATACATCTCTAAATATCGGACACAGGCGGACAAGTAAGATTCCGAAAGTTCTTGTGATTCCGGAAAGAAATACGTCTGAACAGCAATGTCTTTATATGATTTTTCATTGATAATATAGTTTGAACCCACTATATACAATCCACTGGACGGATAGTCAATTTTCCAGCTGATTTTTCGTTGACCATTTTCCACCAGATTTTCTACCAAATCGCCTTCTGTTACGATCAGTAAATTTTCAGGAGTGGTCGCACGGATATCGAAGCGGGATAGATTTTCGGGAAGCGTGGGATACCAGAAATAGGCTGGACTAAAAAATATTCCTTTTGGTCCGATGAATCCATCCACTTCATAGGCAATATATTCGCGTGAAAAAGCGGCTTTATCCACTGAATCGGAGGCAGTTAATGAATAATTGATTATAAGCTGGCCGTTGTGAAAAGGTTTGTCGAATAGCAGGATCAGTTCTCCGGCCCATTTGTATTCGCTTAAAAATGCTGTATCTGCTGAAGTAAAATATTTAGAGGAATCAAATTTGGGCAGGAACTGAAATTTTACATTTTTACCCTGCCAACTGATTTGTGAAATCACTGCTTCTTTATTCAGAAGGAAAGATAGGTTTTTTATTTTTTTTGCCGATTGCACGAAAACCGTATTTTCAATAAGAACCAGGTGATTTTCTGGCTGAAAATCCATTCGCAAAGAATGTTTTTGAATAGAAAACTGAGTCGCCTGAACAGCCATTACCTCTGTCAATAGCAGAATTGTACAAATCAGTCCCAAAAATTTGAATGTTTTCATGAACACCTCAAAAAAATGATTATTTTTTTTCAGATAAATTGCCAACCTGGCGGATCAGTTTATGATTTTCAGGAAGGTAGCGTCTCATATAATTACGACTGATATCCCAGAAATTTTGGGCAGCTGCTTTGGAATGACGAGCAAAAGCTAAATTACCTTTTGACCAGTAGATATTCGCTAGAACTTCATCCCAATTTTCATATTGTAGAAGCATATTTTCAAACAGCGAATCGGCCAGAGCGTAATTTCCAGATTCGATTACATAGGATTCTAATTTCCGGTAGCCCCCTAATTCGTATGGATTCTTTAACAGCAATTCCAGGAAGAGAGCGGCAATCTTTTCTGCATTTTGCTGAGATTTATAAAAATCTATCAAATCCAGATAAGCGTCCTGTACATCCGGTAGGAGGTTTATACATTCCTGTATGGTATCAACAAATTTTTGTGTTTCACCTAATTCTTTTAGAGATTTGGCAGTGATTCGAAGAGCGTCATATTTTAAATAAAACTCTTCCGGTGATAAATTTTTCACGGCTTCGCTGGCGTAGTTATAGGCCTGAGTGTAAGATTTTTTCTGAAAACTTATCTCTGCCAGACGATAAAGGGAGATTCCATCGGGAGGTGCTTTTTTAACATTTTTCAGGTAATAGCCTTGCGCCAGATCAAGTTGGTTTCTATTAAAATAATAATCCCCCATCCAGCGGTTTAATTGAATATTTTTATACCCGAGTTTTTCGGCATGCGAATAATAATTAAAGATTTTTTCTTCCAAGGATTTAATAGTTGCGGTCGGAGTAAAGTCGAAGTGACTTAAATCGCGCAACTGCAAGTCAAAATAATCGCCTAACAGTTTATAGGCTGGTGCATATTGGGGGTATTCTTGAATAATTTTTTCCAAAATACGTTGCGGGAATCGAAGGCGACCAATACGTAAGCCAGCTTCTTCCAATTTCGGGGTAGATTTTTGCTCCTCTAAATCTTTCAAATAAAAGAAATTATAATTCTCATGGCGATAAAAATTATTTAAGCCGATTTCCACCATCCAGCAGGTAAAGAATGGTCGCATGCCATTTTGTTCAAGATATTCTTCTAACATAAAATGAGCAGAGGCATATTTTTTTTGTTCTAATAGCGCATTAACTTGTTGAATATAAAGAAGGCTATCGTTCTGAACATTTTTCCCTTGAGCACAAAATGCAATTCCAAAATAGAAAATAAAAGAAAATATTCTCAGTATCGATATCTTATACATATATCTAAAAATTATTTATCCTGGTTAAAAATTTCTACTGCTTAAGTTTGAATTAAAACTAACTTTGTATTTTTAAATACAGTCACCGCACGATGGGGGTGAGGTCTTACTGTTTATATCCAATTTTTCGTAAAAAGTCCTTCCGGTGTTGAATGTCTTTTTCCGCTTCGATACCAACAGGCATTTGACCGTCCACCACACCGAGAATTGCCCGACCGAGATCAGTCTCGGCGATCACTACCTGGGTCGGATTGGAGGTCGCACAAAATATTCGACACACCTCGGGAGTTAATTTTATCGAATTTAATACATTGATGGGGAAAGCGTTTTTTAAGAACAAAATAAAACTGTGACCGGCAGCGATTTGTATGGCATTTTTTTGAGCCAGCTCGATCATTTCTGCATCATTGCCTGTCCAGCGCACCAGACGATCACCAGAAGCTTCGCAGAAAGCCACCCCAAATTTAATACCCGGGACAGCCTGAATAACCGTTTCATAAATATCTTCAACGGTTTTGATAAAATGGCTTTGACCCAGAATAAAATTGATCTCAGCGGGTTTGCTGATTTCCACCATTTTTAGATTCATTTCTATCTCCCCTGAAAATTTTGAAAAGCAAATTTATAGCATTATTCCTGATTTTGCAAATAAATCACCGTTCTTCTCCCATTATTTTTGCTAGAAAAATTGCTCAAACACTAATTGGCCCTCACTCAGTTTCTGCACCAGATTGAAATAGTGTTCCTTTGAACCTAAATCAATCCAGTTTCCCTCATGGACATACACCGCAATTCTATCTTGCCTCTGAAGAGCGGGCCGATAAAAATCAGTAATCACCGAAGAAAAAACCGGTCTGAGAAACTTCCTGGCAGGAGGAGTGAGAATATGATAGCCCATAAATATTCCGGTTTGTTCCTCAGTTTGAGGTTGAAAGCCTTTCGGTAGGATGTCTTGCAGGATTTTATTTTTATCATACAGCAACAATGCGTATTCCAATGAATTTCTCGAAGGCCAGGCCGCCATGGTGGCCAGAGTATTTTTTTGAAAATGATAATCAATGAAATCGGTCAGGCACATGTCAGAAAGGATGTCTGAATTAACCACCAGAATCGTCTCGTCAGCGAAGTGAGGTTCGGCCAATGCGATTCCTCCTCCCGTCCCTAAAATTTCCTTCTCTTCACTAAAAATAATTTCCACATCTTGATATCTGGACCTTTCAACATGCTCTTTGATCATATGTCCCAGGTAATGCAGGTTAATAACGATTTTCTTTATTCCAGCATTTTTCAATTTAAAGATTGTGATATCGAGTAACCTATACTGTCCGACTGGAAGCAATGCTTTAGGAGTATCCTTGGCCATTTCTTTCATCCGGGTTCCGAAACCGGCCGCCAGAATCATCCCGGTATTGATTTTCGTTGATTTTTTCATAGCGCAAAATTATAGAATTTCTCCGCACAGAATATCAAGGTGACTTCTGACAATTTGGTTGATTTAAATATCTGAAAAAACTAAATTAATTTAAAAATAATTTAGGATAAAGGAAACCAATAATGAAACGGATTCTGGTGACAGGAGGAGCAGGCTTTATCGGCTCACACCTGTGCGAACGATTGTTGAATGAAGGTAATGAAGTCATTTGTCTGGATAATTTTTTTACCGGTTTTAAACGAAATATTTTGCACCTGTTGGATAATCATCGTTTTGAATTCATCCGACATGATATCACTCAACCGATTTTGGTAGAGGTTGATAAAATTTACCATCTGGCCTGCCCGGCATCACCGATCCATTATCAATATAATCCGGTGAAAACAATTAAGACCAATGTGATGGGGACCATCAACATGCTGGGATTAGCCAAGCGGGTGAGAGCACGAGTATTATTAGCGTCTACCTCGGAGGTGTATGGTGATCCTAAAGTGCATCCTCAGACGGAAAATTATTGGGGTAATGTCAATCCGATTGGTATTCGCAGTTGTTATGATGAAGGAAAACGGGTGGCAGAAACGTTGATGATGGATTATCACCGGCAGAATAAAGTGGATATTCGGATTGTTCGAATTTTTAATACCTATGGGCCCCGAATGGCTCCGAATGACGGTCGAGTAGTCAGCAATTTCATCCTGCAAGCTTTAAGAGGACAGGACATTACCATCTATGGTAAGGGAGAGCAAACGCGCTCTTTCTGTTATATTGATGATTTATTGGAAGGACTGATTAAAATGATGGAGAAAGACGATTTTATTGGTCCGGTGAATATGGGAAATCCTGATGAGTTTACCATTCTTGAGCTGGCGCAGAAAGTGCTGAGGCTTACAGGTGCTCGATCTAAAATTGTCTATAATTCACTGCCTCCTGATGACCCCACTCAGCGGAAACCAGATATTACTCTGGCCCAGAAGCAGCTGGAATGGTACCCGCGAGTTTCACTGGAGGAGGGACTAAAAAAAACCATTGAATATTTTCAAGATTTATTGCAGAGCGCTGAAATTTAAAGAAAAGCCATCTTTATATCAGTTCATTGGAAAATGGAAAAATTCAAAATTGGTCATTATACAAATTTAGAGCAGGGGACGGGTTGTACCGTCATTCTTTGCCCGGCCAGTATCAAGGCGTCTGGTTATGCGCGAGGAGCGTCTCCCGGGACTCGCGAATTTGCCTTGCTCTCTCCTTTTCGAAAAGTAGAAGAGGTGAATGCAATTTTTCTAACCGGCGGAAGTGCATTTGGATTGGATGCAGCCGCTGGAGTTATGCGCTATCTGGCTGAAAATAACCAGGGATATGAGACTCCCCTGAGGAAAATTCCGATCGTTCCGGCTGCTGTAATATATGATCTGGCAGTGGGTGACTCTCAGGCCTATCCAACCCCTGAGAATGCGTATCAAGCCTGCCTGGAAGCTCGTTCTGACGTTCACCAGCAAGGAACTATTGGTGCTGGAACAGGTGCGACAGTGGGGAAATGGGCTGGGCTACAATTTGCCATGAAAGGTGGCATAGGAATGTCGACTTATCAGTTGGGTGAATTGTGGGTGGAAGTACTGGCAGTCGTAAACCCGGTTGGAGATATTGTGGAAGCGGATGGTACTATTGTTGCCGGCGCCCAGCAGGCGGGAAAATTTTTAGCTCAATCTGAACCTGCTCGACGCTGGAAAATGGATGGATTGAATTTTGGACAAAATACGATCCTTATCGTCGTTATGACCAATGCCCTCTTATCTAAAATTCAACTGTACTATGTGGCAGAACGCACCCATAATGGGATTGTACGGGCAGTCATCCCAGCCCATACGACCTATGATGGCGATATCGTCTTTGCATTGTCTCAACCGCAAATCGAATGTGATATTGATCAAGTGACAGAAATTGCTATTGAAACCACCCGTCTGAGTATCATTCAGGCCGTAAAAACCGCCAAATCCCTGGGAGGCATCCCCGCCTTCATTGAAAAGTAAGTTCCATAGGTTGTCAAGGTATACAAAGAATATCTCTATCTTTATGTAGACCTGATAGTAGGTCGCCATCTTTATTTTTCAAAAGCAATCTATTTATCATTCATTTCTTTCTTTCATAAGCTACCTCATAATCAAAGCGAATTAATCGATCAAATGATGTATTATTAGACACTGACAAAAATATTGTCGCTTATTTCGACACTCAAAGGCAAAATCGACAAGCGCCTCATTTTATTATAAAATGAGAATAAATAATTACTTATCAATAATTGAAAAAAGGCTGTTTCGACTGGCATTGAATTTGTCTTTTATTTTCATAACAGTAGAGGAGAGCATCGATGCCAGAAACCAAAGAGTATCTCGAAAAAATATCTGAAATTCAGGAACATTATCAGAAAGATCTTCATCGATCGATCAGTCTGTATGAGGCTATTGCCATCTTTTTAAGTGAGATAGCTTTAGTTGAGAGTGAGCAGATGAATGGTATTATGAACAAATTTCAAAATTGAGGAAGGCAATGAAAAAGGTTACTGATTACCAGGAGAAGCAGTTAAAGGCCATACAGAATTTTTATCAGGAAGTGTGTCAGCGAACCAATTCTCAATTTTCACTCAGTGATGTAGTAATTGCCTGGTTTACCGAAGGTTATGCGGAAATGTTTCGCCGCCGCAACTTGCGAAATAAAGCCATCGCCACCTCCTGAAGGATCATTTTTTTTCCACCCGGTTCCGTTAACAGAGAAAAAGGGTCAAAAATTATTTATGTTGTTTGGTACCGATAAATTGTACAATCAGTCGGCGATTTCTTTTTCTATTATCGAAATCAATAAAGACGATTTGCTGCCAGGTCCCCAGGCATAACTTACGGTTTGAAAAAGGAATAGTGAGAGAAGGTTTAAGCATGGCCGCTCGCAAATGCGCATAACCATTTCCATCATGCCAGGTTTGATCGTGGTGATAGGATCTGTGCATGGGAATGATAGAATCAAAAAATTCGGGCAGATCCTTCAATAATCCCGGTTCATATTCAATAGTGGTAATCCCTGCCGTACTACCCGGAATCATCAGAGTAATCTGGCCTTGCTCGAATTCACTCTCCTCTAAAAGATCTGTTATCTGTGGAGTGATGTCGATGATATCATTGAATCCTTTGGTTTGAAAATGAATCTCTGTAGTTTTAATTTCCACCATATTTTTTTTCCAGCAGTTTTTCCAGATTATAGCTGGTAGAGGTTGGTAAATCCTGACATTCGAAAGTAATGCCGGATTTAATCAGTTCCATAAAAATTTGTATTTCTTCCGGAGAAAGAAACAAATAGGGAAGGATTTCTGTTCGATCTTCGCGATAATGAATTCCCCCAATATTCACCTTCTTGATTTCCACTCCTTTCTGTAGAAGGTTTTTCAGAGTATGGGGAGATTTCAGCAACACCATTGTAATTTTTTTTGATGATTCCCACAACCGGACGCTTTGTGCGGTTTGAGTGACCGAACACACTTCGGCTGATAAATTGGCGGGGGCCGCCATCAATAATAAATTTTTCTCCCAATTAGAAGCCGCGAGTTCGTTATCACAGACCACCAGTTTTCCTACTGGCAATTGTCCACACCAGCCAATAATTACTTGTCCGTGAATAAGACGGTCATCAATTCGCCAAATGATCCCCGAGGTTTGCACTTTTTTGCTTCCTTTATTCGTCTGGCTTTATGGAAAATCTGCTTTTACAATTTTGCATAATTTAATAAAATTTGAGGCGCTCAACGTTCGTTTAAATATAAATAGTGTAAGAAAAATTTAAAATGTTTTTTCATCAGTTTTTGATATCAAGCTTGATTTTTAGGAGCATTTTGACGGGAATCGGTTTTAAGGAAAATTTTTAGATGTAATTTTTTTTTAGAAGTGAGGGTGACACTGTAGAAAAGTTAGAATATCTATTTTATTTTGAATTTTCTGTAGAGAGAGGTAATGTAAAGTGGATGGCCAGACCTCCGTTGGTTTCATTTTCCGCCCAAATTCTGCCCCCATGGGCTTCGGTAATGAGTTTGCAAATAAATAGTCCTAAACCACGTCCTTTGAAATTATTCTTTTGGGAAAACCGATAATATTTTTCAAAAATATGAGGAAGTTCCTTCTCGGGAAGCCCATCACCGTTGTCTTTGATTGAGATTTTTATCTGGTCCTTCTCAAAGGGTTGTGCTTCCAGAACAATGGAAGAATTTGCCGGAGTATGATTAATGGCATTCATTAACAGGTTTAAAAATAAACGTTGAATCTGAAATTCATCTCCCTGTAAATTGGTAAGGTGAGATGGGATTTTTTTTGATATTTTGATATTTTTGTTGTCGGCTTTTATCCATACGGTCCGCAGAGCTGCATCTGCGACATTATTTAGATCGATAGTCTCTTTCCGCAAAGTAAAGGCACTCTGTTCAAATAAATACACATCACCCAGCTCTTCTAACAAATCCAGGGTATCATCTCCCAGTTCAATGGATTTTTCCAGAATATTACGATGCCCTTCTTCCAATTTTCCAAAAGTACCGCTCATCAGCAATTCGAGATACCCAATTAAACTGTTTAACGGTGAGCGAATATCGTGGAGGAGCAGACTGGATAATTCTTGCTGTAGCTTTTCACGTTTTAAAAATTTTTCACTTAATTCAAGAAGGTGAGAAAAAGAGATCTCCTCATTGTTTACCAGGGTCATCAAGGTTGTTTTTTCCGAGAGATAGGTCGGTGGTGGAGATCCGATATTAATGATGAGTGGCTTAAAGAAATGATTATTCGAATTTTTAAAAAGTGAATCATAAGGAAAAGAATTTTGCTGGTTGTCAATAACAAACAGGTCATATTTTGAAAAAGATGAAAAATCGAGTTTTGGATCTACTTCTGTTTTTGTCACTTCAAAGTGATACTTTTTCAGAATCTGGCCAAATTTCTGAAAAAAAATCCGGTCATTGCTCAGAATAGTAGCATTTTTACTGATGGAGATATGTTCAATCAATAATTATTTTCCTTTAAACTTTGGCTGACGTTTTTCTAAAAAAGCACTGGTTCCTTCTTTCATATCCTCTGTCCCGCAGATATTTCCAAAGAGTTCGCTTTCCAGATTCAAAGCAGTATCGAGGTTTTTATCAATGCCGTCAGAAACGGCCTGCAGGATATAGCGGACAGACATGGTCGGTTTCGATATTAAGTTTTGGGCCAGTTTAATGGCATGATCCATCAATTTATCGGGAGCCACCACCTCATTAATCAGACCGAATTCCAGAGCGCTTTTTGCATCGATCATCTCACCGCTCAGCAACAGATACAGGGCGCGAGTTTGACCAATCAGGCGCGGTAAACGCTGGGTTCCGCCATAGCTGGGAATTAAACCCAGATTGATTTCGGGCTGTCCGAACTGGGCATTTTTGGAAGCGATTCTAAGATGACAGGCCATGGCTAATTCCAATCCTCCTCCCAATGCAAAACCGTTTATGGCAGCAATGACTGGTTTTTCCATCTTCTCAATGTAACGAAAAACTTTCTGGCCGCGGGTAGAAAATATCCGTCCTGAGATTTCATCATGATTCCTGATTTCTGCGACATCCGCACCGGCCACGAATGCTTTTTCACCGCTACCGGTTACAATAATCACAGCCACGTCATCGTTCTGTTTCAGTTTCTTAAAGGTTTGAAAAAGTTCAGTGACGGTTTGAGTGTTTAAGGCGTTTAACTTCTCTGGCCGATTGATGGTGAGAATAGCCATTTTATTTTCAATTTTTAAGGTGATATTTTTTTGGTTCATGAACCTCTCCTTAAAATTGTTTTTTAGAATAATTCGACTAAACTTTGAGTGCCAAGAATAAATCGATGTGTCTTTGGTATATCTTTGGCCTTGATAATTTCAACATTTGTTCCCAGGATACTGCTCTCGATGCGAATCCCCACATTTTCTATCCGACAATTTTCCATGACGATGCTAAACTCTATCTCACTATTGATCAGACGGGTCTGATCATGAATGGAGGTGTAGGGACCAATATAGCTGTTTTCCACCACACAATTTTCCCCAATAATGGCCGGACCGCGAATATGGCTGGTCTTGATCTGGGTCCCTTTGCCGATAACGACTTCGCCCACCACCGTCGAACTCTTATCCACCTTACCTTCGATTTTCCCCTTTTGATGGGAGAGGACTAAACGATTTGCTTCGAGTAGATCTTCGGGTTTTCCGGTATCCTTCCACCAACCGGTAATCTCAGAGTAGGTTACTTTATATCCGTGCTGGATGAGATATTGATGGGCATCGGAAATTTCCAGCTCTCCTCTGGCACTGGGTTTGATGGCATTCACAGCTTCGAAAATAGTGGAGTCATATAAATAAATGCCCGCCACAGCGTAGTCACTTTTTGGTTTAGCTGGCTTTTCTTCTACGCCCACAATTTGGTTGTTTTTTATCTCCGGTACTCCGAATTGAGTCGGATCTTTCACCAGGGAGAGTGTTAAATGACAGTTACTTTTTTCTTCTTCAAATTTTTTGATAAATTTTTCAATTCCACCAATAACCATATTATCTCCTAAATAGAAGATAAAAGGTTCGTCTTTAATAAAGCTTTGAGAAATTTTCACCACATGGGCCAGGCCTAAAGGTGATTCCTGAGGGATGTAGTGTATATGGATTCCCCACTTCTTACCGTTTCCAATGGCTTTTGGCACATCCTGATTATCGGCGTTGATGACAATACCTACTTCTTTGATGCCGGCCTGGGTAACGGCCTCGATGGCATAATAGAGAATGGGTTTATTGGCGATAGGGATTAAATGTTTATTCTGCGTGTGAGTAATAGGGCGTAATCTGGTTCCCCTTCCACCGCTGGTTATCAATGCCTTCACTATAATCTCCTTGCTATTACATAATATAAAAACCTGTGTCGCCAGTGAACAGGTCAAATATCACAATTTTACCATACCTAAATAAAATTTATAGAGCTAATTGTGTATTTGAAACTGAAAAATGAATTTGATTGCCAGAATGAGTTTTGCCAGCAATCATTTGAGCCTGACCTCAGATCGGCACTGCTCTGTCTTCTTGTCGGGGAACCCAAGTAGTGGATAGTTAATAGTTTAAAATTAATAGTTGAGTGTGGGAGTACTAGATTTTCTGGACTTTGTATAGAAAATGCGGTCTGTTATATACACAAAATACACTATAAAATATAAAATATAAAATATAAAATATCTACTAGCCATGGCTTTTCTCTGCATTTTCTGTGATTCATCGGGGAAATTATTACCGACCTGAGGACTTTTACTCTCCAGCGGAGGTGACATTTTAATTTTTTGCTTGCAAAAACCTATATTTTGATTATAATTTTAGCACTCGAAATAATAAACTGCTAAAATTATAATATAAATTATTAAATAACAATAAATTACAAATGTAAAGGAGGTTATATGAAACTGAGACCATTAGCTGATCGAGTAGTGGTAAAACCGGTGGAAGATCAGGATAAAACTCCTGGTGGAATCATTTTACCGGATACCGCTAAAGAAAAACCAATGAAAGGTGAGATTATAGCCGTCGGTCCGGGAAGTTTAAATGACAAAGGTGAGCGGGTAAAAATGGAAGTAAAAAAAGGTGATATTGTGATTTACGGGAAATATTCCGGGACAGAATTTAAATTGGATAATCAGGAATATCTTATTCTCAGAGAGAGTGATATCTTGGCTGTGATAGAAAATAAATAATAAGAGATAATAAAAAATAGGAGATAAAACATGGCTAAATTAATTGAATATAGTTCTGATGCTCGGACGAAATTGAAGAAAGGTGTCGATCAATTAGCCGAAGCAGTAAAAGTGACCCTGGGTCCGAAAGGTCGCAATGTGGTGATTGAAAAAAAATTTGGTGCCCCTACTGTCACGAAAGACGGGGTAACCGTAGCCAAGGAGATTGAATTGGAAGATCCCATGGAAAACATGGGCGCTCAGATGGTAAAGGAAGTGGCTTCTAAGACCAGCGATGATGCCGGTGATGGAACAACGACCGCCACTGTTCTGGCTCAGGCTATTTTTAATGAAGGATTAAAGAATGTGACCGCTGGCGCCAATGCCACTGAAATTCGCCGCGGTATCGATGAAGCCGTAAAAGTAGTCGTCAGCGAATTGAAAAAAATCAGTCGTGAAGTGGAAGGTAAAAAGGAAATTGCTCAGGTGGGTGCGATCTCAGCCAATAATAATTTAGCAATTGGCGAGTTGCTGGCTGATGCCATGGAAAAAGTGGGAAATGAGGGTGTTATTACAGTAGAAGAATCTAAAACCCTGGACACGGTTCTGGATGTCGTCGAGGGTATGCAATTCGATCGCGGTTATCTCTCCCCTTATTTTGTCACCGATCCAGAAAACATGGAAGCTATCCTGGAAGATGCAGCCGTGCTGATTCACGATAAAAAAATCTCTAATATGAAGGAATTATTACCTATTCTGGAAAAGATTGCTCAGACCGGTAAGCCTTTGTTAATCATTGCTGAAGATGTGGAAGGCGAAGCTCTGGCCACCCTGGTAGTGAATAAAATTCGCGGCACATTGAAAGTATGTGCGGTAAAGGCGCCCGGTTTTGGCGATCGACGTAAAGCCATGCTGGAAGATATTGCTATTCTCACCAATGGACGGGTTATCAGCGAAGAAACTGGCTTTAAATTAGAAAACACAGTGCTGAGTGATCTTGGGTCGGCTAAACGAATCGTGGTAGATAAAGAAAACACTACCATCGTTGAAGGAGCCGGGAAAAAAGAAGAAATCAAAGGTCGAATTGCTCAGATTAAGAAGCAGATTGAAAACACCACTTCTGATTATGATCGGGAAAAATTGCAAGAACGGTTGGCCAAACTGGCTGGTGGAGTAGCGGTGATTAAGATTGGAGCAGCCACTGAAGTTGAAATGAAAGAGAAAAAAGCTCTGGTGGAAGATGCGTTACATGCGACTCGAGCGGCAGTGGAAGAAGGAATTGTTCCCGGTGGTGGAGTGGCCTATCTACGCTGTCTGCCGGCTCTGGAAAAAATGAAACTGGAAGGCGATCGTCAGATCGGTGTTAATATTGTACGACGCGCTCTGGAAGAACCCATCCGTCAGATCGTGAATAACTGTGGTCTGGAAGGATCAGTAGTGGTTGAAAAGGTGAAAGCTGGATCGAAAAATTTCGGATTCAATGCGGCGACCGAAGAATTTGAGGAAGATATGGTGAAAGCGGGTATCATCGATCCGACGAAAGTGTCCCGTACGGCTATCGAAAATGCTTCATCCGTAGCCGGAATGCTGTTGATGACCGAAGCCCTGGTGGCGGAGAAGAAAGAAGAGGAAAAGACTCCTCATATGCCTCCTGGCGGCGGTGCAGGAATGTACTAAACCTGAAATAAATCTCAGAAAAACCCTCGGTTTCCGAGGGTTTTTCTTTTTTTACTTATGAACAAATGAATGACCATCAAGGGGATCTTTAGATCAGTTTGCTGCTATTCTGGGCATTGGAAAAGAAGTCCCCACTCCTCAGGCAGGCGTATTTTTCTGAGAGAGAAATAATGTTTCTAACAGAATATTTCTTTCATCGCTGCCAATAAGCGTGAATCAAAAACTTTATTTTGGCAATAATGATATTTTTTATCCTGAGTTCATCAATCACAATAAAGATTTGCTCTTGTTTGAACCGGCTGAAATCGAATGTGAAAATAAACAGTAAGTGTTGCTTTTTAATAGTCTGTTCTGATGAAGGAATAATTTGTTTGTAAGAGGTCGTCTTTATTGATAAATTTTCAAACAATTATCTGGGTATAAAAATGTCAGCAATTTCTGAAATAAAAAAAATTACAGTTCCCGATATTATTGCCCGCAAGGGAAGCGATGACAAGATTGCTGCGCTCACCGCTTATGATTTTCTGATGGCCGAAATTCTGGATGAAGCGGGTATCGATATCATTCTGGTGGGCGATTCGGCAGCTATGGTGGTAGCGGGATATTCTACTACCCTGCCAATTGGGATGGAAGAGATGCTGTATCATACCCGGATAGTAAGTAAAGCCGTAAAACATGCCCTGGTGGTAGCTGATATGCCATTTTTATCTTATCAGACTTCCCTGGAACAGGGAATTTCAAATGCCGGGAGATTCTTGAAAGAGGCAGAAGCGCAGGCAGTAAAAATTGAAGGTGGTGAAAGTTTTGCCTCTCTCATTCAGCGACTGGTGGAAATCGGCATCCCGGTCATGGGGCATCTGGGATTATTGCCTCAATCAATTCACAAATATGGAACGTATAAGTTGCAAGGCAAAGCCCCGGAAGTGGCAAAAAAAATAGTTCGAGATGCTCAGATTTTGGAGGAATGCGGCGTATTTTCCATCGTGCTTGAGAAAATTCCGTCCTCTCTGGCCGAAAAAATTACGCGAACCGTCAAGGTCCCAACAATTGGTATTGGAGCTGGTCCTCATTGTGATGGGCAAATTTTAGTGAGCCACGATATGCTGGGAATTTATGATAAAATTAAACTCAAATACGTGAAGAGGTATGCCGAATTGGGGGAGGAGATGAGAAAAGCTTTCCGACATTATATTCAGGAAGTGCGTAGCGGAAAATTCCCCGGCAAACAAGAATCATTTGATTAATCGGCTGAAACGTACTCTTTATTGCTTAAAGCATACCCGAAGATGAAAATAATTAAGACAATTTCAGAAATGCAAATGACCGCGGATGATTTTCACCGCCAGGGGAAGATTATTGGGTTGGTTCCCACCATGGGATATCTTCATGAAGGTCATTTACAATTGGTGCGGATTTTGCGACCGCAATGCGATGTGCTGGTGATTAGTATCTTTGTCAATCCCATTCAATTTGCTCCTACGGAGGATCTGGATAAATACCCTCGCGATTTTGAGAGAGATGAACAGCTATGTCGTTCTGAAAAGGTTGATATCATATTTTATCCAGACAATCTGGAAATGTATCCTCAGCCTTTTCACACGTTTATTAACGTTGAAAAACTATCAGAAGGACTGTGTGGAGCCTCTCGCCCCGGTCATTTTAGAGGAGTAGCCACGGTGGTGGCTAAGTTGTTTAATATCGTTAAGCCCCAGCTGGCTATTTTCGGAGAGAAAGATTACCAGCAATTGATGGTCATTAAGCAAATGGTAAAAGATCTGAATTTTGATATTACCATTCATTCTGCTCCTATTGTTCGTGAAGCTGATGGACTAGCAATGAGTTCTCGCAATAAATATTTAAGTCCGGAAGAAAGAAAGGCGGCCCCGCTTATTTACCAGAGTCTTTTAACCGCTCGCACGCTGTACCAGCAGGGTATGGATGATCCTGAAGAAATTACTGAGAAAATGATCAGTATTTTGCAGAAAATTCCCCGGCTGAAAGTTGATTACATTTCCTTCGTCGATTCTCAAACACTTTGGCCGGTGACTAAAATAAAGGGGGAGGTGTTGGTGGCACTGGCGGTTTATATCGGTCAGACGCGCTTGATTGATAATATCGTTATCCGTGGCTAAACGAGGTGACGCCTCCACTGGATATCTAAACAAATTTCCCCATAAAAGTGGTTGATAAATAATTGACCTGAATCAAAACATATTCTGGAAATACTAGTTAATTGGGTAGAAAAATTTCGATGTGGTCGATTTTTGAGTGAGTAGAAAATTGAGGTTAACATGAGTCTGATTACGGTTATTCTGGCGGCAGGCAAAGGTAAGCGAATGAATTCTGATTTGCCGAAGGTCTTGCATCCCATACTAGGACGCCCAATGATTCACTATGTGATTGAGACGGCCCGTGCTATCGGATCGCGGAAAATTATTCTGGTAGTGGGACACAAGAAAGAACTGATTATAGAGGCCACAAAAGATGAGCAGGTAGAGTATGCGGTTCAGGAACAGCAATTAGGCACCGGTCATGCGGTACTGCAAACCAAACCTTTTTTCGAAGACAACGGAGATAATGTACTGATTTTATCCGGAGATGTTCCTTTGCTTACTCCCCAAACCCTGAATAAAATGATAGCTACCCAGCTTGCTGAGCAGCCGTTAGCTACTCTGTTGACGGCCGTTATGGATGATCCTACTGGTTACGGACGGATTGTGCGCAATGGTAAAGGGTTTGTCCGCCAGATTATTGAGCATAAGGATGCCACTCCGGAGATTCGGAAAATAAAGGAAATTAATGTCGGAATTTATATTTTCCAGAGTCATTCTTTATTTGAGACTCTACCACAATTGAGCAATAATAATAGTCAGGGTGAATATTATCTGCCGGATGTGGTAAAAATATATGTCGATCGGGGTGAAAAAGTGATCGCCCTTCCCACTCCCGATGTGGAGGAAACTCACGGTATCAATGATATAAATCAGCTCCAACAGGCGGAGAAAATATTACAGAAACGCCTGCAAAAATAAATCCTTTAGGATCAATCTGGCCACTTTGATCTGTTTGTCATTCCCGGCATGCAACAATATAGAATGGAGCAATTCCGTTCTCTGTTATTAAGAGGGGGACGATCCACTTTTCATTTTCCCGCCTTAAGCGTTGTTTATCCCTCAAAAATGGAGTAAATTTTATGTGATGAAAGAGTCTGAAGGTGGCAAGATGAAAAATGGAGATGAAATTATTTCTATCGAACAGCGCCCAGATTATGTCTCTCAGATCAATGCCCGTTCGAAAATAATTGATATCCTGACTAAAGTCGATACTCGCCAGGCTTATTCCGACAAATTGCTGGAAAAAGAACTGCAGAACATGGAAGAGGTAGATAAACGATTTGTTACGGAAGTGGTTAATGGGGTTCTTCGCTGGCGGCTTCGTCTGGATTGGTATCTCAACCAACTTTATCTTGGTGAATATGATAATTTGCTGGTGGAGGTAAAAAATAATTTACGATCCTCTGTTTATCAGTTAACCTATTTAACAAAAATTCCTCCCTACGCCGTGTTGTACGAAGCAGTTGAGATTGCCAAAGCCCGATACAATCAGAAAACGGCCAATCTGGTAAACGCCATCCTGCGAAATTTTTTGCGCCAATATAAAAAATTTGAATTTCTGGAGGCGCAGTTAGATGTTCTGGATAAGCTTTCTATCCGTTATTCTCATCCGAAATGGTTGATCCAGCGCTGGATCGAGTACTGGGGCATTGATGAAGTAAAATTGTTGTGTGAAGTCAATAATCAGCGCCCACGACTGATGGTTAGGATAAATGAATCCATTGCGGATCGGGAGCAGTTTTTTCAAATTCTGGATGAAGCGAAAATCCATTATGAGGTTCATGAGGATTTTAAAAATTTTCTTTGGATCGATAATTTTCAGGACTTCCGCAATCTCGATTTGCTCAGCAGGGGATGGGCATCCGTACAGGATGTCAGCACCGGTTTACCGGTATTATTACTGGATCCCCAGCCTGGCGAAACGATTCTGGATATGTGTGCGGCGCCAGGGGGTAAAACAGGATATATTGCTGAAAAAATGAAAGGCCAGGGCATCCTCCTTGCGCTGGATCGGCAAATCGCTCGTCAGAAAACATTAAGAGAAAATTTAAGGCGCCTGCAGTATTCTGCTTATCACATCGTCACTGCCGATTCTACAAAAGTTCCCACTTGCCTCATTTTTGATAAAATTTTGTTGGATGCGCCCTGTTCGGGATTTGGAGTTTTAAGCAAAAGAGTGGATCTAAAATGGAAACGAACTGAGCAGGACATTCTCAATATGAAGCATCTTCAATTGAATTTATTGGATACCGCCGCCTCAATTTTAAAAGAGGGAGGAAAGTTGGTTTATTGCACCTGCACCATTGAACCAGAGGAAAATGAAAACAATATCCAGCAATTTTTGAAGAAACATCCCGAATTTGATATGCTAAAAATTAGCGGGATTGTACCGGATAAATACATTCATCATCATTTTTATATTCAGACCTTCCCGCATAAACATCGCATGGATGGTTCATTTGCCGCTCTACTGAGGAAGAAGCTTTAACGCTCTATAGAAGTGTCATTATAATTTCGTCCCATAGATGCGATACGTTTTATATTTTCTTCCGCCCATCAGAGTAGCGGCTTTCAGCATTAAATCATTATCTTCTAAAATCCAGGACATCTCGGCGCTTTTATAGCCTCGTTTTATACCGCGTTCAAAGGTTTCCAGATAAAACATTCCGCCAATGCCGGCATGTTGAAATTCCTGGACCACTCCCAGGGTGATGACTCGTAAACTATCTATCTTTTTTCGGGCGGTGAGAAAAGTGATAAAGCCGAAAGGGAACAATCTGCCATTGGGAATTTTTTTAAACACCTGATTGTAATCGGGGAGGGCTAGCGAAAAACCAACTGGACGATCTTTGATCTCAGCGATAAAAACCAGTTCCGGATCCAGCAGCCTTCTGAAATCGTCGGCGATGAAATCAAATTCTTCGGGCGTCATCGGAACAAATCCCCAGTTTCTGGACCAGGCATTATTGTAGACGGTGCGAACTCTTTCCAGCTCTTCATCAAAATCCTTTAGACGAACAGTACGCAAAGTAATGCCGAATTTTTCTCTGGTGGCTTGCGCCACTGCTTTTAGTTTTTCACTGACTACGAAGAAATCTCTATGCACATAAATGGCAAACACATCTTTTACTTTCTCATAACCCAGCTTCTGCATAAGATCGTTGTAATAAGGGGGATTGTGGGTCATCATAAAATAGGGGGGAGTATCGAACCCTTCGATCAAAAATCCAATTTCATCATTTGTGGAGGGATTCATGGGACCCATCATGAAATCTTTTCCTTTATTCTTCACCCACTTTTTGGCTTCTTCCAGCAAAGCACCAAAGACTTCAGGATCATTAATTCCTTCCAGAAATCCAAAGAATCCGGTATTATCTTTATGAAAATCATTATGATTTTGGTTGGTGATAGCGGCGATGCGCCCGACGATTTCTCCGTTTCGGTACGCTAAAAAATACTCTGCTTCAGCATGTTTGAAAAAAGGATTTTTTTTCTTATCTAACACGCGGAGGCGATCCATCATCAAAGGAGGTACCCAATTCGGGTCACCGTTATTAATTTTCCATACGAATCGGATAAAATCTTTGAGTTCTTTTTTGGTTTGAACGGTTCGAATAGTAAGGTTGCTCATTGTATTTCCCTTTCTTCGAAAGCTTTAAATAATTAATTTAGAATAAAGATGAAAAATGGTGTTTAAATAATGCCCATTTTTTTTCCGATTTTCTTGAATTTTTCTAAGACGATATCCAGATCACGGTCTTCATGGGTGGCCATATAGGAAGTGCGGATCAAGGCGCGGTCTGGTGGTACAGCCGGGCTGATCACCGGATTGGCATATATGCCTTCCTGAAAAAGAGTGGCCCAGAATTTAAATGTTTTTTCATCTTCGCCAATAATGATAGGCACAATTGGAGTCTGAGATTCACCGGTATTAAAGCCCAGTGCCTGAAATTCTCTGATCATTTTTTTCCCAATATTCTGCAGACGATGAACGATTTGTGGTTCAGTCTGAATAATTTCTAACGATTTTAAAACGGCGGCAATATTAGCCGGTGGCATGCTGGCACTGAAAATGAGCGGTCGGGAAAAATGCTTGATGTAATGTACGACTTCACTTTTACCCGCCACGAATCCACCTAATGACGCAAACGACTTACTGAAGGTACACATCACCAGATCCACTTCCTCCCAGATGTTGTAATGCTCCATTGTTCCCCGACCGGTTTTTCCCTCCACTCCCAAACCATGAGCGTCATCAACATATACTCTGGCCCTGTATTTTTGAGCTAATTCGACTAACTTGGGTAATTTAACTAGATCGCCTTCCATACTGAAAACACCGTCGGTGATAATCATTTTGGGTTTATCGGGATCAATCTTTGAAAGGACTCGCTCTAAATCATGCATATCATTATGTTTATACCGCTTGATGTTCGCCCCCATATTGAAACCAGCCGAAAGAAATATTCCATCAAAAATACTGGCATGATTGGTTTTATCAGTAATAATGATATCTTCTTTGGTAAGAAGTGTGGAAATAGCTCCCAGGTTGCTTTGATAGCCAGTGCTGAAACAGAGAGCGGATTCTTTTTTCACAAAAGCAGCCAGACGAGCTTCGAGCTCTTCGTGCAACTCCAGAGTGCCATTTAAAAAGCGGGAGCCGGAACAACTGGTCCCATATTTTTCGATGGCTTTAATAGCAGCTTCCTGCACTCGGGGATCTTTGGTGAGACCTAAATAATTATTGGAACCGATCATAATGATTTCTTTTCCATCCATGATAACCCGCGGACCGTGATTTTCCTTGATAGGTTTGAAGTAAGGATAAATTCCTTGCTCCATCGCTTCTTTAGCACGAGTAAATTTCATACATTTTTCAAAAATGTCCACCAGTAGTCCTCCTCTTAATAGGCACGCGAATATTTGCAAAATTTAATGGCTTTTACAGCTATACGAAAATGAAAATAAAACTAAGATTGCTGGTTGCTATTCTTTAAAAATAGCAGTTAATAATTCCTGGGCGGCGGTACTTTTACCCAGGGTGTAAATATGAATTCCCTGTACTCCAAAATCAATGAGCTGTTGACATAGGTCCCGCACGTAATTTATTCCAATCTTTCTGGCTTCATTGGGAGTTTTGGCATTTTCCATGGCTTCCACCAATTTGCTGGGTATAGAAATGTGAAAATCACGGGGAAGACTTAATAATTGATTCACTGATGTTATTGGTTTAATGCCTGGTAAGATCGGCACTTTTATTCCAATGCTGCGAGCTTTTTCCACGAAATTTTTATAAACCTGGAATTCAAAAAACATCTGAGTGATGATATAATGAGCGCCTTTATCCACCTTTAATTTCAGATACTGCAGATCTTTCTCAAAGTTAGGTGCCTCGTAGTGTTTCTCGGGATAACCGGCTACTCCGATACAAAAATTTGTGGGATGGGCGTTTTCCAATTCTTCCAGATATATTCCTTTATTCATGTTTGAAATCTGCTCCACTAATTCACACGCGTAACGGTGACCATCCTTTTCCGGGATAAAGCTTTTTTCACCGGGAGGTGGATCGCCCCTTACTGCAAATATATTCTCAATACCAAGGAAATGGAGGTCAATAAGGGCATCCTCTGTCTCGAATTTGCTGAATCCACCTAAAATAAAATGAGGAACTGTATCAATTTTATAGCGATTGGTCAGCGCCGCACAAATGCCTACCGTGCCAGGTTTTTTTCGTTTGGGAATTCGGTAGATGACCTGATTCCTCTCCTCATAAACAACCTGCGGTTGGTGATAAGTTACACTGATAAACGCCGGAGAAAATTCGATCAATTGATCAATTGATCGATATATCTCCTCAATGCTTTTCCCTTTGTCCGGTGGAGTAATCTCCAGAGAAATGATTATATTTTTTGATTTTTTAATCGCTTCAATAACTTGCATATATTTTGAACACTCTAAATTATAAAATGAAAAATGTGATATAAAAAGTTTATCTCGCCTACTTTTTTCCTCTAATTGATCGAGTTTTCAAATCCCTGGCCGCTTAGATAAGGGATTATTGGGCCATAATTTATGGTAATCGAGAAGCAAGATCAATCAATATGAATACCTATTTTTAAAAAATTATTCCAGCATGGTCTAATGGTAATAAAAAGAATTTTCTTGAGAAAACTGTTTAATAATAATTTTTTCGGTTGAATTTCTCTCTAATTCAAATCAATATTAGTACCAATTATTAAGCGACAGGAGCATATGGCTCAGGTTTTTCTAACAGGTGCCACCGGTTTTGTGGGTAGCTTTGTCGCACGGGAATTGATTGCCCGGCAGCACCGGGTGACCTGCTTGATTCGTTCCAGCAGCAATCGGCGTTGGTTAAATGACCTTCCGGTGGATTATTGTATGGGGTCGCTCATGCAGACCGAAACTTTTTTGGAGGCTTTGAAGAAGTCAGATTATGTGCTGCATGTGGCAGGGGTTACCTCCGCTAAAAATGAACAGGGATACATTGAGGGCAATGTGCGACCTACTGAATCTTTGCTGCGCGCCATCGACACTTATCATCCTGAGATCCGCCGATTTTTGTTGGTGAGCAGCCAGGCGGCGGTAGGACCTTCTCCTTCTGAGAAGCCAATCGATGAATCTCACCCTTATCAACCGCTTACGGACTATGGCCGCAGTAAAATGCTTAGTGAAAAGATTGCCCATGGCTATATATCGCGGATCCCGATCACCATCGTGCGGCCTCCGGCTGTCTATGGACCACGGGATACCGGTGTCTATAATTTTTTTAAGTTGATTAATCGCGGCCTAAACCTCATGGTGGGTAAAACTGATCAACTGGTTAGTTTGGTCTATGTGGAGGATCTGGCTCGGGGGATTGTACAGGCGGCTTTTTCACCTCAATCTATTGGACAAACCTATTTTTTATGTGAAGAAGCTCCTTATTATTGGTCGCAGGTAACGCAGTTGACCGCTCAGATATTGAACCGGAAATATTTGACGATCAAGCTTCCCTATTCTTTTACCTACACTATTGCTTTCATTATTGAAAAATTAACTGCCCTGAGCGGCTCTCCTTCTATTTTGAACCGTCAGAAAATGAATGAGTTACGGCAACCTTTCTGGGTCATCTCTCCGCAGCGCGCCCAAAGTGATTTTCAATATCAAACGGTTTTTCCGCTGCCGGTGGGACTGAAAAAGACGATTGACTGGTATAAAGAACAACGGTGGTTATAATCTTTAGAATGATGCGATGGCTTATAAGAAAAGATCTTTGAAAATACCTGAGAGTCCTCCGCTCTTTGCAGATTATTTATATGCTTTTAAAAGCGTGAAGCCTTTTTTCCGCTGGGATCCTCAACAAGATTTATCCGTCTGTTTCACCGAACGTCTGCATCATTATCAATTCCGTAAAGAAATCAGTGACATTCTTTTCGCCCAAAATCAGCCGTTAAATCCATCACCGAATGTTTTACACTGTATTGAAAAACTTCGAGATCCAAAAACTATTGCTGTTGTTACGGGTCAACAGGTGGGTCTATTGTCAGGCCCGCTTTATACCATTTATAAAATTTTGACGACCCTGAAGTTAGCCGAAGAATTCAGCCGGCGCTATCCCTCCTGGCACTTTGTACCTTTGTTCTGGATGGAAGTGGGGGACAGTGATTATGGAGAAATCAATCACATCCATCTGATTGATCAAAAAAATGAATTACAGCGATTGTCACTGCCGGACTCAGCAGATGATCATCGTTCAATTTATCGGCGGGAAATCCCGCAGGCGATTACCGACTTCTTCCAGCAAATCCCTCACCTTTTTCCACCCAATGAATTTCGTAACCCCATTCTGAAAAAAGCAGCGGATTGTTACTCTCCTGGAAAAAGATTTCATACTGCTTTTGCTGAATGGATTATCCATCTTCTGGGAGCGAATGGAATTCCGCTGGTCAATCCTGCTGACAGGGCTCTGGCCAAATTAGCGAAGCCACTTTTTCAAGCGTCAGTTCAGAACTGCCGGAGTATTCAGCAAATTTTTTCCAGTGCAAATAAAAAATTGCTGGCTAAAAATTACCATACCCAGATCATAATGGATGAGAATCAGACTCTGCTCTTTTATGAAGCAGATGATGGCTCCCGATCCAGAATTGATGTCTCAGAAAATCATTTTGTGATTCAGTCTCCCGGGAAAAAGCTGAAGATTTCATCCAATGAACTTTTCACTCTGATCTCCGAACAGGCAGAACGATTTACTCCCAACGTGGCGCTGCGTCCACTCTTACAGGATTGGCTATTGCCGACCGGCGTCTACGTGGCGGGCCCGGCCGAAATCAGTTATGCCGCTCAGCTTACACCTTTATATGAGAATTTTCAGATTGTGCCACCGGTTTTTTATCCTCGGGTTCGCCTGTCTTTGATTGAATCGAAAATCGGAAAAGTCGTCGAGAAATTTCACATCGATTTTAGTAAACTTTTTCAGCAACGTGATCAGTGGTTGAAGCAAAAAATGCAGCAGCAGACCGATCAACAGTTCAGCCACCTATTTCAGGAAAGTAGTGATGTTATTCAGAATGAAATGCTGAAGCTTCAGAATAATTTGTTGGAGCTGGATAAAACATTAGAAGCAACCGTCAATAAAACCACGGCTCATATGTTAGAATTGCTTGCTAAATTACGCCAAAAAGCAGATGAAGCTTACCAGAGAAAAATGGCAACTGATGTTAATCAATTAAATAAAGTGTTAATCAATCTTTTTCCGAATGGAAATTATCAAGAACGAGTGCTCAATGTTCTGCAGTATCTCATTAAATATGGTCCAGCCTTCATCACTGAATTATCCGATTCCATAGATATAAATGATTGGAATCACCAGCTTATTTTTTTATGAGGTGCATTATTTTTCGCTTGAGTTGACCATGAAATTATTTTTCTCGATAGGTTTTCTATTCATCTGTAATTTACTGGTAGATGTAAGACGTCCAGTGATGGCTCAGGAATTTCATTCTTCAACCATCGATGATGCTTTTCAGCAGATCGGACAAAAAAAAGAGTGGATCCCTGCTGGACTGGAAGTTTTTGAAGGACCTGAGGCCTTTGAAGTCGAGCAAAATAACTCTGATTATTTAGTCGAATATGAGGTGCAAAAAATCTTTCGTGGATCATTTTACACGGCTAAAGACAGCTTATGGCTGGTTGCGAAATTATTTGTTTTTCCCACCCAGATAAAGGCCTTTGGATTTTACTCTATTGATAAGACACCTTCTCTTAACTTCTTACAAATAGGGTATGAGAGTTTCACTTATCAGAAAAATTTAGTGAGCTGGTATAATAATTATGTATTGCATCTGGAAGTTACCGATACTCTGAAAAAGAGCGAGAAAGCTCTAAAAGATTTTGCGCAGGAATTTATCAATTTCCTCCCCCGAAAAAAGAAGTATACACCTATTTTGGATTGTTTTCCATCGAAACACCGTGTCAGGCATTCAGAAAAATTTTATGGGCAGCGCTGGCTGGATCAGGATTACTTTAAGAATATTTATTATGCCGATTACTATACGCCCGATGGATATTCGCGAATCTTCATTATTGATAATCTGCATACCGAGAATGCAGATAGCAATTTTTGGAAATTCAAACGTTATATGAGTTCTTATTCGGCGGTGATAAATGACACCCTGCAGGTTCAAACGGATTATTTTGTGGTGAACGATCCTCTATGGGGTTTGGTGATTCTCGCGAAAAAAAATAAAATCATTTATGGGATTCTGGATTACCGAAATAAAAAATGGGCAGAGGAACGGTTGGCAGAATTATTAAGCGAGTTAAAAAAGAGAAACATCGTGATGCCGGGATAGTGATATTGAATTTCATGGAATGACTAATTTTTAGATGAGCATTTAAATCAAGTACTTATGTTAATTTATCTGAATAAAGCCCTGGGTTCTGACGCTGACCACCAAAAGTTTCATGGCTTTCATTTTATCGCGGCCTGCAATGGCTGGTTGACCACTGAAGATCCGGCGGAAGCCATGATTCATCTTCGCTGGAAAGATGACCAGAATAAAATTGAAATTTACCGTTCGGCAGAGAAAATATGTATCGACCTTCCCCAATTTATGCTTCAGAAGATATGCAACTGGCTGAAATGCGAGGATGCTACTTCACCCGAGCAAGAACCGCTACCAATGGAGCGACCGCTGGCCAATGAAATGGCCAATGAAATTCAAAAGCAATTAATCGATTTTATATTAAAAGACCAACAGATTTTTATTTACCTGCTTCACTGGCCGCAGGGCAAACCGCTGGCAGTGGCTTTGACCCATGACGTGGATTTAACCCGAAAATTTGGTACAAAAAAATTATTGGTTGATGTAATGTTCGGTCGCTGGAAAGAATTTGGAGCACATTATCGTGAATCTCCTTTTTCTAAAAATGTGTATTGGAATTTTGAGGAGATCTTGCAGTTATATCGGCAACTGAAATTAAAAGCAACGTTTTTCTTCATCGCCCACCCCTGGGAAGGTTTTCATTATCGCTACCGGATCGATTCAAAAAAATTTCGCCACTTATTTAAAGCAATATCAGAACAGGGACATGAAATTGGTTTGCACAGCAGCCGCTATGCGTTTGACCATCCCAAACGAATCATGCAGGAAAAGCGTCATCTGGAGAAAATCATTGGCCAACCGGTCATCGGCGTCCGGCAGCACTATTTGAGATTACAATTTCCTCAAGCCTGGCATTATTTTCAAGAAGCTGGATTTCAATATGACTCCTCCTGTGGCTATAATGAAAGCATCGGATTTCGCGCGGCGACGGCCAGCATATTTTCACCCTTTGTCCCTCCGCCTGCTTCAATAAGCTCACTCCTGGAAATTCCCATTTCTTTGATGGATTATCCGTGGAGTAAGCACTTTGTTTCTGATGAACAAAGTAAAATTATTTTTGAAAATCTCTGGAATTCCATTGAAAAATTTCAGGGGGTCATGAATATTCTCTGGCATCCCAGCAATATCGCCGAGCCCGCTTTTAGACCGATGTGGCAAAAAATGTTTGAGTGGTTAGATAAAAGGAATTTTTATCAGGGTACCCTAACGGACTTGCAGGAGTGGTGGAGAAAAAAATCAGATCTGAAATTTTTAAAGCGAGAGCATCATGCGGAAGGCATCAGGTTTTCTATTCACACTTCATCGGCAATGAGCGGTTTATGTCTGGATATCATCTCCAGAAAAAAGTTGAAATGTGATGCAAATATTCAATCAGTGGCCATGCATCAATACCGATGGAAATTACCTGATCTGGCTCCAGGTGTTACTCACTTTTTCTTAAAATATGAATAAGACTATCTTACATTGTACGATTAGTCCCTGTGATAACGAAAGGCGCATTTTTAATGAAGCGCTCACCGCCAGCCGAAATGGTTATAAGGTGGCAATTGTTGCCTTGAAAACACCAGATTTACCAGTTCACTCGAAGGTTAATGGTATTCCTCTAGAACGCATAGCAATTAAAAATTGGCAGGGGGGACCTCTCAAATTTTTACTTTTTAATCTCAAGCTCTTTTTCTATTTGATGCGCAGGGATTTTCAGATTCTGCATTGCCATGATCTGTGGGTATTGCCGGCTGCAGCGGTCGCGGTGTGCATCAAACGCAGTCGTTTGGTATATGATGCCCACGAATATTACCGTGATCTGGAAGTTTTTCAGAAGAAGAAAGTGTCAGGATTCCTCTGGGCGGTTGCCGAATGGATTTTTATTCGAAAAGCCGAAGTGGTGATTGTTATCAATCGGCATCATCTCGAATTCTTTCGCCACAGCTACCCCTTTCTTAAACAAGTAGTGGTTTTAATGAATTATCCATTTTTAACGGATTATCCTTCAGAAAAGAGCGAGATCGAATTTGATGGGCGGGAAAATAAAATAATATTTCAGGGAATTTTAAAACAAGGTCGAGGACTGCCGGTACTTATTCAGTCTATGGAAAAAGTGGAAACAGGAAGTTTAGAGATTATTGGTCATGGAGAACTGGAGCGCGAATTACGGCAACTGGTCGCTGCGAAAAATTTACAAAATCGGATTCTTTTTAAAGGAAAAATGGAGTGGAACAAACTGCTCCGAGAAACCGGAAAGTGCCGGGCTGGTCTGGTGCTTTTTCAATCTCATACCCGTAATTATGCCCATGCCAGCCCCAATAAGTTCTTTGAATATGTAATGACGGGTACACCGGTCATAGCTTCTAATATCGTGACTTTTCAAGAGTTCAATACCGAATTCGAAGTGGCGCTGTTAGTTCACCCGGATTCGATCGTCGAAATTTCCTCTGCCATTCGGAAGTTGCTAAACGACCAATTCACCTGGAAGCGATTGCATGAAAATTGTATAGAAGCCAGAAAAAAGTGGAACTGGGAAGCGCAGGAAAAAGTACTGCTTGATGTGTATCAGCAGATTTTGCAAATCTGAACGATAAAATTTAGTTTTCGATGTGAGTATATTTTTTTCAGGTGAGTTAAAAGATGCCGGACTTTTCTCTTAAGCATCCATCTTCTCGAAATCAGGATCTGCTTTACTTCGCATTGATTATCGTTATTAGCGCCGGTTTACGCTTCTGGAGCATTTCTTATGGGTTACCGGCCACTTACAACTCCACTGAATATTTTTTAGTCAAACATGCGTTGAGCCTGGGAGCCCGAAAAACACTTGAACCTCTCTATTTTATCTATCCCACCTTTTATCTATACTTTCTGGCGATTCTCTACGGATTATATTTTCTGATTGGAGCTGTGATTGGTTGGTTCGCCGGACCCGCCGATTTCGCCGTGCAGTTTTTACTGCATCCAGAAATTTTTTACCTGCTGGGTAGAGCGGTTAGTGCAGTATGTATCATCACGTCAGCGGTTATAGTATATAAGTCCTGCCGAATATATCTATCCAGCTTCTGGGCTTTTTTGGTCACCCTGATTTTCATCAACAGCCTCACGATCTTCGACTATACCTTCTGGATGGTTCCTGACGCATTTTTAGTTTTAGGAACTAGCCTGGTGTGCTATTTTATTCTGAAAGGGTTCCGGGAAAGGTTATCGAAACGCGAAATTATTTTTGCTTCTCTCCTCTCCGGAGTAACGGTCTCCAGTAAATACAATGCCGGATTTTTAGCATTGGGTTGGTTAGTCTATATATACTTTTTTTCTACCGAAGACAAACGCTTCCGGATTCCTTATACTTTATTGGCGTTTGCCATGCTGATGCTGGGATTCTTTATTGGTTCTCCTTTTTGGATTTTATCTTTTTCCAAATTCTGGACTGGATTCCGGATGATTGTCTCCCAGGCTCAGTATGCCTATAACTTTGAGAATAGTATTCCTTATTGGTGGGAAATCAGAAATATAATCACCAATGAATGGTTGTTCGGACTGATTATACTGGCGATTATGATTTTCTGGTTATTCAAACCGCATAAATATTCCATTCCATTTATTGCTATGGTGTGGCCGACTTTCCTTTATGTAGGAAGTTGGAAGAAAAAAGGACTGGATTACCTACTGATCATTTTTCCGGTAATTATTATTTATCTGGCGATTTGGATAAAGCAATATTCAGGTAAGGAAAAAATAAGGCGCTGGATGTTTCTGGGACTTTGGTTAGTTGTTTTGCTGAATTTTCCGCGAATGCTGTATAAAAATTTTCTGTATAGCCAACCGGATACTCGTCAGCTAGCGTCAGACTGGATCATAGACCATTATCCTGATGGAGGTAAAATTTGTTACGATCATCATCATTATGACCTGAATATAATTGATTTAGATCGTTTTCTAACATACGGTGAGGGGAGTAAATTTCTGGATTCTTCAATTAAAGAAAAACTTCGCCAACAGGCAGAAAATTATCCCGGCTTTCAATTTATTTCTCCTCAAAAGATATTACCGGCTTCTTCTCTGGATGATAGTATATATGCTGCGATTGCTAATGATTCTTTTTTAGTACAGGCTTTCCGGCATCCTCATAAGAGCCTGAAAGAACTTGTAATGGAAGGTACTGAGTTATTAATACTGAACAGCGAGACCTATTTGAAATATTTAAAAAATACTGCACCTTCCCCGGGAAACCCGTTGCGAATGGATTTTATTCAGCGTCAACATTTTTATCGGCAGATTCTGGACTCATTATCGGCGATAAAAGTTTTTGAGCCTTCGCTGAGAACCCCCGGTCCAACTCTGCACATCTATGAGGTGAGGAGGCCCTGACGTGAAAGCCATTATAGGAACCAGCGGTTATAGTTATGAGGATTGGCGAGGAGTCTTTTATCCACTGGATTTACCGAAAGGGAAGATGCTGGATTATTATGTTCAGCATTTTAAAGCGGTGGAGATTAACTCCACTTATTATGCCATTCCGCATCCCAGAGTTTTTTCACAAATGGATCAAAAAACCCCGGCTGATTTTGAATTCGTCGTGAAAGTACATCAAACCACTACTCATGAGCGTTCGGAGGATGATGCCAGCCTGTCGCAGTTGATAGAAGCTGTAAAACCGATCCAGGAAACGAACAAGTTGGCAGGATTGTTAGCCCAGTTTCCTTATTCATTTAAAAATAGTCCAGAAAGCCGGGACTATTTAAAAAGGATGAAAGAGAGGATTGTTTCCATCCCACTATTTGTGGAGTTTCGGAACTGGACCTGGGACCGACCCGAAACCTACGAATTCCTGCAGGAGAATCATATTCATTATGTGAATGTGGATGAGCCGAAATTAAAAGGCTTACTGCCGCCGCAGGATGTTGTTACTGGCGAAACAGGATATGTGCGTTTTCACGGACGCAATAGCCGGGACTGGTGGGAGGGCAGTAATCAGACTCGCTATAATTATCTTTACTCCAAAGCAGAATTAGAGGAATGGTTAATCAGCCTATCCCGGATTTTGAAGAAGAGCTTTAAGACGTACATATTTTTCAATAATCATCCACAGGGTAAAGCGATTCAAAATGCCAAAATGATTCAGGAATTGCTGGCCAGTTATCTGGCTGATTGAAAATTTGTCACGCCCTCTCAACAGTGGTGTCCAATCTGCAAATTCTCTCTGTCAAAAAGTAAAAATGCCTGAAATTTTTTCAGACGGCTTCTTTTCTTAGATAAAACTTTGATATTTATAACTTTTTGTTTTTTAATAATATAAATAACGGAAAAAAAGACTGGCACATGATTTGTAATTCTTGGGAGTGGTTAAGATGAATAAAAAAAGAAAGGAGGTATGAACTATGGCACTGGTCAAATGGCGTCCAATGAGGGAAATGATCAATATTCAGGAAGAAATGAATCGGTTATTCGATCGTTTCTTCTCTCGGGACTTCCTGGCGGAAGATGAATTTGTCAGTTTAGGTGATTGGAGTCCGTCGGTGGATATAAAAGAGGACAAGGAAGAGTATGTTGTTACGGCGGAATTGCCAGGGATGAAAAAAGACGATGTTCAGATTACTTTCTCCAATGGTACCCTGAAAATTGAAGGGGAACGCCAGAAGGAGAAAGAAGAAAAGAATGTAAACTATCACCGGGTTGAGAGAGTGTATGGCAAATTCTGCCGTTCCTTCCAGTTGCCCTCTTCTATCCAACAGAATAAAATCAGTGCGGAATTCAAGGATGGAATACTGACCATTCATCTTCCCAAATCAGAGGAGGCTAAACCGAAAGTTATTGAGGTGAAAGTCTCTTAATCATAGTCCCGATCGGAACTCTAAGCCCCGCCAGTGCGGGGCTTTATTTTTTGGGGAGGATCCATCGACCTTTCGATTGTGGTATCTCCTTGATTATAATGATTTCTATTCTTTAAAAAAATAATATCAAATTGAAGAGTCAGGAATTGTTTTAGGTGCTTTTCTGATTAATTTCCGCTCTTTGTAACAATTTGGCAACATTCTCCGTAACCTGAATTGTATTTTTGAGGACTATTTTTAAGAAATTATATGAATTACTTTTTTTGTAGCCTAAATTAAATAAGGAGGACGGCAATATTATAAAACGAACTGCATCCTTATTTGGCAAAGATGACAGATGGAAGGTTTGAATAAAAATGAGAATAGTTAGAACAATAATTATCATTCATATACTTGGAATCTGGTTAGTGGCTCAGACCACTCATGAGATTCGGATGACCAATATCCCTTTGAATGAAGTTCAGATTGCGGGATTCACATTACTGAGCGAAAAGAACCTGACGATAGAAGTTGTTGGGGGTGGAGAAAAGATAGGGAAGGAAGAGAATCGTTCCTTTATGGCTGACCCCAATGATATGTTTGCTTATGCCTGGATATTGAATGCCAGAACCAGAGAGATGGTTTGGCGTATGACCATGAACAATACACAGGCTGATAAAGGATCGTCCTTTATTCGAATATTCAAAGGAGAGGTAAAATTACCGGCTGGTGAATATGAAGTATATTATTCCGCTCGCATACCCGAATATCTTTTCTTTGATGATGATTTCTTTAGCTTTGGGAAGTTGTTTTATAAGCTATTCAGAAGTAAAGAAAGATACGAGGAATTCCGAGAAAACTGGTATATCTCTGTCCGTAATGTTGATGAAGTAATTGATTTGGAGAGTATCAATAAATTCCACCGCGCCTTAAAAAATCAGGCGGCAGTTTCCCTCACTGGCTTGGGGGATTCTGAATTTCGTCAGGAAGGTTTTAATCTGACGAAAGAAGGCACCTTTTCTATTTATGCGATTGGTGAAGCCTATAAAGGGCAGACTTTCGATTATGGATGGATTGTTAACGCGACGACTTCTGAAAAAATTTGGGAAACTTTTCCTGACGAAGGAAAATATGCCGGTGGAGCAAGAAAGAATAATTTTTGGAGAGATACCATCACCTTGCGGCCTGGAAATTATTGGGTCTATTTTGTGATGGATGATTCCCATTCACCTTCCTCCTGGAATGCCAATCCGCCCTATGATCCACAATTCTATGGAATTACCGTCAGCGGAGTGGCCGGAAAATTTGATCCAAAAAGTATAGAGCCACTGCTCAAGCAAAAAGTTCAGCCTATCGTTGAACTCGTTCGTTTGGGAAATGATGAATTAGTGCAAGAAGGATTTAAATTATCGGTACCAATGCAGATTAGAGTATATGCGATTGGGGAAGGTCGCCGAGGAGAAATGTTTGATTATGGGTGGATAGTGGATCTGAAAACCAACCAGAAAATTTGGGAAATGACCTTTAACAGAACCCGGCATGCCGGCGGTGCAGAAAAGAATCGATTGGTCGATGAGATCATCACTCTGGCGGCTGGATCATATATGGTATATTTTAAGACGGACGGTTCTCACAGTTTTAACGACTGGAATCAAGTGCCACCCTATAATCCGAATAACTGGGGAATTGCTATTTATCCAGCGGATCCCAAATACGTGGAAGGCAATATTCAGAAATTGCAGGAAGCCGCTTTAACTGAAAATATTATTGCTCAAATCGTTCGGGTCAGCGACGGACGGGTTTACCAGGAACGATTTGAAATAGATCAAGACCAGGATGTCAGAGTATACGCTATTGGTGAAGGGGATTGGGACGAGATGTATGATTACGGCTGGATTGAAGGCGCGGAAAAGGGTAATAAAGTGTGGGAAATGAAGTATGAAAAAACGAAGTGGGCAGGGGGAGCGAAGAAAAATCGCAAGATTGATCAAGTGATCCATCTTGCCGCAGGCAAATATATCCTTTTCTATAATACCGATAATTCTCACAGTTTTAACGATTGGAATGCAGATCCTCCCGATGATCCTTTCCACTATGGCATTACGGTCTATTCACTGACCACTCCCTGAGTCTATCTAAAATTATTACAGAACTTTTTCAGTCTTTTCTGACCGCATTGTGGGTAAGGCATAAAAGTGGAATTGGGTTTAATGTGACGAAATCACAGGATTAACAAGATAGATGGAGGTAAGTTTAAATAACAAATGATAAAAGGGCAGGCGAAGTCCTTTCACAATCATGTGAATCCTGTAATCCTGTCAAAAATTTCCTTCAACCTTCATTTGTAGTAGTTAATCAGGAATTTTTGGCCGGTTTATTCATTAAATACGCATAGATGAAATCATCAATCTCCCCATCCATCACTCCCTGCACATCTGATGTTTCGAAGTTAGTGCGATGATCTTTCACCATATTATAGGGATGGAATACATACGAGCGAATTTGATTACCCCAACTGATGTCTGTTTTGGTAGCTTCTAGTTTTTGCTTTTTCTCACGCTCTTCTTCCAGTTTACGCTGATAGAGGCGAGCGCGCAGAATTTTCATGGCATTCGCTTTATTTTTATGCTGGGATCTTTCACTCTGACAGGTCACCACAATACCGGTGGGAATATGAGTAATTCTCACAGCTGAATCGGTTCGGTTCACATGCTGGCCGCCTGCTCCGCTGGCTCGATAGGTATCAATACGTAAATCATTGGGATTGATATCGACCGCTATATCTTCGTCCACTTCCGGAACCACAAACACACTAGCGAAAGAGGTATGACGTCTACCACTGGCATCAAAAGGAGAAATTCGCACCAAGCGGTGCACCCCGCTCTCTGCTTTGAGGTAACCGAAAGCAAAGGGACCGGTGACTTCGATGGTCACACTTTTAATCCCGGCTTCTTCACCCGGTAGCAGGTCCAGTATTTCAGTTTTGTAGCCGTTTTTATCAGCCCAGCGTAGATACATGCGCATTAACATCTCCGCCCAATCTTGCGATTCGGTTCCGCCCGCCCCAGGATGTATGGTGAGAATAGCATTCTTCTGGTCTTCTTCCGCCTTCATGATGCCACGTAATTCCAGCGACTTTACTTCTTGCAGGAGTTTTTCACTTTCTTTTTCCAACTCTTTCAGTACCTCTCCCGCTCCTTCTTCATCGCTCAGCTCGTAGAGAACCAATAAATCATCTAATTCTTTTTTATATTTATTCCACTCCTGCAGCAGATCCTTTTCGTTACTCAATTTTTTCAGAAGATTTTGGGCGCGTTCGGGATTGTTCCACAGAGTGGGATCATGGGTTTGCTGCTCTAAGGCAATGATCTCTTTTTCTTTATTTTCGAGATCAAAGATACTCCCGTAAATTTTTTAAAATCTCTTCCACTTCTTCAATGCGTTCGTGAATGACTTCATTCATTGATGTTTCTCATCGGGTTTAGTATGATTTTATTTCTTCTTATCGTAGATGGATCGAATCGAGCATTTTTCGAAATAGTGCTGCAAAATTTTTTGCCAGTTATAACCCTCCAACGCCATAATGGCGGCACCGGTTTTACACATTCCTACGCCATGTCCCTGTCCGGCTCCAACCAGAGTAAAGGAAATGGGGGTGCCGATCTCGTCCAATTCCTTTTCAACTATAAAACAGGAACTTTCCAGATAATCCTGGGCTAAGGCCTCCCGAATATTTAATTCTCCGCGAATACGGTAATTCTTCAGACTCCCAATTAGTTCGATTTCCTTTAATCGTCCAGATCTTCCGCGGCGCAATGGAACGATATCAAACAGGATGCCAATATCTTCACCGGTTTTGTGATAGATCAAATTTTCAAGTTCCTGACGTGAATAATCCACTTCCCAACGAAAATATTTTTTATATTTTTCCAACGATTTTGGGATATTTGCTCGTTTCAGGTTACACCAGGCATCTGGTCGGGAAAGAATCCATTTCCGGGCGGCCTCTTCCTCATTCAGGGCCGAATAAGCTTTGGAGGCTCTTTTCCAGTCATATTTTCCATGAAATTGAGGCTGTTCATCAACTTCCCACACTCCCGAGGCGTCTTCAGTGTGTCCACCACAAATTAAATTAAAATAGGCATCGCAAATTTTTTGACTGGTATAAATCACCTGCCCACGGGTTGCCTCCACGGCGGTCTCGATATTCTTGTCTTCAAAATCAGTTCCATAATACCGTAAACAATGTCCCCAGTCGCACATATCAAACGGATCGCCCAGATGCTTATGCTGGACCCGCGCTAAAACCTCGCTTCGGCAAACAATTGCCAGACTCTTGCTGAATTCAAGTGGTAAGTCTGTCCCGATTTCAGAATATACCACCCGTTTTAAATAAGTTTCCAATGGGATTTCACTGACCACCATCAACTTACCTTGATTGTCTATCCGAAATTCCAATGAACCATTATAAACTCGATCTTCATAATATTCTTTCTGAAACACATGATCATAGCGCCGGATATTATAAAGTTTGGTTTTCGTTACCACCTGAGTAGGAACAATTTTAAAAAAGTTTTTTACCTCACCGGCATTTTCATATTCCGCGTCAAAAAATTCAAGAACTCCTTTAGGTGGTTTTACGGTTTCTTTAATAATGGTAGGATTGAATTCCGGTTTAAAGCGCTTGAAATCTTTTTTTGCCTCGATTTCTGAGCTATATTCTCCGCAAACAATGACAAATTTGGTGTTATCGTTTATCAGATGATTATTTAAGAATATTTTCCCTCCATAGGTCACAATTCTGGCTTGAGCGTCATATTGTTTGGCCAGGGTGAGCTTTTCTTCTATTCTTTGTGGGTTAAACGATTCGTAAAGAATGAGGCGATAGATCTCACTGCCTGGTTTGCTTTCTTTGATCTTCACCCGCCATTTCATGTCAGAGGTAATGGGATTGATGAGCGTCGTATCAGAAGAATCGACAACTTTAAACTCTCCAAATACATGAAAATCAATATATTCCTGACCTTCGATAATCCCGATGCGAAAAACGGGTTCGCCATTCATCTGGGAGAGATGGATTTCTCGAGTACTTCCGGGCTTTTCAATTATTTCCATAGGTTTCCTTTTTAAGAAATAAGCCGAAAAATATATAAAATTTTTCCTTTAAAATCAAGTAGCCATCCTGCGTTTGATCATAAAAATTGGTGATTTTTCCAGGGTACTGTTGTTGTTAAGATATTGAATTTTAATGATTTGAATCACTTAAAATACTTTAGATATCCAATCGTTAAAAAAGGGAGAAAAGCAGGAATATGAATGGGATTGTATACATTAGAGATTAATTGTGATGAAGACGAAGGTTATAAAATATATAAAATTTTATATTTGCTATTTGATATTTTTACTGCGTTCTCTGCATCTCCGTGCGAAATTTATTTTTCCTCAGAGAAAAAAAATACACCCTAACCCCAACCCCCCGTCGGGAGCCGGGCAGGCTTATCCTACCAGTAGGGGAAGGGGAACAAGGGGATAAGGTATATATTAATAATGTATATTTTGATTCGCCTATGGACGCAGAGAGTTCCGCAACTAGAATAAAACATGTCATAAAATGAAACGGTAGAAATCGAGGTACAGCTCGATGTATTTTTTCATGTGACAATGATTTTTTAAATTTGTATGGTGCAAATATTTACTACTAAATGACCGGGCTAAAGCCCGGTTTCTATAAGTTTCTCTTCTTGAGCAGAAAAACAAAATTTTTTCATCCATCGCTTCTAATCTTTATTCTTCTTCCCTTCGCCTTTCGCCCTTAGCCTTTTACCCTTAACCCTTTGCCTTTTTCTCTATCTACTCAAAATCCAACCCATATCTCATATGCTTGTTTATAATGAATACGTTTGATTTTCTGCTAGACATTTGTTATAATTTGATTTCTATGAATTTATAGTCAGGGGAAGTTTGAAGAATTTATCTTTTTTCATCATTAATCTGTGGGTGTTGACTCTCACCTTCACCCTCAGTTTCTCCCAGAGCTCGGGATCATTTGGAGATTATCTGGTGATCGGAGTGGTTTCCGAGCCACCGGAGTATCTGCATCCATTTCATATCAATACCCTGACCGAGAAACAGCTGGTGCGATTGATTTTTGGAACTGGCATGTGGCAACAAGAGGATCGTTTTGGACAGCCTCCAATTTTAGTTGAAGATAAGACCTTCTCTACCAATCCCCGTGAACGAGGATTGAAATGGCATTTTGTTTTGAAAAGAAATATTAATTTTCAAAATGGCAGCTTTCTACGGAATTACGATGTCAAATTTACCTTCGACATTTTAAATCGAACGGGCGGATATGTGCTTAATCAACCTCTCGATTTCTCGAATGTGGAGAGTGTAAAGATTATCGGTGATCTGGAAACGGTTTTTAACCTTAAACAAAGAGATAATTTTTTTGATAAAAAATTGTCGGATATTCCCATTCTATCTCAGGATTATTATGAAGAGCTCACCAGCGTAGGGGATGACTTTTTTAAAATCCGTCCCCCGATGGGATACGGTCCGTTTCTCATGGAAAGCGCTGAGCATCGAACCATCGTTTTAAATTCTCATCTCGGTTATGGCTTTGGACGGCCTTTTTTAAACAAAATCGTTTATAAATTTTACGACAATGAGCAAGAAATGATAGACGATTTCATTCAGGAGCGGCTCGATCTAATTGAATTGAAGGAAAATGATACGGCGCAACGCGTGCATCAAATTTTGAAGGATAAAGTAAAAATATTTTCAACCCCTCGCTCGGAAAAATTAGTGTATTTTATATTGCTGAATACCAATCGCGATCCATTTAGTCGAACCAAAATTCGCTTAGCTATTCGTTCCAGTATAAACCAAATGGAAATTATAAATGATGTAGTAGGTGTAAATACCCACCTGGCCTATTCGGTGGTGGATAACATCCATCCCCAGTTCTATCGGGAACTCATTCGTGATAACTACGAACCCGCTGTCGCTTTACGCAATTTAGAACTGGAAGGCTGGCGGATGAATAGCCCTGGTGGAACGTTGCAAAAGAATGGCGATAATTTACAATTTGAATTGCTGTTCGAGGATCAGTCACATCTGGAGGAGAGCATTGCGCGGACGGTGAAAATACAACTAGCCGAGTTGGGAATTAATGTCCTGCCCGTTCCGGTAAGTTCGCGAGAAAAAGATCGTTTACTTGAACAAAATAAATTTACAGCGGTGCTCAAAAGCTATGCGTTTTATGACAATGATCTATTTTCAGTGATAAAAGATTTTTATTTTAAAATTTTAAGGAATGCTCCCTCTGCAACCAATTATTCCAATTCAATTCTGGAGAAATTATTTACTCAGGCTGAGAACGATCAAAATGCGCGTAAAATTCTCTTTCAACGTTTTCAAATTATTCTCCATCAGGAAGCACCAGCTATCTTCCTATTTTTTGACGATCGAGTGATTTATGCGGTGAATAATCGCTTTCAAAATATACGAATCTCTTACAGCAATGCCGAGAAAGTTTATTACTATCGCCTCATGCCTTTTGAAAACTGGTTTGTTCCAAAAAGTTTGCAAAAATATCCACTATTTTGATCAATGAAACGGATTCGAATCGTTATTTATTGGAAACTAATCCGGCGTCTGATCCGGCGTTATTTAGAGCAAAAGATTCAACGACGGATGGTTTTTATTTTTGTTAGTTTAGGTGTATTGCCCATTCTCATCGTCAGTTTCATTCTGATTCGGTTGACGGAAATTACAGTGACCAACTATATTTTTGACCGCAACCTGGAAATTGCCAGGGGTTCCAGTAATGAGATTTCGCTGTTTCTGGAAGAACCGGTGACTATCTTACATACCGTCTCGCAAACCCGCGATATCATTGAAATGGAGCGATTTACCCAAAGTCGTGTCTTAAACAAAATAAAAATCAGCAATCCTATTTTCCAGAAAATCTTTATCCTGGATCAAAGCGGTCTGGCGGTGGTAACCACCAGTTTTGGTGAGGAAATGAAAGACTTTAGCAAAGAGGAATTCTTTACGGTGACCATGACCGGTGAACGTTATTTTTCGCCCCTTTATTTTACGGCTTCCCGATATCCTGTCATGTCCATCGCCTTACCGATTATGAAATATAATACGGTAGCAGGAGTACTGGTGGGTGAGATCGATCTTAAAAATATCTGGGCGATTGTAGACAGTATTAAAGTAGGGAAAACCGGTTTTGCTTTTCTGATCAGCTCTGATGGTTTGCTCATCGCTCATCCCGATAAGCAAAAAATATTGAAAAAAGAATTATCCTATATCAATTATCCTTTTTTTAAAGAGGTAATGAAAGGCGAAGAGGGCATATCTTCCTATGTGGAAGATCAGCGGGAGATGATTGCAGCCTTTGTGCCAGTCCAAAACTTAAATTGGGGGATTGTGGTACAACAGTCTAAATCGGAAGCCTTTGAGTTAGTGCGCAAGATGCAGAATCAGGTAATTATCTTTGTGTCGATCACTTCTATCTTGGCAATTGTCCTGGCTTTTGGTACCATCCAGCGTATTACGCGGCCGATTGAAACACTGGTGAATGGTGTCCGGCAGTATGCGGATGGAAATCTGGCTCATCGCATTAAAGTAGAACAGCATGATGAATTGATGGTGCTGGCGGATGAATTCAACAAAATGGCGGAGTCGCTGGAAAAAAATCAACGACAGTTGCGGCGCATGGAGCGACTCGCGGCTCTCAGTCGCTTTGCGGCGCTGGTCAGCCACGAAATCCGAAATCCGCTCAATGCCATGAATATTAATATGCAGATTCTGCGCCGTTTGATCACCCAAACCAATTCACCGACCGATTCCAAAATCAAATACATGAATATCATTAGTTCAGAAATTGAACGAATGAATAGTATTGTTTCCAACTTTCTGGCCATCACCCGCCCACCGGAATTGACTCTGATCCGTTCGGATATCCATCAAATCCTGGAAGAAGTGGTGATCACTCTGGAAGAACAAGCCCGGCGGATGGGAATTAATGTCAACCGGCATTATTACCAGGAAGCGTTATTAGGACTATTTGATCATAATCAATTAAAACAGGTATTTCATAACATTTTATTGAATGCCTTTGAAGCCATGCCAGATGGCGGAACGATTTTAATTGAAACTTCCCGGCAACCATCGCTAAAGAGTAGACATCGATCTCCCGACCGCATCGTCATCAAAGTGATCGACTCCGGAATTGGAATTCCCAAAAACAAATTAGCAGAAATTTTTGAATTTTATTATACCACAAAAAAATCCGGCACTGGTCTGGGCTTAGCAATCGCCCGCCAGATTATTGAAGCCCATAAAGGGGACATTAAAGTAGAAAGCATCGAAAAACAGGGGACAACGGTCATCATTGAATTGCCGCTGGAAAATAAGGATTTTGATAATAAAAAAAATTGAGCATATATTTAATTGTTTAACAAAGCGTGCTTAACACCGATGAAGAGGTGATTTTCAGGATATGAATGAAAAAATCTTAATTGTGGAAGACGATTTAAATACCCTGGAAGGATTAGCAGAAATCTTAGAACATGAGGGCTTCCTGGTGGCCAAGGCCAAAAATGGGCGATTGGCTGCAGAGGAATTAAAAAAAGGCAATGTGAATGTCGTGCTGGTGGATTATCTCCTTCCTGATACGGATGGATTGGAACTCTCACGTCAATTCTTAGAACTCAATCCGGATATAAAGATTGTAATGATGACTGCCTTTGGAACGGTGAAAAATGCAGTTGAGTCCATGAAGCTGGGAATATACGATTATCTGACCAAACCCATTGATCTGGATGAATTGTTGATCGTCATTAGACGAGCGATTAAAGAGCAGCGATTGATTTATGAAAACATTGACCTGAAGGATAAACTCCAGAAGACGTATAGTTTTGAAAATATCATTGGCGTGAGTGGCAAAATGCAGGAAATATTTAAGAAAGTGCTCAAAGTAGCGAGCACCAATGCCACGGTATTATTGAGAGGAGAAAGTGGTACCGGAAAAGAATTGATTGCCCGAGCCATTCATTTCCAGAGCTCGCGCCGCACGAAGTCCTTAGTTGAAATAAATTGCGCCTCAATCCCAGAAACTTTATTGGAAAGCGAATTATTTGGTCATGAAAAAGGAGCATTTACCGGGGCGTATAAATCAAAAATAGGCAAATTTGAATTGGCTCACCAGGGCACTCTGTTTCTGGATGAAATTGGTGAGCTTCCCTTAGGAGTGCAGGCCAAATTATTACGAGTGCTGCAGGATAAAACATTTACCCGAGTGGGGGGTATCGAAAATATTGAAGTCGATGTGCGTTTAATTGCCGCCTCCAATAAAAATCTGGAAAAAGCCATGGAAGGAGGACTCTTCCGCGAAGATCTGTACTACCGTTTAAACGTCATCCCGATTTTTATTCCCCCACTGCGTGAAAGGCCTGAAGATATTGGGCCCCTTACCGACTTTTTTATTCGAAAATATGCGACCAAAAATAATAAGCAGATTACCGGGATCACTCAGGAGGCCATGGAATTACTGTTGCAATATCACTGGCCAGGAAATATCAGGGAATTGGAGAATACAATAGAAAATTCTATTGTGATGACCGATTCAGATAAAATTGAGCTAGCCGATCTGCCGGGATATCTCAAATCGCAGATGACCACCGAAGTGAGTTCACGACCTTTTTTTCCACCATTCGTGGCGGATCAGGATAAGACCAGCTATAAAGATCAAATTTTGATATGTGAAAGAGAAATTATTCGCCGCGCCCTGGATGAATCGAAAGGAAATAAAACTCATGCGGCCCGACGTCTGGGTTTTTCTCTGCGCACCTTACGAAATAAAATCCGGCGACTGAAACTGCAAACCAGCAATGAGTAAAAAAAGGGTGATCATATTGAGAATTAAGCTCTTAACTATTCATAAATGTGAATTTCTAATCGCGGTATAGGATATCATTGGTCTCATCTGATTTCCTAATTAAAAATGTTCTATCGAAGGTAATCTTTGTCGGATACATATCGTGGGATCCAGTGGAAAAATTTTCCAGGTGTGGAATCATCGAATTTATTGCTGTTTCTTGGAAAGGGTAGGGGTGAGAAAAAGTGACGTGAATACTGTAATTTGCATAAAGTTTGTTGGAAATAGTTCGATATTATAAACCAGTACAAAAATAAACAGGGACGGAAAACCATTTCGATTTAACCATGGTTCAGATTTCACAGGACGTCATTGCCGCCGTTGACCATATTCCCACCCATCAGGCCGTGGCCAGGGAAGTCTTACGCATGTGCGCCAGCCATGAGATGGATGTCCCTCAATTTTTACGCGTGCTTTCCAGCGATCAAATTCTTTCTGCTTACATCTTAAAAATTGCCAATTCCAGTTTATACAACTTTCCACGAATGATTCCTTCGGTAGATCGAGCCGTAGTAGTTCTGGGTTTCAATACGGTCAAAGAAATAGCGATGGCTTTGTCAGTGCAAAGCCTGTTTAAAGGATTTCAGTCGAACCATGGGCTGCAGGTCAATCAGCTCTGGAAACATTCCCTACGGGTAGCGTTGATCCTTAAAGAGATTGCAGAAAAATATGACTCAGGGAATAAAGAATTATTATATTTTGGTGGTTTGTTGCATGATGTGGGTAAGGTGATTATTCTTTCATCGTTTGATAATGAATATTCGATTTTAGTTGAAAAGAGTGTTCAGGAACGTATACCTTTGCTGGACTTAGAAAAAAAATTTTTGGGATTAGACCATTCGGATATTGGGGGACGAGTTCTGGATCAATGGAATCTTCCCACTACTCTGGTATTACTCACCCGCTATCATCACCGTCCAGAGGAATATAAATCAGGTGAAAAAGAGGATTTTTTAATTCGGCTGGTCTATATGGGAAATTTGATTGGACACCTGCTGGAGCGCAGTTTATCTCGTTATACCGATTTGATAAAAATTGAACCGACCTTTAAGGATTATCTATCCATTCCTGAAAAAGAATTTGAAAAATTATTGAACGCTGTTCAAAAAGAAATCACTGAACAGCGATCTTTTATTAATTTATTTGAAATGAATGAAATATGAATTCCACCCAACATATTGAGCAAAGTTTACAGGCTGTTATTACTTCTTTGAAGAAGATGGAAAGCGCCGCCAGTGTACTGGCTGATTTACATAAAGTTTCTGCGGAGCTCGAAGATTTAGACCGGCTTTTTAGTGAAGGTCTTAAGAATATCAATTATCAATTTGAAACCTTTACCCGCAATACCCAATTATTATCTGAAGTGATCGATTTCCAAAAAAAGATTATTCAATCTCGCCATGCCGACCACTCGGTAGATCTGATTTTTCAGTTTCTGGAGAAAAAAATTGGTTTTGAGTTGGGATTTATGATTTACAAATTGAAGGAAGATCAGGAGGCGTATGAAATTCTTACTCACCAATCAGAGCATCTTGACCTTTTCCGAAAATTTGTCAACGAATCACAATTCGAAAATCTGAAACAAAAATTGGTGGAAGGTGAACTGGCCCAGCTGGTAACCGATCTGCCCTCATGGGGAACTCCGGAAGTGAAATGGTCGCTCTTATCGGCCACATCGGTTATCTTATTTCCGTTGAATGTGCGGGGAAATCTTTTTGGCATTGGATTTCTTGTTCGCCAAAAACAGCTCTTTGAAATTCAGAACCTCAGCGTCATCAATTTATTAAGCGCTCTGATTTCGCTGGTGATTTATCAGAATTATTATTTTGCTTGGTTAAAATCCAAATTAATTCAGCAATCTCGGTTGTCGAAAGTATTGGATGAAGTGAAGTACTCAGAATTTTTTGAAAAGGGTCCAATTTTAATTTTTACATTAGATTCCAGATTTGTGGTTTTACATGCCAATACCGCTGCCTTAAAAAATGTTTCAATTGAGGGTGAGTCGATTATTGGAGAAGATTTTTTTGAAATTGTGGCTCCCACTCATCGCCATGCCTTCCGGAAGTTTCTCACTGAAAACAAAGACCAGTCATTTCAGGTATTTCGCTGCCCCTTGAAAATTTCTGATTCTCAATCAGCAGTAATGGAATTTATTTGTAGTCCACTGGAGGGCCATGGTAACAATCAACTATTTCTGGTCTTAGCGGGTGAAGTTACCGGAAATTATTTCAAAGAGATGATTGAGCATCGCAACGAAATTCTGGATGAGATAGATCAATTTTCGCGCATATTGGTAAGTCAATTTAATAATTTGCTTTCCGTTATTTTCCCCAATATTAATAGTCTAAAAGCAGTCTTTCCTGCTAAACACCCCAAATATATTCATCTGGAAAATATACAAAAAGCTGCCCAGCGGTCGGCCAATCTGGTTCAAAAATTTCTCAATTATGATGTGGAAGAGTTGGAAAATTATGAGATTGCCAATTTGAATAAATTCATCAATTCTTATGTGGCAACCATCAAGAAAGATCTGCCCGAGTATATTCAGGTGCAGATGGAATTAGATCCTGCTATCAAAAATAGCCGGATTTATCCGTTGCGTTTACGTCGTCTGTTGGATATTTTAATAAGCAACAGCATCGTTGCTCTGCATGGCAGGGAAAAAGCGACCATCAAATTTTCTTCACGGCTATGGGAGCAGAAAAAAGACGGTCTGGTGGACAACAAACCATTTTATTTGAGCAAAGGGAATTATATTGAATTGTGTGTCTGGGATAATGGTATTGGGATTCCAGAAAAAAGTTTAACACAGGTTCTGAAACCCTTTTATTCTACCCGTATCAAAAACGAAGGGGCGGGTTTAGAGTTATTCATTGCTTACAACTTAATTAAAGATATGAAAGGCTATATTTTTCTGGATAGTAAAGTTGATCAATATACTGCCGTATATTTATATTGGCCTTTTAGAGAGGAAAGAGAAATGGGAACATCCAGAGTTGATCTACCTAAACAGGAGAAAAAAGCTCCTGCTAAACAGGCCACGGTGTTGGTGGTAGATGATGAATACAATATTCGCAGTATGATGAAAGAAATCATGGAATCGTCAGGGCTAAAAGTATATACTGCTGGTGATGGCCGTGCCGGCCTGGATATTTATCAGCGCCATAAAAAAGATATCGATCTGATCATCATGGATATTGTCATGCCCATCATGGATGGTCGGACTGCCTTCAACGAAATTCGAAAGATAAATCCCAAACAGAAAATTTTCATCATCAGCGGTTATGTGGAGCAGAAAGATTTACAGGATATGTTAGACCGGGGAGCGGTGGGCTATTTGCATAAACCGTTTCAGGTGAAAGAAATTATCGAAAGAGTGCAGGAAATATTGCATCTCAAGAATTAGATCAATCGGATTTTCGAAACTATTCTATAATAAAATTTTTTCCTATTTAATTTCACATTAATTCTGCGTTCTCTTTCAAAAGAATCAAACTACATAGAATTAATATATACTCTATCCCTTTGCTCCCCTTCCCCTACCGGTAGGGTAAGCCTGCCCGGCTCCCGACGGGGGGTTGGGGTTAGGGTGTAATTATGTCTCTATGGGAAAAATATTATAAAATATAAAATATAAAATATTATATAATTTCCAGGAACGATGTTTTTCCTTTTCTCGAGAATTTTTTTTGTATGGAAAATACGGCATTGTATAATATGTTTGATCAACCAAAATTTTTTAAAATGAAATTGCTGAATTCATGGTGTTAAATTTATTTATGAATAAGAAAAGGAAAAAAATTTTTCGATGAGCGAAGGACAAAAAATATGAAACGAAAATACTTCCAAAGGAAATTCGATGTTCGGATCTATGAATGCGATATCAAGGGTAGATTACATCCATTGAGCCTGTTTAATTTTATGCAGGAATTGGCTTCCACCCATGCCGATCGACTTGGTTTTTCCGTGCAGCAATTGATGCAGAAGCAAATGACCTGGGTGTTGTCCCGACTCCATTTGAAAATTTTTAAAAAAGTATACTGGAAGGAAAATATCATCGGGCGCACCTGGCCCTCCGGGCGAGCGGGAAAATATGCGTTGAGGGATTTTGAATTTTACAACGAACAGAGTGAACTCATCGCAATAGCGACCAGCTCGTGGATGGTTATTGATTTAGAAAAACGCCGGCCTCTCAAATTGGATGATCTGTTTAAATCGAACTTTATCCGACCACAACGGGCTCTACTGGATGATTTTCCTCCCTTACCGGAGGTGACACATAGCCAGTATAAAAGAGAGTTTGTGGTTGGATTTACCGATCTAGATATGAATCGGCATGTGAATCATGTTCGTTACATTGTCTGGGCTCTCGAATCACTGCCCGCAGAGATCTTATTTAAGTATTTCCCTATAGAAGTGGAAGTGAGCTATCGCAAGGAAGTATTTTTAGGTGATCAAATAATTTCCAAAATTCAACCAATGCAGGAAGAGCAGAACTTACTTTATTATCAACAATTATTTCTAAAAGAGACCGGGGAAGAAATCGCTCGCTTTAGAACAAGGTGGAAATAAATACAAGATACAAGATACAAAATACAAGATACAAGATACAAGATACAAGATACAAGATACAAAATACAAAATACAAAATACAAAATACAAATTAACAACTATAAACTATAAAATGCTTTTCTCTTTACTTTTAACCCTTCACCTTTTTAAAGTTTTTTCTTTACGACCAACACCGGGCAGTTGGCAGTGCGAACCACTTTTTCTGAGGTACTGCCTAACAGGATGTATTCCAGACCGGTAAGGCCATGGGTAGCAATCACAATCAGATCGGTGTTCGCTTCTTTGGCGTAATCGACAATTTCCTTGTGAGCTTTCCCCTCACGAACCACATAGTTGGTTTGAAGATTGGCCAGCAGTTGATCGGCTAAAAATTCTTTCAGGTTGGTCAGCACTCTATTTTTTAATCCTGTATCCAGCTGGAAGATCGATTCGATTCCACCAGCATAGAAGGATGGATGGATATCATGTTCGATGACATGGATGAATTCAATTGCAGATTCGAAATGGGCGGCCAGCGCGATGGCATCGTCAGCAGCATGTTTGGAATAGATAGAAAAATCGATGGGAGCCAATATTTTAGAAATCTGAAATTTTTGCAGAGAACGATGAATGGTCATGACAGGTACGGGAGAAAGTCGCACAATTTTTTCAGCCACACTGCCCAGCAGAAAATGTTTGAGTCCGGTGCGACCGTGGGTTCCCATAATCACCAGATCGCAGCTGTTTTCATTGAGATAATCCAGGATCACATCAGCGGCGTTTACTCCGCGTTTGATGAACGAATTCACCATCAATCCGCGCTGTTTAACTTTCTGTAGACTATGATCCATTTGATGATGAATGGTTTGTTCTCTCCGTTTGATCCAGTTTTCGTATTCCTGCAAGCGTTGTTCCTCATCCACATCATCCTGGAATAGCACCACGGCATGGAATAATGTGATCTGGGATTGAAATTTTTCGGCAACATCCAGGGCATAGTCCAGCGCTTTATTGGAAAATTCACTGAAATCCAGCGGAACTAAAATATGTTGAACAGTCATATTTCACCTCATCGATAGGAAATGTTGCTGAAAGTTATAAAATATTTTAAGAAGATGGGTATGTATTTTTGTTTTAAAGTGAGATAAACACAGGGCATTTAAATAATACAAAATACAAATTACAAAATACAAATTACAAAATATAAAATTTAAAATATCTCTATAGGAATTACATCGAGCTAAAGCTCGATGACTATCCGTCTCTCTTATGAAATGGTTTAGCTTTTCACTGGTGCTCTCAGCGTCTCTGCGCGAAAATTATTTTCCCCCAGAGAAAAATACATCGAAAAAAATACATCGAGCTAAAGCTCGATGACTACCCGTCTCTCTTGTGAAATGGTTTAGCTTTTCACTGGCGCTCTCAGCGTCTCTGCGCGAGAAAATAAATCATTTCTCATTTCACCAAAATAAAAGACCTTCGGCCTGAACCGAAGGTCTTCAAAAAAACTAAAGATTAACAATCTAAAATTTAAAATCTAAAATATTTAATGTTCTTACATCGCACTGGGTGGAGCAGGTTCATCAGGACGACCGGCACGACCAAGAGGGAATTTAACAAGCACCCAACCCACAATCAGGAAAACCAATAAGGCCGGGATAAATTGTACCATGGATTCGGTTTGATGGAAAACCTCCGGAACTGGCCATTCCATAACTGCGAAGAAGGCGAACAATAATCCAATCAACGCTTCACCGGCAATGAGACCGGCAGCGATTAATACGCCGGTATTTTCCACCCGGGCTTTTTGCGCCTCATTGTGTTTTTTACGGGCTGATAATTTATCGGCGATTCCACGGATTAATCCACCAATGAAGATCGCGAAAGACGTTTCCAGCGGCAGATACATTCCCACGCATACCAGCATTGGACTTTTCACTCGTACTAAAATAAAACCAATGGCCATAATCATACCGACAAAAATTAACGGCCAGGCCATATCACCACCTACGATTCCCTGTGCCAGGATGGCCATCAGACTGGCTTGTGGAGCCGGATATTTTTCGCCGCCTAAACCGGTACCACCTAAATTGATATCTCCTTGATGCAGGATTAATAAAGGAAAAAACATCACGGCTGCCGCTAATAAAACTCCGAACAAGTTACCGGATTGCATTTTCCAGGGAGTCCCTCCCAGTAAATGACCCACTTTCAGGTCCTGCAACATTTCTCCGGCAACAGCGGCTGATACGCAGATCACTGCCGCCACACCCAAAACGGCAGCCACACCGGATGCTTCCTGTACTCCTAATAGAACCATCAAAATAGCCGCCACAATGACAGTGGAGATGGTCAACCCGGAGATGGGATTATTGCTGGAGCCAATCAATCCGACCAGATATCCGGAAACTGCCGCGAAGAAAAATCCGGCAATCACCATGACAATCGTGGCGGTTAGGGAAGCCACTAAATCTCCAGAAAAATATAAATAAATGATAAAGGTAGCGATGGTCGCCAATCCGATACCGATAAATACCCACTTAAAGGGCATATCTTTTTCGATGCGGCTTTCCACTTTTGTTCCACCACCGGCGGCCTGACGCACATCACGGATGGCGCGCCCCAGACCGGCCGCTAAACTTTTACGCATACGGTACAGAGTATAACCGGCACTCATCAACATTCCACCAATGGCGATGGGACGCACGATGTTTCGCCAGATGCTTACCGCGGTGTCGATCCAGGTGGAATCAGGAGCAGTGGGATCAGGGATGACATTAGGGCCAAGGAAGTAAAAAAGCAAGGGAACGAATAATCCCCAGGCCAACAGACCACCGGTGAAGTTCAGGGCGGCCAATTCTGGTCCGATGATATATCCTACTCCCATATAAGCCGGGCTCACGCCGGGGGTGCTGATTAAGGCTCCTCCGCCTGCTGGCTGGGATGTAGAACCAACACCGATAAGTTTTTTCCCAAAATGAACAAATGATTCGCCTTTACTGGCAAAAACTTTGGATTCTTTTAAAAATTGGATCAGGGCTCCCAAACCCATGGCACCGAACAAAAATTGGGCACCACTGGCGCCGGCCTGTCCGACTTTATGAATTTCGGAGGCAGCAACTGACTCTGGAAAGGGAAGTTCTTTATCCTCCACCATTACACGTCGCAGGATGGTGACAAACATAATTCCAATCACCGCCCCCACCAGCATAATGGCGGTGGCTTCCAGATAATGGCGAGGTGACCAGAAACTGCCTTTCCAGACGCCGGCAATCATGAAAGCGGGGATGGTAAAAATTGCGCCGGCGGCCACTGATTCACCGATGGAGCCGACAGTTCGTGCAATGTTTTCTTCCAGGATGGACCCTTTCATTAAATGCAGCAAAGCCATACCAATGACCGCTGCCGGATAAGTGGCGGCGATGGTCATTCCAGCTTTCAGACCCAGATAGGCATTAGCCGCACCAAGAACTACAGTCATGACTAATCCGATAATCAAGGCGCGCAGGGTAAATTCAGGCATCTCGCGATCAGGGGGAACATAGGGCTTGAATTCTTTACTCATAGAACCTCCATGAAAAATAAGTTCAGTCAGTTAGTATAATGTTCGCCAATATAAAACAGCCGTCGAAATGGTGCAAGAAATTAAAATTTATAGGGAAAGAGAAAAGGAAAAGGGTAAAGGCTAAGGGCTAAAGGCGAAAGGCGAAGGGAAAAAGATTAAAAGGCGATGGATGAAAAAATTTTGTTTTTCTGCTCAAGAAGAGAAACTTGTAGCAACCGGGCTTTAGCCTGGTCATTGGGTGGTAATAATGGAACCTTAAAAATTAAAAAAAATTGCTGTACGAAAAAATACATAAAGTCGAACTTCAATTTCAGTAGTTTTATTTTATGACAAGTTTTATTCTAATGTCTGTATTCTCGGAGTCTTTGATTGAATCAATTGACACACCCCAACCCCTTGCTCCCCTTCCCCTACAGGTAGGAGAAGCCTGCCCGGCTCCCGACGGGGGGTTGGGGTTAGCGTGTAATTTTTTTTCTCTGTGGGAAAAGTAAATTTCCCGCTGAGAGGCTGAGAACGCAGAGCAATATAAAATATCAGATATAAAATTTAAAATTTTAGAAACTGTAGTCACTGACCTTCAGGTCGGTGGAGAAGAAAGTAATTATCCAAAACAACAATTAAGTAAATTACCTCAAGCCAAAGTTCCCGTCACCAGTCTTGTTTGTATTAAAAGTATTCTTATCAAGATATGCCGGGCAGGCGATGACGACTGCCCCAATTTAGGTTAGGTTTAGCTTTTACACAATGCTTTTTGTTCGAGAAGAGATTTCAAAATACAAAATACAAATTACAAAATAAAAAATACATTCCTCTGAAATCTGAACTGTCCTCAGGTAAACTCTATCACCGATTAATTATTCACTATACATTATTAACTATAAATTGCTACTTCTCAGCACTCTCCGCCTGTAAGTCTACTGAGGGACGCCTATGAGCGAGAATGAATTTTCTGCCGAGAAAGCAGAGTTTTTCATCTGGCCTGGCTGCGCAGTTCGGTCCATTTACGAACCACAAAAACAGCATATCTTCAAAAATCGATATCCCTATTTATGACCTATGATAAGATAATCAGATGAAAGGAATAGTATCTTATAAAGTAGGTAAATTAGTAAGATTGGATAAATCAGAAACTTAGATGATGAAAATGTCAGGATAAAAAATCTCATTACCCTTAAAAATGTTTAGGAATCCTAAAAATATTGTGTAAATTAATGGCTTATTTTTTTGTATAAAGTAACTTACACAATCGTCGACTATATCAAATACCATGAAAAAAAACAGGTCCCCATTTTTTAAAAACATATGCTTCAGTAGACTTCAATCTGATTAAAAAACGACAGCTTTTTAGAAAAAAATTCGATGAGTCTAATTATTTGAAATGGATAATTTTGGGCAGTAAAATTCTGCATAGGGAGAAGAACAATCATAGTTAATTTATCCTGCGCGGATCAATCCGGTGGTTCTAAAAAATTTCTGAAGGCTCAAGCTGATCATAAAGCCTTATTTTTAATTATCTTATATTGTGGTCGGGCGTTAAAATTCTGTAGCCAATAGGGTTTTTTCCATAAAACTATTGGTAGGCTGTTTGTGAGTTTGGTCAAACTCATTTTTCTGTTGCTTCCTAAATTTCTGGATGTAAGTGACGTGGCAGAGCTATGTCCGAACAAAAAGGGAAAAAGATGATACAAGAAAGTACGATTGCCACCCGATCAGAAATACAAGAAACCCGTAACACGGTAGTAATAGGGTTAAATCGCAGTGGAATTTTAGCATACCAACGATTACGAGATCAACTGCGATTGCGGGAAAATCTGGTGGGAATCATCGACATTAATAATAAAGTGAATCTGAATTCCAGATATTTAAAGGATTTGAAATATCTGGGTAAACTGAGTGAATTCTCGAACCTGGTGAAGATTTACAATATTAATCATGTCTTGATTGCCATTGATTCCGACGACATTTCACGAATGCATGAAATCATTGATCTATGCAAGAAAGATCAAATTGAATATGAGATTGCCTCCGAAATGCAGGATGTCATCTATGGTCACACTATCCGTGAAATATTCAAGGATCTGCAAAGGCCACTGCAGCCTTCCAAGCGACAAATCATTTATTCGCTGGCCGCGCTGGGGTTGATGGTGTTGTTTTTTCCACTATTTCTGGTGGTGAGTTTACTGATTAAACTTGATTCTCGTGGTCCTGTTTTTTATTCACAGGAGCGAGTAGGGATTAATGGAAGAATTTTCCGAATTTTTAAATTTCGAACTATGCGAGTGGATGCTGAAAAATTTAGTGGTCCAATGCTGGCCCAGAAAAATGACCCGCGAATCACCAGAGTAGGGAGATTTCTCAGAAAAACTCGCATTGATGAAATCCCACAATTAATGAATGTAGTCATTGGCGATATGCATTTTATTGGTCCTCGACCAGAGAGACCATATTTTGTGGAAAAATACAGTCGGGAAATCCCGATGTATAAAAATCGACTGAAGGTTAAACCGGGAATCACAGGTTTAGCACAGGTAGAGATAGGGTATGATGAAGATCTTGAGGATGTGCGGGAAAAATTGAAATATGATCTGAAGTATATAGAGAATTATTATTCGCTGAGGATGCATGTGGATATTTTTCTAAAAACTCTAAAAGTGGTTTTCACCGCCCAGGGACATTAAAACAGGGATGTTTTAATCCCGACAAATTAACTGGAAGTTGAGGTTCTTTGTCGGGTATTATGGACGATTTAGTCTCCGTCAAAGACTTGGCAGACGCTGGGAAAAGTAATACAAGAAAAAAATTACAAAATACAAAATACAAAATACAAAATAAGTAACTCATTTAGTCGCAATTTAAGTTCTTTCTCTCCCCGATTTACTCCGCTAAACATGAAGATAGTTTTCCCGCAAAGATACTGAGTGGGCGTAGAGAGAATGAGTTGTGATCAAGAGGAAAACATAGTGATCGCTTCTCATCATAGATTTTATTCGCTCCAAAAAGAATTGCCATAAAAACTTACCAGGCAAAATTATCGGACCGACTAAAGGAAAATGTAAGTACTAGCTGGAAATTAAACCACCAATCAAAGAGAATCCCTTTACTTTACAGTAAATTTTTATTATTTTTTGTTTTATAAAAATCAAAATTCGTGAGCAGATGGATCAGATTGTCATCAAGACCAGCTTTTTAGAGAAGACGATACCCGTAGTATTGGTGGAGCTTGGGGGATATATCGATCAAAGCAATTCTGACAAAATTCAGAAAATATTCGATAATCTTTTTTCAGCTGGTCATTTTTCCACAATTTTTGATTTCTCAAAAGTTATCTATATGAGCAGTGCGGGATGGGGAATCTTTGTTGGTGAGGTGAAGCGGTTTCGTGAAAATAATGGGGATATTAAGATTGTCAATATGAATGCAGAGATCTATGAAATCTTCCAGATGCTGGAGTTCTATCATATTCTGGAAGATTATAACAGCATTGAAGAAGCGCTTGAAGCCTATGGAGTCAAAATTATAGAAGAACCTGAAGAGAAACCTGTTGAGAAGCCGAAAGAAAAACCAAAACCTATTTTGCAGACAAAACCCCCGGTAATCGAACCAAAGATTGAAACGAAGAGAACTTCAGAAAAAGAGTATACCTTTTTTGAAAAGGGAAGTGCTCTGTTAGAGCAGTCAAAAATCATGCCCAGAGAAACTCCTGTAAGAATGACTCCTGAAAAAAAGATAGTTCCTTTAAAAATAAAAAAACCCGGTGACAATCATCGGGATGAACAAATAAAAGAAATTGAATTGGATATTACCCAGCTGCCAGTTCAGGAAAAAATTAGAAAACTGGTGGCTCAATTTCCATTGCTCTCACTGCGCCAGATGAAGAAAATGTTACGGCATGAGGATTTCGGAAGAGAGAAAATAGGTTTAATCAGGCTTTACCGCCTGCTCAAGGAGTTGAATTTGGAGAACAAAGCCAAACGCTATCGCTACTATCGGTCGTGTTAGATAAAGGAAAAGGGTTAAAGGCTAAGGGCTGAGGGTTAAGGGTGAATGGGGAGATTTTTGGTCTTGATGATTTGAATATTTAGAGGTTTGGTAAAAAGCAGCAAGTTTATTATAGTTTTAGAGATCATCTCACCTAAAGCGGATTATCAATATCCAGTACCATTGCTAAAGGATTTGAAAGGGAGTTGAACCGGGAGTTCAGAAATATTTTTTCAATAAAAAAACTCCTATGGTGAATTGCGATCCCAAATTCACACACAATACATTTGGTTAAATAGATTTATAGATCAGAACAGAGTGCATAGAAGAATATCTCAAAATTTCATCTATCTTAATCAATCTAATCAAAGCCCAATGTTTTTTCTTAAAAGCATCCCCAAAATAAATCCCCTTTAATCCTTTATCGTTAACCATTTACCCTTAACCCTTAACCCTTAACCCTTTCACTCATGTGCGGTATCACCGGTATATTTCATTTTAAAAATTCTTATCGGATTGATCCGAATGTCTTACGGTCAATGACCGATATTTTGCGTCACCGTGGGCCTGATGATGATGGATATTATATCAGCAAGAATATCGGATTGGGTCAACGTCGACTAAGTATCATCGATCTCTCCACCGGCAAACAACCGATGCATAACGAGGATAAAACTCTGTGGGTAATCTATAACGGGGAGATTTTTAATTACATCGAATTGCGAGAAGAGCTGGAAAAGAAAGGACACCATTTTTATACTCATAGCGATACCGAGGTGATTGTGCATGCCTATGAAGAATTTGGGAAAGATTTTCTTCATCATTTTAATGGTCAATTTGCCATCGCCTTATGGGATGATAAAAAGAAAGAGCTTATCCTAGCACGGGATCGGGTTGGAATCCGCCCTCTTTTTTATACCATTCTCGATAACCACACCTTATTATTTGGTTCAGAGATGAAAGCCATTTTCAAATATCCTGGGGTGAAAAGAGAAATTGATCCAGAGGGGATAAAACAGATTTTCAGTTACTGGGTCAATGTTCCACCACGCACTGTTTTTAAGGATATAAAAGAATTAGGACCGGGAAGGATGATGATCTGTAACCAAAATGGCATAGAGGTGAAACAGTATTGGAAATTGAATTTCCCGCGGATGAATGAATATGAGGATCGGCCCTTAAAATTTTTTTCAGATCGACTGGCGGAACTTTTATTTGATGCCACCACCATTCGTTTGCGAGCGGATGTCCCGGTGGCATCTTATTTGAGTGGCGGTATTGACTCTTCGGTGATCTCCGCATTGGTAAAAAAATATCACAACAATAATTTGATCACCTTCTCGGTAGCTTTTGCTGATAAGGATTATGATGAACGCCGTTATCAGCAGTTGATGGTCGATTATCTGAAAACTGATCATCGCTCGGTAGAGGTCGATTATGAAACCATCGGAAAAAGTTTCTCGGATGTGGTCTGGTTTGCCGAAAAACCGATGATTCGCACCGCTCCTGGTCCACTTTTTCTGTTGTCAAAATTAGTCAGAGAAAATAACATAAAAGTGGTGCTCACCGGGGAGGGTTCAGATGAGATTTTGGGCGGATATGACATTTATAAAGAAGATAAAATCAGGCGGTTCTGGGCGCGATTTCCACAATCCACTTCCCGGCCGAAATTGTTGACCCGCATGTATCCCTATTTATTAAAAGAGGGTCAGGCCAATGCCTTCTGGATGCAATTCTTCAAGAAAGATTTGCTGGATGTCAATAATCCCTTTTATTCCCACATTATCCGCTGGGATAATACTTCGATTATCCTGAATTATTTCAATCCTGATTTCTGGAATGGCAACCATGGGCATATGGATCACCAGGAACTAATGAATTATCTGAATCCGGATATGGTATATTGGCATCCCTTAGCCCGGGCCCAGTATTTAGAAATCGATACTTTCATGTCTGGTTATCTGCTCTCCTCGCAGGGGGATCGCATGATGATGGGCAATTCGGTAGAGGGGCGTTTTCCGTTTCTTGATTATCGGGTGATTGAATTTGCCAGTCAGATTCCGCCGCATTTTAAAATCCGGGGATTAAACGAAAAGTATATTTTAAAGAAAACCTATCAAGATCTTATTCCTTCCGAGATCATCAATCGATACAAAATGCCGTATCGGGCACCCATCGCCCAATGCTTTATTGGTCCGAATGCCGATCTGCTCATTGCGGAGCTTTTAGAAAAAGATAAAATTAAGAAATACGGTTATTTTAATCCGATTAGGGTTGAGAAATTAGTGGAAAAAGTTAAAAAATATTCCACAGTTTCAGCACGTGATGATATGAGCGTGGTGGCCATTGTTTCAACTCAACTTTTACACAAATATTTTATAGAAAATTTTTTATAAAATTTGGAATTTAATTATTTAAATATTTAAATTTAAATTGGAAAATGAATATTTATTATTGAGATTTTATTCTTATCGATTCTTGTTTACAGATGAGAAAAATATTTTCGGATAAAATTTTGATACGGCGAAATAATAATTCGTGAATAAACAATAAAGAGTATGTCTCAAGTTGTTTTATATAGATTCAAATCAAATATAGAGAACATCATGAAAACCTATCTGAAAACATGTATTATACCCTTTGTTATTTTGTTTATTTTTATAAAAACCCAGATATCTCTATCGGTTGAGCAGAGTGGTAGATATCTCTCCACAGGTAAGAATCAAAGCGAAGAATTTTCCACAATAAGACCTGGGGATGCTATACAAATTCTGGTCTATCCGGACACAACTTCATTCTTGCATGATATATTTAGAGTAGATGGAGAAGGAAATATCTTTCTTCCAGTAGTTGGAAAGGTTCGTGTCACAGATATGTCGGAACAGGAGTTTATACAATTTATTAAAGATAATTTTTCAAATTATCTCAAAGGACCAAATCTTCAGGTGAAACATTTAATAGGTCTCAGCTTATTAGGTGGATTTCACAGGCCGGGTATGTATTATATTGATCAAAACATCACTCTTTGGCAACTAATTCAAATGGCAGGTGGGACGGTTCACGAAAATGGATTAAAAACGATGAAGTGGGAACGAAGTAAAAAGGTAATAAATGATGATTTAATCTCATATATCCAATCAGGCCAGTCTCTTAGGAATATTGGCATGAAATCTGGGGATCAAATTTGGACTAAAACACCTGGTCAAGCGGGTATTTTACAAAGGTCAACTCAGATAGTTCTTCCCTTTGTTTCTGTAGCGGTATCTGTTTATACATTGTATTTAACTTATTATCTCATTTCAACTGGAAACAGATAAGCATATTTTTATTATAGATTTTTAATAGGGACTATTAAAATGAAAAATCATAATATGACACATCAAGATATAAGGAAGGAAGTTGACCTATTTGAGATGATGAAAAGATATGGAAAAATGCTTTGGAAGAAAAAGCGATGGATAATTCTTATGACTTTCATATTTTCGGTTTTATGGTTTTTTACTTATAAAATTTTTTTGCAGAAAGCTACAAAATATTCAACTTATTCCGTTGTTCAATTTGATGACCCTCGTTCCTCACAGCGCTTTAGTGCTGTGACTGACTTCAATTATATGTCAGGTTTGAGTAAAGCTGCTATTTTAAAAAGTAATCTTGTTTTAAGTCAAGTTGTTGATACTCTAAATCTGAACCTTATTATTACGACGAGAGGTGTTGAAAGAAATAAATTATTTAAATCTATAGAAATAGACTCTAACCCTAAAGTTGGTAAATACACTTTACGGCGCGCTAAAAATAATTTTAAAATTTTTTATCGTGATCCAGAAAAAAAGTCAAATATCCTGCTCTCAACTTTTGAATTTGATCCAAATGCCTTATTTTCATTTCAAGAAAATGGTTTGCATCTTCTTATAAATGGGTTTGTTTTTGAGAATATTTCAGAGGTTGAATTTCGAATTATTCCAAAACGATTAGCCATTGAATTTGTCAAAAACGATTTAAGCAGCACCTTAGATAGAACCCAGACTTTGCTAACGATAACTTATTCAAATCGAGATCCTGAACTGTCCGCAACTATAACTAATACTATCACTGAAATATATATAAAGCAGCTTTTAGAACAAAAACGATATCAAACCTCATCCGTAATACATTCCTTGGAAGAGCAATTAGCAGTAGCTAAAATTGAACTTGAAAATTCGGAAAATGAACTACGAGAATTTCGTGAAAGGAATCCTTTCGTTTTTTTAGCTCAAGACGGCCAAACTTTAGTTTCAGAAGTAGCAAGTTTCGAATCTACAATTTATAAACTCAATAGTAATTTGGAAGATTTAAGAAATCAAATTCAAAAAACGAGAGAATCACCAGATTTTAATGCAAAAATTCACAACGCGAGACAATTATTGGCCTTACTTGAGGATCAAGATGTTCCTGGCGCCCTCCCTGCTTCTCAACAACTCGAACAATATTTGAGCACATTCACGTCATTACAGCAAGATTATTATTCCGCCGATCATCCACAGGTAATTAAAGTCAAAAATCAGATTTTAGATTTGATCGATGAAGACATTAAAATGGCGAACCAGTATTTAGTAAATCTACAAAATAATTTACAGCGCACAGAAAAAAATCGAGATCAATTTGAAACGAATTTAAGAAAACTTCCGCGAAATCAATTGCGTTTGGCAGAATTAGAAAGAAATCGACAAATTAAGGAGAAAATTGTATCCAGCATAATTACCCGATACAATGAAGCAAAAGTTACTGATGCAGCAATTATACCTGATGCTTTTATAATCGATAGAGCACAACCTCCTTTGGTGTATGGTAGCATGATGGAAAAAATTCAGGTTATTTTACTGGGAATAGTGCTCGGTTTGATCATAGCGGTTGGATTTTTTATTAGCCTCGATTTATTTAATAAAACATTTAAGACGGTACAAGAGGTCGAATCAACTTTACGATTACCTGTTTTAGCGACTATTCCCATAATTGTGAGTGATAAAGAAATTCCCGAGGTTTTTGATGGTCAAAAAAAGTATGATCCCAAACTAATTGTTTCTGATTATGCTCCGCATATTGCTGGTGAGTCATTTCGATTGTTGAGAACTAAATTAATTATGCAGAATGAACAACTTCACAAGTCTATTATTATAGCCAGCCTTAATCCAGGAGAGGGTAAATCTTTGGTTGCTGCCAATTTAGCCATTGTTTTTGCCCAACAAAAAATTCCTTCCATACTGATAGATGGTGATTTAAGACGAGGAGTACTACACCACACATTTGCTTGTGAAAAAAAGCCTGGAATGACTGATTTATTGATAGGAAATTCACCAATTAGTTTTGATGGAGTTGCTAAAGTTATTCAAAAAACACATATTCCCAATCTTTTTTTATTACCAAATGGGATTCAAATTCCAAACCCTTCTGAATTATTGGGAGGGAGTCGGATGATAAAATTATATGAGGTTCTTAAAGAAAACTTTGGAGCCATAATATTTGATACTCCCCCCATTGACATTATTCCTGATGCATTAATTCTTAATAACTTTGTAAAAGGTTTAATACTTGTTATAAGATACGGAAAAACTCAGGTTAACCGGTTAAACAGTAAAATCACTGAATTCTCACAGATTCGTGCTAATCTTTTAGGCATTGTTATCAATGCGTCTGAAGAATTAAAACAAACGGATTATTATAAATATTCTTATTATAATTACTAAAAAGGTTGTTCTCCATGGGCTATATGAAAAAAATTCTGGAATTTTTTAGCGAAAATTTTATGGTTGATTTTGATGGAAAATTCACTTATGATGATTCTTTATTAGATAAGGGAATCATCGATTCCACAGGTGTTTTAGAAATAGTGACATTCTTGGAGAATACCTTTGGAATTCAAGTTGAAGATGAAGAAATTATACCATCCAATTTTGATTCAATTAATAATATTAATTCTTACCTTAGTAGAAAATTAGCATTAAAATCTTAGCATTTTAGAAATGTTTTTTTAAAAGAAACCCGAATTTTACAAATTCGTTTATCCTTTCTAATAGCTAACCTTTTAAATTTAGCCCTTTTCATTCTTTATTTCTAAATGATTTTTATAGAAGTGATTCTATTTTTACTGCATTTATACACAGAAAAAATCTCACTTTTTTTCTTCAATCTCGGTTAATTTTTTTTAATTTTTCTCTACTAATCCCGATGTGTTAAATGAAAATCGTCTTTTTTTTCTCTTTATTTATTATTTTTTACATTTATATAGGTTATCCATTATTGATTTATCTATTATCGTTATTAAAAAATTCTAAGATTACCAAAGATATTTATGAACCCTCGGTGTCATTGATTATTCCAGCCTATAATGAAGAAAATTATATCGCAAATTCTATACAAAACAAACTCGATTTAAATTATCCGAAAGATAAACTTGAAATTATTGTTGTATCAGATGGTTCCACAGATCGTACTGAAGAAATAGTAACTAAATTTGAAAAAGATGGAATCAAGTTGATCAAACAAAATCCACGCGCTGGTAAGACACAAGCCTTAAATCGTGCCGTCAATCTTGCCAAAGGAGAGATAATAGTCTTTTCTGATGCTAACTCACTATATCACCCCAATGCGCTTAAGATGATTATAAGGAATTTTTATGATCCCAGCGTAGGATATGTAACTGGACAAATGAAATATACCAATCCTGACGGCAATGCGGTAGGTGATGGATGCACAGCGTATATGAAATATGAATATTTTTTAAGAGAGAGGGAAACTTTAACTGGATCAATTGTTGGTGCAGATGGGGGTATTGATGCTGTTCGAAAGCATCTATATAAACCAATGAATCAAGATCAATTACCAGATCTGGTTTTACCGCTTCAAGTGGTTCTCCAGGGATTTCGAGTCATCTATGAACCTCAGGCAATCTCTGAAGAAGCAGCGTTAACAAATTTTGAAGATGAGTACCGCATGCGAGTTAGGGTATCACTCAGGGCATTTTGGGCAATCAGTGATCTGAAATCCTTACTATCTATCCGTAAATATGGTCTTTTTGCCATTCAAATATGGTCACATAAAGTTTTACGTTATTTAGCCTTTATATTTTTCCTTTTCTTGTATACAACTAACTATTTCCTTTATAATAACCATCCCTTTTATAAGGCATTCTTCATTTTACAAAATAGTTTTTATTTGATTTCAATCATTATCTTTATTATAGAGAAGTCTGGAATAAAAGTCAGCAAGTTAAATTTTACTTTGTATTTTGCTTTAATCAATGTCGCCGCCGGGCATGCTTTTGTGAAATTTTTACAGGGAAAAAGACAAATATTGTGGAATCCACGCAAGGGCTCATGACTGAGTAAAAAGACTTCGTTAATAGAAAACTTTTTTATCTGTTTTCGAAAAAGTTCGAGAAAATTAAATATTCTCTGATGAAAAAAAATAGTTAGTAACTCCGATTTAAACAAATACGAGTAAATATGGTGTAGTGTGGTAGGCTTTATAAAATCGGTTAGATTTTACTATGAAATTAGTGACTCAGAAAATTTATGATATCAAGTGAGATTAAATTTTTATTGACCCATTCAAGTATTTATGGTTTGGGAACAATGGTCTCTAGGGTTGCTTCACTCCTACTTCTACCTCTGTATACCAGTTATTTGACCCCTTCTGATTATGGTATTTTAAGTACCATCGAAATTACAAGCGGTTTGATTGGTATTGTGGTTACAATTGGAATTGCTCTAGGGCTTTCCCGTTTCTTTTATGAATCAAATAGTAATGACTCTAGAAACCTGGTCGTAAGTACTACTTTTTTGGTTTATTTTTTTATTGCATTTTTGGTATTACCATTTTTAGTTCTGTCTGCTAGGCCTTTCTCCCTAATTTTATTTGCTAAAGTAGATTATTGGAATTTATTTACTGTTAGCTTTTTTACCCTGATTATGCAGGGAGTAAATGATATAGGCATGATGTATTTGAGGCTTCTTAAAAAGTCGACCATTTTTATTCTGATAACTATCAGCAGGCTAATATTTATTATACTTTTAAATATTATTTTCATCGTGCACTTCAAACTTGGAATTTTAGGTATACTTTATAGCTCATTGATCATATCGATTTTATATGGATTTTCATTAACATTTTTCATCTTATGGCGCACCAAAATTAAATACTCCTACCGCTTGGCCATCGATATGCTAAAGTATAGCTTCCCGATCATCCCTTCCCGGCTAGCTGAAACTCTGGTCAAACAATCTGATAAATATTTTGTATTACATTTCTTTTCTACTGCTCAATTAGGAATTTATAGTTTATCTTTGAAAATAGGTAATTCTGTTCACGATTTACTAACAGTTCCTTTCAACATGGCTTATATTCCTCGCCGCTTTGAGATTATGCAAAGAGGTGATGTAAATAATATTTATGCAAAGGTTTTTACCTATTATATGTTTTTAATGATCAGTATTGGCTTGATGATTTCTTTGTTTATTCCTGAAATTCTTCAACTTTTAGTGACTAAAGATTTTTTTGAGGCTTCTTATTATATTCCGTTAGTTGTTTTTTCAATGATTATATTCGGCACTCATCGTCATTTAGAATTTGGAATTCTTTATTCCAAGAAAACCAAGTTTTTAGCTTACATCAACGTGACAACTTCTCTTCTTAACTTATTACTAAATTATTTTTTTATTAGAAATTTTGCTTTATGGGGAGCTATTCTATCATCGATTGTGGCGCTTTCGATTCAGGCATTTGCCTTTTATCATGTTTCCACAAAACATTATTTTATTCGATATGAATTTGGTCGAATATTCAAAATTATGATTATCGCAGTTGTTTTTTATCTGGGTTCTACCCAGATCAGTTGTTCTCATATTTTTCTTAATGTAATAATAAAGTTTATTTTATTAATAATGTTCTTTCTCACTTTCTATTATCTACGGATTTTAACAGACGAAGAGAAGGAATTCATTAAAACTATTTTAAAAAGTAGAAGATCCTTATTCTTTGGCAGAAAACAACATTTAAATTCTCCCGTTTCCCATTGAAAGTAAGATATTTTGATTTACAAGATTTTTATTCTTTGTTTCGTTGGATGTGGCGTAATCCAACAAAAGAGTTCGAAGAAGGATTTGCCCAATATATCGGCGGTAAATATGCAATAGCGACCAGTTACGGCCGAACCGCTCTCTATTTAGCATTAAGAGCAATTGAGGCAAAAGGATATGAGGTTATATTGCCCTCGTTTATTTGTACGGTCGTGAGGCAGGCAGTAGTTCAAGCTGGTGCTAAACCTCGTTTCGTTGATGTGAATTATTCAGATTTGAGTATTAATCTTGAGGATCTTAAATCTAAAATTAATTCACAGACTCGTGCAATATTGTTGATTCATTATTTTGGAAATGTTGCTCCCAATTTTTCAGATATTCTTCAAATTGTTAAAGAATCGCAAGTAGTTCTTATCGAAGATTGTGCCCATTCTTTAGGTGCGGTCTTTCAGGAGAAGAAGGTTGGGACTTTTGGCGATTTGTCAATTTTTTCACTGACAAAAAATTCAATTAATTTTGGTGGTGGTGTGTTGGTGACAAATAATAAAAAATTTTATTTAAATGCAAAAAGGATTTTAGAAGCAGAAAGAATATCTTTAAAAAAAAGGATCGTTGATTTTCCTATTCTTTTATCATATGGTGCTGAACAATTCGTTCAACGATTACTACTGGACCGTATCAAAATTTCACAATGGAAATGGAAAATTATACGCCTACCAATATGGATCATAAAAATAAGAAGTTTATTTTTTTATCTCATTTTTCACATCAAGTCCAAAAAGAAAACAACGGAAGCTGACAGTTTTAAAGATACGCTTCATCTTGAGAATAATTATTATCCAGTCCAACCACTTAAAATAGAACCACTTATTTCTTCGCTGGCTCTTAGCCAGCTTAAAAAACTCGATCTCTTAAATAAAAAACGACAATTAATCTGTGCATACTTAGATAAATGTAAATTTTCGCATATTTCTAATAAGAAGATAAATCATACAGCAATTTCGGTTGGGACAAATAAAATATTTAGTTTTAATCATCAAAATATTTTTATTTTGATGCGAAAATATCAGAAAAGGGGTATTTCCTTAAAGCCAACCTGGCCTACTCATCAATCGATTTGGGATGAACAAAATACCGACAATTTGCGACGGATCGCTCATCAAATTCTTACGATGAATATTCATCCCGATTTGACAAAAGGAGAAATAGAAAAGATACTTAAAATTTTTAAGAACGACTTCTTTTAGAAGAAGTTCTTTTCAAAAATAGAAGTATTTATTAAAAAAGGATTTTATCATGGATCTTTATAAATACATCTTGAAGTATGGAATTCTTCCCATCTGGGCTATTTGGGAAAAATCTCCCTATCGGAAGCATCTAAAATATATGCAGAAATCTCAATATTTTAACCGCGAGATGATTCGAGATATTCAATGGCAAAAATTGAAAAAAATATTACTTCATGCCTACCAAAATAGCGCTTTCTATCGTCGTAAATATGATGAAGCAGGAATACATCCAGATGATATTAACAGTTTTAACGATTTTTTAAAACTGCCATTGTTGAGTAAAAGTGAAGTTATTAAATATAGTGAGGAAATTTATGTTCCTTTTATGGATAAATCCGTCCCATTCTTAACCTCAGGCTCTACTGGAAATCCTTTGAGAGGGTTCAGAGATAAAGCATGTAATGAGTTTATGCGAGCGGGCGGAATACGAAGTAATATTTGGGCAGGTTATGACCTAGGAGAGCGAATTTATTGCCTTTATGGAGATCCAGAAAAGGAGCTGAAAGGTTGGAAAAAATTAAAATCCAAAGTGCGACGGAAATACTTATATCGAACCGAAGTCTTAAATCTCTTAAAGCTTACCGAACAGTCCATGTTGGACTTTGCTGAAAAAATGCGAAAGAAACCTCCTTCTCTTTTATGGGGTCATGCCCATGCTTTATACCAATTAGCACTTTTTTATGAGAAAAAAGAAATTTTAGATATTCGACCTAAAGGAATGTATTCGGCCGGAATGGTTTTGCATGATTGGGAAAAGAGAAAAGTTGAAGAAATTTTTCAGTGTAAACTGCAAGACCGTTATGGTTGTGAGGAGTTAGGATTAATCGCCACTGAATGCAAGGCTCAGAGTGGCTTACATATAAATACAGATGTTCACTATGTTGAATTTCTTGACGCAGAGGGAAATCCTGTTGAACCTGGGGAGCGAGGTTCCATTATCATCACCGATTTAACCAATTATGTCATGCCGTTTATTCGATATAAAATTGAAGATATAGGCATTCCGTCTGATGAATATTGCACTTGTGGAATTACTCAACCTCTCATTAAAAAGATTGAAGGGAGAATAGCAGATTTTATCATTACCCCTCAGCATGAATTAGTTTCAGGTATTTCTTTAACCGATCATTTTGCAGGACAAATACCAGGGGTGGCCCAAATGCAAATTATCCAGAATAAAATCGATGTCTTAAACTTTAAAGTAGTAAGAAACGAAAATTTTGGAAGTGGGAGTATTGAAAAAATTTCTCATATGGTCGAAGATTTTTTCGGTAAAGAAATGAAATTTGAAATTGAATTCGTGAATGAAATCCCTAAAGAAGCCTCAGGAAAATTTCGTTTTACTATTTGCAATTTAAAACATGAACTTTTGTAAGAATTATAGCAACCAACCTCTGGTTGCTTTTACCAATAAAGCGAACTTTTTATATACCAGCCTTTTAAAATATATCATCATAAACTATCCATTATCATAACTCATGCTCGAAAAGTATACACCAAGAAACCATAGTGAAGAGGATCAACTTTTTAATCCAGGTGAAAAAAAATGGCCCTTTTATGGATTATTGATCTATACTATGATGTTTTATTCTCAATTTGCAGGGCGTTATCCATTTTTGGCACCTCTACGATTGGAATTTTTTTTAGGGATTGCTTTAATAATTTATGCCTTCTCTCAAATACTTACAGGAAAGATTAGTTTTAACGAAAATTTGATGAATTTTGCCGCATTATTATTTATTTCGGTGGCATTTGTTACTATACCATTTGCCTATGTTAAATTGAATGCATTAAATGCATCGTATGATCTATTGAAATTTTTTGCTATTTATTTAATGATAATTTCTACTATAAATAATGAAAAAAAATTAAAGATATTTGTTTATGTTTACCAGGCAATGATTGTTCTAATATTTTTTGAACCTTTTATTCAATCATTACAAGGAAAGGGATTTGTTTGGAATAATGGCATGTGGCGTCTAAGAGGAGTTACAAATTATTTTGGTCATCCCAACCAATTGGGAGGAATGACAGCTGCAAATTTGCCTTTTTTGTTTTATTTATTAAAATATCAGCTTTCAAAAATATGGAAGATTGTATATTTTATCCTAATTATTGCTTCCTTACGTGTGATTATGTTAACTCAATCCAGAACAGCTTTTGTAGGAGTTATGGCCTTTGCATTTTTTGTCTGGCTTTTCTCCAAAAAAAAGGTGATTTCACTTATAGCTATTTCAATAATTATGATAATAACCTGGCATTTTTCTCCTCCGGAAACTCGTGATCGTTTTCTTACGCTTGGTATGGCAGATCGAGTTGTTACGGGGCGGGCTGATCATGATGAAGCTGGATCAATGTATTCTCGATGGGTACTTATTCAAAGAGGTTTTGAAGCCTTTAAAGAAAATCCAATTCTTGGTCTCGGATTAAATTGCTACATGTCATTTAATGGGCATCGATATGGATATTTTTTTCCACCACACAATACTTATATTCAAGCATTGTCGGAAATGGGTTTGTTAGGAACTCTTGCATTTTTATTAGTCTTAATCTTTACCCTAAGAAACTTAATTAAATCAAAAAAAAGATTAAAATTTCTTCCAGAACGTAATGAATTTTTAGAAACCATGATCATTATCGTTATGGTTTATCTTTTAGTGAGAATGATAGTTAGCATGTTTGGACAGGAACTCTACGATAATTACTGGTGGATATCGGCGGGTTTATCAGTTGTAATTTTACGAATAGTTAATCAGAAAATCGCCGAATCTGGACTTCTTGGTATTGAAGATATGGAGAATGTTTGATTCATCACCGGAGAAGATAGTAGTTTAATTTTAGGTTTTGTATGAAAATATTATTAATTGAACCATTAGGAGATGGTGGAATTGCGCATTACACATTTAATCTAGCAAATAGCCTTGCAGCGGAAAAGTGTAAGGTATTCTTATTTACGACTTTTCTCTATGAACTTGGAAATAGAATACACCATTTTGAATGTTCGCAATCGATGTTTCGATTGGCCTTTAAGATAATTTATAAATTTCCATTTTTAGCCAAAGAGTATGGAATAAGTAATATTATCAGAAAGTTTTTAAAGATAATTGAGTATCCGATTAATGTTTTAGAGATCATTCGTTATGCTAAAAAAGGGAGAATCTTTATTGTTCACGTTCAGAGTATAAATGAAATCGAATTGTTTTTGGTGCTTGCTCTACGATGTACTGGATTTCATCTAATATTAACAGTCCACAATGTTTTTCCCAGACATGGACACCTTCTTTTCTATCATAAATATCTGTATCGTTTTATGTATCATTTATGTCATCATATTATTGTCCATACTCAGAGCGGAAAAAAACAGTTGGTGCGGTTGTTTTTAGTTGATGAAGATAAAATTTCGGTAATTCCACATGGTAATTATGATTTTTTCCTGCCTTCCTCTAAAGAATCGGTTAAATCGGCTCGTGAGAAACTTGGCTTACGAGTAAGCGATAAGGTCGTTTTATTTTTTGGTGCCATTCGACCCAATAAAGGACTTGAAACTTTACTTTTAGCTATCTCTTTATTGAAAAAACATGACGATAGTATCAAGTTACTTATTGCAGGTGAACCATGTGAAAATTTCGACCGTTATTCTAATATTATAAATCGTGAAAATCTCGATAACACTGTACTCGCTAAATTAGAGTATATTCGCATTGATGATGTCGCTTTGTATTTCTCCGCTTCAGATTTAGTTGCCTTGCCATATCATGAGGTTACTGGCAGTGGAGTTTTACAAATTGCTTATGCCTTTGGGAAACCAGTGGTTGCAACAAATTTAGAGGGTTTTAGAGAATCGGTAGTGGATGGAAAGAATGGGTATCTGGTACCAGATCATGATCCACTTTCTTTGGCAAAAAGTATTCAGCAGATATTATCGGACGATCATATACGAAAACAGATGGGGTACTTTTCACATAATCTTTCTCAATCCATTTATTCATGGCAAAATATTGCGAAAGCAACTAAATCAATTTATGAAAAGGTTGAAGTCTAATCTGATCATCATCTTCCAGCGTTCCTGTTCTATTTCTTGTTTAGATTGTGTTTTGTTGATAATATTTTTTTATGAATCATTTCATCAAATTATTTTACCCTCAACATTTATTTGGGATAGACAAACAACTTTATAAAAATGACAAAAAAAGTACTTTTTGTACCTCTAAATACAAATCACGTTATAATCTTTGAGGCAATCATCGCATCTTTGAGATGGAATTATCAGATCTTGTGCCATGACCGAATTTCTGAAGGCAAACAATATTTTACTGAAGAAATGCTGAAACAAAAGGGTCTTTCTTATTTTCATTTTCCCTATAAAATCCAGCGTGCTCCCACCGACATTTTATTAAAAAAAATTATCGATTTCTTTAGAATAAAAATTCAGATAAGAAAGATCTTGAAAACTTATGACCCTGCAGTGATTATTTTTGCGATCGATAATGATCCGATCAGTCAAATTGCCATCAGTGAAGCGAAGAAAAAAAAAATAATCACAATATTAATACCGGAGGGTTTGATCCAATATTATGATTTATTTGAGACAAAAACTTATTTTTCTGCTTATTTGTATAAAATTTTGCGATTTTTTGGGATTTATCTTGATTATGTAAAATACGGTGCAGGAGGCTGTGATCATTTACTCGTAAGTGGGAGAAGGGCTTTTGACATTTTGAAAAAAAGTGGCCTTCCTGAGAATAAAATGACGATAGTCGGGCAGCCAAAGTACGATGCGTTTCTAAATAAGATTCTAAAGTATAAACCACCTGTTAATCAAAAGAAAATTTTTCTTTTTGCTGCTTCGAAAAGGATTTTTAAGGACGATACTGAAATTTCACTTCTGAGAAAAATAATTGGAGTTATCAAAGAATTAAATTTAGATTTATTAATTAAATTACATCCACGTACACCCGAAACCCCAACTGATTTAGAGAAAAGAGTTGGATTAAAATCTGATTCGTCTATCAATGTTATCAAAGAAGGTTATGATACATTTAACATACTTGAAGAAATATATGCCATAATCACTATCCCCTCCGCCATTATACTTGAAGCGCTTTTAATGGACAAAGAATGTATCATAATATCTTATATGCAAGGTGAATCATTTACAGATTATGTAAAGTACGATGCGATGTACTTTATTTATAGTGAAGACGAAATTGATGAAATCATTAGAGAATCAACTCAGGTAAAAAAGAAGCAAGAGCATAAGATTCATCTTTTAGAAGATGAACTCTATATGCTTGATGGAAAAGCAAGTATACGTATTGTCGAATTTTTAAGTAAATGTATATATCCGTCAGACTCCATTAATCGAAAATTGCAGAAAAATTATTATTAAAGATTACTCATTCCGAAAAATATATTAGACTAAAAAATGGAAAAACCACTTTACATACGTGATAACTTAAGAGCATTGTTTACCGTGTACCATGAACCGAATATGGCAAATCCAGAGGAAATGCCACAGAAAATAAAATATCTGGATTATGGAATCATTTTCTGTGCTCCGTTTGGAGAAGAAAAACTGGTTTCTCATCGAGTTTTGGTAAAGCTTGCTCGTCATTTTTCAAATATAGGTTTACCATGCCTTCGATTTGATCATACAGGGCATGGGGATAGCAGTGGTAATTTTGAAGATGCTACACTGGAAATTTGGAAATCAGATTTAGAACTGATGATAAGTTTCGCACATAATACCTTGAATATTAAAAATATTATTTTATTAGGTGTGAGATTTGGAGCAACTTTGTCTTACCTGATGACAACTAAAAATCCACTATTAAAAAATTTAATACTCATTTCACCTATCATCAATGGAAAAGAATATCTCAAATTGCTTTTAAGATCAAATCTGACCACTCAAATGGCCGCCTTTAAAAAAATAATTAAAACTCGAGAAGATTTGATTAACGAGTTGATGAATGATCAACCGGTGAATGTGGACGGCTATTTATTAAGCAAAGATCTATATTTGCAGATGGAAAATGTTAACCTTCTGAATGAGTTAAGTAGTCATGCAGAAAATATTTTGTTGCTTAATTTGAAGAAAAAAATAAATGAGCCACCAAATCTTGATCTGGAAAATTTTAGTGAACTTTTAAGGAAACAAAATAAAAATGTTTCTATAGAAGAAATTGTATCTGATGTTTTTTGGACAGATAATAATTATTATCAAACTGAATATAAGAATCTTCATGAAGCGATACTCCATTGGGTTAATCGAACATTAAAGATGAAATAATAAAAATGATAAAAAAAGGAAAGCTTTTACTCTATCCTATTTTGAATGCTTTCGGATGTGGCGCTGCCTTCCGATATCTGAATAAAAATAAGTTATTGATTGTAGTTTATCACGGGATTAGTGCAAACCTTCATGATTTTCAACCTTTTACTTTGCTTCCGGTGACAGATTTTGAACGTCATATTCGTTTTCTTAAAACACATTATACCATGCTCTCCTTGAAGGAAACAGTATGGTTGTTGACCAAAGGGAAAAAAATACCTTCTCGTACGGCGATAGTTACTTTTGATGATGGTTATTGCAATAACCTGACTCACGCCTTACCTATCATACAAAAATATCAAGTACCGATAACAATATTTCTTACTGCCGGATACATTGGCACTAAAAAATTACTACCTTTTGATCAGGCCTATTTAATTTGTCGCTATGCTCAGGAGATGAGAAGCCGACCCAACCCGGAAATTGGACTTCCATCGTTATCTTTTAAAAATGAATTGGAGAGATGTAAAAGCTTTTCCAAATTGGTAAGCTTATTAAAAAAACTTTCGACCAGCGATCAGGAAAGGTGTTTATTATCCCTTCGACAGGAATTGTACGTCCCGGATTTTACAAATAAGAATGATATTTTCAAAGATTTTCAGCTGATGTCATGGGAAGATGCATATGAATTGAAAAAGAGCGGATTGGTCGATTTTGGATCTCATACTTTATCTCATGAGATATTAACAAATGTAACTCATCAAGTGGCTGAGAAAGAAATTTCCTTTTCAAAAAGTATACTGGAAAAAAAACTGAATGAGCCCATCACCCTTTTTGCTTATCCAAATGGAAGGCAAATTGATTTTAATTCCTCCCACATGGATCTGCTAAATAAATATGGATATAGTGCTGCTGTGACAACCATTCCCGATCTGAATACTCATCAGGAAAATATTTATAAATTAAAACGAATGAATTTTGGTTCAGGCTTTTCGGCAAATTTGAATTATTTTGTGTTAAGAACTTCAGGTTTTTTACCATTCTTTAAGAATATTGTGAAACATGTATACAGCTGAAATCTGTCGAGATCCAATCGTTTTTTTAAATTTACGTGGACATTGGGATTTGCTTCTCAAACAAACTTATACTAACTCACCTTTTCTTAGCTGGGAATGGCTTTTTAGTTGGTGGAAACATTTTGGAAAAGCAAAAGATTTATTTATTATTTTAATATGGAATGAATTCCACGATTTGGTGGGTATAGCGCCACTTTTTATCCATAAAACGAAATATTATTATTTTCCGGTGAGGGAAATAACCTTTATTGGTGTTGGTCATTCCGATCGGCAAGATTTTTTAATTAAAGACAATGATGTCCAAGTATTAGGTACCATACTTAGCCAAATTTTTCTTCACAAGAATGAATGGGATATAATTAAATTAGATCAGATTCCTCAGGGTAGTATTCTCTTTGAGCAGGTAAGCGATGATCATCGTAATGTTTTGATTGAAACCAGTTCCGCGTGTCCTTTTGTAAGAATTCAGGGGACATGGGAAGATTATTATAATTCATTGAGCTATAAATTTCGCCGCGACTTAAAAAATCGCACTAATAAACTTAATAGGGCTGGAAAGTGGGAATTGTTAATTAAAACCACTTCGATGCATTTAAGAAAAGAATTAGAAAAAGCCGTGACCATTGAGTCTAAAAGTCGAAAGATAGAAAGTCAGAAAAGTTTTTTATCTAAAACGGAAAATTTTAGATTTATTCTTGAGTTTTTTGATTTTTGTGCAGAAAAAGAATGGATAGATTTTAGTGAATTAATTTTAAACTCTGTTTGCATTGCCTATCTAATCGGTTTTAAATACAATAATAATTATTACGCGTATAACATGGCTTTCGATGAAAATTTTATGGACATGTCACCTGGAAAAATTTTATTTCAAGAAAAAATAAAGTGGTGTTTTCATAATTATCCTCAGATACAAGAATTTGATTTGTTACGAGGAGATAGCTACCTTAAGTCTAAATGGACAAATGATAGTCGGCAACATTATCGGATAATTATTTTTAACAAAAGATTCGGGATACAAATCTTGAGATTTCTAGTTGTTAATATCAAACCAGTGGTGAAAAAGATTTTAAGATTATTATCTAAATCCAACCATTTTAGTGAATAAAGATAAAAAATATATAAGTAAATTATCACAAGTATTCAACGATTTTTTGATTGCTGAAATAACTTAATATGTTAGACAACATTAGTATAGAACTTCTTTATATATCTGTATATCTAAAATTATTAATTGTGCAGTTCGATTTGCCTAATCCGAAGGTTTTATATGAGTTTTCATTCTGAGATTAAAATTGCTTTTATTATTGATTTTATTTTTGCTACTACTGGAGGAACAGAGAATCAAGTCATAAAAATTATAAAAAATATTGATAAAAAAAGATTTAAAGCGCAATTGATAGTACTAAAAAATACAACCTGGCTAAAGCAGAATAAATTAAACTTCGAATGTCCGGTTTTCACCTTTAATTATGATATTTACCATCATGCGAATCCGAAAAATGTATTGGTCTTCCTCCGGTTAATTCGTCTGCTCAAGGAATTAAGACCCCACATCGTAATTTGTTTTTTTAAGGTTAGTTATATAGTAGGGGTGCTCTGTGCTTTTTGGGCTGGTGTGCGCCATATAATTTCAACACGACGAGATTATGGTTTGTGGTTAGATGGGCGGAGTGTGATTTTTTTACGAATGGCTAATCGGTATGTTAACAATATCGTGACGAATTCTGAAAAAGTTAAACGGTTAACTGGTGAAAGAGAAAAATATCCTTTTCAAAAAATTAAAATTATTTATAATGGTATCGAATTTAGTAATGATTTGAGGAAGAATGAGAAAATAAACGAAAATAGAATGGATCTAAGAGAAATTTTAGGTATTTCACCTGATCAAAAGTTAATAGGTATTGTTGCCGGATTGAGGCCAATGAAAAAGCATGAGACATTTCTAAAAGCGGCCAAAATTGTCTTAGAAAAAAGAAAAGATGTACATTTCCTAATCGTGGGTGATGGACCCCGACGTCAAGAACTGGAGAATCTTGTGAAAGATTTGCATATATCTTCCAACGTTCATTTTTTAGGTTGGAAAGAAAATGTTAGCGACGTATTACTGAATTTTGATATAGGTGTGAATTGTTCAGCTAATGAAGGGTTATCCAATGCAATAATGGAATACATGGCACATGGTGTGCCTTGTGTAGTTTCTGATGCGGGAGGAAATCCTGAACTGATAAAAAACGGTGTAAATGGATTTCTTTTTAAATTAGGTGATTGGAGACAACTGGCAGAAAAAATACAAATTTTATTAGACAATTCTGAATTGCGACAGCAATTTACCGAACGATCAATTAATATAATATTAAATGAGTTTTCAGTAAAGAAAATGATTTCTTGCTATGAAAACTATTTTGAAGAAATTGTAAATTCTTAGCTAACGAAACAGAGGGGAAATGTCAAAATGAAAGTATTTATTCTTGGGTTAGATGGGGCTACATTCGACCAGCTTGATCTATTAATGCGAGAAGGTTTTTTACCTCATATAAAAAAAATCCAGGATAATTATGCCAGGGGACAGTTACAAACCATTGTACCTCCGGTTACTGGTCCCGCCTGGTTAGCCTTAGCTACCGGGCTTAATCCTGGAAAAACAGGAGTATATGACTATATCAATCGGCGCCAGTCAGATAGTTATGAAATGACCCCGGTTTCATCCCGAGATTATCAGGATCGTGCGATTTGGAATATTCTAAATAAAAAGGGATATAAGATTGGTATATTTAATTACCCTACTTTACTGCCAGCTCCTCAGGTCGATGGATTTGTGGTGGGTGGTATGGGTGCCCATTGGGGAGATGAAGAGATGTGTTATCCTCGTGAACTCAATCAGGAAATTAGGCAAATTGCTCCAGATTATCAAGTTTTATTGAACCTTCGGAATAAGAAATACAGAAAAAATATTGATCTATTTTTTCGTGATATAGATAGGGTCCTTGATAATCAGGTGGCAGTTCTGCACTATCTCATTCAGAATAAACCCTGGGATTTCTTTTTTGCCGTCCTTTCGGTGACTGATTGGGTTCAACATGTCGTCTGGAAAGATATTGATGAAACCCATCCTTTATATAATCCTAAAAAATCACCTTTTGTTAAAAGTAAATATCAAAATTTCTGGAAACGAATTGATCAAGTTGTCGGAGACTTGCAACAGATATTACCGCCGGATATTATATTTATGATTGTGTCTGATCATGGTTTTGGACCTCTGAAATCTGTTTTTTATCCTAACAGCTGGTTACAGAAAAAAGGGTGGTTAAAGAGGAAAAAAGGGATTGGATTGAAATCTTTTCTGGGTAATCAACTGAGTGTCTTTTCAGAAAGCTTCGATAATAAATATACAAATGCTTTAGTCCATCGTCTGCGCAATAAAGTGTTTAAAATTGGAAGTGCCATTGATTTAATTGACTTAGAAAATTCATTCGCGTACTCTCCTGAGCATAATACCATGTTTGGATGTATTAATCTTACTCATCAGGGAAAAAGTATTCCAGAATTTAAAGAACAACTTCTCGATGCCATTCGAAACCTGCCTAATGAAATAAAAGAAATTTATTCGGTAGAAATTATTCTTCCGGAGCAAGCTTATTCTGGAGACCGCGTATCGTTATCTCCGGATATCTTTTTTATTATAAATGGTTACGAGGCTACAGTTGAGGTGCCGTTCAATAAAAAAATTTTTTTAAATGAACCCTCAGTTTTATTGCGAACAGGTAGTCATCGCCCCCATGGAATATTTCTGGCAAAAGGAGATATGATAAAAAATATTAGGGTGAATATGTCTATTCTTGATATTGCACCGACTGTATTGGCTCTATATCAAACTGATCTTCCTGCTAATCTTGATGGAAAGGTTCTAACTCCAATCCTTAAATCCCATCTGGTAGATACATTAAAAATTAAATTTAGTAGCGATATTAAAGAAGAAAAGGCTAAAGAGACCACTACTGAAGAATTGGATAAGATGAAGCAAATGTTGAGATCTTTGGGATATTTATAAAGTAACCAAAAGCTTCAATGAAAATTATCTCTATTCTTGAGGAGAAAGGTAATGGAAATTATATTTCTAACTTGTTCTCTGCTCTGCAAGTGTAAAAAAGTTTTACACATTCGAAAAGTTAATTATTTTTTTATCCAGTAAAAAAATATTCACCTTTTAAACTATACTAGATTTCCATCAAAAAATGAATATGTCTTTATATAATTTGGATCGCTGTGATTGGTATGAAATTTGTCCTATAGGTAAAAAGTTTTAGTTTATTGGGTAATGATTTATTTTAATAATTAAGACTTAGGAAAAAAATATTAAACGGGATTGATAAATGGATTTTCAACCAAGAAACCCAGTCTCAGATTTATTTCCCGATAAATTTGAGATTAATAAAAATGAACTAATTGTGATTATGTTCATTTTTGCGGTGAAATTAATATTAATGATTTTATTGATTTCCACGGGATTTATTGCTCTCTCGGGGGATGATTTTGCCAGAATGCTTGCTGGATACAAATGGTCAAAAAATCCTTTTTTGTTTGCTTCTGGTTGGCCCCCCTTTCAATTTTGGATTCTGGGAGCCTTCATGAAAATTTATCCAAATATTTACCAGGCTAATTTAATTGTTAATGGGCTTTTTTCCTTTTTATCACTTTTTTCCTTCTACCTCTTATGCCGGTTATTTTTCAATAGGAATTTATCATTGATTTCTCTGGGGATATTGGCCACTCTTCCCTGGCATGTTAAATTAAGTGTTTCTGGACTTGCTGAGCCTATTTATCATTTCTTTTTCTTTACCAGCCTGATTTTCTTGTTCAAGTGGAAAAAAACTGAAAAAATGCATTATGCTTTTCTCTGCGGTTTATGCATTTTAATATCAATAATGAACAGAATTGAAGCTTCAATTTTTTATGCATCAGTAAATTTATATTTGTTTATCGAGATAGTTAGGTCTAAAAATTTTAAAAGGTTAGTGGTGCCTTGGCTCTCAATTATTTTGCTACCTTTAATCTTTGTGATAATTTGGATTATGCTTGGTAAGGTTAGTACTAATTATCAAGTACTACAAGAGGATTATGCAAGAGCCACGACGGGATCAGAGGGCATCTTTATCAGTATACTGAAATATCCTGGATATTTAATCATCTTATCACCATTAATTGCCTGTTTAGGTTTGTATGGGATTTATAAATATGTAAGATTACATGGTGATAAATCATTACATTACCTTACCATACCTACTTTCTATTTTATAGGATTGATCCTTATATCAGTTATTACCAAGGCAGATACTTTATCCGCCTCTGTAAGAGTGGTTATACCAATTATCGCCATGATGATTCCTTTATCACTATTTCCGTTTTATAAAATTGAGAATTTCAAATTAGTTAGCTGGTTAAGCGGTGTAATTCTTTTAATTTTGCTTTGGAATTTTTCCTTCACTTTTAATTATAATAGAAATGATTTTGTCTCTGTAAAAAAAATTGCCCTAACGTTAACGAAATTATGGAAAGAAAATATACTACAACCGAATGATGTGGTGATCTTCGAACAAAACCTGAATAATATACATCTTTACGATGCACTCGCCCTTAAAGTATTATCAAATCGGCCTGATAATATTATCTTTTATTCTCAACGTGAATTACATCACGCACTTCAAACTGTTACTGATTTTTTCTCTCAAGAAAACCTTGCTGGAATAATTATTAATAAAGACTCAATAAAAGAAAAGCTTTCCGAAACATCATCTTCCATTACCGACATAGGTGGTTACAGAATTATATGGAATAAGAGAAAATTATCTGAAGTAAATAATAATTTTTCACAGGCAACTAATTATCAACAAGTAAATAATAGAATATTAGACAGTGTAGAATTAAAAGGATTTCTTTTATCCTACGGGAAGTTCCCTTCGGGTATCTCAACTTATTGGGAATTAGAAAACGAAGGTCAAATAGCCTCATTTAAAATACAGTATGGGGTCAAATATTCAAATCAAAAGACAGAAGTGAGTATTTTAGGAGAGCATCCACTTGGTTATTTTAAAGAATTTTCAAATCTCAATAATTCAGTAAATTTTAGTGATTGGCAATATTTACGCTTATCCCCCGGTATGAAATCCGGTGATTATCATCTGTTGATTCGTTTAATAAAGGAAACAAAAATGACTCAGTCTAATAAGGAAGAACCTATTTACACCGAGTGGACATATCTTACTGACGTCACTATAATTTCCAGTAAAAGAGATGTGATCTCAAAATTATTAAAGGGTGAATTGCATAATATTCCTTTAGGATTAAAAACATTTTTTACCTTATTTTAACATGACTAAAGGAGAATGGTAAAAAATTGATAAGTAAAGATAATAATCGAGATAAAAAGAGGCAGTCACTAATTTATGTCTGTAATTTTTGGAGGTATTATGCCAATCAATAATATAAAATTAAAATATCTTATAATTATTAACATTATTTTATTAATTTTATTCTACATCAATATTACTTTTTCCCAACCCAGTATTAGTAGTGTCAGTGGAGATTTAGTGCATGGTGGAACCCTGATCATTAATGGATCAAATTTTGGCGTTAAAAGTCCCGCTGCACCTTTAATGTGGGATAATTGTGAGACGGCAGTTGTCAATAATGAAGCGGAAGTTTTAAATCGCGGTTGGCTCGATCCTTGGCCCCGATTTGGCACATCCTCAATTGAACATCGAATAAAATATAGAAATGCTCCTTACCACAATACTGCACCGCCTCATCAATATAGTACGAAATATTTAGTAGGGGGACACTATCAAACCCCTAACAATGTCCCGCCTTATATCGGACCTGGTGGAGAAGATTATAGAAATGTTATGGTAACCGCGTATGCAGGTGGACCAGCGCGCCGATGGTTTGCCATTTGGTATGTTCGCCATGATTCGCTCTGGTACACTCCCTGTGATCAAGCGACTAACGAAAAATGGGATTGCATCAATGGAGGACCATCTGCCTATTATGGTTCCAGTTTTCTCTATACGGGTACCGATGCGAATCGCTCAACCTGTTATAACGGGTTAAATCGCTGGAATTATTTCGGTGGATTCTACACGTTTTGTCCAGGCTTTGATGATACGGGTCAAACAAATAATGCTCGGTTTGATTGGGTAAAAATGGAGCATCGAGTTGCAAATGATAACTTGGGATTCCATGATGTTTTAATTGACAATATCTATGCACTGCGATTTACACAGAACTGTCCCTATTTCTGGGATAATTTAGGTGGAGAATATTTAGCTAATGGGATCCAGAGTTTTACTATTGGTGGATATTACCGGCATGGGACAAATGTTAATGATATCACTACTTATCGGGGAGATGTGAATAATTTTCGCTATTTCGATGATATGTACATCGACACGACTCTGGCGAGGGTCATTCTGGGTAATGCTGCTGAATATAGCGCGTGCACAATTCTTGAACCTCAAATTCCTACTGCCTGGAATAATAATTCAATTACCTGTACTATTAATTTGGGGAGATTATCAAATCAGAATAGAGTTTATGTGTTTGTTTTTAACAGAGATGATGTGAGAAATCTCAACGGATATCCAATAGGTGAAGAGCCTCCATCCAAACCACGAGGAATTATTATTGGTCCATAAAAGTGTGAAATAGGAGAATGTTTGAGCAAAATAAATTTTGATCTCGGTATGATTTTTAGTATTAAAATAAGCGCTTTTTTCATTTTAATCGTGTTTCATCCCGTACTTATCGCACAACCGCTCATTCAAAATATTAATGGTATTGTGGCTCATAATGAGCAAATAGTTATCAATGGGAATGGGTTTGGTGATAAAGATCCTGTTCCTCCTTTATTATGGGATAATTGTATGAATGAGGTACCATTATCAACTTATTATGATCAGTGGTTACCAACAAATGCTGAACAGGGAAGTTATTACAATATGGCCTATCGTGCAGTCCCATTTCGCAACTTAAACTCACCTACGGTTCGCATGAATTATATTCTCGGTGGTGCCCATGCGGTGAGTCATCATTTTGGAACTTATAATATGGGGGGTAATGTGGGACTGGGTAAAAATATGAACTCTTTCAATTTTTTTATTCAGTATTGGTATAGAATTGATCCTTTATTTGACCTGGAGAATCATCCTACTGAAACAGATAACATGAAAGAAATTGATTTGACAGAAACCGCAGGATTGTTTTATACCGGTGATCATGGGTATTTAGGCTGGTGTGGCAACACGATACCAACCATTAATTTTACGGCTCCGATCAGACTGGGAAGAATGCCCGTGGATTGTCCTGAGCTTCCGTATGGTTGTTCAAATGATCAATATGTCGTTTACCATCAGAATCCAATTAATGATTGGGTAAAAATGCAATGGGAAGGCGGATACAATACTATCTATGATAATCCGGTTGTGAAATTGACAACTTATCCGGATGGGGCGGCAACATATCTGAGCCATTACGGTACTGAAATTACGACTTCTGATATTTATGTTGGATGCGGTTATCCAGATGCCGGAGAATTACGCTTTATTGGAATTGGTGGGTTTGCTCGAGTAGAGCGGCTAAATAATGGTCAAAATTCTTTTCGTTACTTTGCTGGAATTTATATGGACATAACTCCAGCCCGGGTTATGCTAGGAGATAATTCAGTATACGAAAATTGTACAATCATGGAACCTCAAATACCGATTTCCTGGAATAATCATACCATTTCATGTACTGTCAATCTGGGTGCACATCCTGATGTGGGAAATGCTTATCTCTATGTTTTTGATTCGAATGGTCAACACAACTCTCCAGGTTATACTGTGGCATTAGGTGATGGATCAAGTAATGAGCCCCCTGGAAAACCTCAAAATGTGCGGATTTACCACTGATTTATAATTATTGCGCTTCGATTTAAGAATTTATTCGCGCTATCTTAATTACTATCATTTTGGTTTGAAATTATTAAATGCCAAAGCGTGGAACTGAAGAATTAATTTTATAATCTCCGCTTTAATTAATATAAGTAGTATTTAAAAAAAATTTTTATTTTATGAGGAGAGGAATAAAGAATGTTTTCCAATGTTCGTGAAGATATTCAAATGTATTTAGAAAAAAGTAATCATATTTCTCCTATAAAAAAGTTTTTTTATTTATTTTTCTGTCAGGAACTGCATGCCGTCCTCATCTATCGGTTTGGTCGATGGGCAAAATATGAGTTAAAATTTCCGATTCTGTCAATACCTTTTCGAATAATTTATTTTATATTAAGAAAAATTAGTGAGATGCTAATTGGTGTTGCTATTTGGCCTGAGTCAAAAATTGGACCTGGCCTTAAGGTCGAACATTTTGGAGGGATCTATATTATAGCCCAAATGGGAAAACATTGTCGAATCTCTCAACAAGTAACTATTGGCCATATCGGTGGTTTTAAAGGAGGTGGTTGCCCAATTTTGGGTGACAATGTTTATGTTGGAGCAGGTGCAAAAGTCTTAGGAGATATAAAAATAGGTAACAATGTTAAAATTGGAGCCAATGCAGTGGTAATACGAGATGTTCCAGATAATGCTATCGCGGTCGGAGTGCCGGCGACTATTAAATTCCCCCACCAAGAAAAATTAAACACCGAAAAAGACTAATGATGATAGACTTTCAATTAACTAAGATACCAAATTAATCTTACATAAACTGCACCTCTTGCAAGACATTTATTCATTTCAGTTGACTTTAAATTTTAATGGTAAAAATTTAATTTCGTATAAACTTAAATCTAAAGTACTAAAAAATGATATCTAACGACTCTTTGAAAATTTAAATCTTGATGATTAATTATTAATCGCGGAGACCTAGAATGGAAGAACCCATTCTCTTTGAAAATAAAAATGGAAAAAAATTATTTGGAATTCTGCACATTCCAGATGAAACCGATAAATTTCAATTACGGATCGGAATTAATATTGTGAATCCGGGTATTAAATATCGGGTTGCTCCACATCGATTGAATGTGAAGCTTGCTCGACAATTTTGTAGACTTGGTTATTATGTTCTACGCTTTGATCCTGCAGGTATTGGAGATAGTGAAGGTGATTTACCAGAAGGGATGCCCATTGGGGACATCTGGCACAATGTACAATCCGGCTTATTTGTTGAAGATACACTGAGTGCGAATAACATGTTTATTGCTAAATATAAACTTGATCGCCTGATAGTGATGGGGAATTGTGGAGGGGCAATTACCGCTTTATTATCGGGGGCACGAGATATCAGAGTAAACGGCCTGGTGTTGGTCGATGTCCCGGTAATTATGTGGTCCTCTGAACGTTCTGTTTTGGAAACAGCAGTAGGTAACGGAGAAAAATTAGATCATTATTTTGGAGAATATGTAAAACGCTTGTTCCGTTTGGAATCCTGGTATCGGTTGCTCACATTTAAAACAGATTATCGAGGCTTATGGTATACACTGAAAATGAAGTTGATGAAAAAGATACATTTTCTAAAAAAGAAAAACGATAGTGAATTTAACTGGGTAAAATTTATTGATGAAAATAAAATAAATCCTCATTTTATTCAATCAATTGATCACCTTTTTACTCATAAAAAGCCGATTTTATTTATCAGTGGTGGTAATGATCCGGGTCGAGATTCCTTTCACAATTTGTTTGAAAAAACCTATTTAATGAATAAGTATGGAAGTGATAATTCTAAATACTTATATGAAATATTCTTGATCCCTGACGCAAATCATATATATACCTTCCTGGAGTGGCAATCAACTTTATTATCGAAAATTGAAAGTTGGGTAAAAAAAAATTATCCAGTCACCTAACAATTACCCGAAAGGAAATAATGTGAATATTGATCAAAATATACAACATCGGATACAATCCGAGGCTGACTTTCACGACAAGAAGTTTGGTGGTGAAAGAGAAAAAGATTACTATGCTCATGGATTTACGGATATGGTATTTCAACATCTTTTTAACCAATTAGGGAATGTTGATGATAAAAATGTACTGGAGATAGGATGTGGCGAAGGATGGTTAACTGAACGACTGGCTTTGCAAGGGGGTCGATTATGGGCCTTTGATATTTCTAAAGAAGCAGTTAAACTAACGATTAACCGGTTAAAAGATTTAAAATTGAAATACCCACCCCAGGTGGAAGTGATGGCTGGTGAAGCACTAACCTATCCAAACGATTTATTTGACTATATAATTGGATTAGCTATTTTACATCATCTGGAATTTGAACCTGCTTTGAAAGAAATTAAGAGAGTTCTAAAATCAGGAGGAAAAGCTTTTTTCATGGAGCCCCTTGGACATAATCCGTTCCTTAACTTTTATCGATTTTTAACACCAAATCTACGATCGAAGGATGAGGCTCCCCTGCGGATGAATCAATATAAAATTATTGCCACCCATTTCTCTAAATTTTATCATAAAGAGTTTTTTTTGACAGCCATCTTTGCTCTGGCTTTTCATTTTCTTCATTCATATAAGATGATGATATTTACCCGAAATATACTGGTGAAATTTGACAATGTTATTCTAAAAATATTCCCATTCCTTAAAAGATATTGCTGGTACGCGGTTTTAATTTTCGAAAAATAGAGTGGGGCTGAGTATAAAACTCAATCTAAATCGAATAATCTGGGCGTAAGGATCCCTTTCGATATATGATTTAAATTAAACCTACGTGATTTTTTAAGAATGAATACTTAAATCAAATGCTTCTGTCCATTGTTTAATAATAAAATATGAAGTCTTTAAATATTTTAATTTCTGATCTAAAGAATAATTCAATACTAAATATATCAGTTTGAGTGGCATTAAATAATATTGCAATTAGAGGAGCTTTGTATGAATAATATTATCTGGATTATATTAGATAGTTGCCGTTACGATACATTTATGTCAGCAGAAAAAAAATATTTTATTCGCGTTGGCGAAATTCACAAAAGGTATTCATATGCCAGCTGGACTTCACCTTCGCATTATACTTTTTTGATGGGGATGATACCTCACACTTCCCCGGCTGGTGTTTTTGCTTCTAACGTGTACCGTGAAGAATTCAAACTATGGAATGAAAGAGTAGGAGGGGAAAAGCAGTTAACATTTGCTGATTTTGTTCCAGAGCTTAATCTGGTGAAGCGTTTAAATATGTTGGGTTATCGAACTATCGGAAGGGTTAGCCTACCAGTGCTTAACCAGAAAACCACGATGTCCAGTTATTTCGATGATTATAAATTAATGGATAATCATAATGATTTCAAAGGAATGGTTGATGAGATTAATTTTCTTACGGATCGTCCAACTTTTTATTTCCTGAATCTGGGCGAAACACATTATCCCTATATGTTGCAGGATGAAAATTTGCCTCATATTTCAGGAGTACACGGTGTATTTAAGAATTTAGATGACTTTGTGATTCATCAGGATGATGCGGGTAAATATGATGCAGATAACTTTTTTACCCACCCTGAAATGCAACGTTTAAAGCAACAACAGATAAAAACTGTTGAATATTGTGATAGTATTTTTGGTGAATTGTTAAAAAAATGTCCGGATAATACTTACTTTATAATTACTTCAGATCATGGAGAACTCTTTGGAGAAGAAGGTTATTTTGGGCACGGACCCATCATGCATGAGAAGGTTTTTGAAGTTCCATATATTGAGGGTAAGTTTGATCGTTCAATGGTGAAATAGACTTCTGCTAACGTTACAGAATGTTACACAAAGAAAAATTCGGTTATCATTCTCCTTTTAAATTCTGCAAATGTTTTTAAAGTACATTTCGATTAACGAAAAGTTATTGAATATGGAAACCTGATGACAATGGGTATTCCATGAAACTGGATGCTTCAAGATTAAGTGGGGTACCATAGAAGTTCATTTATTTTTAATCATTGGAATGGCTTACCTTTTATAAATTTATATAAGAATATTTCAACTTCTATACTTTTTTAGAAGAAAAAAATAATTTGTCCCTTTCTGATTTATCGAAAAATTGTTTCCCCTTTGTAAGGAGTTAGTGGTTAATTTTTTGAGGGACTTTAAAAAATTAATGATAAGTAATACTCCCCCCAAAATAAATAAACTCAAATTTTGATTTGATACCAGGAAGAGAGGGAAAGTGAAACTTCTATTGATTGTTATTATTCTTTTAAACTTTTTTATTGCCTGTCAGAATCATAATACTGAGGAGGCCGATGTTATGTCAGAACAGCTTAAGATAGAATTGCAAGGTCTTCAGACGATGCGAATATTTTTTGGACATCGTTCAGTAGGGAATAATATCTTAAAAGGTTTAGAAGAAATACTTCTTCATTTTCCTGAGATTCATCTCAATATCGTAAATCTGGATTCCAATTCACAGTTGCCTGAACATTATTTGGCTCATTATTCACTAGGAGAGAATGGAAATCCTTTATCAAAATGTGATGCGTTCCTGGCTCACATTCCTACCATGTTGGATAATGAAGCCCAGGTGGGAATATTTAAATTTTGTTTTGTGGATATTGATGAAAAAACCAATATTGAAAATGTTTTTAAATATTATCAACAAACTATTCAAACTGCCCGGGAGAAGTATCCTGATATAACTATCGTGCATGTAACCATACCTTTACTGGCAGGCTCGAAGGGAATGAAGAAAAAAATGAAACGGTGGCTGGGGGTAGCTGATTGGTCCGATGCGAGTAATATTAAACGCAACCAGTTTAATAGGCTCCTCCTTCATACTTATCAGGGGGAGCCAATTTATGATTTAGCCGCTCTTGAATCCACCTATCTGGATGGAAGACGAGAAGGTTTTAAGTCAAACGGTGAAGTCTATTACGAATTAATAGCAGAATATACCAATGACGGTGGACATCTGAATACTCGCGGCCGCAAGATCGCAGCCGTCGGTTTGATCAAAGTTTTAGCGGATTTAAGCGCTTCCTTAAATATTTCAAAGTAATCCCCATTTAGAAATTTCATGACTTCCTACTCGTTCTTTTCTAATTTTAATTTTGTGGGTTGTGATTTTGGCCAAATGGTGATGAAATTTTTTAATGTATTTTTAAAAACTTAAGCGATTATTTCACTACAGAAAAATTGAACTAAAAACCTGAGGTTTTTATGGATACAGTAAACGAAGTAAAGAATTTCATTTTCTCCGAATTAGCTTATGATTATCCCAAAGACACCATTTCACTGGAAGATGATTTGCTTTCCCAGGGAATAATTGATTCAATGGGAATAATGCAGTTGGTGAATTTTATTGAGGAGAAATTTGGAATTAGGGTCACTCCTGAGGATGTAATTCCAGAAAATTTTCACTCCTTACAGGCATTGAAAGAATTTATTGAGAAAAAACAGAAGAAATAATGATATCGATAGGTGGAAAATAAAGATAGATAACGGAGGAAATTTTGGATTTTGATTTTACCCCAGAACAATTATCGTTCAAGCAAGAGATTATTAAATTTGCTCAGAATGAACTTAATAATAATATTATCAAACGAGATGAAGAATGTATTTTCCCTCATGATAATTGGAAAAAGTGTGCTGAATTCGGTATTCTCGGTCTACCATTTCCCCCAGAGTATGGAGGAAGCCATGCGGATATTGTGACCACCATGCTGGCGATGGAAGGTTTGGGATATGGATGTAAAGACAGTGGTTTGATATTTGCGCTCAATGCGCAGATGTGGAGTATACAGTCGCCTATCTGGGAATTTGGTTCCTCCAGGCAGAAAGATAAATATTTAAAAAAATTATGTTTGGGAGAAATAATAGGTGCTCATGGGATGACCGAACCCGATTCAGGGTCTGATGCTTTCAGTTTAAAAACGACCGCTAGACGAGAGGGGAACTATTATTTTTTAAATGGGACAAAAACTTTTGTATCAAATGCACCGGTTGCTGACATTTTTGTTGTTTTTGCTACTACCGATCGTTCTAAAGGATTCATGGGAATTACTGCTTTCATTCTGGAAAAAGGTTTTCCAGGCTTGACGGTAGGAAAAGAAATTAAGAAAATGGGATTGCGTACCTCCCTGATGGCTGAGCTCATCATGGAGAACTGTCAGGTGCCCATAGAGAACCGACTTGGTGAGGAAGGGATGGGTGCCGCTATTTTTAACTCCTCCATGGAATGGGAAAGAAGCTGTATTTTGGGAAGCAATGTTGGATCTATGGAGCGCCAACTGGAAACGTGTATTAAATATGCGCGAGAACGTAAACAATTTAATCGGTCAATCTCCAAATTTCAATCGGTGGCTAATAAAATTGTGGATATGAAAGTTCGTTTGGAAACCTCTCGACTCATTTTATATAAAATCGCCTGGTTAAAGCAGCGTGGACAGGATGCGGTTATGGACGCTGCACTAGCAAAATTGTATTTGAGTGAAGCCTGGGTTCAATCCTGTCTAGATGCTATTCAGATCCATGGTGGATATGGGTATACAACTGAATTTGAAGTTGAAAGGGATTTGCGGGATGCCATCTCAGGGAAAATTTATTCTGGCACATCTGAGATCCAACGTAACATCATCGCCAGGCGATTAGGATTGTAAAAAAAAGGATTGGTTATGGCTTTTCTACTTCATCATTTACTCGAAGAATCTGCGATAAAGTTTCCTGAAAAAATTGCTGTTAAATTTAAAGATGAAACCCTATCTTACCATGATTTAAATAATCTATCCAACAAAATTGCCCATATTTTGATTAAAAATGGTATTAACCGTGGCGATCGGATCGCTCTTTATCTCAATAAATCAATTTTCTCTATTGCGGCCATATTTGGAATTATGAAAGCAGGTGGAATATATGTGCCCCTTGACATTAATGCTCCTGAGTCACGCCTTGGTTATATTTTAGAAAACTGCGGGGTTCGAGCTTTAATCACCACCTCTGCACGATTGATAAAAATTAAAGAAACCATTAAAAATATTAGGACAATTCAAAATATTCTATTGGCAGATAATTTTGATCATATGTCTTTATTTCACACTATAAAAATATTCTCTATCCGGGAAATAGATAAACAGCAAAATGTTCGAAATCCTGAAATTCCATCTATCTGGGATGACCTGGCCTACATTCTCTACACATCTGGATCAACCGGAAAACCCAAGGGAGTGATGATTTCTCATCTCAATGCTCTTCATTTTGTGCGCTGGTGCTATGATACTTTCCGCGCTGGTCCTGCTGATGTTTTTTCCAATCATGCTCCGTATCATTTTGATCTTTCCGTACAGGATATCTATGTGGCGTTCATGGCCGGAGGAACCCTGGCTCTGGTGCCAGAAGAGTATTCCTATTTCCCTTACCGGTTGGCGGAATGGATTGAAGAAAATGAAATTTCAATTTGGTATTCCGTTCCTTCAATTTTATCCATGTTAGTAACGAATGGAGAATTACAACGATTTACATACTCACATTTACGGGTATTACTTTTTGCCGGAGAAGTTTTTCCAGTAAAATATTTACGCCAATTGATGAAGATAATTCCTCATCCGGAATATTACAATCTATTTGGTCCCACTGAGACTAACGTGATTACCTATTATCGTGTGCCACCGATTCCCGAAGAACAGACTCAACCTATCCCGATCGGTAAAGTGTGTGAGAATATGGAAATTTTATTGATTGATGAGAAAGGTGAAATTATAAAAGAAGCAGGTGTGCGTGGAGAAATCTATGCGCGTGGAGCGAATGTGGCGAAGGGGTATTGGGGAGATAAAGAAAAAACCAATAGTGTTTTTGTTCAAAATTTTACTCAGCCTCATTTCTTTGAAATTATGTATAAGACAGGTGACATTGCCATGCGAGATGAGCAAGGCAATTATATTTTTTTTGGACGGAAAGACCATATGATTAAAAGTCGCGGTTACCGCATTGAACTGGGAGAAATTGAATCGGCTTTATACAGCCATCCGGATGTTAAAGAGGCGGTGGTTATCCCGGTGCCGGATGAAAAAATTACCAATCGGCTCAAAGCTATCTTGGCCTTAAAAGATGGCAGGCATCTTGAAGCAGCCGATCTTCAGAAATATTGTGCAAAAATTCTTCCCCGATATATGATACCAGATGAAATTGAATTTCATAAAAGTCTACCCAAGAATCCTCATGGGAAAATAGATCGGGCGAAGCTGGCTGGAAAAGACTAACTTTATCTCTATAGCTATGGTTACTCAACGAATAAAAGAGATAGCGATGGTTTATCAGGAGCATGGTTTTGGTGCTGCCGTTCTGAAATTAGTGAATTCTGCCACTAAAAATCTGGTTCTATTTTTCTATAAAAAATGGGAAGAACTTATTCTTTGCAAAGATTTTATCACTATTGCTAAAAACATGGAGCCAATCGGCTGGCAGGTCAAAGATCTGACTCAAATTAACCGGCACGAATTATATGAATTTTTAAGAAAACACCATCCATCTAAACCCATTAGAGTCATTGAAAACTATATTCGAAACGGGTATCAGGTGTTTTTAGGATGTGGCAATGGAGAATTAATCGGTTATATGTGGTGGCATGACGCCACGATTCATCATACCCTTCAGCATCCGGTTCTACAGCGATATAAAATTCAATTGCAACCGGGTGAAGTATATATGTTTGATTATTTCATTCCACCAGAATTCAGGGGAAATAGTAATTCCAACCATTTTTTACTAGCAATATATCATGAGCTTTTTCGTAGAGGATATCGGAGAGCATGGGGAGGGGTAGTGGCCAGTAATCTACCCGCTCGATTTATTTATCAATTACATGGCTGGGAAATTATGGGTAAAGTGAAGTTAACCGAATTTTTATCCGCCCTCCTGCTCAGCACCGATAAAATTTATTTACGCAATTTCTGGTGGAATAAAAAGCACTGTTTTGATTATAAATTTTTATTTGATTACCGAAATTAATTCGTATATTTGAAACCCTTATTGGAAGCAATTTAGAAGATTAAAAGGATATTCTAAACTGGTTCGATATTAAAAATCTTATCAACAAGGAAGGTAAGGTTATGTCCCCATTCACGTCGTTTATATATAAAGTTATTATTCTTTTATTTATTCTTTTGTCTGGAGTATCTCATTTGCAGGCTCAAACTACCAAAACCTGGGATCGAGGGGGTGGAAATAGTCTTTGGAGTGATCCACTAAACTGGAATCCAGACGGAGTACCAGATTCTACGAATCATGTAATAATTGACTTGCCTTTTAACAATGGTGGTAAAGTTGATATTGCTGGATCAAGTTATCAAGCAAAAGCCTTAACGGTTACTATTGGAGAGCCTGATTATGGATTAATCAATCCACCTCAATTAACTTTAGCTACAATTAATTCAACATTAAAAATTTATCAGAATACTGGATCTGCTCTTGTCGTAAATCATGGAAAATTGATTGTAAATAGTACTATTGGCATTATTTTTCATCCCAATGATACACCAAGATATGATCCTGATCTCACTGAATTTAATTCTAAAAGCACAATTGAATATTATCGCGGATTACTTCCAGTTGATGTCTATGTAGGACTAAATATTACACTGAATGATGATGTAACTGCAGGCACTAAAGGAGATGGGACAATAATTGTCAATGGTACATATAATAATTATGCTGGTGGAAACTATCCTTTAGGTACCGGAATATTTTACGCTACCAATCCCTTTATATGTAATGCAGGATATTTCATATCTAATACCACTGTTGATTTTGCTGCTGGAGTGACCGTTAATGGTTCAATTGATGATGCGAGGAGCTTTTACCTGCGTGGGGGAACTTTGAGAGGAACAGTGATTGTAAATTGTCCTAAGACCTTTATTCATCATGCGGTTAGTGAAGCTGAGATTATTTACAATGGAAATGTGCAACAGACAATTTCTAAGGATCCACAGATTGTTGTGGTTAGAAGACCTGATGGAAGTATAGATACAATACCTCCATTTGATATTGGTCAATATAAATATTTGATGATGAATAATAACCAAGGTCTAAAACTTAATTTTCCTTTGATGGTTAATAATGAATTGAATTTAACTAGTGGGATAATTAATACCACTGACAATATAATTGTATTGGGTCCAGGTGCCACGGTGAGTGGCGGGAGTGACAACAGTTTTATTTATGGACCGTGCGCCCGGATCGTTTCACCGGGCGTGGATGAAGTGTATCCGGTGGGAGATACCTATTACCGGCCGGTGATTGCCAATTTGAGCGGGAGTGATGCGGTGGTGAGTTTTGAGGTTTTTGATTTATCGCCGGTGCAGAATTTTGTGGATCCGTTACGAGTGTTATCGCGGGTGCGGTATTGGTATGGGGATATAGTGACGGGGACGGTGAGCGGCGGGACGGTGACCCTGACGTATGGGGCTGATGATGGGGTACAGGTGCCGGGAGATGTGCGGGTGGCATATAGTCGGGATGAGGGGCAATGGGCCTATCGGAATATCAGTGGAAGCAGTGGAGGAGCCTCGGGGCAGGTGACGGGGACGTTGCCGGCGGATTCGCTGGGGTATTTCACGTTGGGGTCGGTGACGTTTGATAATTCTCTGCCGGTGAGTGTGGTGAGTTTTACGGCGCGAGGGGAGGCGGATCGGATAGTTTTACGGTGGGAGACGGCTTCGGAGGTGAATAATAAGGGATTTGAGATTTATCGGTCGGAGGAGGAGAGTGGGGAGTACCGACGGTTGAATGGTGAGCTGATTATGGGGAAGGGGAACAGCCACCAGTTGGAGCGTTATGAGTATGAGGATAGGGAGGTGGAGGTAGGAGAGGTGTATTATTATCGGTTGTATTCGCGGGATTTTGATGGGACGCGGCATGAGTATGGGAGAGTGGTGTGGGCGGAGGTGAGTGGGGTAGTGGCAGAGTTTCGATTGTGGCCGAGTTATCCGAACCCGTTTAATCCGGTGACGCGGATAAGTTTTAATGTGGGGAAAGAGAGTGTAGTGAGTGTGGAGGTCTATGATGTGGTGGGCCGACGGGTTCGGGTGTTGGTAGGGGAGGAGCGTAAGGAAGCGGGTGAGTATGATGGGGTGATGTGGGATGCGCGGGATGAGAGGGGCGAGGTGGTGGCCACCGGGATTTATTACCTGGTATTCACGGTGCAGGAGCTGGGCATCCGTCAGGTACAGAAAATAGTCTATATGAAATAACCTTACATTCAGGAAAAACACGAAGAAAATAATTGAAAATTAATAATTTCCCTTATATAAGGTTGTTTTCCATTAGAAAAAATAATACTCTTTTTTCTATCGATTAAAATAATCTTTTTCTATAAAAATAAATTTTATAGTAAAAAAGAATAATGGCGATTTATTTCCTCAGCAGGAAAAATGGATACGACTTTAAGACTTTGGAATCATCCAGTTTCTGCCCAATGTCAATTTTTTGAAGATCCCGCCTGAAATATTTTCTGTTTATTAATAATTCATAATATGAATATTCTGCACATCATCGATAGCCAGGGTTTATATGGAGCCGAAATCCTACTTCTCAATTTAATGCAACAGCAAAAGTTACATAATCTGAACAACAAACTACTTTCTATTGGCAACCCAAATGCGGCACCGAAAGAAATAGAAATAGAGTGTCAACAGAGAGGGCTTTCAGTCATCCCGATAAGATTCTCCGATGGACTGAATGTGAAGGGATCCCGTAAAATTTTAGAGATTGCCAGAGAAGAAAAGATCGATATCATTCATTCGCATGGATATAAAAGTGATATTCTGCTGGGAATAATCCCCACATCCTACCGGAAAATTCCCATAATTTCTACTTTGCACGGGTGGACTGCCCTGTCTATCTTTCAAAAATTGTGGTTTTATCAGCTGCTCAGAGTTTTTTTCCTAAAAAAGGTGGAAAAGGTGGTGTGTGTATCTCCTGTGCTTCGACAGGATAAGAAACTGAGGTTATTTGGTATAAATCCTGAGTTTGTGCCTAATGGTGTTCCCGAGTTAAATTTCAGTGATAAAATAGATGAGGGGTTATCCAGGGATTTCAAAAAATTCAAGGATGATCATTTTACGCTAGTCGTAACTGGAAGACTATCTCGCGAGAAAGGGTATGATGTACTCATTCAGGCAATTTTTCTTTTAAAAGAACAGGGAATTCAAGTAAAACTGGTCATCATAGGTGATGGCCCTCAGAAAAAAGATTTAATGGAGCTGGTTCACAAGAAAAAAGTGGAAAATAATATACTTTTTGCCGGTTACCTGAAGAACGCCTATCGATATTTTTATCTGTTTGATCTGTTTGTCATCTCTTCTCACACCGAGGGGCTTCCCATCTCATTACTTGAAGCCCTGCAGGTGGGAATTCCCATCCTCTCCACTGCCGTTGGTGCTATACCTGTGGTCCTGAAGCAGGGAGAGTATGGGGAGCTAGTTTCGTATGCTCATCCTCAACTTCTAATGCAGAAAATCAGATTTATACAGCAAAACTACCAAACGTGCAAGCAGAAAGCCCAAAAAGCAATTCAATACTGCAGGAGTGAATATTCTATCGAAAAAACTCATCATTTGTATTTTGAATTCTATAGAGAACTTACCACCAGATGAATGAATACATCCTTATTAAATGGCTGAAAGTGATAGAATGGTATTCTTAAACTTTTAAAAGGAGAGACTATTCCGAAGCGAGATAGTAATTTTTCGAAATAGAACTTACTCTGCAGTTTTACTAACCTTTATTTTTTTACTTGTATTCCTTAAGCTATTTCTCTATTTTCTCGGGTAGGACAAGAAGTTATGTTTCCAGCATCTGAGTAATTGGGTAAATAAATTATGATAAATTTCTTGCTTGAGACAGGAATATTTTGATTAGTGGAAATATAACGGGAGGATTAACGATGAGATTGCAGGGTAAACTATTTTACCTCTTGTCTTTTTTATTTATTTTTTTTATATCATTTAGACATTCTCTCTTGGCTCAGAAAACCTGGGATGGGGGAGGAGATAACCAGAGATGGTCTGATCCTTTAAACTGGAACCCAGACGGCGTTCCTACCAGTACAGATGATGTTATTATTAACCAGGAATACACCGTGGAAATCCTTGAACCCACCCAAGCAGAAGCTAATACAATTACTGTTGGAGGTACTTTAAATATTAGCGGGAATCATACGAATCCACTCACTATATATCAAACCACAGGAAATGCATTTATCTTAAATTCTAGTGCAACATTGAAAGTTGCAAACCCTAATAGTATTAAATTTCAATCTATTGGTGGTTATGATCAAACATTAACATCCTTTGCAAATGGTAGTACAGTAAATTACCAGAAAGGATCTATCCCGGTTGATATTTATGGAACTTTAGTTATTCAACCAAATTCAGGTGTTACGGTTGAGACGACCGGGGGAGGTATTATAATAGTTAATGATGAAATGGTTAAGTATTTCCCGGGAAATTTTGTTGCTTCTGATTCTATTGTTGGGAATTCTGACTTTACAATTAATGGGGGTAGCGCTGTTTTTAACGCAGGTTTTCTTTCATACGCCTCCCTTTTTCGAGTAGCAGATGGAACCATAGGAGGTCGAGTAACATTCAAGGGGCAAACTTTCCGTTTTGAAAGTGGTTCCAGTACCGGAACAATTAAATTTGCAGGATCTACTATACAGACTGTTACTTCTGAAAATCCACAAGTGCCATATGGCAGTTTCGAGAATCTTACCATGAATAATGTTAGTATTCTTCAATTAGACTTTCCAATTAGGGTAAATGGCAATCTTCATTTAATGAACGGATTAATTAACTCTGCCAGTAATCTTATTACTCTTGGTCCAGGTGCCACGGTGAGTGGCGGGAGTGACAACAGTTTTATTTATGGACCGTGCGCCCGGATCGTTTCACCGGGCGTG